>ERZ1673744.3409-NODE-3409-length-10708-cov-4.596921_pt1 | contig 10708 bp, 9 predicted proteins | sample MGYA00580207_ERZ1673744 | MGnify/ENA primary metagenome ERZ1673744 (study PRJEB41218, sample SAMN15661751) | gut metagenome | host: Homo sapiens | place: Canada: London | collected 2015-08-20/2019-03-30 | study: EMG produced TPA metagenomics assembly of... | reverse complement strand
TGACTTTCATATGTCCATTATAACAATTTACTACAAATATGTGCTATAGTGATATACATACATTACATGGAGGTAGAAAACCATTTGAATTGGACCGAAGGACTTATTAACGCAATTGATTATATTGAGACTCACCTTATTGACGGTGAAGTATTGGACCAAAATACAATAGCCAGGCAGGCTTACTCCTCTCCCGACAACTTCAGAAAAGTATTTCATCTAATCACGGGATATACTATAGGGGAATATATCAGAAACCGCCGGCTTTCCCTGGCTGGAGAAGAACTCATTTCATCCAACCGCACGGTGACTGATATTGCACTTGAATACGGATATGACACACCCGAAAGCTTCACGAAGGCTTTCACACGCTTTCATGGAAACTCTCCAACTTATGTTCGAAATAACAAGTCCGGTCTCCATAATTTCACCCGGATTGTATTAAGGGTCACAGCAGATGGGGGATCTATGCTCAACTACAGAATCGTTAAGATCAACAACATGTGTATTGCCGGTTATTCCAGGGTTTTCACAAGCCTCGATACCGCGAAAAATAATGTTCTGATTCCAAAATTTACAAGAGAATGTTGCAGTCAAAGCTGGGATAAACTAATGTAAATTAAATCCACTGATGAAAAACCAAATAACTGCTTATTCGGTTACAGATCAAATGATTTTATAAATATTGATAAGTTCAATAATGAAATTTCATGCTTTAATTACACATTTGGACGAATGATCACAAAACAAGAAATTTCCGGATTAAATATATCCGATTATTCGATAACAAGCATTCCTGACGGCGAATGGATCTGTTTTGACTGTTCAGATACTACTCCTGCCGGACAGCAGTCACTTTGGTATAAAATTTACACAGAATTTCTACCATTTTCTCATTATAACATAGTGCCTGACATAACCTTAGAGTGCAGCAATGTATCATTAAAAAAGGAACAAAATTACCTTCTCCTGCAAATCCGCCCCGACAAGGTTTAACCATTGCTGACAGGTCATAATGCAACTCCTGTGATATTGTTTTTATAGTATTTCTCACTTATATGATAATTACTAAATACAATCAAAGGAGGCCTTTTATGAAAAAGGAATTAACAATTTTGACCACATTCAGCATAGCTATTATATTAGTTGTCACCGGGTGTCAGCACTCGTCAGCATCTAAGAATGGCTCTACTGTCACCCAATCGGTCACCAGCTATTCTTCATCCGAAGATACGTCAATCAAAGAAGCAACAACAAGTGAAACCTCAGTCAAAGAAATCACAACCGAGGAGCTTACTACAGAAGCGCCAACTCCAACAGGTTTACTTCCAGAGGAACGTGCCAGCATAACCATGGGAAAACTCTCTCCCGAGCACATGTATTATAACGAGGTGACAACTCTTGATCCCGCCTGTGCAGACTATATCAACGAATTATCCATTTATGATGCTGAGATAGATGACACTTTTGTTGTCCATATATCTCTTCCACCTGATTATAACGAAGCAAGCTCATATCCAATGGTTGTTATGACCGATGGAGTCTGGAGACTCAGTGATCACCCTGAACTCAGGCCTCTTATGACATCTGACCAGATACAGGACGTTATCCTTGTCAGCATAGGGTATCCAAACACTTACAATTATGATGTCAGCAGAAAAAGAGATCTCCAGACTAACCCTGATTCATTCCTGCATTTTATTGTAGATAACCTGATTCCTTACCTGGAAGAAATATACTCTGTAAACCCTGAAAATATGACTCTCACAGGACATTCCCTGGGTGGATACTGGGCTTACTACGCTCTGTTTCATAATGACACTATAGGAAAGAATACATTTACAAATTATTATATTGGCAGTCCTTCCATGTGGGCAAATACTGACGGCAAATTTATGTCTACGTACGAAGAAGAATATTACAACAGAACACAGACTCTAAATGCTAATGTCTATGTAACCGTAGGTGCAGATGAGGATAAAAACTTCATATCTTCTATCGAGGATTTCTACAATGATTTACAAGAGAGAAATTATTCTGGTTTAAACCTAACCTACGAAAAAATAGAAGGCTATGACCATAACACAGTCTTTAAGCCTTCTATCAAAAATACTCTTCTTATGTTCTATAAAAAAGATTCCGAATAACTATCTGTAGAACCACCAGCATCCATATCTAGGCATGACTGCTCCGAGCTTGCGGAGTGTCTTGCCTGATATGAGATCGGTATATATGTCAGCCTGATCCTCAGGCATAGTCCAGATGAGCTGATCCATGTTGCTGAAGTTGAAAAATGCCCTCAGCTCATGTCCTGCATATTCCCTCACTATTCCGAGGACGCTTGCACATCCTGTCTCTATGCTGTAGACATTTGCATTACATGAAAATACATCATGCGATGCTCTTATATCCTCCATGTGGCGCAGCGCGTCAAATATCTTCATGGCTACAGGATCTTTATTTTCAACCTTGTCCCATGGGAAGTTTCCTCTGTGCAGATATCTGCTGTCCGCACATTTGTCCGGATCATTCTTATAAGTATAATCGTTTGTCTGTCCTATCTCATCACCGCTGTACAGAACCGGGATTCCGCTCTGTGCCAGCAGGTATCCATGAAGCATGAGATCACAGGCAATGGCCTGTTCGATCTTGTCTGCATTTGCCTCGTACTGGCCGGCCTCAAGGCCTGACAGGGATGCTGTTGTTCCACACAGACGGGCATCTCCGAGTCTAGGATCATCGTTATAGAGCTCACCTCTGGAATCACTGTTGTATCCCTTTCCTGTGAAATAGTCATTCAGGAACTTCTTGTGTGCCACCTCATCTATGCCGAACTGTGCCAGCCAGTCATAGTCAAGTCCCCAGCCGATATCATCGTGGCATCTGAGGTAATTCAGGAACACATAATCCTTTGGAAGTGCACACACCTGATCCATCTGGCGCTTTAAGAGTCCTACATTCTTCGTGGCTATCGTATTCCACGTGGATGCCATGGTTGTCACGTTGTAGAGCATATGGCACTCTGGCTTGTCAACTGTTCCAAAGTATGGAACTACCTTGGAAGGCTCCATAACGACCTCTCCGAGAAGAAGGACTCCCGGACATACTATCTCACTGATTATCCTCATCATACGGACAAGAGTGTGAACCTGTGGAAGGTTACGGCAGTTTGTGCCTATCTGCTTCCATATATACGGAACAGCGTCGAGTCTGATGACATCTATACCTCGGTTTGCCATATAGAGCATGTTGCCGACCATGTCGTTGAACACCATAGGATTTGCATAGTTCAGATCCCACTGGTATGGGTAAAATGTAGTCATGACCACCTGGTTGCAGTCATTTATCCATGTGAAGTTACCAGGCGCCGTAGTTGGGAATACCTCAGGCACAGTCTCCTCATATATGTTAGGAACGAACCAATCATCATAGAAGAAATATCTGGATCTTGCAACAGGATCTCCATTTCTCGCCGCCCTTGCCCACTCATGATCCTCACTTGTATGGTTCATTACGAAATCCAGGCAGCAGCTTATACCCTGTCTGTGACACTCTGCAGTGAGGTCCTCCAGATCCTCCATGGTTCCAAGCTCAGGCTTTACCTTTCTGAAATCCGCAACAGCATATCCGCCGTCATCTCTGCCCTTAGGGCTTTCCAGCAGCGGCATAAAATGAAGATAATTCACACCACATGACTTCACATATGGAAGCTTTTCTTTTACACCCTTCAGCGTTCCCGCGAATGCATTTGTGTACATCATCATACCTAACAGATCATTCTGCTTATACCAGTCCGGATTCTTGACACGGCTTCTGTCCAGCTTCTTGAGATCAGCATTTCTCTCCTGATAATAACCATACAGAGAATCGCACAGCCAATCAAATGCCTCCATATTGTTGTTATAGAGCTCGCAGTAGAGCCACTTGAGCTCGTCATATCTCTCATCAAATCTCTTTGTATATTCTGCAGTCTTTTTCACTGTCTTTGAACCTGCCATTTATCTTCTCCTTTTCTGACTATAGTCAATTAACTTATCATTCTCATTTTATTTACATAATCTGTATCATTACCGTACACAACCTGTTTTAATCTGTTGCCGTATTTTTATCTATTACTGTCTCTCGGCAATGAGCTTCTCAACCTCGGATCTCTCCGGCATAACCTTGAGTGCTCCCTTGCGTGTTGTGATGATCGATGCAGCAGCATTTGCGAATACAAGCATCTCTGTAAGCTTATCAGTGTCAAGATCTTCAAGTCCATTATCAAGTACATAATTCAGCACGCATGCACAGAAAGTGTCCCCGGCGCCTGTGGTCTCTATAGTATTCTCCTGGATAAACGGCTTTGCCTCAGCGACTACATCCCCGTAGTATGCACGGCTTCCATCTCTTCCCATGGAGAGAAGTATCAAAGGTATATTGTATGTGTCCTGAAGTATCTTTATACCCTCGTCAAAATCCTCTCTTCCTGTGAACCACTGTATCTCATTATCTGATATCTTGAGCACATCACACTGTCTCATACCCCAGTCAATCTGATCATGGGCCTCGTCCAGTGTCTTCCACAGAGGCTCCCTGAGGTTCGGGTCAAATGTGACGATGCATCCAGCCTCCTTTGCAGCAGCCACAGCCTTCTGTGTTGCAGCACGTGACACTTCATATGTCAGTGAGAGTGATCCGAAATGGAACAGCCTGGCATCCTTTATGATACTCTCATCCACCTCATCTGCGCTTAACATAATATCCGCTCCCGGATTCCTGTAAAATGAAAAGTCTCTGTCTCCGTCCTCGTATGTATGCACAAATGCAAGTGTTGTGTGTACATCCCTGTCAAACTTCAGATTGTCAGTGTTGATCCCGGCATCAGCCACAACACCGGCAAGCATTTTTCCAAGGAAATCATCCCCTACTTTTCCAACAAATGCAGTCTTCTTGCCAAGCTTCTGCAGCATAGCGAGAACATTACATGGTGCTCCGCCTGGATTGGCCTCCATCATCATATTGCCCTGGCCGCTGAGCCCGTTCTGTGTAAAGTCTATGAGCAGTTCTCCAAGTGCCACAACATCAAATCTCTTCATGGTACATATCCCCCTTATAATCTAAAATAAATACGTGCCTGTTTATTTAACTGTTTATCAGCAACAACAAATGTATGAAACATGTTTCACCATATATGTGTATTCTACATTTTATCATCGCCAGCCGTCAAGATGATTTTTAAATATGTGTTGTTTTTATTATAGCAGACATACAATTTTAGCATATGGCGACATCTATAATATTCTTGTATTTATGTAACACGAGGCCTTGTAGATATTCATCTCAGTTCTACGCAATAGCATGCTCCAATTCGTTGCTCATAAAAAACATCCCCTGATCATCTGTAATCATAACCCGGGGATGTTCTCCTAATTCAACATGTATTCGCTTTAAATATATGGCTGTTTTGACATATACCGCATTGTATTTACAGTTTTGTCACATTTGCCGCCTGTGGACCCTTTTCACCGTCCACAACCTCATACTCTACTGTATCTCCCTCTTCAAGAACCTTGAAGCCCTCCATATTCAGTGCTGAGAAATGTACAAATACATCTGCTCCATCCTCATCACATATAAAGCCGTAGCCTTTCTTTGCATTAAACCATTTTACTTTTCCTGTCTTCATACTGCTTCCTCCTTAAAAACTACCTGGATTCTTATGATCTGGCTGGTCGTCACCCGCCTGATGTACAAAAAAGGGGCACAGAACGATATCGTTCTGTGCCCCTTTGCACTTACACTGACATTATATGACCTGTTGTCTCATATTGCAAGTTTATTTTTTGCGTGCTTTTATATCTTTCTTGATGTCATCAGCAACAGCCACCACTGACTTTTCTATATCTGCTATATCATCCTTTACCTCTTCTGAGATCTCAGATGCCTCCTTTTTCAACTCAGCAGTCTTCTTCTCGGCTTCCTTTTTCAGCTCATCTGCCTTCTTCTCTGCCTCTTTCTTCAGCTCAGCCGCTTTCTTCTCGGCATCCTTCTTTATCTCCTCAGCCTTCTTCTGTGCCAATGCAGCCTTTTTCTTTGCAGCGTCCACACGTTTCTTTGCAGCAGCCTTGGCTGCCGCTTCCTTCTTCTCAAGTTCAGGTGACATATCCGTGTAATCGTACTCAAACACAACTGTTGAGAGTGGTGGAACCGTGATGTCTATACTGTAAGGAGTTCTGGCATTCTTCTTGTCCAGTGCCTTGACCGGCTTGCCGTTGAGTCTGCCCTTTCCGCCAAACTGTACATCATCTGAGTTGAGTATCTCCTTGTATGTTGTGTAGCACGGAGCCGGTATACTGTAATTATCTCTCTCAACCGGAGTGAAGTTGCATACGAAAAGCAGCTGCTTCTTCGGAGTTGAGCCTCGTCTTACAAATGAAAGTATGCTCATGTCTGGGTGATCGCAATCTGTCCACTCAAATCCCATTGGATCTGTGTCATTCGCATACATCGCATCATTGGTATTGTAAAGCTTATTGAGCGCTTTGACATACCTCTCCATGCCCTGATTGAGCGGATTGTCTAAGACGAACCAGTCAAGGCTTCTCGCCTCACTCCACTCTCTAGGCTGTGCAAATTCCTGCCCCATAAAGAGCAGCTTCTTGCCCGGATGTCCATACATGAATCCGTACGCAGTTCTGAGATTTGCGAATTTGTCCTCCTCGCTGCCAGGCATCTTTTCTATCATTGAACGCTTGAGATGAACTACCTCGTCATGGGATATGACGAGAACATAGTTCTCAGCATACGCATACGAAAGGCTGAAAGTCAGCATGTTCTGGTTGTTCTGTCTGAAATATGGATCCATCTGCATATACTCAAGGAAGTCATTCATCCATCCCATATTCCACTTGAACAGGAAACCAAGTCCGTCCATGGATGCCGGAGCAGTTACACCTGCCCACGCTGTTGACTCCTCTGCTATTAGATATGCCCCCGGATTTCTCTCCTCCATGATGCGGTTTATATTCTGCATAAGTGCTATTGCCTCAAGATTTTCGTTTCCACCATGCTCATTCGGAAGCCACTGTCCATCCTGCTTGCCATAGTCGAGATACAACATGGATGCCACAGCATCCACGCGGAGTCCGTCTATATGGAACTTCTCGACCCAGAACAGAGCATTTGCCGTGAGGAAGTTTGCCACCTCATTGCGGCCATAGTCAAATATATATGTGCCCCAGTCAGGATGCTCTCCTCTTCTTGGATCCGGATGCTCATAGAGAGGCATCCCATCAAAACGTCCAAGTCCGTGCGCATCCCTAGGAAAGTGTGCTGGCACCCAGTCGAGGATAACACTGATTCCCTTGCTGTGCATATAATCAACGAAATACATAAAATCTACTGCATCACCATACCTGCTGGTCGGTGCATAATAATTGGTAACCTGGTAGCCCCATGAGCCGTCAAATGGATACTCTGATATACCCATGAGCTCTACGTGCGTATATCCCATCTCATTGAGATAGTCTGCCACCATAGGAGCGAGCTCCCTGTATGTGTAGAAGCCTGCATCGTCATCCTCAACCTTCTTGTGCCATGAGCCGAGATGCATCTCGTATATGGACATAGGCATGCGCATTCTGTCAGTACGGCTGATCTTGCTTCTATCCTTCATCCATGATGTATCCTTCCACTTATAGCTGCTTATGTCTGCAACCACTGAGGCATTTTCCGGTCTCATCTGACACTGGTTGCCATATGGATCAGCTTTGTACAGTATCTCACCATATCTGGTCATGATCTGATACTTGTACACAGCGCCCGGCTCCACGCCCGGCAGGAACAGTTCGTATATTCCCTCATTCGCTGTGATCTGCATAGGATTTACATTACCATCCCAGAGATTGAAATCACCGACTACACTGACACGTCTTGCATGAGGAGCCCACACTGCAAAGTAGGTTCCACGTACACCGTCTATAGTCATAGGGTGTGCGCCAAGCTTCTCATATATATTGTAATGTCTGCCCTCCGCAAAAAGGTATGTGTCAAAATCCGTGATAAGCGATTCAAATGAATATGGATCTGCACTGTTTATAATGGTGCCATCCTCATATGTGGTGACAACATTGTACTTGTTGCCATCGTACTCCTTCTTATCAAAATAAATGGCGAACAGTCCTTCATTTGTCATCTGTTCCATGGTGTGTATCTTCTTACCTGTGCGCGATGTAACCTCTACCCTGATCGCCCCCGGCTTGTACACAACGATTATCTGACCTTCACCATAATCATGGATTCCCAGCAAATGCTTTGGCGCATTGATCTTGCTGGCAATGAGCTCATCATAGAGCACCCAGTTTATCCACTCCTCGATTCTTTTTCTCATAACTACCTCCCATTATGTAACCTTCTATCTGAATTTGTGTGGACGTGATTTCTTATAGCTTATAACCCTGACTATGATAGTAACCACAAGTCCAACAAATATCGTTCCAACATACACCCAAAGAACCTTCGTTCCCGTACCGGCAGGTATTATATCCGGCAGGACATCGTGTCCCGGAAAAAGCTCCGCATAGCTTTCTCCAAACACCATTCTTCTTATTCCATACATGATTCCGCTGCCGGATACCGCCATGGCTATGAAGCTGATTATTCCTATTATAACGCCTGCAGCGCCGCCCCATACAACACACTCATACAGTCTCCTTCTCCTTATGACTACAAAGCATGCCACCAGAAGCACAATGGATATGAACACACCATTGCTTGCCTTGGATTTGATGTCTGCAAGCTGTTCAAGCCTCATCACATTCTCAGTGGACAGATATACGTTGCCAAGCCTGTACTCCTGCTCGCTGTCCCCATCCAGAGCATCCAGCACGATACTGTATTCCACCCACGCATCAAATTCTGATAATTCCTCAGTCTGTCCGTTATTCATGACTGAACTTATCGTGCCGCTATTACTCGGCTTGTAGCTCTTCTCCGCAACCCTGAAAACGCTGAACGAACACATTATCGCCGTGGAGATGATCAGCAAGACTAGCGAAAGTGCCATTATCACCTGAAAAAATCTATATTTAAACATCTGTATATTTCTCTGCTTTTCCTGTATTATAATATGTATGGATCATTAAGACCCACTGCATATATGATACCATTTACCCCTTTTTATGTAAAGGAAAGTAACACGTTGTTTTACTTCATTTTTCTTAGGAAACAACATGAAAATAATCCGCGAAAATGCGCAATTTTTTGTTTTTTAGTCTTGACAACGAATTGCGTTTCATCTATTATATGTGAGTATGTTTACATTGAATTGTCCGTGTCCGGTTTTAATGTAAAACCTTATTATATTTAATTAGATTTTATGGAGGTAAGAATTTTGGCTAATATCAAATCTGCAAAGAAGAGAATCAATGTTATCGAGAAGAAGACACTTAGAAACAAGATGATCAGGTCTAAGGTTAAGACAGTTATCAAGAAGGTTGAGGCTGCTATCGCTGCTGGTGATAAGGCTGCTGCTCAGCAGGCACTTGTTGTTGCTACATCAGAGATCAACAAGGCTGCTTCAAAGGGCATCTACCACAAGAACAACGCTGCTCGTAAGGTATCACGTCTTGCAGTTGCAGTTAACAAGATGGCTTAAGCATCTGGCTGATAACTACATAACTTTGACACAAGGATTTGGATATATTAAACGGCTGCATATATTTGAACCAATCATAGTTATATAAAAAATAACCACTGTTTTCACAGTGGTTATTTTTTTGCCTCAATATCTAATATCATCACCAGTCTCCTACTGCATCTCACACAGCTCCACGATCATGACCTCCATCGCCGCGTTATCCATAACCTGTCCGGTCTTGAGCTTGTAGTCCATGTCCTGACAGTTCTCCACTATGTCTTTAAGCTGTGCCATGCTGTAGCCCCTGCACTGAGCCTTGTAATTCTTCACTGCCCACACCGGGCATCCTGCGATCTTCGCCAGGCTGGCGTCCTGCGCGCCATCTGATAATGCCATCTTTACCAGAAGGAGCTTGTTGAACTGTCTCATGATACATGCGTTTATCATGATCGCCGATTCCTTATTCTCAAGAAGATCGTGATACATACTGCAAGCCTTCTCCTTCTGCTTTGCAATGATGAAGTCTATCATCTGATACACCTTGCTTTCCGCATCCTGACTGCACAGAAGATCCACATCATGCTCGCTGACCTGCTTCGTGTCTCCGGCGTAGCTTATCATCTTGTCAACCTCATTCTTGATACAGTTCATATCCATGTTAGCAGCTTCGATTATCTTGTATATCGCCGTGTCTGTGGTGGCAACACCATCGGCACGGAACAGTGACTTCACCCACGTGACCATCATCTTCTCATCAGGGGTCGCAAAATCCAGAGCCTCTCCATTCTTGTCCACAGCCTTGAACAGCTTATACCTGGTGTCCACATCCATCTCTACAAATATGGCAACTGATGTATCCTCTATCTCCACCAGCTTCTTTGCAAAATCCTCGTTGCTGCTCTTGAACAGACCACTGTTCTCCACAAGGACAACTCTTCTGTCCGCAAAAAATGGCATCTCGTTGCAGAATGCAAGAAGCTCAGATGTATCGATCCCATTTCCGGCAAATTTCATAAAATTCAGATTATCGTCCTTATCAGTCAGAGCCGACAGCAGCTTATCTCTGTACTGGTTCACGAGATACCTCTC
>ERZ1673744.3398-NODE-3398-length-10754-cov-4.306384_pt1 | contig 10754 bp, 7 predicted proteins | sample MGYA00580207_ERZ1673744 | MGnify/ENA primary metagenome ERZ1673744 (study PRJEB41218, sample SAMN15661751) | gut metagenome | host: Homo sapiens | place: Canada: London | collected 2015-08-20/2019-03-30 | study: EMG produced TPA metagenomics assembly of... | reverse complement strand
CGACGCCAAGCACGGTTGGTCGGGCGAGTACTGGGGCAAAATGATGCGCGGCGCCTGCATTACATATAAGTATACCCAAAGCAGTAAGCTGTATGGGATTCTTGAAAAGACGGTTTACGATTTGCTTGATACTCAGGACGAATTGGGGCGTTTTTCCACCTATTCGGTAGACAACGAATACAAGGGCTGGGATTTGTGGAGCAGAAAGTATATTCTGTTAGGTCTATTGCATTTTCACGAAATATGCAAAAGCGAGGAGCTTAAGGAGCGTATTGTTACGGCTCTTAAAGCCCACCTTGACTACATAATTAACGGCATAGGCAAAGGCGAGGGCAAAATACCCGTAGGCGAAACCTCAAATTTCTGGTTCGGTGCAAACTCGGTTTCGATTTTGGAGCCTGTTATGCGTTTGTATAATCTTACGGGTGAAAAGCGCTACCTTGATTTTGCGGAATATCTGGTAACCGACGGCCCCGGAGGAGAAAACAACGATATTTTTGAGCTTGCGTACAAGGGCGAGGTTCCTCCGTATAAATGGAATATCCGCAAGGCGTACGAATTAATGTCCTGCTTTGAGGGCGCGCTTGAATACTACAGGGTAACGGGAAACGAGAAATATAAAGCTTGCGTTGAAAATTTTGCAAGGCTTGTAATGGAAACCGATGTAAGTATAATCGGTTGCTGTGGCTGTGAGCACGAGCTGTTCGATAACTCCGCTGCCACCCAAACCGACGGCACAAATACGCTTATTATGCAGGAAACCTGCGTTACCGTAACCTGGATAAAGCTTTGCTTCCAGCTTCTGCGCTTAACAGGGGACAGCGTATACGCCGAAGAAATTGAAAAATCGGTATACAATGCCCTGTACGGTGCGGTAAATACCGAAAGAAGCCAAAATAACTGCGGCTTCCCCTTTGACAGCTATTCACCGCTGATACTCAATAAGCGCGGCAGAGCTGTGGGAGGCGAACAGCGTCTTCCGGACGGAACCGTGCTGTACGGCTGTTGTGCCGCTATAGGAGCGGCGGGCATAGGAATTGTGCCGGAGCTTTGTATGCAGGAGAGCGAAAGCGGAATCGCCGTTACTCTTTATGCAGACGGGGAATATAACCTAAAAACACCCCTTAATAACGGTATAAAACTAAGGGTTGAAACAGATTATCCCGCCGACGGCGAGGTTAAAATAACCCTTGACAGCACGGCGGAGGAAGAATTTGAGATAAAACTCCGTATACCTAAGTTTTCCAAAAACACCCTTGTCACGGTTTGCGGCGAGCAGATAAGCGCGACAGCAGGCGAATACCTTTCGGTTAAGCGTAAATGGGCAAGCGGAGACGTAATTGAGCTTGTTATCGATATGTCGCCCCGCGTCATTCACCCGATAGGCTGTGAAAAGGACGAAAACAGCAAGAATTACATCGCTGTAAAATATGGTCCGCTGGTGCTTGCGAGGGATTTAAGGCTTTGCCCCGACGCGGGAGAAAGGGTTAGCCTTGCCTTTGACGAAAACGACCGAATTGAGCTTAAAAGGTGCAAAACCGCTCCGTTTGATACGCTTTGCGAATTTGAGGTACCGTTAACCGACGGCGGCTTTACAAAAATGATAGACTATCAATCGGCGGGAAAAACCTTGGACGAAGCCTCCCTTACCGAGGCTTGGATGAAAATATAGTGCGGAAAATCAAAACCGAGGATGCACGGCGTTTTCGGTTTTGATTTTTTCGTTGTGTGCTCGGCACGCGTAACCACTTGGCGGTGAAAGTCCGCTACAGGCTTGGCAGTAGGAACTGTTAGCTAAAGACAAGGGCGTCCGTCGTGAGGCGGAGTCTGAAAGAAGTCGGAGGCAAAACCTCAGTCTGACGAACAGAAACTGCATATAAGGCATACTTGAAACGGACGAGTTTCCATACTGCCCGAATTTCAAGGTGTAAATGCAGCAGATATATGAGGTGAAGGTGATTACGCTTACCCGGGGAGGTCTTGCCGACGGAATATTTTTCCGTAGTAACAACGAATTGCAAGAAGTCAGCAGAGGTCATAGTACCGAGGAAAAAATTTTTTTCGGGAAGGACTGAACAATCGTAAGTTCCGAGTAAGAAACTAAAGGAGGTCGGTATGATGAAAACAGAATACGCCGAAAACGGCGGCTTTCTGCAAAGGGATAGTGTGGAACACGAAGAGTATGCAGAAGCGTGCAGTACCGAAAGTCGAGAGGTTGACCGAAAGGACGGTGCAGACCTGCTTGAAAAGGTGCTGGACAGAGATAATCAGAACAAAGCCTACAAGCGGGTAAAAGCCAATAGGGGAGCAAGCGGAGTTGACGGAATGTCCGTCGATGAGGCACTGACTTGGCTTAAAGAACATAGGGATTAACTACTTGAAAGTATAAGGAATGGCAAATACAAACCATCGCCTGTAAGAAGAGTAGAATTTCCAAAGGATATGTTGTAATTCTTTATGGCTTTTTACGATGTGTTACGGAGTTTTATTTTTCCCTAAAATAATAAATTTGTGACCTAAATTCGTGTAATTCCATATAGGACGCATTTTTTGAGTTATTTTAAAGAAATTATTACACGAATTTTTACTGCGGGTCCGGCCTATATTCATCATATTGAGGGAGATGAGAATGTGCCTGATAAGTTTATTTTACATTCCAATTACAAGCCCACGGGCGACCAGCCCGAGGCGATAGCAAAGCTGACCGAGGGCGTGGAAAAGGGCTTAAAGGAGCAGGTTTTGCTGGGGGTTACGGGTTCTGGCAAAACCTTTACTATGGCGAATATTATCGCTAATGTCAACCGCCCGACCCTCGTTTTAGCACACAACAAAACACTTGCCGCACAACTTTGTAGTGAGTTCCGCGAATTTTTCCCCGAAAACGCTGTTGAATATTTTGTTTCTTATTATGACTACTATCAGCCGGAGGCATATATCCCATCGACCGACACCTATATCGAAAAGGACTCCGCCATCAACGACAGCATTGACGAATTGCGTCACTCCGCGACCTCGGCACTGTCCGAGCGGCGGGATGTCATCATCGTTGCCAGCGTGTCCTGCATCTACAGCCTCGGGGCGCCGGAGGACTATCGCAGCATGATGGAGCCGCTGCGCCCCGGTATGCACATTGAGCGCGATGCGCTGCTCGAACGCCTGGTGGCGCTGCAATATGAGCGCAACGACATCCAGTTTGTCCGCAACAAGTTTCGCGTGCGCGGCGATGTGGTGGAAATCTTTCCCGCCAACCGGGAGGACACCGCGATCCGCGTGGAGTTTTTCGGCGACGAGATCGACCGCATCAGCGAGATAAACCCCCTGACCGGCGAGCGGAAGGCGGATTTGCAATATGTTTCCATCTATTCCGCATCGCATTATATCGTGCCGCCGGAAAAGATGGAGGCCGCCATCGGCGAGATCGAACGGGAACTGGATGAGCGGGTGGACTACTTCAAAAAAGAGGGCAAGCTGCTGGAGGCGGAACGCATCTTGCAGCGCACCCGCTATGACATCGAAATGCTGCGGGAGATCGGCTTCTGCAAGGGCATCGAGAACTATTCCCGCACCCTCACCGGCAGAGCGCCCGGCTCGATGCCGTATACGCTGCTCGACTATTTCCCCGATGATTTTCTGCTGTTCGTGGACGAGTCGCATGTCACGCTGCCGCAGGTGCGGGGGATGTACGGCGGCGACCTTGCCCGCAAAAAAAGCCTTGTGGATTTCGGCTTCCGTCTGCCGAGCGCCTATGATAACCGCCCGCTGAATTTCGATGAGTTTTATGGACATATTCATCAGGCTGTGTATGTGTCGGCGACGCCCGGCGAATTTGAGCGGGATCACGCGGCACAGACCGTGGAGCAGATCCTCCGCCCCACGGGACTGACCGATCCCGAGGTTTTCGTCAAGCCCGTGGAGGGACAGATCGACGACCTCATGGAGGAGATCCGTCTGCGCACCGCAAAGGGCGAACGCACGCTGGTTACGACCCTCACCAAGAAGATGGCAGAGGATCTGACGCACTTTTTGGAGGAAAACGGGATAAAGGTGCGGTATATGCACCATGATATTGACACCATGGAGCGCATGGAGATCATCCGCGATCTGCGGCTCGGAGAATTTGATGTGCTCGTCGGCATCAACCTGCTGCGCGAAGGACTGGACATACCCGAGGTGTCGCTTGTCGCTATCCTTGACGCGGACAAGGAGGGCTTTCTCCGCTCGGAGACCTCCCTTGTACAGACCATCGGCCGCGCTGCGCGCAACGCGGGCGGACAGGTCATCATGTATGCCGATGCCGTCACGCCGTCCATGGAAAACGCCATCCGTGAGACCAACCGCCGCCGCGAGATCCAAATGCAGTATAACAAAGAGCACGGCATCACCCCGCGCACCATCGTGAAGGAGGTGCGGGAGCTTATCGACATCCGCACCCACAAGGATGTGCCGAAGGATCTGAAAAAGCTCAGCCGCGCCGAGCGGGCACAGATGATCGATCAACTGAAAAAGGAAATGAAGAACGCCGCAAAGCTGTTGGAATTTGAGCACGCCGCCTATCTGCGCGACCGCATTGCCGAGCTGGAAAACGGCAAATAAGGAGGACAACATGGCAGATCTCGAGATCCGTGTCAAAGGGGCACGGGAACACAATTTGAAGAATGTCAGCCTGCGCATCCCGCGGGACAAGCTGATTGTTTTTACGGGACTTTCCGGCAGCGGCAAGTCCTCGCTGGCGTTTGATACGCTGTATGCCGAGGGGCAGAGACGGTATATGGAGAGCCTTTCGTCCTATGCCCGCCAGTTTCTCGGCATGATGGAAAAGCCGGATGTGGACAGCATCGACGGTCTGTCTCCCGCCATTTCCATCGACCAAAAGACCACCTCGAAAAATCCGCGTTCCACTGTGGGAACGGTGACGGAAATTTACGACTACCTTCGTCTTTTGTATGCACGCATCGGTCTGCCGCACTGTCCCGTTTGCGGAAAGCCCATCCGTCAGCAGACGCTCGACGAGATCGTGGACAGCATCCTGACGCTGCCGGAGGGCACGCGCATCCAGCTGCTCGCGCCCATCGTGCGCGGCAGGAAGGGCGAATATATCAAGGAATTTGAAAATGCCCGCCGCTCCGGCTTTGTGCGCGCCCGCGTGGACGGGGAGCAGGTGGAGCTTGCCGACGAGATCAAGCTGGACAAACAGAAAAAGCACACCATCGAAATTGTGGTCGACCGTCTGGTGGTGAGACCGGATGTGCGCGGACGGCTGTCCGACTCCGTGGAAACGGCGGTGGGACTTGCCGACGGGCTGCTGACGGTGGATGTGGTCGGCGGGGAAGAGCTGAAATTTTCACAGAACTATGCCTGCCCCGAGCACGGTGTGAGCATCGAAGAGCTGACGCCGCGTATGTTCTCGTTCAACAACCCGTTCGGCGCGTGCCCGACCTGCACGGGCCTCGGCATGCAGTATGCCATCGATCCCGACCTCGTTTTGCCGGATCGCTCGCTTTCGATAAACGAAGGCGCGATCCGCGCCTCCGGCTGGTCGGTCAAGGACGGCACAATCGCGCGGATGTATTTCACCGGCCTTGCGGCACACTACGGCTTTTCACTGGATACGCCGATAAAGGCGCTGCCGAAAAAGATCGTTGACATCCTCCTCTACGGCAACGGCAAGGAGCGGTTCAAGGTGACGCGCACCGGCGAATACGGCCACGGGGAATACAGCGCCACCTTTGAGGGTGTTATTCCGAATCTGCAGCGGCGGTATGAACAGACGACAAGCGACTGGGCAAAACGGGAGCTTGAAGTGTATATGCGGGAAATTCCGTGTCCCGCCTGCGGCGGCAAGCGGCTGAAGCCGGAAAGCCTGTCGGTGACGGTGGGGGGCAAGAACATCGTGGAGCTGACGCAGCTTTCGGTGACGGAGGCGCTGGCATTTCTCGACACGCTGGAGCTGTCCGAACGGGAAAAGCTCGTTGCCGATCGGGTGCTCAAGGAGGTGCGCGAGCGGCTCGGCTTTTTGAACAGCGTGGGACTGAACTATCTCACCCTGTCCCGCCGTTCGGGAACGCTGTCCGGCGGTGAAAGTCAGCGCATCCGTCTGGCGACGCAGATCGGCTCCTATCTCATGGGTGTTTTGTATATCCTCGATGAACCGAGCATCGGTCTGCATCAGCGGGATAACGACAAGCTGCTTGCGACCTTAAAACGCCTGCGCGATCTCGGCAACACGCTCATCGTGGTCGAGCACGACGAGGACACCATGCGGGCGGCGGACTGGATCGTGGATGTCGGGCCGGGCGCGGGCATGCACGGCGGCGAGATCGTCTACAGCGGCCCTGCCGATGAGATCGTCAACTGCGAGCGCTCGGTGACGGGGCAATATCTGAGCGGCAAAAAGCACATCCCCGTCCCCGCCGTGCGGCGCGCCGGCAACGGTCATCTTCTGACGGTTCGCGGCGCAGCGGAGAATAACCTCAAACACATCGATGTGTCCTTCAAGGAGGGCGCTTTCAATGTCGTGACCGGCGTTTCCGGCAGCGGCAAATCGTCGCTTGTGAACGAAATTCTGTATAAACGGTTGGCGGCGGATCTGAACGGTGCGTCCACCCATCCGGGCAAGCATGACCGCATAGAGGGACTGGAGTTTTTTGATAAGGTTATCAACATCGACCAGGCGCCGATCGGCAGAACGCCGCGCTCCAATCCCGCGACCTACACCGGCGTTTTCAACGACATCCGCGACCTGTTTGCATCGACGAACGATGCCAAAATGCGCGGCTATACGGCGGGGCGGTTCTCCTTCAATGTGAAGGGCGGCAGATGCGAGGCGTGTCAGGGCGACGGCATTTTGAAAATCGAGATGCACTTTTTGCCGGATGTGTATGTGCCGTGCGAGGTGTGCAAGGGCAAACGGTATAACCGCGAGACGCTGGAGGTGCAATATAAAGGAAAAAATATCAGCGATGTGCTGAAAATGACGGTGGAGGAGGGCGTGGTGTTCTTTGAGAACCAGCCCCGCATCGCCCGCAAGCTGCAAACGCTCGCGGAGGTGGGACTCGGCTATATCGAGATCGGACAGCCCGCCACCACCCTGTCCGGCGGCGAGGCGCAGCGGGTGAAGCTGGCGACCGAGCTTTCCAAGCGCTCCACCGGTAAAACCGTGTATATCCTCGATGAACCGACCACGGGACTGCACACCGCAGATGTGCACCAGCTCCTCGGCATTTTGCAAAAGCTGGTGGACGGCGGCAACACCGTCATCGTGATCGAGCACAATCTCGATGTCATCAAAAGCGCCGACTATGTGCTCGACCTCGGACCGGAGGGCGGCGACCGCGGCGGCACACTGGTGGCGGCGGGAACGCCGGAGGAAATTGCGGAAAATCCCGCCTCCTACACGGGGCAGTATCTGAAACGGGTCTTGCAGGACTAGAATTTACAAATCCGACATACACTGTCACCCATCCTGCGGTATCATATACTGTAGAACAGGAGGGCGGACGGATGTTCGGGTATGTGCGGATCTATAAACCGGAGCTGCGGATGCGGGAATATGAGCAGTATCGCGGCGTGTATTGCAGCCTTTGCAAGCATCTCGGAAGCCGCTACGGCGCTGCACTGCGCCTGACCCTCAGCTATGACATGACCTTTTTGGCGCTGCTGACGATGGCGCTGAAAACGGAGGGCGTCGGCTTTTGCAAGAGCCGCTGCACCTATAACCCCGTAAAGCGCTGTCTTGCCTGCAGCGATGCAGAAACGCTCGATAAAACGGCGGACACGGCGGCGCTCCTCAGTTACTATCAGTGCCTCGACACCCTTGATGACGAGCGTTTTTTTCGCAGCCTCAGAGCGCGGCTGATGCTGCCGTTTCTGCGTCGGTATCACCGCAAGGCAAAAAAGCGGCAGCCGGCGCTTGACGCCGTGATTGCCGAAATGATGCAAAAGCAGGCGGCGGTCGAGGCGGCAAAGACCGCGTCGCTCGACGCGGCGGCAGAGCCGTTTGCCGCCTTTATGCAGGCGCTGTTCTCGCCGCTCGGTGAGGGTACGCAGCAAACGGTGCTTGCCCGTTTCGGCTATTGCCTCGGTAGATACATCTATCTTGCGGATGCGGCGGAGGACATGGAGGAGGACGGCAGACACGGACGGTACAATCCGTTTGTGCTGTGCCGCAGCGTCAATGTCAACGACCCCGCGGCGGTGGCGGCATGTCGGCAGTATGCGGGCGAGGTGCTGCGCAGCTGTCAGGCGGAATGTATCGCCGCCTATGACCTTTTGGAGATCCGCCGTTTCGACGGCATTTTGAAAAATATTCTGGAATGCGGCGTGTCCGATACGCTGTCGCGCATTTTGTCGGACGAGCGCCCGAGAAAGGACAAACGATGAGTATGCAGGATCCGTATGCCGTTTTGGGCATTTCGCCGCAGGCGACCGACGCCGAGGTGAAGGCTGCCTATCGCGAAATGGCGCGCAAATATCATCCCGATAACTATGCCGACAACCCGCTTTCCGAGCTGGCACAGGAGAAGATGCAGGAGATCAACGAGGCATATGACGCCATCATCCGCATGCGTCAACAGGGCGCTGCGGGCAGCAGCACGACCGGCACGAACTATGCGGATGTGCGCGCGCTCATCCGCGACAACCGCATTCTCGATGCGGAAATGCTGCTCGACGGCGTGCCGGTCGGCAGCCGCGACGCGGAGTGGCATTTTCTCAAGGGCAGCGTCTTGTACCGTAAGGGCTGGCTTGAGGATGCCTACACGCATTATACCGCCGCCTGCCGCATGAACCCGAACAACGCGGAATACCGCGCGGCGCAGGCGCACATGGAGACGGGACGCCGAAACGGCGGCTATCGCACCACCAACCAGGGCGGCTGCAGTGCCTGTGACATGTGCTCGGGGCTGTTGTGCGCGGATTGCTGCTGTGAATGTATGGGCGGCGACCTGATCCGTTGCTGTTGAAAATTCGGCTCTGTGCGGACACAAGCGGTGCGCACAGAGCTTTTTTTGCAAGGTGGTGAAACCGATGAAAAACGGTGCAAGGGTCGCCCTGACCGGCGTTGTCTGTGCACTGGCGGTCGTGGTGATGCTGCTGACGGCGCTGCCGACGATGCAGATCGGGCTGCCGGTGGTTGCAGGCGCGTTGCTGATCGTGCCGGTGGTGGAGTGCGGCGTGCGTTGGGGCGTGACCGGCTATGCGGCGACGGCTGTTTTGTCTTTGCTTTTGGCGCCGTCGATGGAGTCAAAGCTGCTTTTTCTGATGTTTTTCGGGTATTATCCCGTCATCAAAGCGCCAATCGAGCGCCTGCGGGCAAGACCGCTGCGCATCCTTTTGAAGCTGCTGCTGTTCAACGGCGCAATGCTGCTCACCTATTTCGTGCTGCTGCGGTTCACGACGGCGATCGATCCGCAGGAGTTTACCATCGCCGGTGTATACCTGCCGGGGGTGGTGCTGGCGTTCGGCAATGTGGTTTTTTGCGTATATGATGTCGCGCTGACGCGGCTTGTCGGCTTGTATCTGCGCGTGTGGCAGCCGCGGGTGCGGCGCTGGCTGCATTTTTGATTTTGCAGGATGGAAGATTGCTCTTGCATTTTCGGCAAAACGGCGGTATACTGAACCCTGGCGCAAAGCGCCGGAGAGGGGACAAAGGGTATGGAAGACAATTTGATCGCATTGATCACGGCTCATATCTCAACATTCTCCAAGGGGCAGAAAAAAATTGCACAATACATTGCGGAGCACTATGACGAGGCGGCGTTTATGACGGCGCTGCGTCTCGGTCAGACGGTCGGCACGAGCGAATCCACGGTGGTGCGCTTTGCGGCGCAGCTCGGCTTTGACGGCTATCCGGAGATGCAGGCGGCGATGCAGGAGCTGATCCGCAGCCGCTTAACGACGCTGCAGCGCATCGAGGTCAGCCGTGCACGCATGACCGACGACGAGGTGCTGGAGGATGTGATGTCCTATGACATGCAGAACATCCGCAAAACGATGGAAGAGATCCCCCGCGCCGTGTTCAATGCGGCAGCGGACGCGCTGACGAAAGCGCGCAAGGTGTATATATTCGGAGCGGGCAGCTGTCAGGCGCTTGCCACCTTTGCCGCCTACTATCTGCGTCTGTTTCTCGATGATGTCTGTCTCATTCAGGCGACGGGGCAGTCGGAGATTTTTGAAGAAATGCTGCGCATCTCGGACGAGGATGCCGTGCTCGGCATCAGCTTTCCGCGCTATTCGAGCCGCGCAGTCAAGACCATGCGCTATGCCGACCGCAAGGGAGCCAAGGTGATTGCCGTCACCGACAGTAAGGCGTCGCCCATTGCGGCATATGCCACTCACCTTCTCTTGGCACACAGCGATATGGCGTCGGTGGTGGACTCGCTGACGGCGCCGCTAAGCGTCATCAACGCGCTGATCGTCGCGGTGTCGCTGCGGCGGCTGGAGGCGCGGCGGGAGCTGCTCACGGAGCTTGAAAACCTGTGGAACAGCCAGGAGGTCTATCTGTCGGCGGACGAGGATGATACCCATGCCTAAGCCGCACATTTTGGTGGTCGGCGGCGGTGCTGCCGGTCTGCTTGCCGCCGGTACGGCGGCGGAAAACGGCGCAGCGGTGACGGTGGTGGAGCGTAACCCGCGCATGGCGCGCAAGGTGATGATCACCGGGAAGGGACGCTGCAACCTCACCAACTGCTGCGATGCTGCGACGCTGATCGACAACATCCCGCGCAATCCGCGTTTTCTCTACAGTGCGTTCAACG
>ERZ1673744.3393-NODE-3393-length-10768-cov-5.796136_pt1 | contig 10768 bp, 11 predicted proteins | sample MGYA00580207_ERZ1673744 | MGnify/ENA primary metagenome ERZ1673744 (study PRJEB41218, sample SAMN15661751) | gut metagenome | host: Homo sapiens | place: Canada: London | collected 2015-08-20/2019-03-30 | study: EMG produced TPA metagenomics assembly of... | reverse complement strand
GAGAACCAGGAGTATGTGACTCCTCCGACAGCGCACAGGCAGAGCGCTATGACCACGACAGATGCTATTACTGCCTTGTATTCTGTTTTCATTCTATCATCCCTTCGGAATCAGGGCGCTTCCGCGCCGCAAACATGTTTATCGAATGATGCCGTGGTCGGTGCGGCGGGGGCGGAACAGTCCTGCAAGATCGATTCCCTTCCCGTCGCCGCGCCTTCTCCACGCCCGACGGCGTCACGGCGTTGGAGTGTCGGTTTGTTCCGAGGCGAACACACCCAGGCTGAACGATATGCTCTGTCCCATCGTCTCGTTGTTGTCCGGTAGGTTGAGGAACTCGATGGTCATCGTTACCTCCTCCGTCTCCCCAGATCCGATGGTTCCCAGTCCGAGGAACTCCTCCTGCCCCACGGACCCTACGGCAGACGAAGAGGTCGTTCCATCATGGGTCACGGATATGCGGATCTGGTCCGCCAGTTCGTCGCCTCCTGAGAGGACGATGTTCTCTACGAACACGGATGCTTCCAGATCCAATGCGGTCCCGTTCGTCACCCTGATAACGATTGTCTGGGAGATGCCCGGCACGATGTTGTCGGTGTGGATGTCCAGTTCGCCGAGGTCGCAGTCCGGAGTCTCAGAGAAGGAGGTCGTCGTCCCGCCGATCACCCTCGTCCCGCTGTAGCTCTCCACGATGACGCTGAATGCGTCCGAGTCGACCACGGTGATGGTCACGGTGTCCGTCATGCCCTGATAGGTCACAGTCACTGTGTCGTCGCCTACAGACAGCGGTTCTGTCGGGGACCAGGTGTATTCGCTATCGTCCACTATGCGCGAGGTTCCGTCGTTGTAGTGCGCCGTGACCTCCATGCCTGTGGGGTCGAACGTCGAACCCTCGGAGTAGGTCAGGTTGTCGGGCTGCGATGTTATCTCAATCCCGGTGAGTCTTACTGGGTCAGGATTGCTGCCACCTCCTCCAGTACGGGAGAACACGGCACGGAGCGTGTGGTCGCCGGTGATGTCGCTGATCGTGTACTCCGAGATTCCGGCCGCCACACGGGCCCCGTCAAGCAGCAGCTCGGAGAGCCTGTACCCGGGGTCGGGGTCGAAGGTGACCGTGAGGGAGTCCCCATCGGCGACGGTGACGGTTCCGGACGGATCCGCATCACCGCCAGATGTGTGGGTGATGGTGACCGTGTGGGTGTCGGGCTCTGGTGTGGGCTCCTGTTCCTCCACGAATGTCACATGCACCTCGTGGTGGGAGAAGTCAAGGAGGCCCACGGAGTAGTCGAGGACGTTCCCGTCGACGGAGACCTCGTTCCCGTCCACCGTGACGGAGCCGATTCTCCATCCGTCGTCAGGGGTCATGGTTATCTCCAGGGTCTCGTAGAACCTGATGCTGCCCCCGTCGGGGTTGACATCTCCGTTTCCCTCGTACGTCACAGAGACGTCGTGCGGTATCAGCACCAGAGCTATGGCTGCCACCGCTACGATTGCCGCGATCGCGGCCACTGCGATTCTGATCCTTCTTTCTGTGTTCACCATCGGTGCCTCCTGAACAAGTTGTCGTCCGACATCGGGTCTCTGCGGGCGTCCTGCCCGGGCGGGTCTCCCCCGGGACACGATCCGTCTGTCAAGCTATCAGCCTCGGACTCTCTGGCGCCGTCTCCTCTCAGGGTGCGGACTATGTTCCACACCTCGGATGCAATCAGTATTGCGCAGGGGATGAGGATGAGGACGAGCTTCCCGTACCAGTGGGACACGAACACCGTGAGCACGCCCAGCCAGTGGGACACGCCCACGACCTTTCCTATGACGTCCCCCGAGTCGGAGGTCACCACCTGCACGGACCCGTTGGTCGGGTCGTCGGCGATGGTGTCCCCCTGCAGGGTGAAGGTGTACGTCCCCCCGCTGACCGAGATGTCCACGATCCTGTGGGTGACGACCATCTCCTCCTGCGACACGGGGTGCCTGTAGTCGAAGGTCAGGACGTCGCCCACTCTGAGCGAGGCGTAGAACGAATCCGCTTCAGCGGGATCCGACGGCACGTCCCTGATGAAGATCATGCTCTCCACGGGGATCGTCTCGATCTCGTATTGCTCCCTCGGCTCCCCGTCCATGGACCCCGAGATGACGATCATCACCTCGGTGTCAGAGAAGTCCAGGGAGTTCCCGTTGCAGTCCCAGATGTACAGGACGGAGGAGACGACTGCGACAGCCACCACCAGTGAGGCGACGACCGTGCGTCTCGACACTCCGTCCGCGAACATTCCGATTCACCCTCAGGACTTTCGTCTACATTCCATAGAATGTGTTCAATGTTCTTAAGCGTTATCTAAATTGGATAACGCTATCCAAATCAATCAAAAATTTGGTTCTACACAGACGCTATTCAATTTGTCCATGGCCGAGAAGCGTAGGGACAACATCGGGGACAGGGAGCTTCTTAGGCGCGTCCTCAGGGAGATCTGGACGAAGGGCTCCGTCATCGAGTCGGAGCTGTATCCGCTGTCCGGGGCCAAGTACCGCGTCCACCCCCTGCTGGAGGAGCTGGAGCGCGGCGGGATCCTGAAGACGGTCACCAGGACACGCGGGCAGAGGGTCCCGGAGTACTCCTACACGGAGGCCGGGAAGCTCTACTTCCTGGCGAACATGCTGTCCGACCGCCTCCTGGAGTCACAGGGCGAGATCGACCTGGACGACGGGCGCCTCGTCGACGTCTACGACAACCTGCGCGACTACCTGGACGTCGAGTTCGCGGACGATTATGGGGAGGAGTCCGACAGGTCCTGACATCCAGCTGTTCTCGGGGATCCGTCGCAATCGGCAGACGGCTCCGACAGGATCCGACGGCGATGTCGGTCGGAGGCACAGACCTTTTCCCAGAACATAGGAGGATAGATTGGATGGCGGGGGCCTCCGCGGTACCGGAGCCGCCCCCGAATGGGTTTCAATCGGTCGTCACGCCTCCGTGGCGGGTTCGGGCTGACCGAGGAATCTTCCCGCCACCAGGACCGCTATGCCGAACAGCAGGACGACGACGGCGGACAGTTGGAACGACGACGTGTATCCTATTGCCACTATCACGGGACCCATGATGACGGTGGAGAGCGACGTGCCCAGGTTCATCAGGCACGAGTAGATCCCCATGGTCTTCCCCTGGGCGGCGGGAGGCGACATCATGGACAGGTTGTTGGTGATCGTCGGCATCCCGAGTCCCAGGCCCACGCCCATGATCCCGACACCGACCGTGAGCACGGCGAGGCTGTCGGACGCGAACATGGTTATGGCGACGGCCTGAAGCAGGAAGGCCGCCAGCAGCATGTACTGGTACTTCGGAATGCGGCGGACCCTGGAGTACGCCAGGGATGTGAACACCTGTGTCAGCCCCATCAGAGCTAGGATGAACCCGCACACGGTCATGCTCACATCCATGGATGTCAGGATGTCGGACACGTTGGCCGTGACTATGAACATCAGGAACATGAGCATGAAGATGGAGGCGTAGAGTACTGCCATGTGGGCCTTGGATCCCTCGGCGAACCGCTGTGCGGGCGCCGCGCCGTTGCCGGTGGGCAGGACGACGTCCCTCACCGCGATCAGGCCGGCGACAAGTATGGGCACCGCGATCAGGTACACCAGGAACGGGACGTTCCAGGACACGTCGGCCATCAGGCCCCCGATGATCTCCAGAACGACGCCTCCGAACCCCATGAAGGCGGACTGGACGGCCATGACCCTACGCCTCTCGTCCCCGTCGTAGTAGATCCCCATGAGGCCGGTCGCAGCAGTCGATATCCCGGCTATGCCGACCCCGAGGAACACCCTCGTGGCGAGCAGCGTGTAGATGTCGGAGCAGAAGTACCCGGACACTCCGGCGACGATGAAGAGGACGAGGGAGGCGATGAGGACCTTCGCCAGACCGACCCTGTCAGCCAAGTATCCCATGGGGAACCCGAAGACGGCCACCACCAGGGACGGCAGCGATATGACCATGGACGCCAGGAACTTGCTCGTCCCCAGCTCCACCTCAATCCCGTGCAGGGCCGGGGAAACCGCAGCCGACCCCATGAGCACCATCATCGACGCCATCAGGAGCGCGAGCTTCGTGAGCCCCGATGGTTTGAACTGTTTTCCATCGGCGATTGTGAACTGCATGATGCCATGTGTTCTTGCAGGAGACACCTTAAGCCTTTGTTCCGATTAAATGTCCGTTAACAAGGGGCCGTCCTTGGCCCCCGTCCAGACGGGTGGAGAAGAATGGCCGCCGCCCCGCACCCGATGATATCGGACGGCGGCCGTAAGGTTTCGTGGATCAGTCGAATCCCATGATCCCCTTGTAGATCTCGTGGACCCTGTCCTCGAGGTCCCTGCAGGTGACCTTTCCGGAGGATTCGATGATGGCGCCGACGGAGGCGCCTCCGCAGCCGACACCCTCCTTGATGAAGCCCCACTCGTAGGCCTGGAGGCCCTCGTAGGGGCTGGAGCTGTAGTCCACGTTGACGTACACGATGGGGATATCGTCGGAGATCGAGTCCATGATCTTCGTCATGCTGGAGTTGGGGTCGTTCATGAGCCACCTGGTCGTCCCCTGGAAGAAGTTGCCGACCAGCTCCGGGTGGAGCGCCTTGGCGCCTGCCATCACCGCGGCCATCTGGGTCCCGCCGCCCACGATGACGGGGACGGACTTCGCGGCTCCGCAGAGTATACCGATGTTGGCCGGCATCATGGGGTCGCCCACGCACTCGATCGCCCTGAGGGGGTCGTCCGCGAGGGAGCCGGGCTCGATCCCGGCGGCGGCCAGGGCCTCGTTGACCAGCCTGGTCTTGAGCTCCTTGGGGTTGTTGGGCGAGCTGCTACTCACCAGGTTCTCCTTGAGGACGCCCATGGCCATCATGACGGCCAGCGCCGTGGTGGTTCCTCCGGCGCAGCTCTCGCTGATGATCACGAAGTCGTACGCCCTGGCGAGCATCTCGCCGAGCATGTAGCCCTTCTCGTACTCCTCCTTCACGTTCTTGACGGACTTCCCGGTGGTGATCTTCTCGCCGCACTCGCCGCCCATGTCGAAGTAGGGGACGTAGGGGATGACCTCGCATCCCCCGTTGACGATGTAGTATGGTATGCTGGAGAGGTCCAGGGCGGCCTTTGTGAGCGTGGCCGGGGTGGGGATGCCTCCGGGGTTGATGGGGATGCCCTTCATGCAGGAGACCCTGCCGCTCACGAGGATCTCCGCGTCCGCCGCGGGGGTGAACATCGTGAGCTCGGGGGTGTCGCCGGCGTCGGAGACCCCCGGGATCGTGGATGTGCGGGTGTTCGCCACAGTGCATGTGAACACTCCGCGCTTCCCCCAGATCCTGGAGAGGATGTCCTTCGCGATCTTCTCGTTGCCGTATACGCCCAGAGAGGGCGGGAGTTCGAAATCCATCTGATTCACCGTTTGTTGTGCAAAAGCGTTTGTACCACCGTCGCCAGCTCCATCATGGAGCCGTCGGGCAGGCCTGTGTCGATGCTCGTCCAGAGGGGCACGTCCATGAGGATGTGCTCGCCCGTGACGCATGATGTCCCGTGGTCGACGAAGTAGACTATGTTCTCGACGTCCGGGAAGTACTTCTCCATGAGGCGGTCCGTCTGCTCCAGAACCGCCTTCTTCTTGAACGGGTCCTTCTGGTGGCTGTACTCGTCGACCTCGTCCACGTGCAGGAACACGTTCCCCCTCCCCAGGGCCTCCTGGGCGATCGGGAACCTCTCCTCGAGGTCGTCGATGACATGGGTCTCCATCCCGAGGGACGCGCAGATCCCCATCGACGTGGGGCTGTCGGAGACCGCGACCATGGGCGCGAGCTCCGGGAACGCGGGGTACTGCCTGCCGAACTTGCCACACCCCCAGGGGTACCCGGTGACGCCGTCCATCTCGGACGCCACGGTCATGACGAGCTCCCCCAGCTTCCCGGGGACCTCCTTGTACGGGGCGTCGACCGGAGGCGCCGGGAGGTCGGGGACGTCGTCGCTCACCATGGTGAGCACCGCGCGTCCCTCTATGAAGAACTTGATGGCCGGGTCGTACTCGGAGAGCATGTCCATGTGGGACATGATCCTCTCCTCCAACTCGTCCTTGATCTCGGCGGTGTTGTAGTACCAGTGGACCATGCCGTCCTTGACGGTGGCGGGGCTCAGGCGGTACGCGGTCCTCCTGGGGTCCTGGATGGGGAGCCCCAGGCCGAGCGCCTCCAGCGCGGCGCGCGGGATCTCCGGCGGGTGGCCGGTGAAGAACTCGTTCAGGAAGAGCTGCGTGTACCCCCTCCCCGTGGTCTTGAGCCTGTGCGGGGCCATGCTCTCGAGGTACGGCATCTCCGCGACCTCGTATGGTTTCCTCCCGCCCATCTCCGGGTTGGGGTCGTCCTCGGCTCCGTCGAGCAGAACGAAAAGTGTGTTGCTCATTGTATCCTCCTCAGGGCTATCGCGGCCTGTCCGACCGAGATGCCTCCGTCCCCGTTGGGGACGTCTCTATGCATCGCGATAGGATGGAGGGATGATATAACCATATCCTCGAACATTCTTGTGATGACAGAGTTGACGGACACCCCGCCGGTGATACCTATGTGGTCGAGGCCGGTTCTGTCCGATTCCTGGATGGAAGATTCCACCAGCTCACTCATCACGTTATATACTATGGAGTATGCCGCGTCCTCCCTTCTCACGGTTCCGTCGATCCTGTCGAAGAGGTGGGCCGTTCTGACCACGCCGTTCACCGTCTCGGTTTCGAACCCGTCCACCAGCTTCCCCCTTGCCAGCAGCGGCTCCAGCTTCATCGCGGGCTCGCCGTCGTAGGTCCTCTCGCGGCACACGCCGAGGGCGTAGGCCAGCGCATCTAGGAGTCTGCCCATCGAGGAGCTCCTCACGCTCCTGTCCATGAGTTTGGAGAGCACGGCGGCGTCCCTGTCTGGGAAGTCGTGGTTCTCGGTTCCGTTCATCGTGTCGATCGCGAACTTCAGTCTGCGGAGGTCGTACAGCGCCCTCTCGGACCCCAGCAGCGGGATGTACTCCAGGTGCGCTGCCCTGCTGTAGCCGGAGTAGTCGGCCGACAGCACCTCGCCTCCCCAGGCCATGCCGTCGTCCCCGTGGCCGGTGCCGTCCAGGGCCAGGGCCACGCACCCGTCCAAGCGGTTGTCGGCCATCAGCGACGCCGCGTGTGCCCAGTGGTGCTGGACCTCCACCAGCTCCGTGCCGTTCTCCTCTGCCAGGGCCCTCCCCAGCCTCCTATTGGCGTACCCTGGGTGGAGGTCCACCGCCACCGCCTGCGGGGAGCATCCGACGAAGCCCATCTGCGTGCGGACGGCCTCATCCAGGTACTCGGGCACGCCGATCTTCTCGCCGTTCCCTATGTACTGGGTGGGCCAGATCCTGCCCCGGGATGCGACGGATCCGGTGAGGTTCTCTTGCGCCCCGAGGGCGACGGCGTCGCCCGCCATGTCGATGTCCAGTCCGAAGGGTATGCTGCCCCTGGACCTGCGGAGGTACTGGGTCCTATCGCCGTACATCCTCAGGACGGTGTCGTCGGCGCGGTTGACTATGGGCTGGTCGTGCAGAAGGTAGGCGTCCGCGTTCAGCTCCTTCGCCCTGTCGTCGTCGGTGACCATGGGCTCGCCCGGAACGTTGGCTGACGTCATCACCAGCGCGTCGTGCTCCAGGTGTGAGAACAGGATGTGGTGCATCCCGGTGTACGGGAGGAACATCCCGATGTTGTCCAGACCCGGGGCGGCCAGCTCCGTTTCCTCGGATGCGATCTTCCCCACCAGGACGATGGGGCGGTTCGGGGAGAGCATCATCCTCTCCTCCTCCGGCGTCGGGTCCGCGTAGCGTCTGACGGCGTCCATGTCCCTGGCCATGACGGCGAAGGGCTTGTTCCTCCTGCCGTACCACTCCCTCATCTCCCCGATGACGTCCAGGTTGCAGCATATGTGCATCCCGCCCCATCCCTTGACCACCGCCCTGGCGCCGTCGTCCAGCATATGTGCCAGCGTCCCGATCGGGTCGTCCTCCGCTACGGTCCCGTCGGCGAGCTCCAGCCTGTATCTGGGGCCGCAGACGGGGCAGCAGATCGTCTGGTGGTGGAACCTCCTGTCCGAAGGGTCGGAGAACTCCCTTCCGCATTCGGGGCAGAGGGGGAACGCGTCCATGGAGGTCAGGGGGCGGTCGTAGGGCATGCCCCTTAGAAGGGTGAACCTGGGTCCGCAGTCCGTGCATGTGGTGAATGGGTACATGTGCCTGCGACCGGACGAGAACATCTCCCTGACGCACCTGTCGCACACCGCGCTGTCCGCCGGGATCGAGGCCCCTGCGCCCTCGCCGGAGGAGTGGACGATCGAGAAGCCTTCTCCTCCTGTATAGGGGACGTCCTCTCTGTCGACGGACCTGATTGATGCCAGAGGCGGGAGGTCGGACATTAGCGACTCCAGGAGCTCCTCCCCCATGTCCGTGTCGATGACGACCGAGGACCCGTCGTTCCAGACTGTGCCGGATGCGCCGACGCGCTCGGCGGCGCGGTACACCGCGGGACGGAAGCCCACTCCCTGCACCGTTCCGCGGATGGTCAGCCTCATGCTGCGGGGAATGGCGAGGGACAATATGATTATTGTTGAATGGAGGGCGGGAGGGCCGGGCAACCGCTGTCCCAGTGGCTCTGTCGTCCGGGAGACCTCTCAATAGAAGGAAATAGTGATGGCGGGGATACGGTGGGCATGATCACCGAACTGCCACTCCATCGTGGCCGGTGCGGGGCACGCCGACGCGATCATCGCCAATCTGAAGGGCTATCTCGACAGGGGATTCGAGATCTTCCTCTCCGCCCACTACGGACCCGAGACCAGGGAGGACGTCCAGACGAAGATCGACTACCTCGAGGGCCTGAAGTCCATCGCCGGCGAGTGCACCACCGCCGACGAGTTCAAGCAGAAGATCAACGAGAGATATCCGGGCTACTCCGGCGCCAACTACCTCGACATGACCGCCGGGTTCTTCTTCCCCCAGTAAAATCCATGGGGAATCGCCGGCCCGAGGGCCGGCGGAAATGATTTCATCTTGGCCTGTTGCCGCAGGCGCAGGCGGGCATGATGTCGTTGCCCATTGCAGGGGGCCCCTGCTTGTTGACGCTGAGGGTCCCGTCCGGGGCGTCGAGGAAGTCCGCCAGGTCCTGGTCGGACGGGTACTCCCCGACAGCGATTGAGACGTCCTGGTACAGGCAGATGGGGAGGGCGTCCATCCCCTTGGCGGCGACGATCTCCGCCGCCTCCCCCTCGCCGATGTCCTCGGGTGACGAGCACATGATCCTCCCGATGCCGATGCCCGCGGACTCGAGGGCGGCGTAGGACTTCTCGAACCTCTCGGTGTCGGCGGGGTTCCTTCTCCTGGAGTCCTCCGACTCGTAGATCACCATGTCGTAGTTCATAACGCCGTTTACCCGATTTTCTTATTTAAATGGAACCTGGATTGGCAGGAATTTGAAAGTCCGTGAAGACTCCTGCCGCCCGAGAATCGCGCCGGCGGCAGGAAGAAGCCGTTTGTGTCAAGCTCAGCAGAAGCTGTTCTTGTAGTTGTCGATGGCGCCCCTGATGATGTCCTGGACCTTGTCGGATCCGATGATCTCGTCGACGGCGGTGGTCTTGTTCTCCAGCGCCTTGTAGACGGTGAAGAAGTGGGCCATCTCGTCGAACAGGTGCTTGGGCAGCTCGGAGATGTCCTTGTAGCCGTTGTAGGTGGGGTCGTCGAAGGGGATGGCGATGATCTTCTCGTCGTTGGCACCGTTGTCGATCATCTTGATGGCACCGATGGGATAGCACCTGACGAGAGTCATGGGGAGGATGGGTTCGGAGCAGAGGACCAGGGCGTCCAGGGGGTCGCCGTCGTCGGCGTAGGTCCTGGGGATGAATCCGTAGCTGGCGGGGTAGTGGGTGGATGTGTAAAGGATCCTGTCCAGCTTCAGGAGGCCGGTCTCCTTGTCGAGCTCGTACTTGTTCTTGCTCCCCTTGGTGATCTCCACGACCACCATGAAGTCGGAGGGGGAGATCCTCTTGGGGTTCATGTCGTGCCATATGTTGCTCATATGAAGCCTCTGTGAAGACCTTAGTCGCCGTCGTTAATGTACCTTTCTGAGCCACATGCGGACTCCGAGAATCCCACAATCATGATTATAACGGCATGATACCCTTCAGGCCCTCATGGAGCAGAAGACCAACCCGATGAGGCACCTGGAGAAGCTCGGCATACCATACACAGCCCATCACTACGAGGGAGGGGCGCTCAGCGGCATGGAGGTCGCCAGGGCGCAGGGGCAGGATCCGGACCTGGTCTTCAAGACGCTCGTCACGGAGGGGAAGGAGAGGAGCTACTACGTGTTCCTCGTGCCCGTCTCAGGCGACCTGGACCTGAAGAAGGCGGCCGCCAGCGTCGGTGAGAAGTCCGTCTCCATGATCAAGTCGAAGGACCTCCTGCCGTTGACGGGATACGTTCACGGCGGATGCTCCCCGTTGTGCCTCAAGAGGCCCATGAGGGTCACCATCGACTCTTCCGCGCAGCAGCACGAGAGGATCTACTTCAGCGCGGGGAAGGTCGGATACCAGGTGGAGGTCGCCGTCGCGGACCTGCCCAAGGCGCTCGACTTCCAGTTCGCCGACGTGAGGAAGGTCCTGGGCTGAACCCAAGGATGCGGGGAGGGCGGCGGCCCCTGGGTTCCAACGATTCATGCGCGGTAGCAAATGTAATGTTTCTCCGTGCCATT
>ERZ1673744.3390-NODE-3390-length-10776-cov-3.846283_pt1 | contig 10776 bp, 8 predicted proteins | sample MGYA00580207_ERZ1673744 | MGnify/ENA primary metagenome ERZ1673744 (study PRJEB41218, sample SAMN15661751) | gut metagenome | host: Homo sapiens | place: Canada: London | collected 2015-08-20/2019-03-30 | study: EMG produced TPA metagenomics assembly of... | reverse complement strand
ATCCTGGCATAAAAAAAGGAACGCGCGCGCGTTCCTTTTTTTGTTTTATCTCGCCAAAAAGCGGGACAAAAATTCTTTTGTTTTCGGGTTTCGCGGATTCTCGAAAATGTCGTGCGGCGCGCCCTCTTCACAGATAACGCCGTCCGCCATGAACACCACATTGGTGGACACATCGCGAGCAAACGCCATTTCGTGCGTCACGACGATCATCGTGAGTCCCTCCGCGGCAAGGTTGCGCATGACATCCAGCACCTCACCGACCATCTGCGGGTCAAGTGCCGAGGTCGGCTCGTCAAAGAGCAGCACCTCGGGCTCCATCGCCAGTGCGCGCGCGATCGCCACGCGCTGCTTCTGACCGCCGGAGAGCTGGGCGGGCTTTGCGTTGATGTACGGCTCCATGCCCACTTTGCGGAGGTAGTTCATCGCGATCTCCTGTGCCGCTTTGCGGTCACGCTTTAAGACCGACACCTGCCCGGTGACACAGTTTTGCAGCGCGGTCATGTTGTTGAAGAGATTAAAGCTCTGGAACACCATCCCCACCTGCGTGCGGTACCGGGAGAGTCTGAAATCGTCCGCTGTGATGTCCTTGCCGTGGAACAGCACCTTGCCGTCCGTCGGCGTTTCAAGAAGGTTGATGCAGCGCAGCATCGTGCTCTTGCCCGAGCCGGACGCGCCGATGATGCTCAGCACCTCGCCCTTTTCCACAGAAAGATCAATGCCGCGCAGCACAGTGTTTTCACCGAACTGCTTTTTGAGACCGATGAGTTCAATTACCTTTTCCGCCATGCCTCAGCCCTCCCTCTGCACATGGATTTCGGCGGCCGAGGCGCTTTGCGAACCGAAGATGGTGTAGCTGTTCTTGCCGTCCAACCGTTTCTCGATATACCGCAGAATTCTCGTCACGGTGAAGGTCAGAATGAAGTACAGAACGCAGACGACAAGATAGGTCTGGAAGGTCTGGAAATTCTGACGCTTGATGATGCCTGCGAAATAGTAAAGCTCGGTAACGCCGATGACATTCAGCACCGATGTATCCTTAATGTTGATGACAAACTCGTTGCTGACCGACGGCAGGATGTTGCGCATCACCTGCGGCAGCACCACCTTTACCATGGTCTGCGCATGGCTCATGCCGATGGACAGTGCGCCCTCAAACTGACCGCGGTCGATGGAAATAATGCCGCCGCGCACGATCTCCGCCATATAGGCGCCTGTGTTGATGGAAACGATCAGAATACCCGACGGAATGAGCGGCAGCGTTTTACCGCCGGTCGCAAAGGCATAGCCCCAATAGATGACCATGGACTGCACCATCATCGGCGTGCCGCGAAAGATCTCCACATACACGGCAATGATGCCGTTGAGGATGCGGTGCAGCACGCGCGGCACCGCGCGCTTGGACAGCGGCGCCGTGCGCACCATGCCGGTCAAAAGACCGATGAGCAAGCCCGCGACCGTGCCGACAAGGGCGATGAGCATGGTGTTGCCCACGCCGGACAAAAGCTGCGGATAGTATTTTACAAATATCTGTGCAACATCATTCAAAAAGCTCATAATTGCCTCGCTTATCCGCGATCATCACTTCCTGATGATCACGACAAGATTGGATTCGTAGTAGGTGTCCGTAAAGTCGATCTCCTTCGCGCGCTCCGCGGTCGGGCTCATGCCGGCGATGACGGCGTCGATGGTGCCGGACTGCACGGCAGGCAGCAGAGAATCCCATTCAAGCTGATAAACCTCGAGCTTCATACCGAGCTTATTGGCAACATACTGTGCGATCTGCACATCATAGCCGTTTGCATAAAGCCCATCCTTGCCCTCGCCGGAGATCGGCACGGCGCCGAGCGAGTCGCCCGTGGTGTCCGTCCAGTTATACGGCTCATAGGCACACTCCATGCCGATCTTCAGAACACCCTCGGTGGTGGCGGGAGCGGCACAGCTCACTGCAAAGGCCTCTACCTTTTCACCCGCTGCCAGCGACACAATCTGTTCCATGAGTTGCTCGCGCTGTTCGGTCGTGATGGCCGCGAGGACGGCGTTGATCTTTTCTCTCAGCTCCGAGCCCTTCTTCAGACCGACGGCGATGCCGACATCGGCAGCGGTCGCCGTAAAACCGGTGTCATTGTTCTTCAGATGGATGTAGTCAAGCTCCGTGTTAGTCTTGCAGACGGACACAGCCGTCGGCTCTTCGGCAATATAGCCGTCGATCGAGCCGCTCTTCAGAGCAGTCAGAAGGTCGGAAAATTCCGGCAGCGTGCTTGACTGCACATCCTCGATCTGCGCCAGCGCATCGGCGTGGAAGGTGCCCGCCTGCGCGGCGATCTTCGCGCCCTTGAGGTCGGCAAGGCTCTTGGCGTTCTTGACATCCACGGTGGACGCATTGCCGCCGCAGCCGGCGAACAACGCCATGCACAGCACGGCTGCCAGGAAAACGGATACGATCTTTGTTTTTCTTCTCATGTTGAAAACTCCCTTTCGGAAAAATTATAAAGCCTGCGACCCGATGCGGTATCGCAGGCTTTTATGAAATCGTTCATAAATGTTGCCATTGATAGCTCTCCGCATAAAATGCGACAGTCTCACGCCTGTTCGGCGTAAGCCCAGCAACCAAGCGGCGGCAACCGCAGGATCACTTCGGCGAAAGCGCCTTTCCCTCACAGCCGTTTGCCGTCGTGCGCCGTGAGCTACTCTTCGCTTTCGCAACCTCTATCAGGTGCTTCTTTATGTGGTGTAGTATAAACCACCTTTTTCGGTTTGTCAACACTTTTTTGCAAGTTTTTTATGCGAGCACCAGGGCGCAGCACTGCCACCCGCAAAGGGCGGGCAGCGACACCGTTATCCCGTCCCCGTTTCTTTCAAACGGCAAGACCGTCGGTTCTTCGCCGGGGCGCAACAGCGTCACCGTGTCGGCGTCCCCTTTGATGCAGACTTTGAACGCCTCCGACCGCATGACGGAAAGATTGAGCAGCAGCACCGTCCGCACCGCGCCGCCCGCATCCTTTCGCGGAAAAACGGCGATCTGCTGCGGCGAGGCGACATATGCCGATACGCCGCCGTTTGCATAGGCGAACGCCAGCCGCAGTCCCTCGCGCCGGGCAAAGGAAATCTCATCATCCTGTATCGTCGGCGAGGACACCACCCATTTTGCGCCATAGCGCGTTTCGACGACGGAAATGCCGTTGCCGATGACAGCGTCGTCACTTCTGCAAAAAAGCGTCGAAAACGCCTTCACGGTCTCGCCTGCGGGGACATAGTGCACATCGAAATTGAGATACCGCCTTTTGTAATTGACCTCCCTTTCGCACACCGTCACTTCGCCGACGGACGAGCTGTACTTCTTCTCCACCGCCGCGCAGGTGCAGCAGAGCCCATAAAGTCCGCTGTCGAAAAGGCGTTTCACCGTGTTCATGTCGGTGATGACCGTGTTATGCAGCAGAAAATCCATGTCCGCAGCCGACAGGTAGGGAACGGCTTTTTCGGTGAGGAGATAGCCCTCTCCCTTCGGGGCGGCATGAAACGGCAGCCCGAGCCGCAAAAGGGCGGCACCCTCCCAGACGCAGGAATCGTTGAAATAGGGCTGCATGTGTGCGTCCATTTTCGCAAACAAGGAGTCGTCGGGCTGATAGACCGCGATGCCTGCGTTTTCCGTGCCGTCGTTTGCCTTAATATACGCCTCGAAAAAGTCCCTGTAGCGGGCAAGATGACCGAACTCCAATGCGCGAAAGTCGAGATCTTCTAAGTTCGTCATCAGCGTGACGGACAGCTCGTTGCTGCCCATAGCGATATACAAAGCGCCCTCAATGCAGGTAAATTCCGGCGATTTGCCGTAGGCAGTGTGCGGCAGATTTTCGATCTCACACGACAGGTTCTCCGTAAACGGCGCAATGCGCGCGTTCATATAGTTGATCGTCAGCGCCTTTTTCAGCACCTCCTGCGGGTTATGGTCGTGATAGAACCCGCCGCCCGCGCGAAACGACGGCACAAAGCCGCTCGCCGCTTTCATCGCCGTCAGAATTTCCTTTTGTGCCATGATGGGGAGCGGCGTCGCACCGCCGTTTTGCAGGCACGGAATTGCCTGCGGCGCCGCCTTTTTCAGAGCGGAAAACAGCTCATGCGCAAATTCCCCGATCGTTTTCACCTGAAAATCGATGTATGCCCGCCGCACGGCGACATCCTCGATGAACGCTTTTTTGAAGGACGCGCGGTCATAGGTCTTGCCCGTCTGCGCGTCGAACAGCGCGATGCAGTGATCGCAAAAGCAAAGCGCCCTCGATCTCCCCATCAGCCGAAGGCGGATGTCGTCGTCGATCCATATTCGTGTCGGCTGAAAGCCCGCATAAACGGGCAGAATTTCACACCAATACCGCCTGAAAGCCGCGTTGTTCCAGCAGAAAACGCCTCCGTTGCTTTCGCCGTCGATGTCGGCGATGCAGTCAAAGGCATCCGGCGAAAACCCGCTCGGATAGTTATAAAGCGAGCTTTCGTGATGCCCGACGGTGCGGCTGATCTGCATGGATGCCGTGATGCCCGCCTCCCGAAACGCCTGCGCCGCCGCAGCCATCTTTCCTGCATCCTCTTTTGCCTGGGCAAGGCTCGGCAGGCCGTACGATGTTGCCAGCCACACCTCGTCAAAGCACCTGTCATTTTTCTTGACGGCGTCGATCAACGCGCTTATGTACGCCGCATCCTTGTGATCGTTGCTGCCGAGTCGCAATGAGATCGTCATGTTGTTACCTCACAAAACTGTCGACGGCGCGGACGACGGCACATCGCTCCACCCCGGCGTGAAAATACCCTCTCTGCGCATTTCCGCAAGATCGCCGAAAAGCGGCGACAGATCCGAGAAAATGCGGAAGGTAAGACGGACTCTCTTGCCGCTGTATGCGGCGGGGATCGCAAAAACATAGGGCGCACAGTGCCGCGCCGCCGTCCTTTCGCCGTTTATGAACAGCTCCGTATAATACGGTGCGGCATCGGGCAGCGCGACCGACGGTTGATCGACGGCGACCTCTCCCTCAAAGGTGACATGCCCGAAAAATCTGCCTTGACCGCTGCGGGCGGAAAGCCCCTCTTTCGTGACATCGAAGCTGCCCGAAAGGATGACCGCGGGCAGATAGGGATAGTCGGCGATCTCACAGGAAAAGGTGTGTTCTCCTTTTTTGAGCGCGATTTCCGCCGTTTTATACAGGCTGTCAAAGCACCCCGTGAGCCCGTGCGTCTCGGCAGCGGCAACAAGCGGGCTGCCGTCGACCTGCACGGTGTCGCCGCCCGCAAAGCTGCGCACATGCACCCGCAGCGCCATATCCGTTTGCAGCGTCAGCGTGCAGGTCGCGGCTTTGAGCAGCCGCAGGCGGTAGACATTGTCATTGCCGCCGACAAAGCGCAATTCCTTCAGAGACAGCGGGAGGATGTCCCGCTTTTCCTCTGTTGCCGTGTCGCAGTTTTCAAAATACTGTACGCCGTACCCCTCAAAGGAGAACCGCACCTGCCGCTCCCCGTTTTTGAGCACGAGCGTCCGTTTTTCCTTCAGCGCGTTCTCCCGCGACACGACCAAAAGACTTTTGTCCGCATACTGCTTCACGAGAACATCCTGCGGCAGCGTGCCGTCAGTCTCGGTGATCAAAACGGCATTTTGCGCGGGCTGCAGCACCCGCAGGAGCGTTTCGGCATCATACTGCCTTTCGGCGTCGTTCTCCAGCCGATAGCCGTCCCTTTCCACCAAGACCGTATACGCCGAAAAGGCATCCTCCTCTTCGCTCAGCACGCGCATGGAGATCTGATTTTTGATGAGCATGTCCATGAGCTGTGCCAGCCGATCATAGACGCGCTGTTCCTCATGCCGACCGCATGCCTGCAAATAGGCGGTGTACGGCATGCGCACGCCGACCGCCGCCTTCGCCGTCTTTCCCGCGATCTTTGCCGCAAGCACGCTGTCGTCCGCCAGATGTTTCGCGCCCGCAAAGTCGGGGTTATACAGATTGAAGTTGTCAAAGAAATCCGGCTTTTTGATGTTTCCCCTGCCGTCAAGATGGGAAATGGCGATGAAATATCGGTCAACGCCGTATGCCGCGGCATAGAAAAGCATCTGTTTTCTGCGGGCATAGGAAAGAGAGCAGGGCCCCAGCGCAAAAAACTCCGCCATCGCGTGCTGCTTGCCGTGATATTTTTGGTTTTCGATCATGGAAAACAGCATGTCGTTGTGCACGCCGCATTTCGTCGGAATTTCGTCGACGCCCGGCTGCGGGACATTCTCAAAAAAGTCGAACCAATTACCCGTCACCCGCGTTGCTCTAAGCGGGTTTTCGTCGTCCAGCGTGTGGCCGGTCAAAAGGAGACAGTGATTTTTGCACCACAGGGCGATCCGGTCGATATAGGCGCTCTTGAACCGATCGGAGATGAGCTTTCGAAAGACCCACGGGAAAAAGGCGCAATTCTCGCCCCGCTCGAACGCCTCGACATCCGCCAAAAGATCGTTGCCGCAGGCGGCGCGATAGTCTGCCTCCACACCGTCATAATAGGGATACATCCCCTTCCCATTGGCGGTATAGATGAAGCTCGGCTCGTCGGTGAAGATGCCGACGACGGTATCGCCGAAGTATTCTCTAAGCGTTTTATAGTACACCTCATGCGTCAGTGCAATAAAGCAGTCCACCGCCGCGGGATTTAACATATCGTTGTCAAACGGCTGCTCCACCATCTGTGCCTGTCCCGCACCGACTGTTTCGACCGCCGCCCGCCTGCCGTCAAAGAAAATGCGTTTTGCGGCAAAAGCTTTGTTTTCCGCTATGACACGGTTTTGGCATGAGCCGGACGGCCAGTTGAATTCATCGTAAAGCCAAAGGTGCATATCGCGCGCCTTTGCCGCTGCGGCGATCTCTTTTATATACTGCAAATACGCATCGGACATATAGGGGATTTCCAGACCCGAGCGCGGATACAGCATTACCGTGTCGATGCCGACGCGGCGGTAGCCGTCAAGCATCGCGGTGATCCTTTCCGTATTCCTGCCGCCGGTCAGCGACAGCATCGGTATGAGCGGACTGCACATATTCTTCACCTCTGCCCACAGGATAGCACAAAGAACGGCTTTGTGCAATGGACAATATCGAGTATAAAAATATCCACGGCGATGTGCCGTGGACGGTTTCATGCTTTCTTTTCATACAGAAACGGTTTCAACTGTTCGTCGAAGGCGGCGATCGCTTTTTCGTCGCCCTTTTCGACCGACAGCGTGAGCGGCTCGCCCATCGGCAGCGACAAAACGCCGATGATGGACTGCGCGTGCACCACACAGTCGCCATCGGAGAGGTCGATGCTGAACGGCTGGCTGCTGCAAAGCTGCACAAAGCGGTGCGCCTCCTCCCGCGAGTGCCAGACCACCGTCGTTTTATACATAAAAAACCCCTCCATTCCGTAAATACTATTTACAGTATACTATTTTTTCGGCAAAAATCAAGAATAAATCTGGGCGATTGCAATTTTTTTCTTTCTGCTGTATACTGAGAGCATCACATTTCACGGAGAGTACAGCATGAGAGCAGTGTTTCACACCTTGGGCTGCAAGGTCAATCAATATGAAACGCAGGCAATGCGGCAATATATGGAGGCGGCAGGCTTTGAAACGGGCGAGCTGCAGGACGGCACGATCCCCGACATCATCGTCATCAATTCCTGCACCGTCACCGGCGAGTCGGATCGCAAGCTGCGGCAGCTTTTGCACCGCTGCAAGCGGGAGCACCCCGATGCGGTGTTGGTGCTGACCGGCTGCATGCCGCAGGCGTTTCCTGAGGAGGCAGCGGGGTTTTCCGAGGTGGATGTCGTGCTCGGCAACGCCGCAAGACGCCGCCTGCCGGAATATATCGCGCGGTTTTTCGCCGTGCATCAGCGCATCGTGGACATCCCGCCGCACGATAAGGCGTTTGAAAAGCTGGAGCTTGCCGACTATGAGGGCAGGACGCGCGCGTTTTTGAAGATCGAGGACGGCTGCAACCGTTTTTGCTCCTATTGCATCATTCCCTATGCCCGCGGGCGGGTGCGCTCCAAGGCGCTTGCCGATCTGAAAAGCGAGGCACAGGCGCTAGCGGAAAGGGGATTTCGCGAGATCGTCCTTGTCGGTATCAACCTCACCGCCTTCGGGCAGGACACAGGGCTTTGCATCGCGGATGCGGTCGAGGCCGTCTGTGCGGTTGACGGCATCGCGCGGGTGCGGCTCGGCTCGATCGAACCGGATCACCTCACCCCTGCCATCCTCGCCCGCCTTGCGGCGCAGAGAAAGCTCTGTCCGCAGTTCCATCTTGCGCTGCAAAGCGGCTGCGACGCGACGCTGAAACGCATGAACCGCCATTATACCACCGCCGAATACGCCGCCCTTTGCGACGATCTGCGCGCCGCTTTCCCGCAGTGCGCCATCACGACGGACTTCATGGTGGGTTTTCCCGGCGAGACCGACGAGGAATTTGCCGCGTCGCTTGCCTTTGTGGAAAAGATTGGGTTCTCCCGCGTACACATTTTTGCCTATTCCCGCCGTGCGGGAACGCCTGCGGCAAAAGCGCCCGCGCAGGTGACAAACAAGGTAAAAGCGGCGCGCAGCCGACAGGCGGCACAGGTGTGCCGCGTTCTGCAGGAGCGCTGTGCCGCCGCTCTTATCGGGCAAGAGGTCGAGGTGCTGCTCGAAACCAAAGCCGAAAACGGGCTGGTGTTCGGGTATACGCCGCAATATGTCGGCGTTCATGTGCGCACCGACCGCCCTGCCGGCACACTGCTGACCGTGCGCATCACCGGCGAGGAAAACGGTGCGTGCATCGCAGAAGAGATCTGAACATAGGAAAAACGGCTCGCGCCATGGCGCGAGCCGTTTTGGTTTTCAGTCGGATCAATACATACCGTCCATGCCGGCAGGAGCGGGAGCAGCCGGAGCCACCGGCTCCTTCTTGTCGGCAACAAGCGACTCGGTGGTGAGCACCATCGCCGCGACCGACGCCGCATTCTGCAGCGCGGAACGGGTGACCTTGGTGGGGTCAACGATGCCGGCGGCAAACATATCGACATACTTCTCGTTTGCGAAGTCATAGCCGTAGTTCAGCTTGCCGGAGGTGCGGATCTTATCGATGATCACGCTGCCCTCAAGACCCGCGTTGACGGCGATCTGACGCACCGGCTCCTCGATGCCCTTGAGCACGATCTTGATGCCGGTCTTTTCGTCGCCCTCATACTGATCGAGCATCGGCTCCACCGCCGCTGCCGCGTTGATGAGCGCCACGCCGCCGCCTGCGACCAGACCCTCTTCGACAGCAGCCTTCGTCGCCGCCAGAGCGTCCTCGATGCGCAGCTTCTTTTCCTTCATTTCCACTTCGGTCGCGGCGCCCGCCTTGATGACAGCAACGCCGCCCGCGAGCTTCGCCAGGCGCTCCTGCAGCTTTTCGCGGTCAAAGTCGGAGGTAGTGGTCTCAATCTGATTGCGGATCTGCGCCACACGCGCCTTGATCGCCTCGGCATCGCCTGCGCCGTCGACGATCACGGTGTTTTCCTTCTGCACCTTGACCTGGCGTGCGCGGCCGAGCATATCCATCGTGGTCTCCTTCAGTTCAAGACCGAGCTCCTCGGAAATGACCTGACCGCCGGTGAGGATGGCGATATCCTGCAGCATTTCCTTGCGGCGATCACCAAAGCCCGGCGCCTTGACGGCAACGCAGGTGAAGGTGCCGCGCAGCTTGTTCACGATGAGCGTGGACAGTGCCTCGCCCTCGATGTCCTCGGCGATGATGACCAGCTTCTTTCCCGCCTGCAGGATCTGCTCCAAAAGCGGGAGAATGTCCTGAATGTTGGAAATCTTCTTATCGGTGATGAGGAGATAGGCATCGTCGATGACGGCTTCCATCTTATCGGTGTCGGTGACCATATACGGCGTGATATAGCCGCGGTCAAACTGCATGCCCTCGACGACCTCGGTATAGGTCTCAGCGGTCTTGGACTCCTCGACGGTGATGACGCCGTCGGCGGAGACCTTCTCCATCGCCTCCGCAATCAGCTTACCGATGAAGGCATCGCCCGCGGAAATGGTCGCGGCGGATGCAATGTCCTCCGAGCCGCTGACCTTCTTGGAATTAGCCTTTACCGTCTCCACGACCTTGTCGACCGCCAACTGCATGCCGCGCTTGACGCCCATCGGGTTCGCACCGGCAGCTACATTCTTCATGCCCTCACGGATGAGCGCCTGCGCCAGCAGCGTCGCCGTCGTCGTTCCGTCGCCGGCAACATCGTTGGTCTTGGTGGAAACTTCCTTCACGAGCTGCGCGCCCATGTTTTCAAAAGCGTTGTCCAGCTCGATCTCCTTGGCGATGGTGACACCGTCATTGGTGATGAGCGGCGCGCCGAATTTTTTGTCCAAAACGACATTTCTGCCGCGCGGCCCCAGGGTGATCTTCACGGTGTTTGCGAGCTGATCGACGCCCGCCTGCAATGCTTTTCTGGCTTCTTCGCCGTACAGAATTTCTTTCGACATAGCAATTCCTCCCAACCTCAGTCAACAATCGCCAGAATATCGCTCTGGCGCACAATGGTGTATTCCTGCCCATCAAGCTTGATCTCCGTGCCGGAATACTTGCTGGTCAGCACACGGTCGCCGACCTTAACATACATGGTAACTTCCTTGCCTTCCACATTGCCGCCCGGCCCGACTGCGACCACCTCGGCAACCTGCGGCTTCTCCTTGGCAGAGCCGGCGAGAATGATGCCACCCTTTGTGGTCTCCTCCGCCTCTACCATTTTGATGACGAC
>ERZ1673744.3388-NODE-3388-length-10779-cov-5.993566_pt1 | contig 10779 bp, 7 predicted proteins | sample MGYA00580207_ERZ1673744 | MGnify/ENA primary metagenome ERZ1673744 (study PRJEB41218, sample SAMN15661751) | gut metagenome | host: Homo sapiens | place: Canada: London | collected 2015-08-20/2019-03-30 | study: EMG produced TPA metagenomics assembly of... | reverse complement strand
GGGCAGGCTCGTGCTCGTCTCGCATCTGGGCGTAGCCGAGGCGACTCGTGCGCTCGCCCAGCACGACAGGGCCGTGCCCGTCTGGGCGCTGATATTCGACCGTCATGCGCCGAGGTTCAAGGCGATGCTCGAGGCCGTTGCCCCCGATGCCTCGCGCCACGTGATCGCCGTCGACCGTCTCGGCGTCGAGACCGCCTCGATGCTCCAGGATGCCATCGAGCGCGGCGAATGGGTCGCAATCGCGGCCGACCGCACGCCCAACGATGCGCTCACGCGCGGCGACCGGTCCGTCACGGCGGACTTTCTCGGCCGTGAGGCGCCGTTTCCCGCCGGTCCCTTCATCCTCGCGTCGCTCCTGAAGTGCGGCGTGGTCACGCTCTTTGCCGTGAGGGAAGGGAACCGCATTCTCATCAAGTGCGAGCCTTTTGCGGATGAGGTGAAGCTCCCGAGGCGCGGCCGCGAGGCCGAACTTTCGCGCCTGGCCTCTCTCTGGGCGCAGAGGCTTGAGGCCGAGGCGCTCGAGCATCCCGCCCAATGGTTCAACTTCTACGACTTCTGGCATGAGGAGGATCGCAGGTGATCCGCTTTATCAAGAAATTCGCCGTCTTCTTCATTGCGGCACTGGTCCTCACCTTCATCTGGTTCAAGACCGCAGGCGCCGCCGAGACGCTGGACGCTGCAAGGCTCGAGGCGCTCGCGAAGCGTCTCAACGACTTCACTTCGCTTGAGGCCGACTTCACGCAGAAGCGCACCCTAGGCGCCGCGGGCCGCACGCTCACGAGCACGGGCACGCTGTCGCTCACGGGTGACGGAGCCTTCTCCTGGGTCCAGAAGACGCCTTTCGTACAGACGGTCTCGCTCAAAGACGGCGTCTTCACGATCCGCTACGAGGACGAGGCGCCCGAAGTGATGAAGGCCGAAACCCATCCCGCCGTTCTTTCCGCCGCACGTCTTCTCACGTCCGTGATGAGGCTCGACGCGGCCGCGCTGCGGGACGCCTTCGACTTCACGCTCGTGGGCGGCGAAAAGCCCGCCGACGCTTGGACGATCACGCTCAGGGCCCGCGACGAGGCTCTCGGCCGCATTCTCGGCACCGTGACGCTGAAGGGCTCGGAATACGTTGAGTCGATCAGAATGTCTCCTTCTAACGACAACGTGACCGACATGATTCTCTCCAACGTGAGGATCGTGAAAGGGGCCTGAATTCGATATCGTCGAAGCGACGAGGCTTTTCAAGCTTCAAGCTTTCGAACCTGCTGAGTCGCTTCGGGACGACGCTGAGGCGGAGTGCCCGTTGGAAGAGTAGACTTAAACGCTTTCCCTCCGTGCAAAGTGCCCGCCCCGCGCAGCGGAACGGAACGGAACGGAGAGGAACGGACCAGACCAGACTGGACAGACCAGAGGAGAAGCGGCCTTGACCGATCAGTTGTCCCTCATCACCACGCTCGTGACGGGCTTCGGGCTTGCGCTTGTTTTCGGGTGGCTTGCAGAGCGCTTCCTGAAGACCCCCACGCTTGTGGGCTACATCATCGCGGGCGTGTCCGTGGGCCTCTTCCCGCTCCTTCCCAACGTCGACCGCGTCGTCACGGAGCAGTTCGCCGAAATCGGCGTGATGCTCCTGATGTTCGGCGTGGGCCTGCATTTCTCGGTCGCCGACCTCGTGAAGGTCAAGGGCGTGGCCGTCACGGGCGCGATGCTGCAGATGGCCGCATCGGGCGCCGCCGGCACGGCCGTCGCGCTCCTTGCCTGGGACTGGGCGCTTCCCAATGCGATCGTCTTCGGCATGACGCTCTCCTGTGCATCGACCGTCGTCGTGATGAAGGCCCTTGAGCTTCACAAGCTTTCCGTCACGCCGAGCGGCCAGGTCGCCATCGGCTGGCTCGTCGTGCAGGACCTCGTCACCGTCTTCATCATGGTGTGCCTGCCGCTCGTCGCACAGGTGACGCAGGGCGAAGGCCCCGTTGATCCGAGGCTCATCGTCATCTCGCTCTCCAAGACGCTGCTCGGCGTCGCGGTGTTCGTGGCCGGCATGCTCATCGTCGGCAAGCGTCTCTTCCCGTGGATTCTCCAGCGCGTGGCGCTCTCGGGTTCCCGCGAGCTCTTCACGCTCTGCGTGCTTGCGATCGCCATCGGGATCGCCTACGGCGCGGGTGCGATCTTCAACGTGAGCTACGCTCTGGGCGCCTTCTTCGCAGGCATGGTGATGCGCGAGTCTAGCTTTGCGCACCGTGCGGCCCGCAACTGCCTGCCGCTGCAGGACGCGTTTTCGGTGCTGTTCTTCATCTCCGTGGGCCTCATGCTCGACCCGTACGTCTTCGTGAACGAACCCTGGGCCGTGATCGCCGTGATGCTCATCATCATGTGCATCACGAGCAGCGTGACGGCCGCGCTCGTGCTGCTTCTGGGCTGGCCGCTCGACACGGCCCTCGTCATGGGCGCCTGCGTCTCGCAGCTCGGTGAATTCTCCTTCATTCTCTGCGGCCAGGGCATTGCGCTCGGGATCGCGACGCCGGGCACGATGAGCATCGTCGTGGCAGCCTCGATTCTGACGATCGCGCTCAATCCGCTGATGTTCACTGCCATCCCGCACGTGAGGAACCTCCTCGTCTCCCGCCGTCCGTTCTTTGCGCGCATGGCCGAACGCGTCTCGCCGCTCGCCTCCGTCGAGCCCAAGACCATCAAGGGGCACGTGCTCATCGCGGGCGTCAACGAGGTCGTACTCGCGCTCCTGCCGAGGCTCGAGGCTCGCGGCATCGACTTCACCTGCTTCGTGATGAGCGACACGACCGCCGCGGTCGTCGACTCCTACAAGCATGGTTCGGCCATCGTCGGCAATCCGTCCGACCCCGCGCTCCTCGTCCAGGGCCATCTCGTCGATGCCGAGGTCCTCGTGCTGCCGTCCTCCGACATGGTCCTCAACAAGACCGTCTTTGCGGCCGCGCGCGAACTCAAGCATGACTGCCGCATCATCGTGCGCGTCGCCAGCCCCGAAAACCTCAGGGCTGTGCCGTCCGACGAACACACCCGCATCCTCAACGACACCCAGATCGCCTCCGAAAGCCTCGGTGAGGCCGTGGCCGACGTCTTCGGCATCGGCGCTCAGGTTCGCCACGAAAAGGCGGTCGCACGAGGCGAGGCGACGAACGACATCGACGAGGACGAAGGCGCCGCCATCATCGCGCAGGCCCGCGCCGAAGCCGCCGCGAGCGCCGCCCGGCATGCGGCCCGAAACACCTCCCGCCGTTCGATCTTCGACGGCATCAGGGAGAAGATGGCGAAGCGCCGCGAGGAAAAGGCGAGGGCGAAGGCCGCCGTCAAGGCCGCCCAGGCCACTCAGGCTGCCGAGGGTGGTGAAGCCGCAGACGCCGCGTTCGATGCGTCCGCCGTTCCCGAGGCTCAAAAGCCCTCCTTCTTCTCCGGCATGAAGGACAAGATCGTCGGCCTTCGCGTCAAGCAGAGGATCGCGGACCTCAACGTCAAGGAGAAGATCGACAACCTCAACGTCAAGGAGAGGATCGAGAACCTCGACGTCAAGGGCAGGATTGAAAGGCTCGACGTCAAGGGCCGCATCGAAAATCTCAACCTCAAGGACAAGATGGACAAGATCAAGGGCGTCGACTACAAGAAGTGGATGCCGTCCTTCGGCAAGTCCGCCGCTGCCGGAGCCGCAGGCGCCGCTGCCGCTGAAGCCGCTCAAACTGCAGAAGCTGCTGAAAAGGCTGAGACTGCCGAGGCCGCTCAGCCCGTTCAGGCCGAATCCGCCGCGCCCGCTGCAGCGCCTGTCGACGTACAGCCCGAAGTCGTGCAGCCCGAGAGCGCCGTCGAAGAGGAACGCACCACCGAAGTTCAGGCAGCCGTCGTGAGCGAACCTTCCGTGAAGGACGTTCCTGCGTCCGATGCGCCGGCTGATGCACCTGCCGAGGCGGCGTCCGAAGAGGCGAAGCCCGCGGTCACGGACGACGTGAAGAAAACCGAACAATAACCAGAGGATCATGAGCAGGAGGACGCGGTTCATCGACAGGCTCACGCAACCCGCAGGCACCTTGCCTGCGCTGGTTTGGGCCGCGTGCATCCTTCTCATTCTTGCGCTCACCGTTATCGGCTTTCCGAAGGGCGCCCTTTCGACCGACATTCTTGATCTGCTTCCGTCCTCTTCCGCCGACGTGAGGACGGGAGAACTTGCTCAGGCCGCCACGCGCGGCATCGCCGACCGCGTGATCTGGGCCGTCCGCGAGGACGCGTCGAACCCCGGCGCTGCGGACGAATTCGTCCGAAGCCTCTGGGAGCGCGAGCTCGTTACGTCGCTTTCGGGCCGCATGGACGAAGCGGACCGCAGGATCTGGCTTGAGGCCATGAGGCGGGACGTACTCGGCCTGCTCGACGAGAAGACCGTCTCGGGACTTCTCGGGGACAAGGCAAAGGGGCACCTGAGGTGGATGCTCGGCCAGCTCTACAGTCCCGTCGCAGGCGTCACCGGCGACGAGTGGCGCGCGGATCCCTGGCTTCTTCTCCGCTCGGTCATGATGTCTCAGGGAAGAGGCATGCCGACGCTCGACGACGGCTGGATCACCGCAAAGGATTCCGAAGGGCGCTCCTGGCGCCTGCTGACGGGCCGCGTGCCCGAATCCGCGCTCTCGGGCGACGGGCTCAAGGCCTGGATCGCCGCCGAGGCCGACATCCGCAGGGCCGTTCTGTCCGAACGTCCCGACGCCGCCATCGCAGGGCAGGGCGTTCTCTACTACAGCCATCACGCGGCTTCTCAGGCCGAGCGCGACATGAAGCGTCTCGGTTCGCTCTCCTGCGTGCTCCTCGCCGTCTTCATCTTCGTCGCCTTCCGAAGCTTCAGGCCCGTTCTCCTCTGCCTGCTTTCCGTCTCGGCGGGCGCGCTCTGCGGCACGGCCGCCACGCTGGCGGTCTTCGGGTCGCTCCATGCCGTCACGCTCGTCATGTGCCTGAGCCTCATCGGCATCTCGGCCGACTACACGACCTACTATCTGATGCGCCGCCGCTGGGCGGGCGGGATCGAAACGCCCGCAGGCACTCTCAGATACCTGAGGCCCTCGCTTCTGCACGCGCTTCTCACCACGGTCACGGCCTATGCGCTCATGCTCGCCGCGCCTTTCCCCGGCCTCAGGCAGCTCGCGCTCTTTGCGGTTTGCGGACTCGCGGGCGCCTGGCTCACGGTCGTCGCCTGGTTCCCGTTCCTCGTCAAAAGCTTCCCCGTCCGTCCTCTGCCCGCCCGAAGCCTGCTTTCGGCCTACGCGGACGCATGGACGCAAGGGCGCCTCTGGACGAAGGCCTTCCTCGTCCTCTTTGCCTGCGTATCGGTCTTTGGCGTCGCGCGCCTTAGCGTCAACGACGACCTCTCGGCCCTGCAGACGCCGCCCGTCAGACTTGCCGCAGAAGAGAAGGTGATCTCCTCGCTTCTCGGCATCGGCTTTTCCCAGACGTGGTTCGCCGCCACGGGCAAAACCCCCGACGAGGCGGTGCAAACGCTTGAGCTCTTGCGACCGAAGATTCATGAACTGGAAAAAGAGGGCTTTATTTCGCGTCCCGTGATGGTGCCCCTCAGAAGCCTTGACGTGCAGGAAAAGGCCCTTGCCGCGATGAAGGCTGCAGAGCCCTCGATGACGGCAAAGCTCGCGCCGCCCTGCGGGAAATCCGGCTGCACGCCCTACGGGACCGTGAAGCTTGCGTCATGGCTGGCGGGCCCGTTGGGCGACAACTACCGCTCGCTCGTTGCCCGCACGTCCGAGGGCGTCGTGATCCTCGTGCCCGTGACGCTCTCGGCCGGAAAGAATGCGGCCGAGGCTGCCGCTGCAGCTGCGGCCGGGATCGACGGCGTTTACTGGCTCAACCGCCGCGCCGACTTCGGGGAACTCTTTTCGGCCTTCCGCCTCGGCCTCACGGGGCTCATCGCCGCAGGACTCGCCGTGCTCGGACTCATGCTCGTGAAGCTCTTTGGCGCAAGGCTCGGGCTCGTCGCGTCGCTGCCCGTCGCGGGCGGCCTGCTTGCGGGCCTTGCCGCTGCGGGCATCACGGGCACGCCCGTCAATCTCTTCAGTCTCTTCGCGCTCATCCTCGTCATGGGGATCGGCGTCGACTACACGATCTTCTTTCATTCGGAGGAAGGCGCGGGATCCGCGGACGAGCCGCGGGACCACGTCCTTCATGCGATGGCGGTTGCGCTTGGAAGCACGCTTCTTTCGCTCGGCATTCTGGTGCTGAGCGAGACGCCGGCCGTGCGAAGCTTCGGCCTGGTGCTTTCGGCGGGCGTTCTTTTCGCCTTCCTGCTTGCGCCCGCCACGCGCCTCATCACAAGACGGAACACATACAGGGAGGAGCCTCCACGATGACGTCCGCTTCTTTCAGGGGCCTTGCGGCGCTGGCCGCCGCGCTCATGCTCACGGGCTGCGCCACGGAGCCCGAGTCGCCCGAACTCTTCTTCTGGGTCAAGCCCGGCGTGTGCGCCGCGCTGCCCGACAGTCCCTGCGGCGCCGACATGACCGAAAACGCCATTCTCACGGCGGTCCGCGACGGGCGCACCGAGCGCCTTCTCACGGTCAGGGCCTGCCGCGGCGGCCTGATGTCGCTCGACGTGATGACCCTCACGGGCATGGCCCTCATGAGCGTCACCTACGACGGCACCATGCTCGTGTCGACGAACTACGTGCCGCTCCCCAAGGAGCTTCGCGCAGAGCAGATCGTCGCCGACATTCTGATGGGCACGCTCCCCGCCGAAGCGTGGACGACGCTTCCTTCGGGTTATCATCTCAGGATTGAGGAAAAATCGAGAACGCTCGTCGACGGCGACGGCGCCGAAATCGAGCGCTTCACGTATGCCGACGGGCCCCGCGGCCCCAGGCTCGCGAGCCTCAGGCACGAGGCCTTCGGGTATTCGATCGCCTTTCGCTATCTCGAGGATCCCGCCGTTCCCGATTCCACCGCCGACAAGCCCGGCCCCGACGAGGAGAAAGCCCAGTGACGGTTTATGTTGAAGCCCTGTCGCTCGTCAACGCACTCGGCGAAGACGACGCCATTCTTGCCAATCTGGCCGAAGGCCGCGCGCCCGGCATGGAGGGACCCCTCGTGCGCACCGTCGACGGGTTCGAGGCTCCGTTCGGCCGCGTGACGATCGATCTTCCCGACACGAATCCGCCGTCCTCGCGCAACAACAGGCTCCTCAGGGCCTGCTGGAACCTCCGGAAGACCGAGTTCGAAAGCCGCCTCAAGGACTTTGAGGACGAGCGCATCGCCGTCGTACTCGGCACGAGCACCTCGGGCTCCCAGGAATTTTCCGACTGGTGGAAGGCACAAAAGTTCGGCTCGGAAATGCCGCCTTTTGCAGGCGAATGGCAGGAAATAGGCGATCCTTCGCGCGATTTCGCATCATTTGTGGGTGCGAAGGGCCCCGCCTACACGATCGCGACGGCCTGCACGAGCTCGGCCCGCGCCATCATCAGCGCAGCCCGCCTTCTTGAGGCGGGGCTGGCCGACGCCGTCATTGCGGGCGGAGCCGACACCTTCGCCGACATGCCCCTGAACGGCTTTCACGCCCTGGGCGTGCTCGCGGGCGAGCGCACGCGTCCCCTGACGGACCATCGTCCCGGCATCACGATCGGCGAGGGCGCAGGCCTGATGCTTCTCACCCGCCGTCCCTCGGCCGTGAAGCTTTCGGGCTGGGGCGAGAGTTCCGACGGCCACCACATGTCGAGCCCCGAACCCGAGGGCAGGGGCGCCGAGGCGGCCGTGCGCGGCGCGCTCTCGCGTGCGGGCCTCACGCCCGACGACATCGTCTACGTGAATCTTCACGGCACTGGCACGGGGCAGAACGACGCCTCCGAGCTTGCCGCCATGAACCGCGTCTTCGGCGGGCGCACCGCCATGTCGTCCACCAAGACCTATACGGGCCATACGCTCGGCGCCGCAGGCGTCACCGACGCGGGGCTGCTCGTGCTCGGACTGATGCACGGGGGCCTGAAGCTCCCCGCCCAGTTCTCCGAAGGCCAGACGCCCGACGAGACGCTTCCGCTCTCGGGCGTGTTGCGCGAACCCGCGCTCATTGCGCCCGGCCCCGTCATGAGCACGAACCTCGCCTTCGGCGGCAGCAACACGGCCCTCATCTTCGAACCGACTTCCTGAACGGCACGAATCCATGTCTGAAACCACCCAAACCGAATTTCTTGATCCGGAAAGCTATCTCCCGCACAGGAAGCCCATGTGCGTCATCACCCGCGTCGTCAGCGTGGGCGAGGCGGACGTCACGACCGAGGCGGATCTGGACGCCGACGGCGTCTTCGCCACTCACTGGCGTCCCGACGGAGAGCTGCCCGAGGCCTTCTTCCTCGAGGTGATGGCCCAGACGATCGGCATCTGGTCGCACGTGCACGACGAGCTTACCGTCGTGCCGGAAGGCGACAGGAAGGCCGACGCGGGGCTTCTGCTTTCGGTGCGCGGCATCAGGATCGAGCGCTGCGTCAGGAGAGGCGAGGGCACTCTTGTCTGCACCATGTCGAAGATGATGCTCGACGACCGTCTCGCGGTCTTCGAGGGCACGGTCTCGTGCAACGGCGAAGCCGTCGCTTCGGGACGCCTCACCGTCTTCCAGCCGCTTGAGAGCGAAATCGACTCGCTTCTCGCCGTCTGACGGCATAATTCACCCTCATACTGAAAGTCAATTTAAAAACGGATCATGACCGACTACAAGAAAACCGTTCTCATCACAGGCGCCTCGCGCGGCATCGGACGCGCGTGCGCGGTCGAGCTCGCCCGCACGGGGCACGCGCTCGTTCTCAACAGCCGCAGGCCGTCCGCCGAGATGGACGAGACCGTCCGCCTCTGCGAAGAGGCGGGTGCAGAGGTCCGCACGCTCTTCTTCGACGTGGGCTCGACCGAGGCCGCCCGCACGGCGATCGAGGCCGACATCGCGGCCAACGGCGCCTACTGGGGCGTCGTCCTCAACGCAGGCGTCACCTGCGACAACGCCTTCCCCGCACTTGAGGAGGAGGACTGGAAGCGCGTGATCGACGTCGACCTCAACGGCTTCTACAACGTCATCCATCCCGCCGTCATGCCGATGGTCAGGGCCCGCAAGGGCGGTCGCATCGTCACGATGTCGTCGGTTTCGGGCGTCACGGGCAACCGCGGCCAGACCAACTACAGCGCCGCCAAGGCGGGTCTCATCGGCGCCTCGAAGGCGCTCGCCGTCGAGCTCGCCAAGCGCCGCATCACGGTCAACTGCGTCGCGCCCGGCCTCATCGACACGGGCATGGTCGACATGAACGAAATCGCCCGCGAGCACGCGATGACGATGATTCCGATGCAGCGCATCGGCACCCCGGAGGAAGTGGCGGCCGTCGTCGGCTTCCTCATGGACGAGCGTGCGTCCTACATCACGCGCCAAGTCATCAACGTCAACGGAGGCATGATCTGATGCGCAGAGTCGTAGTCACCGGCATGGGCGGCGTCACGTCGCTCGGCCAGAACTGGGAAACGGTCAAGGCGGGGCTTCTCGCCCACAGGAACGCGGTGCGCCGCATGCACGAATGGGACGATATCGAGGGCCTCAACGCCAGGCTTGGCGCGCCCGTCCTCGACTTCAGGCTGCCCGAACACTACACGCGCAAGCGCATCCGCTCGATGGGCCGCGTTTCGCTCCTTTCGACTCGCGCGACCGAGCTCGCCCTCGAGCAGGCAGGCCTCATCGACGATCCTGTCATCAAGAGCGGCCGCACCGGCATCGCCTACGGTTCCTGCACGGGCAGCACCCGCGCCGTTGCCGACTTCGGCGAGATGATCGTCAACCGCAACACGCGCGGCATCACCGCCACGACCTACGTGCAGATGATGCCGCACACCACGGCCGTCAACACGGGCCTCTTCTTCGGCATCACCGGCCGCGTCATCCCGACACCGAGCGCCTGCACGTCGGGCTCCCAGGCGATCGGCTACGCCTGGGAGGCCATCCGCCACGGCTATCAGGACGTCATGGTGGCGGGCGGCGCCGAAGAGCTCTGCCCCTCCGAGGTCGCGGTCTTCGACACGCTCTTTGCCGCCAGCACCCGCAACGACGAGCCCGAGCTCACGCCGCGTCCCTTCGACGCCAACCGTGACGGCCTCGTGATCGGCGAAGGCGCTTGCACGCTCGTGCTCGAGGAGCTCGAGCACGCCCGCGCCCGCGGCGCCAGGATCCACGCCGAACTCGTCGGCTTTGCGACGAACTGTGACGCCACCCACATCACGCAGCCCAACAGCAAAACCATGCGCATCTGCATGGAGGAGGCGCTCAGGACCGCAGGCCTCGCGCCCTCCGACATCGGCTATCTGTCCGCCCACGGCACCGCCACCTCGCGCGGCGACTGCGCCGAGTCGAACGCCACGGCGTCGCTATTCGGCAACAGGACGCCCGTCTCATCCCTCAAGAGCTTCTTCGGCCACACGCTCGGCGCCTGCGGTTCGATCGAGGCCTGGCTTGCCATCGAGATGATGCGCGAAGGCTGGTTCAGCCCGACCATCAACCTCACCGACATTGATCCCGAATGCGGCGAACTCGACTACATCACGGGCAAGGAGCGCAGGATCGACACCGAGTTCGTCCAGAGCAACAACTTCGCCTTCGGCGGCATCAACACGTCGCTCATCTTCAAGCGAATGTAAGCCGAAATTCCAACCGAATAACACGTCAGGAGAATTTTTCTCCTGAAATGTTGGAGGATCCTCCTTTATGACCAAGTTCGCCTCCAAAGTTCTCACTGATTGACAATTCCTTCTTCCATGCGC
>ERZ1673744.3386-NODE-3386-length-10780-cov-65.174452_pt1 | contig 10780 bp, 5 predicted proteins | sample MGYA00580207_ERZ1673744 | MGnify/ENA primary metagenome ERZ1673744 (study PRJEB41218, sample SAMN15661751) | gut metagenome | host: Homo sapiens | place: Canada: London | collected 2015-08-20/2019-03-30 | study: EMG produced TPA metagenomics assembly of... | reverse complement strand
ATATACAGGTGGTGGTGGTCCGGGACTCAATCCTTGTGGAATCGATATTAAATAACTGATATGTATAAAACATAGTTGTGTTACGTCGTGTATTTTGTTGGTGGCTGCTTCATGAGAATGAAGCAGTCATTTTTTGTATTACAGATAAATTTTGCTTGGTTGAGCTAAGTCAATATTTAAGTATGAGGAAAATGTAGACATAAAAAAAGGAGCAACGCCTTGCTCCAACCTTTGTTAACCTTAAATCTAATACTATGAAAAACACGTTGCAAAGGTACGTGTTTTAGTGAATTTTGCAAATAAAACAACTAAAAAAATATGTTTTCTAACACGTTTTAATACTTTTGTCCTATTTGTTAAGGATGAGGACTTTTTTTATTTACTTGTATTTTGTCTTTTTTACATATAAAACCGTATATTTGTTGCCACTTTTGCAAAAGGATAAAAACGAATGGTTTCAGTAGATAATTTGAAAGTAGAGTTTGGAGTAACGCCTCTGTTTGAGGATGTGTCATACGTTATCAATAAGAGAGATCGTATTGCGCTGGTCGGGAAGAATGGGGCCGGTAAGTCTACTATGCTTAAGATATTGGCAGGAATACAGGCGCCTACTTCAGGTAGTGTTTCTGTTCCGCGTGATGTGACGATAGGCTATCTGCCTCAAGTCATGATTCTGAGTGATAAACATACTGTGATGGAAGAGGCGGAGATGGCTTTTGAACATATCTTTGAGTTGCAGGCTAGTATTGAGAGAATGAATCAGGAGTTGGCGGATAGAACAGATTATGATTCAGAAAACTATCATAAACTGATTGAGAAATTCACCCATGACAATGAACGCTTTTTGATGATGGGAGGTACCAATTATACAGCTGAGATAGAACGTACATTGATGGGGTTGGGATTTAGCCGGGAGGATTTTAACCGTCCTACATCTGAGTTCAGTGGTGGATGGCGTATGCGTATAGAGTTGGCCAAGTTGCTGTTGCGACGGCCCGATGTGTTGCTGTTGGACGAGCCTACCAATCATCTGGATATAGAAAGCATTCAATGGTTGGAAAACTTTTTGAAGACAAGTGCGGGAGCCGTTGTATTGGTGAGCCACGACCGTGCATTTATTAATAATGTGACCAATCGTACGATTGAAATATCTTGCGGGCATATCTATGATTATAAAGTGGCTTACGATGAGTTTGTGGTATTGCGCAAAGAACGTCGTGAGCAGCAATTGCGTGCATACGAGAACCAGCAGAAGCAAATTCAGGATACAGAAGATTTCATAGAGCGTTTCCGTTATAAGGCTACCAAGGCTGTACAGGTGCAGAGCCGTATCAAGCAATTGGAAAAAATAGTTCCTATTGAAATTGATGATGAAGATAATTCAGCCTTGCGGTTGAAGTTTCCGCCTGCCATGCGTTCCGGCAATTATCCGGTCATTTGTGACGGGGTGAAGAAAGCATATGGCAGTCATATCGTTTTTCACGATGTGACTTTGACTATTAATCGAGGTGAGAAGGTGGCTTTTGTCGGAAAGAATGGGGAAGGTAAGTCCACTTTGGTGAAATGTATAATGGACGAAATCCCATACGAAGGTAAACTGACCATCGGGCACAACGTACAGATTGGTTATTTTGCTCAGAATCAGGCTCAGATGTTGGATGAAAATCTGAGTGTCTTTGATACGATTGATTATGTGGCAAAAGGGGATATTCGTTTGAAGATTCGTGATATTCTGGGAGCATTCATGTTTGGAGGTGAGGCTTCTGATAAAAAAGTAAAGGTACTGTCGGGTGGGGAGCGGAGTCGTCTTGCCATGATAAAACTTTTGTTAGAACCGGTGAATTTCCTTATTTTGGACGAACCTACCAATCATCTGGATATGCGTTCAAAGGATGTATTGAAAGAAGCTATCAAGGAATTTGATGGAACGGTGATTGTTGTTTCTCATGACCGTGAGTTCTTGGATGGACTGGTGACCAAAGTTTATGAATTCGGAGGTGGAGTAGTAAAAGAACACATTGGCGGCATTTATGATTTTTTACAGAAAAAGAAAATAGAGAGTCTGAATGAGTTGCAGCTTTCGGCTTCTCCTACTATGTCTGCCACTAAAAAGGAAGAACTCGAAACGGTTAGTGAGAACAAATTATCTTATGAGGCGCAAAAGGAATTGAATAAGAAAATTCGCAAATTGGAGAAACGAATTGCGGATTGTGAACAGAAAATAGAAAAGCTGGAAACTGAGATTGGCGAGGTGGAAGCTGATATGGCTACTCCCGAAGGTGCATCGGATATGGCTTTGTATGAAAAGCATCAGAAACTGAAAAAGGACTTGGATCAGACGGTAGAAGAATGGGAAACCGTTTCTATGGAATTAGAAGAGATGCAGGGAAGTTAAAGTATGTATCATATATATAGAACAAATGAAAGCAAAACATTATTTACCAATGGCTGTATTGGCTCTGGCAGTAGCTGCCGGATGCGACAGTAAAAAGGAAGCCGTCATGACTTCGGGTATAGACTTGACAAATTTGGACACTACGGCTGTTCAAGGAGCTGATTTTTATCAGTATGCTTGTGGCGGATGGATGAAGAAACACCCTCTGACCAATGAATATTCCCGTTTTGGCTCATTCGATATGCTTGCTGAAAATAATCGGGAACAACTGAAAGGATTGATTGTGGAAATTGCTGCCGGGCAGAATGCGCAAGGTACAATAGGTCAGAAAATAGGGGATATCTATAAATTGGCTATGGATAGTGTGAAACTGAATGCGGATGGAGTAACTCCTATTCAAGCTGATTTGGAAAAGATTGCTTCAGTGAAGGATAAATCGGAAATAGTTCCTTTGATGGCGGAACTGGCTCATAGCGGTGTATTCCCTTATTTCAGTTTCTATGTGGGTGCCGATATCATGGACAGCAAGAGCAATTTGTTTCAATTGTATCAAGGGGGTATCAGTCTGGGTGAAAAAGAATATTATCTGGACAATGATGATGTGACTGTCAATATCCGTAATAAGTATAAGGAACATATTGTAAAGATGTTCCAATTGGCTGGTTTTGATGAGGCTGCCGCTAAAAAGAAAATGGAGGCTGTAATGGATATCGAAACCCGTATTGCAAAAGCTTCTTTCAGTGCGGTGGAACAGCGTAACCCTGCGGCCAATTATCATAAAATGTCTTTGGATGAATTAAAGAAAGAGATTCCGGGCATTGACTGGGATGCTTTCTTGAATGGTATAGGCGTGAAAGGGGTGACTGAACTGAGTGTTTCTCAAGTGGAGCCGATTAAAGAGGTTGAGAAAATTATCAATAGCTTGCCGGTTGAAAATCAGATCGCTTATATGCAATGGAGTCTGATAGACAGGGCTGCCGGTTACTTGAGTGATGATTTGGTGGCACAAAATTTTGATTTTTATGGAAAAACACTATCCGGCAAACAGGCTAACCAACCTCGTTGGAAGCGTGCTGTAAGTACTGTAAATGGAGTACTGGGTGAAGCGGTAGGTCAGATGTATGTGGAGAAATATTTTCCGGCAGCCGCAAAAGAACGTATGGTGCAGTTGGTAAAGAATCTGCAGACCGCATTGGGAGAACGTATTCGGAATTTGGAATGGATGGGTGACAGCACAAAGATTAAAGCTATTGAGAAGTTGAATTCTTTTTATGTAAAGGTAGGCTATCCTGATAAGTGGAGGGATTATACCGGTTTGAATATTGAAAAAGATTCTTATTGGGCCAATGTGAAGCGTGCTACAGAATTCGAACTGGATTATATGTTATCCAAGGCAGGAAAGCCGGTTGACAGAGATGAATGGGGAATGACTCCGCAGACTGTCAATGCATATTATAATCCGACCACGAATGAGATTTGTTTTCCGGCGGGTATTCTTCAATATCCGTTTTTTGATATGAATGCTGATGATGCATTTAATTATGGAGCTATTGGCGTGGTTATCGGTCATGAAATGACTCATGGATTCGATGATCAGGGACGTCAGTTTGATAAGGATGGTAATTTGAAAGATTGGTGGACAGCCGAAGATGCCAAACGTTTTGAAGAACGTGCTCAGGTAATGGTGAATTTCTTTGATAGCATCCAGGTTTTGCCGGGACTCAATGCCAACGGTTCTTTGACTTTAGGTGAGAATATAGCCGATCATGGTGGTTTGCAGGTTTCTTTCCAGGCGTTCAAGAATGCGACAAAAGATGCTCCCCTGCCGGTAAAAGACGGATTTACTCCGGAACAGCGCTTCTTCTTGTCATACGCCGGAGTGTGGGCTGGCAATATCCGCGACGAGCAGATTCGTTTGCAAACCAAGTCTGATCCACATTCATTGGGCAGATGGCGTGTGAACGGAGCACTCCCTCAAATAGGTGCATGGTATGATGCTTTTGGCATTAAAGAGGGGGATCCTATGTATTTGGCTCCTGAAAAACGTGTTTCTATTTGGTAAGCTTTGTATGTAAAAGATAATAAGAAAGCATGGTAATTGCTGAGAATTCGGCATTTACCATGCTTTCTTTTTGGAATTTACATGATAAACACCTATTTTTGTGCCCGATGAAACGGAGACGATACATAGCATGGGTATTGATGTTGGTCAGCATTATCATGTTGACAGCATCTGTTCTGCCTCATCATCATCACCGGGAAATTCTTTGTTTGCAGCATGATATGACTTTGTGCGGCTGTCAATGTTCCGTGCAGCATCAGCAGCATAATAATAGTTCTGATGAGAATCATACATGTAATGCCGGATGTGTGACCAAGTTTAAAAGTGTAACTCCGGATCGGGCCCAAGACAGTGTTTCTCCTGATTATTCGTTTTGTTTGCTGTTATATACGGTGACGGATGTATTGGCGCTTTCATTGCGGTTGACAGAACACAACACATTACCTTATAATTACTATTTAGAAAAACTGCATTCTACGTGTCTTCCCCACGTAAAGGGGTTGCGTGCTCCTCCTTGCGATGTTCTTGCTTAACAGATAGAAAGTTTATCTTTTTATCCGCAACTTTGTTGCATTTTCTTTACACTAATTTTGCATTTAATAAAAAGTAAGAACAAATAATATCATCATGAAGAAACTTATCTTTATGGGAGTCTTAGGCTTGTTCCTCTTAGGCTCTTGCAACAGTAAATCGGGTCATGATCACGAAGGACACGATCATGGAACGGAGGAAGCACATAATCACGACCACGAAGGGCATGACCATAATCACGAAGGGCATGACCATGAAAAAGAAAACCACGACCATGAGAATGAAGGTCACGAAGGGCATAATCATGAAGCGGAAGCTTCTGCAGCCGGACATTCCGATGAGATAATTCTGGCTCCAGAAAAAGCAAAAGCAGCCGGGGTAGAATCGGAAATAATCCGGCCTGAATCATTCCGTCAGGTGATAACGACCAGCGGTCAGGTGCAGGCAGCACAAGGCGATGAAAGCGTAGTAGTCGCCAATGTAGCCGGTGTGGTTTCTTTCCGCCATCCGGTAACGGACGGTATGAGTGTGAGCAAGGGGGCTCCCATTCTGAATATCTCTGCTGAGAATATGCCGGACGGAGACCCTGTAAAACGTACCCGTATCGCATATGAAACCGCCAAAAAAGAATATGAACGTGCCGCCAAGTTGGTAAAAAGTCAGATAATATCGCAGAAAGATTTCAATGCCATTAAGGAGAGTTATGAAAATGCATTATTGGCATACGAGGCTATTTCAAAGAACCAGACCAAGACAGGTGTGTCCGTCACAGCTCCTTTAGGTGGTTATATCAAGAATTGTCTGGTGCAGGAAGGTGACTATGTGTCGGTAGGCCAGCCTTTGGTGAGTATCACTCAGAACCGTCGTCTGTTCCTTCGTGCAGATGTTTCCGAGAAATATTATGGTTATCTGCATAGCATCCAGTCGGCAAACTTCAAGACTCCATACGATAATAAGGTATATGAGCTGGGTGAGTTGAAAGGGCGTCTGCTTTCTTATGGTAAAGCATCCGGTGGTACTTCTTTTTATGTGCCTGTAACTTTCGAATTTGATAATCGGGGAGATGTGATTCCCGGTTCGTATGTGGAGGTGTATCTGCTCTCGTCGGAAATGCCCGATGTGCTGGCCTTGCCTGTTACGGCACTGACCGAAGAACAAAGTTTGTACTTTGTTTATCTGCAACTGGATGAGGAAGGATATAAGAAACAGGAGGTAACTTTGGGAGCGAGCAACGGAAAGAAAGTGCAGATTCTGACCGGTTTGAAAGCCGGTGACCGTGTGGTAACAAAGGGAGCTTATCAGGTGAAATTAGCGTCGGCTAGCAATGCGATTCCGGCTCATAGTCATGAACATTAATCAGCCGTCCTATGCTAAATAAGATTATACATTTTTCCCTTCAGAACCGTATATTGGTTCTGGTGGCGTCGGTTTTGCTGCTTATCGGCGGTACTTACACGGCTTTTCATACGGAAGTCGATGTGTTCCCCGATTTGAATGCGCCGACTGTAGTGATTATGACCGAAGCGAATGGTATGGCCGCCGAAGAGGTGGAACAATTGGTAACCTTTCCTGTAGAAACTGCCGTGAACGGTGCGACCCATGTGCGCCGGGTGCGTTCATCTTCCACCAATGGCTTTTCCGTTGTGTGGGTGGAATTTGAATGGGATACCGATATCTATCTGGCCCGTCAGATTGTCAGTGAGAAATTGTCCTTGGTCAGCGAGGAGCTGCCCGAGAATGTAGGTAAACCTACCATGGGACCTCAGTCTTCTATTTTAGGTGAGTTGCTGATTATCGGTCTGACTTCGGATACTACTTCCATGCTCGATCTCCGTACACTGGCAGACTGGACTATCCGTCCGCGCCTGCTCTCTACGGGAGGTGTGGCACAGGTTGCCGTGCTGGGAGGTGATATCAAGGAATATCAGGTGTTGCTTGACCCTGCCCGCATGAAACATTACAATGTTACGTTGGCAGAGGTGATGAACGTTACCCGTAACATGAATCAGAATGCCAATGGCGGAGTGATTTATGAATATGGAAACGAATATATTGTTCGCGGGGTGCTTTCCAGTCATGATGTGGATCAGTTGTCACGTTCCGTCATCAAGACGGTGGAAGGGGTGCCCGTTACATTGGAGGATATTGCCGATGTGAAGATTGGTTCGCAGGAACCCAAACTGGGTACTGCTTCGGAGAGAGGAAAACCTGCCGTACTGCTGACCGTTACCAAACAACCCAAGACCGGGACTATTGAACTGACAGAGCAGTTGGAAGCCGCATTGAAGGATTTGCAGAAGAATCTTCCGGCTGATGTACACGTTTCTACAGATATTTTCCGTCAGAGCCGTTTTATTGAAAGCTCTATCGGTAATGTGAAGGATTCGTTGTATGAAGGTGCTGTTTTTGTGGTGATTGTTCTCTTCCTGTTCCTTGCCAATGTACGTACCACGGTTATTTCATTGGTAACCCTTCCGTTGTCATTGATTGTTTCTATATTGACTCTTCACTATATGGGACTCACCATCAATACCATGAGTTTGGGTGGTATGGCCATTGCCATTGGTTCGTTGGTGGATGATGCCATTGTGGATGTGGAAAATGTATGGAAGCACTTGCGTGAGAATCGCTTGTTGCCCGAAGGGGAACGTAAGAGCGTGATTGAAGTCGTGTTCAATGCTTCGAAGGAAGTGCGTATGCCTATCTTGAACTCTACCTTGATTATTGTAGTCAGCTTTGTTCCTTTGTTTTTCCTGACAGGAATGGAAGGGCGTATGCTGGTTCCGTTGGGCATTGCCTTTATTGTGGCGTTGTTTGCTTCTACGGTAGTGGCTTTGACACTGACTCCGGTACTGTGCAGCTATCTGTTAGGTAATAATAAAGGCAAAGGATTGCCCAAAGAGGCATTTGTGGCCGTATGGATGAAAAAGCATTACCGCAATGCCTTGTTATGGTCCTTGAATCATAAATCCGCAGTATTGGGTTTTACGGGTGGACTGTTTGTGGTGGCATTGGTTATGTTTTTTACATTAGGACGCAGTTTCCTGCCATCTTTCAATGAAGGTTCGTTCACCATTAATATCAGTTCATTGCCGGGAATTTCTTTGGCAGAATCGGATAAAATGGGACACCGTGCAGAAGAGTTGCTGATGTCTATTTCCGAAATACAGACTGTAGCCCGTAAAACGGGACGTGCCGAACTGGATGAGCATGCATTAGGGGTTAACGTGAGTGAAATTGAGGCCCCGTTTGAATTGAAAGACCGTTCCCGCCAGGAACTGGTAGCCGATGTGCGTGCCAAGTTATCTACCATTACCGGTGCGAATATCGAAATAGGCCAACCTATCAGCCACCGTATCGATGCCATGCTTTCGGGTACCAAAGCCAACATTGCCATCAAACTGTTTGGTAATGATTTGAACAAGATGTTTGCCATCGGTAATCAGATAAAGGATGCCATCAGCAGTGTGGAGGGTATTGCCGACTTGAATGTGGAACAACAAATCGAACGTCCGCAGCTCAAGATTGTTCCCAAACGCGAGATGCTTGCCAAATTCGGTATTTCTTTACCGGAGTTTGCCGAGTTTGTATCAGTGAACATGGCGGGTGAAGTCGTTTCACAGGTATATGAAGAAGGCAAAGCGTTTAATCTTATTGTCCGTACCAAGGATGAGGTGCGTGATGAGATGGAGAAGGTGCGCAACCTGATGATTGATACCGGTGACGGTCAGAAAATCCCTGTCAACTATGTAGCCGATGTGGTTTCTGCCATGGGACCGAATACCATCAGCCGTGAGAACGTGAAGCGTAAGATTGTGATTTCGGCCAATACCAGCGGTCGTGATTTGCGCAGCGTGGTGAATGATATACAGGAACGGATTGATGCGCAAATCAAGCTTCCCGAAGGATATCATGTGGAATATGGCGGTCAGTTTGAAAGCGAGCAGGCGGCCAGCCGTACGCTGATGCTCACTTCGTTTATGAGTATCGTGGTTATCTTCCTGTTGCTTTATACCCAGTTTAAGAATGCAGCCCAAAGTGGAGTCATTTTGTTGAATTTGCCTTTGGCGTTGATTGGTGGGGTATTTGCATTGATGATAACAACGGGTGAGATAAGCATTCCGGCTATTATCGGCTTTATCTCGTTGTTTGGCATTGCTACCCGTAATGGTATGTTGTTGATAAGTCATTACAATATGTTGCGCGAAGAAGGTATGGATTTGAAAGAAAGCATTCTTCACGGTTCGTTAGACCGTTTGAACCCTATCCTGATGACTGCGTTGTCTTCCGCGCTGGCTTTGATACCTTTGGCATTCCGTGGCGATTTGCCGGGTAATGAAATACAAAGCCCGATGGCGAAAGTTATTCTTGGAGGTCTTTTGACATCGACTTTCCTGAACGCTTTCATTATTCCGATTGTTTATGAACTGATGAACCGAAAGAAGAAATAATAGAAATAATATGAAACGAATCTTAGTTATAATAGCCCTCTGCTCTCCCTTGCTGATGCAGGCCCAGAGTATTGAGCACATTTTGAAAAGCATCGAGCAGAACAATAAAGAGCTCAAGGCACAGAAACATGCCGCCGATGCGACCAAGATGGAAAACCGGACAAACAACAACTTGCCTGATCCTACGGTGAGCTACAGCTCTTTTTACAGTAATGGTGCCGAAGGTGGTCACGGTACGGAATTCGTTGCTTCGCAAGGTTTTGATTTTCCTACTCAGTATATTGCCCGCAACCGGCAGGCTACTTTGCAGAACGAAGCGGTGGACAAGCAACAACAGGCTGCCCGCCGGGATATTCTGCTGAATGCGAAGAATCTCTGTCTGGACCTTATTCTGTTGAATCAGGAAAAGACATTGATGGATATCCGTATGAAAAATGCAGATGAATTACAGGCACTTTATGAAAAACGTCTGACTACCGGTGATGCGAATATACTGGAAGTCAACAAAATCAAGATGGAGCGTATGAACGTGCAGACGGAAGTTGCCCAAAACAGCGCAGCCCACCGCACTGCCTTGCAATCTCTGCTTGCCATGAACGGCAACATGCCTTTAGAATTTGCTGAAACCACATACCCTGCCATACAGGAAATCAATGATTACAATGTCATGCGGGATGAAGTGATGGCATCAGACCTTGACTTGCAGGCCGCCGTCGCCACTGCCCGTGCCGCCGAGAAGCAGGTTTCGGTAGACCGTCAAGGATGGTTGCCGAAACTGGAAGCCGGTTTTCGCCGTAACACGGATGATGCGGTTTCGATGAATGGTTTTGTGGTAGGGGGCTCCTTGCCTTTGTTTCAGAATCGTAAAAAGGTAAAGATAGCCAAGGCACAGGCTATCAGCGCACAATTGATGCAAGAAAATGCTAAAGATCAGGTTGAAGCTTCTCTGATGTCTCTCTTCAATGAGATGCAGCAGTTGAAGGATGCCATGAATGCGTATGATGTCCCTTTGATGTACCGTTCGCTGGATTTATTGAAGCAGGCATTGACCGAAGGACAAATTTCATTGATTGAATATTTTGTGGAAACGGAAAGTATTTATAAGAATCTTCAGGCGTATATGCAGATTGAGAATCAATACCAGAAGGTGATGGCGAATATCTATAAGAACAACCTGTAGGATGTTAATATCCGCTGAGATATAGTAGTGTAGGGGGGGATGTTATAGTTGACATCGCCCCTAAAACTTATCTTGTCGGTTCAGTAAGTAAAATATAAAAAATGAATAGGAAATGAATTTAGAAGAGGTATTGAACTTCCGCCGGTCTGTGCGGAGGTATG
>ERZ1673744.3382-NODE-3382-length-10787-cov-4.147689_pt1 | contig 10787 bp, 11 predicted proteins | sample MGYA00580207_ERZ1673744 | MGnify/ENA primary metagenome ERZ1673744 (study PRJEB41218, sample SAMN15661751) | gut metagenome | host: Homo sapiens | place: Canada: London | collected 2015-08-20/2019-03-30 | study: EMG produced TPA metagenomics assembly of... | reverse complement strand
ATGGCACAATGTCGATCATACCGAATTGTGAGGTCTGAACACCTCTGGCATCTGTCCATAGATGATGCGGTAGCGCAGCATCTTTCTGATCAAGCTCGGAATTTCGTTTGCCAGGGTTCCAAAGTAATCGGTACAGACACTGGTCTTGTTCAGGTGTTCGAAGGCGAACGTGGAGTATCTGGTGGATCCTAGCACTGTGGCGATGCAACCATTGTGATTCGTACCGATTTCAAACGGGAGGTCATAGTACGCTTCCTGAGTCGGAGGTACCAATCTCCCTCCTCTGAACGAAAGGTATCTGGACACATTGATGCTGAAATACAAAAGGGATGGCTGGCTGGTACCATTGTAGAGGAACTCTCCGAATCCGTTGTACCTGGTGGGCCATTCGGCATCATACCCCTTGTTCCTTCCGGCCAGAATATCAGTTATTGCTGCTCTCATCAGATCCCTGTTGAGTACTTCCGTGGTCCCGGGGTGCAGGTCCAGTCTGCCAACGCCCTTTCCCCACGAAGATTCGGTAACAGCGAACATTATCAGCGCTGAGGGCGACGTCTGCAGGAGACACAGTGTCGGCAATATCGCGTACTCGTCGATGAGCGACGGGTACCAGCGGAAGGCCTCTTCCGCAAGGTGTTCTTTTTCGACGGAGTCATCAGCCAGAGGATGCCATTTGTTCTGAGTCAATACCTCCACTCTTGTATTAGACCTCATCATTTCCAGGTCGTCTTCGTCTAATAACATGTCTGTCCACGTTGATTCCGACCTGCGGGTTCCATCCGGATCGTTCTCGAACCAGAACCTCGGGTTAAAACCATCCTGGGATTCCTCCGCTATGCGATTGAGGGTATCGATCTCTTTCTCAAAAGAATCGATCACTTCGGATAGGTATCCAATCGACACCTCTTTGACATGTTTCGCATTCATGCGGAATTTCCTGTCTTTTAACAGTTCTCTGTCTGCCGACTTCAGGTCAAGTGCGATTTCAGCATCGTCAAGACTCGATATGTATTCCAGAAGTACTCTGCAATCGGAGACGAATGATTCCAGTTGTTCAGTGTCCTCGTACACCCTCGGATAGTGACCCACAACAGGAACGGTTATTCTGTAGTGTTCATCCTCGGAGTCCAGATACAGGGTCACCTGGACGCCCAGGTTCTTCAGTCTGGAGAGGATGAGATTCCTGTTGACCATGATGTGGCTGAACCACGAACCAAGCAGTATGTCTCCGACCTGGTATGTGCCATCGAAGTAGTCCACGGAACCAGTGACTTGTTTCATCAAGGACCTCAGGATTCCGTCAGTGTCGGTTTCCGGTCTGACCCTGACAGGGCCACCGCTGAACTCGGAATACTCGGAGATGACGTCCACAAACGACCTGAACCCCTCCTCGGTCTCATTCGGGAAATACAGCTTTCGGTTCCGGACGTTGTGGCCGTTGTCTTTAACCAGTATGCCTTTAGACACATACGATTCGAGGATCTTGCGTACATTCTGATGGTTGAGAATATCTTTGTATTGGGATTCTGAGCCTTTGTTTTCCTCCATGATCAGAGGCCCTCTTGAAAACAAGCCGTCGTAATGGGCCCTCACGATCCCGGTAACGTCGTTGTATCTGTAGTACGTGGGGAATTCCTGGATTCCGTATTCCTCTGGTTTCTGCTGGGACACCCCTTCCGGATGTTCTGAGTACACGTCGTTCATCAGGTGCCGCAGGACCATTATCCTGGCTGTTGACAGTCTGTATGATTCTTTTCTGTCGCCCATGCGGCACCATCTGAGGGTAATGTTAAAAGAGTTATTCAGTTTGAAATTTTAAATCGAATTTTATAAAACTTATTCCATATAAGAACTTGAATCCGATTCATGTATTTTCATGGAGTCTATGGAACATACCGGGAGAACCGATGCGACAGAGTATACGACAATAGGCGCGTTCAGATCGGCGAACGTGCATCTTACGTCATGCTGTAACTACAGATGCGGGTTCTGTTTCAGCACGAAATTGGATAAGCGCTGGCTTTCCGCTAACGAATGGGTTCCCATTCTGGAGAAGCTTCGTCATTCAGGAATATGTAAGATCAACTATGCCGGCGGAGAACCGTTCCTATATCCAGAAATCGTGGAGCTTTGTAAAGTCAGCAAGCGCATGGGATTTAAGGTGAGTATCGTCTCAAACGCCTCACTCATCGACGAGGATGTCTTGTCGGACTTGGATGGGTCTCTCGACTGGCTGGGTCTGTCGGTCGATTCCGTCTCAGAGGACACGGAGCGGACGCTGGGCAGAGGTTGCAACGGTGGAAATCACATCGAGAATGTGGTGTCGGTGGCTGATATGGCGCACCGTCACAAGATCTCGGTGAAACTGAACATAACCGTGGTGAGGCAGAGTGTTGAGGATGATTTCACAGATTTGATTTGTCGGATCGATCCACAACGCGTGAAGGTCTTTCAGATGCTCAGTCTTAGGAACGTGAATCCGGATGCCGATGCATTGTACGGTGTCACTGACGAGGAGTTCGAATCCTTCAGGAAGAGGCATTCGGAGATAGTTCTCTCCAACGGGAACTCTCTGATTTTCGAGGATAACGACGTGATGGAAGGCTCATATCTCATGCTGGATCCTCTGAGAAGAGTGATGACCAACAGTGGAAGGGTTTTGGGCTATCAGAGTCTGGACAGCATATCAGAGGATTGGTCTGCGGTTCTGGATGACCAGAAATACATTCAGCGCGACGGCCTGTACTTCACGAGGTGACGGCCCTCTTGTCGCAACTCACTGAGTTTAGGGGATTGCCGTGGCCTGCGTCTTTAGATTCGGTTATGATCAGCACTTCACGGAAATCGATACTGTCGTGTCCTTGTTTGAGATGTTATATCTACGAATAATACAAAATATTATTCAACAAATAATATAAATATATGTATTCTTATGTATTACTCATGACAGAATACAACGTGTATGAAATCGAAATCCGCCAGGGTCTGATAGGTCATATGACCTCGGGGCCAACACTAGATGTCTGCATCGAAAACGGTCTAGACCTTCTCATGTCTGTATCAGGCGATGTGAAGGTCAAGATCGCCCATCGTTCGGATGATGAGACGCATACCATAGTCGATCTGCCCGAACGTGACTCGATGGCTGTCCGTTTCATTCTAGATGCGATGCGTTCCAATCATTCGTATCTGGAAGAGACCTCTTACAGTACTGTCGTTACAAAATCTGGCAATTCGCTCATCATCAAGGTAACCGATCAGTGCAAGTTGATGGGACTGAAATATCTCGATCCTATAGACGTGGTTCTCAGAAGAGCATGGACCGAATATGATGATCAGTTCTACGATTACTCCGTTTTCAAGGACAGGGATTCAAGGCCGGTATCGGAGTCGGAGATGTTCGTGGATGGCGACTCGGACATGAATGTCTACAGATCGTTCATTGAGGATTTCTGCATCACTGGGATGGTCAGTACAGAGGGTTTGGACAAATCGGTTCTTGCGAATTATCTGAATGAGGACAATTCAAGATGTCTCAAGACGGAAGATGGTGAGATAATCATAATGTCTATGATAGATAAGAAAAAAATCGGAACCGTCTCATGGAGAGCCGATACAGATCCAGCTCTTGAAGCCTGCGAGTATCCGAAATACTGTTGGAAGAATTCGGAACAGTATTCACTGCTTGTGATCAGGCTGTTAACTGTCTGATTTCAACCACTTTCCTGCGGATTGGAACCCGCAGGAATACACTCACTTTAACTTGGATTAGCTAAAGCTATGGACGGAGGTGAACGATATGAATGGAAAGCCTAGGATGGAGATCTTCATTGATCTGAACAATATCGAGCAGGGAGTCAGGGACTACAGATACTATGGGGTGTCTGTGGATTACAGAGAACTCGCGAACATCGTATCGAAAGGATATGAAGTGGTGGGCATGCATGTTTACGACGGAAAGCCAGAGGATGGAAAGCCGGAAACGGTCTCTTTGCACCAGGTTCTGAGAGAACAGGGGTTCGAAGTAACAGAGTTGGAATGTTCAGTGCATGTCAGTGAATATGGCACGCACTATCATCAGAAGGAAGTTGACACCAGCATGACGGTCGACATCGTCGAAACGGTCTGTGGAGGTCTTTGCAATTGCATCGTCATAATGTCGGGTGATCGTGATTTTAGGCCATCAGTAATCTCGGCAAAGACTCGCGGAATACAGGCCATGGTGGTTTCAACAAAAGGATCTCTGAGTGAAGAGCTGAGGAAGGAGGCAGATGATGTTGTGCTGATCGATGACCTGCCCGTATTCTCATTCAGGGAGGCTGATTCTTCTTGGGATGTAAGATCATCGCATAATGTCGAGAAGGTGTTTGCCGATGTCTGCTGAAACCGTAAATAGGATTATGCATCCCGATCTCTCTGGATTCCGTGGTCATAAGGGAAACAAGGTTCTGAAGATTGTCAAGTTGGCAGACGGGATACATGGTGCCATCAAAGACGGAATAACATACAAGATCCAACTGAATGATGAGGATTTGGTAGGAAAATACTTCGAATGTTTGGTATCTGTGGATAACAAGAGTGGTATGTGGAATGCGGTACCAATTTGTGAAACAGAAGTCGAAGGCAAGATCATCGACGAATATTCCGATGATTATCCGATGAATCTTTCTGATGTTGAAGGTGAATCTCAGGATTCGATTGCCTCCATACTGTCTGTACTGTCTGCAATACAACAATCGCTAAAGGAAATAAGTGAAATCGTTAATTCAAATGCCGATAGGATTTCAACACTGGAGTCCAGATTTGATAGGTTACCTGACGAGATCTGCAGAGAAGTGTCCAAACAGGTTGAGGATAATGTATTCGCTATTGTGACCAAGCTGATATCCGATTCAAGCTCTAATGTTCAGTCACAGATAAAGAAGGATGCAGGCACAACTGTGCTTCTAGGAGGAGATAGCATCAGCAGTACCCTGTTTACTTCGGAATCATATAGTGTCCATTACTGTCCTGGTGACAAAACATTACACATTAGAGAAGATACTGAAGGCGGCTATAGTCCTGAGAACAGAATAATAACTATACCGAATCTTAGGAAGCTAACATCCATCGATGCTCCTAGGAAAGTGGATGCTATTACGACCGGCAGTCATATTATCATACCATTGGGTGCCAAAAAATTTCAAGTTTGATATTTGCTCAATAATTATTCCCATACAGGGCTAACGCCCTGTGTAATTTATCTTGAGTCTCTTCAGATTATGTAATAACATGTTAACTACAGAACTGTTATGAGAACATGAGTCTTCAAGCACTTATGAAAGGATCTGGATTTTTGATAAAGATCAATTGTTTTAATTTAAATGCATATAAACCTAAATGTTGTTAGAAGATCTCTAATATTTGTATAATAATTACGATACGAATGATAAATGAACATGAATGTATCGGTCCAATTAATAAGAAGATTCTGCTAATTCAGCCAGAATTTCCTATACCTTGTAAAAGAAAGGTACATCATGATTATTTTCCAATCGGGTTATTGAAAATCGGAACGTATCTCAAAGAAGTTAATGGGTGTGAAGTTCAATTAATGTTTGAAAACAAAGAAGCAAATTTGATTCCAGATGAAATATGGATCACATCTCTTTTTACATACTGGTCATCATATGTTTATGAATCGATACAGTATTTCAAGAATCTTTATCCAGATGTTCCGATTTATTTGGGAGGTATTTTTGCTACATTAATGGCAGATGACATCCATATTGCTGGTGTTTCAATTCAAAAAGGATTGTATGTACCTGCTGAAAATTATTCATATACTCATCCAATTGATGAAACATTACTTGGGGAGAACGTGGATTTTCAAATTATGCACTCTACTAGAGGTTGTTTTAGAAAATGTGCGTTTTGTGGAACATGGAAAATTGAACCCAAGGAAACATACAATTCAAACATACCTAATATGATTAATAAAAATCATGTGATTTTTTATGATAATAACATTTTAAAGCGCCCTGATATTGAAGATTTTCTTCAAAGATTATCCAAGGTTAGAGTTAATGGTAAAAAAGTTGTATACGAATCTCAAAGTGGTTTTGATGGTAGGATCTGTGATCTAGATATTGCAAAACGGTTACATGATGCAAATTTCGTTAATGTGAGTATTGCTTGGGACGGTCCACTGAGTGAATATCAGTCTATTGCAGAACAGATTAATGCTCTTTGTTTAGCCGGTTATGCTAGAAAAGATCTATTTGTTTTTATGTTGTATAATTGGAATCTATCTCCTAAAGAGTTAGAGGAAAAGAGACAGAAATGTTGGGAGTTAGGCGTTCAGATTTCAGACTGTAGATTTCGTCCATTGAATCAGCTTTATGACAGATATTCTACACGGCTTGTTCAAAACTCAAATGATTATTATATTCATCCAAACTGGTCTGATAAAACAATAAAGGAGTTCCGTCGTAGTGTTAGAAAGCATAATATATGTGTAAGGCACGGGCTAATTTTTTATTCAAAAGATTGTGAAAGGAAGAAAGTATCTAAAGAAGAAAGTATGAAAATGCGTTCTTTAAGAGATAAACAAGCAATAAGGGCAGAATACTCAGACGCGTGGTTTCCTGACGAATATCATGAATACAGTGAATGATCGTAGCAATTGCTATACCAATGACTCAACATTTCAATTCAGTTTTTTATTTATTTGAGTTTAGTTCATTTCGTTTGTAATTTACCAGGTAATTTAATATCTGCATACTCTGCTAATTTAACAAGATCTTTTAACAATTTGTTTATTTGGGCTTTATCGCTATTGTTATTTTTTAGGCATTGGATGTCTTCTTCATTCAATTTTTGTATTTTTTCACTTAAATCTCTTACAACGTTTATAAGAACTTTATTTTGTAGTTTTTTCTGTTGTTCGAGATCTAGTACAATCTCTGTAATAGGTTCGTCGCCACGTATGAATCTTTTTTTCGAGTCTTTATCTCTACAAATTGTTGGAATGCTCCGAATATCCTGGGCAGTAGGTATTTTTCCATTTAATATCTGAGATACAGCTGCTTCTTGGATTTTTGGATCATCCTTTACAATTTTGTTTATTTCATTGTTTGAAATAAATTGCTCAAAATGACTATATTTTTTAATATCTGAACATTTTGATTCTTTATATAACTCTATTGCAGCAATACGTTGGTATACTTTAGTTGGGGATTCGTGACCAAGTTCTGCTATGTCTTTTACAGAATAGTTGTCTTCATGTTTTAGTCTGTAATATAGGAGTGATTTATCATAAGCACTCCATTCATTTTTACCGGTGACATGTTTGTCAATCAATAATCTGTTTATCTGTAACGAGGATATCTCGTCGATGATTACTTCACAAGGAACTGCTTTCCATTTTTCATCTTCTTTAGATAATTTTTTTAAACAACATAGACGAGTATTACCTTCGATCACATAATTGTTATAAACAAGCAACGCCTCATTTAAGCCACCATCTTTTTTAATTGTTTGAAATAGTGTGTGTGGCATCGCGTTCCCACATTAGCCGATCTATTGTGTTTTGATCTATAATTGCATCTGGATTTTTTTCCTTGATTTTTTCAATATCACTCATAATGCGAGGATTTTGTGGATAATACATCAGGTCATCTATGTTGAGAATTTTGGCCTCATATCTGATTTTTTCTTTGTTGATCGATTTCGTCAATTCGCCGATGTATATTCCCCCACCACTTTGATCAGATACTCCATAGTTAGTGCATCCGAAGAAATATGTTCTAAATCCCCGACCGTGTACTTTAGAACCAGCTCTTTTTTATGTAGTATCTCATCTATATATTCGTCTATTGAGTTCTTACATATTAATTTGTAGATGTGGCATTTCTTGGTCTGGCCTATACGATGGATGCGATCTTGTGATTGTAGATAATCATCCATTTTAAAACTACGATCGAGATATATGGCATGATTAGCCGAAACAAGAGTCAAACCTTCCTTGGCAGCAGCAGGGTTGGCTATCATTATTTTACATTCGGGATCAATTTTGAATTTACGAATGTCATGATTTCTACGTTCAATATCTATGCTGCCATGAATGATCGCGGGATTATATTGATGATACCTTTTTTGCATTAAATCAATATTTTTAATAAAGGAGGTCCAAATAATACATTTTTCATTATTGTTTGTAATTTTTTCTAATAAAGAATCAATACAATCTAATTTTGGATTATCTTCAGAATAATTCGAATCGATTAATCTGGGATTACTTGTTACTTGAACTAATCTTAGTAATTTGACTAGTGCATTATCGATAGTTGACAGGTCTATTTCTCCTGAAATAATGTGTGTTGATAAATCATCTAATATTTCTTTATTAATGGATTGATAGATCTGTTGCTGAACGGGGTGCATCTCGAGATATACATCTTCGTATTCTTTTTCGGGTAATGATAAAATGTCTTTGGATCTACGCAATGAGTGGGTAGTAATCAGTTCTTTCAATTCATCTAACTTTGGTTCAAATTCAACCATTTCTGTTTTACGATAATTTATTCCAAATTTCTCACAAAATTCAGAGTAATCTTGACCTAGAAGTTTTCCATGATCTAAAAAATAATACTGAGTCCAAATATCTTCTGGGTGGTTAGCTATTGGTGTTCCGGTAATAATGATTCTTTTTTTACTAGATGGTGATAGTTCTAAAATTGATTTACTAACCTTAGCGTTTGGATTTTTTATTTTTTGAGATTCATCCAATACTACTGCTAGTCTGTATGACTCTTCAAGCATAAGTAGGATTGGCAATAGTGTGTGGACCGATTCGTAACAAACTAGATAAAAATCAGTCCGATTTAAAAATGATCTATATTTAGACTGGATGTTACCATCTATCAAAGTTACTTTTAGGTACGAATGGATCTCTATTTCGTCTTTCCAATTTTGCAATAGAGTCTTTTTACAAATAATGATGGCACCATCTATGATTTTGTCGCGGATGTTGTTGACAATGGCGTCAATGACCATTTTGGATTTTCCAAGACCTTGTTCATCAAACAAAGCCACTTCGTTGTTATTTTGAATATAACTAATTCCCTCGATCTGGTGAGGCAATGGTTTTGTTTTGTGTGCAAAATTAGAGTTCATATTCATCATCCAGGTCTGAATAATATTTCATTGGAACGATGAAACTGCGGTTAGCTTCTGGCAACTTATCACATAACTGTTCAAAGAACAACTCGCCTTCTATGGGAAACCCAACAAATACGTACTCATACGATGGATCATTTTTACAGACAGTTGTGTAGTCAAGTAGTTCTTCGTAGGTCCTTATTGAATTTAAGTCATCAGCTGTTTTTGCTTCTCCTATTGCTTTTTTTCCATTCTCGTTTATGGATATACAATCAGGTCTGTGACGTCCAATAGACGGCGGAATTGGGTATTCTTCAAAGTATCCATCTCTAACCTTGCCATCAAAATACAAAAGATTGTATCCATATGTAGCCATTTTTCTTACCAACAAACCACATATTACTGATGCTGCACACTTGCCATCTTCAGTCCTCTGATACTTTATCTAAAAGAGAACCTACTTTTTCATATAGAGTTTTCAATAATTCTCTTTTTGCCGAATCAGGATCATTTTGTATTGAGATTATTTCTTCAAAAGACATATTTTTAATGCCATTTATGACTGATTCAATTTCATCGAATAGTTTTGATCCTTTAGCTGGATTTCTTGTGATAAGTTGTGTATATGCAGCTGAAAATCCTTCTTCGCGTAATGTGCGGGCAATATCGTGATCCTTAAGCATATCTGGTAATTCTCTTACATCAGCTGCTTTCATTATCTCTTCATTACCAACCCATGAACAGAAATCATCAATTTTTAACTCATTTTTTGCCATGAGTTCAGTAATATTTCCTTTATTGTACTCATCAAAATATGAGAATTTCGATAATGGATTGCTTAAAGCATCGGCATATTTAGGCAAGAATTCTTCTTCCATGTCTTTGTATGCTTTGAGCCATCTTGTGATGTTAGGGCGAGTTAGTTTTGTTCTGCGAGCCAACTCTTCAATATCATAGCCATTATCGTAAAGTTGATAGATATACCGTGCTCTTTCATAAGTTTGCCAATTATTAATTCCCTGCAAGTGAGTAGTTAAGCGAATAAAGTCCACTGCACGCTGATCGAAATCCGACGATAGGATTTTTGCCGGAATTTTTTTCCAAGTTGGATTATTTGGGTATTTCTTTGATAAATCTTTATAAATTGAGTATCTTGTATTCCCATCAGCAATACAGTACTTTCCGCCGTCAATTGGATATACCCAAATTTCGACCATAATCCCGTTGTTGGATTCTATATTCTCCATTAGGCTATTGTATCCATCATAATCTCCTGTTTTAATCGCAAATAGAATTTTATCAGGAGTAATTTCCTCTCCTCTCTGTTGTAAGGTATCTTGATAATAGCCAATTCTGGGGTTAGTAGGATCTAATTCCAATAACTCCAATGGAATGTTTTCTACAGTAAAATCAGCATCTTGTCCATTAATTTTAATGCCAGACTTAATGGAAGGCATAATTTGAAATCATGTTCTAGATCTAAATATGTTTCATCTTTTTTTCATTTGATATGTTTTGGCAATTCTATGTTCTAGATTGTTCTTTAAGGTGTTGTTGATTGATCGAATAGTATCGTGTTTACGACACAATTGCTTAAAAAAGATTAGTATTTTTTATTTAATGAGAAAATCATGTTATATTATATT
>ERZ1673744.3367-NODE-3367-length-10821-cov-5.114899_pt1 | contig 10821 bp, 7 predicted proteins | sample MGYA00580207_ERZ1673744 | MGnify/ENA primary metagenome ERZ1673744 (study PRJEB41218, sample SAMN15661751) | gut metagenome | host: Homo sapiens | place: Canada: London | collected 2015-08-20/2019-03-30 | study: EMG produced TPA metagenomics assembly of... | reverse complement strand
ACGCATCCATCCGGCGCGCATCGAGGAAATGGTGGAAAAATCCCGCCGCGAGGTCGAGGCGACCATCAAGGCGGAGGGCGAGCGTGCGGTTCTGGAAACGGGATTGCACGGCATCCATCCCGAGATCATGCGCCTTTTGGGCAGACTGCATTACCGCACGAGCTACGGACAGAATGTGCTTGACCATTCGATGGAAGTGGCGTTTTTGTCCGGCATGATGGCGAGCGAGCTCGGCATCGACCCGACCGTGGCGCGGCGCGCAGGTCTTCTGCATGACATCGGCAAGGCGGTCGATCACGAGGTCGAGGGCTCGCATGTCGAGATCGGCGTGGATATTGCCCGCAAGTATAAGGAAAGCGAAGCGGTCGTGCACGCCATTCAGGCGCATCACGGCGATGTCGAGGCGACGACGGTGGTTGCCTGCCTGGTGCAGGCGGCGGACGCCATTTCGGCGGCGCGTCCCGCCGCACGACGGGAGAATTTGGAGAACTATATCAAGCGTCTCGAAAAGCTCGAGGAGCTTGCCAACGAGTTTGACGGTGTGGAGCGCTCCTTCGCCATTCAGGCGGGACGCGAGATCCGCATCCTGGTGCGTCCGGAGGCGGTCAACGACGATCAGATGGTCATTCTCGCAAGAGATATTGCCAAGAAGATCGAGGAGAACATGGACTATCCCGGACAGATCAAGGTCAATCTCATCCGCGAAAATCGCGCTGTGGATTACGCAAAATAAGACACACGGAAAGCGACGCCCACAGAGGGCGTCGCTTTTTTCTTTCACTTTTATTGACGGAAAAGGAGGGGGACGGCATGGCAGGACTCACGGACAGCATCACGGCGCTTGCCGGCGTCGGCAGCCGCCGCGCGGAGCAATATGCCCATCTCGGTGTTTTTACCGTGTCGGAGCTGCTGCGGCTGTACCCCCGTACCTATGAGGATTGGTCGGTGCAGGTGGCGGTGTCGGAAGCGCCGGCGGGCGCGCCCTGCTGTGTGCGGGCGCAGATCGTCGGCGAGGTGCAAAAGCGCCCGATGCAGAAGGGTGGCATGATGTACAGCTGCGCGGCAAGCGACGGGCGGGGGCATTTCACTGTCACGCTGTTCAACGCCGGTTACACCGCTGCGCGGCTGCGGGAAGGGGAGACCTTTTTGTTTTACGGTGCCGTGACCCGCACACGAGGCGGGTTTCAGATGTTCGCACCGCAGGTACGCACGCCCGATGCGGGCGGGTATATCCGCCCCATCTACCCGCAGACGGCGGGACTCGGCACGCATGTCATCGAGCGGCACATGAAGGCGGCACTGTCGCTTTTCGACAAAGCGCCGCTGACGGAGCTTTTGCCGGAGGAGGAGCGGGAGCGGCTGGGACTGTGCACCGCGCGCTTTGCGCTTTATAACATCCATTTCCCCGAAGGCGGGGAGGCGCTGGGGAAGGCGCGGGAGCGGCTCATTTTCGACGAGCTGTTTCTGTTTGAGCTGGGACTGCTCGGCAGGCGGGCGCAGATGCGCGCCGCCGCCGGCGAAAGGCTGACGGCGGATGCCTCCGCGGAATTTGAAAAAAAGCTGCCGTTTGCACTCACGGGCGCGCAAAAGCGCGCCGTTGCGGACGGCGTGCGGGATATGCAGAGCGGGAAACCGATGTCCCGTCTCATCCAGGGCGATGTCGGCAGCGGCAAGACCGCCGTCGCGGCGTCGCTGCTGCTGTCGGCGGTGCAAAGCGGATGGCAGTGTGCGTTCATGGTGCCGACGGCGCTTTTGGCACAGCAGCACGCGCAGACGCTGCGGCATATGCTCGGCGACAGCGCGCGGGTGGTGCTGTTGATCGGCGGGCTGCCTGCTGCAAAAAGGCGCGCGGCACTTACGGCGATCGCGGACGGCAGCGCCGACATCGTGGTCGGCACGCACGCGCTTTTGACGGACGCGGTGCAGTTCTTGAACCTGCAGCTTGTCATCACGGACGAGCAGCACCGTTTCGGCGTGCAGCAGCGAACGATCCTTGCGGAAAAGGGCGTGCGCCCGCACCTGCTCATCATGTCCGCCACCCCCATCCCGCGCACGCTGGCGATGTTTCTGTTCGGCGACATGGATGTGTCGGTGTTAAACGAGCTGCCCGCAGGACGGCAGCCCGTCAAGACCTTTGCGGTCGGGACGGCGCTGCGTGAGCGGGTCTATGCCTATATCCGCAAAAAGGTTGCGGCGGGGCAGCAGGTGTATGTCGTGTGCCCGCTGGTGGAAAAAAGCGAGGAAAGCGACGCCGTGGATGCGGTGTCGTATTATGAAAAACTGAAAAACGGTGCGCTGCGGGGCATCCCCGTCGCGCTGCTGCACGGGCAGATGCCCGCAAAGGAAAAAGAGGCGACGATGGCGGCGTTTGCGGCAGGAAAGGTCAAGGTGCTTGTGTCGACGGTGGTGATCGAGGTCGGCGTCGATGTCCCGAACGCAACGCTCATGGTGATCGAGGACGCCGACCGTTTCGGGCTGTCGCAGCTGCATCAGCTGCGCGGGCGCGTCGGACGCGGCAAGGATGCCTCCGACTGTGTGCTCATTTCCGACGCTGTGGGCGAGGAGGCAAAACGGCGGCTTGCCACCATGTGCGCCACCACCGACGGATTCAGGATTGCCGAGGCGGATTTCAGGATGCGCGGTCCGGGCGACTTTTTCGGCGACCGACAGCACGGAGCGCTCCCGCAGATGCGCATAGCGAGGCTTTCGCGCGACATGGGAACGCTGAAGGCGGCGCGTGCGGCGGCGGAGCGGGTGCTCAAAAACGACCCGCATTTGCAGCACGCGGAGAATGCCGCCCTGCTCGCGGCGATGGAAACGCTTTTTGAGAACGGCGGGGACACCCTGTCCGATTGAACGGAGGACAAAATGGAGAGAAAGAAAACGGTGATCGTCGGCGGCGGCGCGGCGGGACTCGTCGCGGCGGTGCTGCTCGGCAGAGCGCTGCACGGGGAAGTGCTGCTTTTGGAGCGGCTGCCGCGCGTGGGCAAAAAGCTGCTCGCCACCGGCAACGGCACCTGTAATATCACGAACATCCGCGCTGATGGGACGCGCTATCACGGCGACAGCGCGCTCGCGGCGGCGGTCATCGAGGGGTTTTCGCCCGCCGACGCGCTGCGGTTTTATGAAAGTGTCGGTGTTGTCTGCGAAACACGCGGGGACGGAAAGTGTTATCCCCGCTGTGAGCAGGCGGCGGCAGTGCTCGACTGTTTGCGCCTGGCGGCGGCGGAGTGCGGCGCAGAGCTGCGCTGCGAGCAGAGCGTCACCGCGATCGCCCCGCAAAAGGGCGGGCTGCTTGTCGTGACCGACAAGGGAGACATTCTCGCCGACACGGTGCTTGTCTGCACCGGCGGGGCGGCGGCGCCGTCGCTCGGCGGCAGCACCGACGGCTATGCACTTCTGACGGCGCTCGGCCATCGGCGCACGCCGCTGTTTCCCGCCATCGTGCAGCTGCGCACCGACACCGCCCTTGTGCGGGCGATGAAGGGCGTGCGGGTGGACGCGGCGGTGACGGTGACGACCGAAAAGGCAAGGCGCCGCGAGGTCGGCGAGGTGCTGTTCACCGACTACGGCCTGTCCGGTCCGCCGGTGTTGCAGGTGTCGCGTCTTGCCGCTGACTGGGAGCGGCAAAAGCGCGGGGGATGCACCGTTTCTCTCGATTTGTTCCCGACGATGACGAAAGGGGAGACAGCGGCGCTGTTGCAGGGACGGCGCGCGTTCCCGACGCGGAAAATGGAGGACTTTTTCACAGGGCTTTTGCAAAAGCGGGTGGGCCAGACGGTGGTGCGCGCCTGCGGGCTGTCGCTGACACAGCCGATCGGTGCGCTGCGGGAAAAGGACATGGCGCGCCTGATCGATACCGCGAAAAGCTGGGAATTTGCCGTCCTCGGCACACAGGGCTTCGGCGGCGCACAGGTCACGGCGGGAGGCATCGACACCGCCGATTTCGACCGCGCCACCCTGCAATCGAAAAAAATGCCGCGCCTGTTTGCGGCGGGCGAAATGCTCAATGTGGACGGCGATTGCGGCGGGTTCAACCTGCAATTTGCCGCGGCGAGTGCCGCCGCAGCCGCGAGGGGCATTCTGACCTTGCTCAAAGGAGGAGCGGTATGACCTATCTTCGTGTAAGCGGCATTTTTGTTCCGCTTTCCGCCGACGAGGCGGCGATCTTTGCCGCCGCAAAAAAACGCGCCCGCCTGCGGGAGGGCGAGGCGGAGAGCTGCCGACTGGTGAAAAAGTCGGTGGACGCCAGAAAAAAGGATCGCGTGCATTTCACCGCGACCGTGGACATTGCGGTGCGCGGGGATGCGGCGGCGCTGTGCAAGCGGGCGCATGATCCCGCTGTTTCGGTGCATACGCCGCAGCCCTATATCGCACCCGCGCCCCGCAAAGCGCCGCCGTCCGTGCCGCCTATTGTGGTGGGCAGCGGGCCGGCGGGCCTGTTTGCTGCGCTGACGCTGGCAAGAGCGGGGGCGATGCCGCTGCTTTTGGAGCGCGGCGTCGATGTCGACAGGCGGCAGGCGGATGTCGAGCGCTTTCGCACAACGGGCGTTCTTTCACCGGAGTCGAATGTGCAGTTCGGCGAAGGGGGTGCTGGGACATTTTCCGACGGAAAGCTCACGACCGGCATCAAGGATGTGCGCTGTCGGTTTGTTTTGGAAACACTGGCGGCGGCGGGCGCACCGCAGGAAATTCTGTGGCAGGCAAAGCCGCACATCGGCACCGACCGCCTGCGCGAAACCGTCAAGACCATCCGCAAGGAGATCGAAGGTCTCGGCGGGCAGGTGCTGTTTTCCCATCGTCTTTCGGACATTGCGGTGAAGGACGGAGCGCTGCGTGCCGTTGCGGTGCAGACGCCGGACGGCATGCGGGAAATGCCCTGCACGGCGCTCATTCTGGCAATCGGGCACAGCGCGGACGACACGATGGATATGCTTTTCCGCCGCGGCGTACCGATGGAGCAAAAGCCGTTTGCCATGGGCGTGCGCATCGAGCATCGCCGGCAGGATATCGACCGCAGCCAATACGGCGCGTTTGCGGGGCATACGGCGCTCGGCGCCGCGGATTATAAGCTCTCCTGCCGTCCGGCGGGCGGCAGAGGGGTGTATACCTTTTGCATGTGTCCGGGCGGAGAGGTCATCGCCGCCGCGTCGGCGCCGGGACGGCTCGTTGTCAACGGCATGAGCGCGCACGCGCGCAACGCGGAAAACTCCAACAGCGCGCTTTTGGTCGGTGTCGGGTCGGCGGACTATGCGAGCGACCACCCGCTTGCCGGATTTGCGTTTCAGAAAAAATGGGAGGCGGCAGCCTTTGCGGTCGGCGGCAGGCAGTACCGCGCACCGGCGCAGACGGTCGGCGATTTCCTCAAGGGGCGCGCATCGACGGGCGCGGGAGCGGTGCAGCCGTCCTATCGTCCGGGCGTGACCTATTGCGATCTTGCCGCGTGTCTCCCGCCCGCCGTCTGCGACAGTCTGCGCGCGGCGCTGCCGCTTTTCGGGCGGCAAATCGCGGGCTTTGACGATGCGGGCGCGCTGCTCACCGGCATCGAGTCGCGCTCGTCCTCGCCGGTGCATCTTCCGCGGGACGCGGACGGGCAGTCGCCCGTGCGCGGCATTTTTCCCTGCGGCGAGGGCGCAGGCTTTGCGGGCGGCATCCTCTCCGCCGCCGTGGACGGTGTGAAATGCGGTGAATGGGCACTTTCCGTGCTGTAAATGAAACAAGGATTGCCAAAACCGAAAAAAGTTTTGTATACCATTCCTGTACAAGCGGAGGAGTGAGGCGCGTGCTCTCGTTCAAAGCAAAGCGCAGGCTGAAAACAACATAAAAAAAGCGGAGACACCTCGTGCATGAGGCGTCTCCGTTTTTCGGTTCCGGTTTATTTTTGTGTGACGGAAGCGATCGCTTGCTGCAGGCGGGCTTTGATGTCCGCTTTGTCGAATTGTTTTGCGCCGTATGCCGCATCGTTCAATTTCTCCGTATAAATCCTTAACGATTTTTCCTGCACTTGCAAATCCGCAAGCTGCATTTGGCTGAACTACCCTCATAAACGCTTCCTCTCCAAAGCAGGTTTAATTGCATTATAAGGGTTTCCTGTTAGAATATTACCCGACTTGTATTGTCCGGAAATGCGCGTGTCCTCAGTGCAACAGCGTCTTCCAACATTTGATGCAGCGCGATATGTGCTGTCCTACAGAGTTTTTCTGTCAACAAGCCCTCTAAGCCGTTCGTTCATTCCTTCTTGGATCTTTCGTATGTCTCTGTAGTTCACCAAATATTCTGCGACATGATTACTGAGCTGCTCAATGTTGACGCTGCCCGACAGAAACTCATTCACTCGTATCCCGATCTCATCAACGGACGCGGCAATAACCGCGAGACCGTATTTCCTCAGTACGGCAATTGAATTGATTTCTTGGTCTCCAACCGCAAAAATTGGCTTTCCCGCCATCATATAATCAATGAGTTTGGTAGAAAAAGACATTTTTGTGGAGGCAATAGCCGCAGGGCTGAATCCCTCCACATGCACAAGAACATCGCCGTTTTTCTGTATCTCCGGGATTTCATCTGCGGAAACAGCGCCGTGAAACCGTATGGCATCACACCGCCCGAATTCCGTTTTCATTTCTTCCGTAAGCACCGTCGCTGAGTAGAGATCAAGTACCGCTTGCCCATTCAGAGCCTTCCCGATAAGCAAAAGAGAACGCCAGCGCTCACCGCCGATGTTGCCGGTGTAGACAAAGTGCTTTTCGGCATTTTTTGCGGGGGTGGGCACGGCGGGAAGGGCGGACATATCGATCCCTTTGCCGATGAGATAGATAGGCTTTTGAAATGCTTTCGCGTATTCCCGCTTCATGTTTTCGGCAAACACCTCAAGATAGGCGCAGCGCCCGATAAGCCGCCGCAGCTTTTTTGCCACCTTGTGTGCATAGTGCCGCACCGCAAGCGGCGCGTCGGGCGACAGGGCAAACACATCGTCGGAGATGTGTCCGACGGTCGGCACTGCACAGAGGTCGGCAATATACGCTTGCACATCGCACATGTAGCAGGATGCATACAGCGGCAGATAGAGCACATCCGGTCTTGCTTCATCCAAAAACGCGCGCAGGGCGGCGTCGTGCCTCCACGCGCCGAGCGTCCAGATCATATCGCGGATATAATAGGCAAGCGGACGCCGCTTTTTCGCCGCCTTCTCGGAAACGGCGGCATTGCTTTTGCAGTCGGTTCTGTTGTCGACGACCCAGCCGACACCGCCTTTTCGCCGCAGGATGCTGTGCATCACGGCGCGGTCGGTCATTTGGAAGGTCTTTTTCGCGGGAGAATCGTTTGTCTCGCCGTGTTGACAGCAGATGTGATAAATTTCTATATCGTCCATCCCGTCGAAGAGGTTGGAAAAGGTGTTGCCGAAGCTGTTGGAGACATTCCAGGGAGTGCGCGAAACGATCAGTATTCTCATGTTATTTTTCCTTTATATAAGTTCCGAGGATAACCGCAGACAGCCGCACACCGCAAAGGCGCATAAGCAACGCGCACTTTTTTGTTTTGCCGCTGATACTGTAGTCTGTCAGCCAACGATAGCGCCGGAGTGCTTTAAAAAGTTCCCGCCGGGCAGCCCCTTTTACAACACAGTGACACAGACCCAAAACGATGTAATACTGATACGCCATGTAGTTGAGCAGCGCCGACTTGTTTTCTAAATTGCTGTCACGGATTATTTCGGCGTAGCTCTCAATAGACGAAAACAGATCGCGGACGTTTTTTTCGGTCAGGGAGTGGGAAATAGAGCCTTCCCGTATGCGATAGCAATAGGCGGGAAAATTCAGGGTCGCGACGCTTTGCAGCAGTGGGGCATAGCGGAAAAACCACTCCACATCCTCCGAAAACAGCCTTTTTTTGAAAAACAAATCGTTTTTCAGGAGAAAGGCACGGCGGGTAGCCTTCAGAGCTGCACTGGCATCGAGCATATCCCGTGCGGACAGGCTTTTCAGCACCTCGCCGCAGGACATTCCCGCTGTTTCGGGAAAGGGCGCGGGCGGCGGCAGAAGCGTGTCGGTTGCCTGCAGAAATTTCCTGCGTCTGAAAAACACAGCGTCACAGCCGGTTTCTGTGATCTTTTCGTCGATCGCTTTCAGAAAATCGGTCGAAAGGTAATAATCATCACTGTCGAGAAAGATGATGTATTCACCGCTTGCCGCCGAAAGCCCCGCATTGCGGGCATCGGAAAGCCCGCCGTTTTCCTTGTGGATGACCTTGATGCGGCTGTCCGCAGCAGCATAGGCATCACAAATGGCGGGGCAGCCGTCGGGGGAGCCGTCGTCTGTCAGCAGCACCTCAAAGTCGCGAAAGCTCTGTGACAGGACGGAATCGACGCAGGGGCGCAAAAAGGCTTCCACCTTGTAAATGGGGATGATGATACTGAAACGCGGAGACATGGTTTTCGCTCCTCGCATATTTTTTATAGGTTCTCCTTATACCATTCGATGGCGAGCTTGATGCCGTCCTTGAAGCTGTAGTCGGGATTATAGCCGAGCAGGCGGCGTGCCTTGGAAATATCGGCGTTGGAATGCTTGATGTCGCCCTTGCGGTCGGGACCGAAGTGCGGCTCGATATGGACGCCGAGTGCCTCGGTCAGGCCGTTGTAGATGTCGATGAGGTATTCTCTGCCGCCGAAGGCGATGTTGAACGCTTCGCCCGCCGCTTCATGCGGGGCAAGGCAGGCCTTGAGGTTTGCCTCGATGACATTGTCGATATAGGTGAAGTCGCGGCTCTGCTTGCCGTCGCCGTTGATGGTCGGCACCTCGCCGTGCAGCAGCTGCTTTAGAAATTTCGGAATAACGGCGGCATAGGCGCCGTCGGGGTCCTGCCGTCTGCCGAACACATTGAAATAGCGCATGCCGTAGGTGTCCAGTCCGTAGTGCATGGTGTAGAGCTTTGCCCATTCCTCGTCGCAGCGCTTCGTCAGCGCATAGGGGGAGAGCAGGTTGCCCTCTCTGCCCTCGGTTTTCGGCAGGTGCGGCTCGTCGCCGTAGACCGACGAGGACGAGGCATAGACAAACTTTTTGACACCGTTCTGCCTTGCCGCCTCAAGCATGTTGAGCGTGCCCTCTATGTTGTTTTTGCAATAGAAAAGCGGCATCTCCAGCGAGCGGGGGACGCTGCCCCATGCTGCCTGGTTGAGCACAAAATCCACGCCCTCGCACGCTTTCATGCAGGTGTCGAGATCCTTGATGTCGCCCTTGATAAATTCATAGTGCGGGTTGTCAAGAAACATGTCGACGTGCTTTTGCTTGCCCGTGGAAAGATCGTCCAAAGCGCGCACGCGATAGCCCATGTTGAGGATCGCTTCGCACAGGTTAGAACCGATAAAGCCCGCGGCACCGGTCACAAGAAACAGGGTGTTTTCCGGAAATTTCAAGTGTGTGTAGCCCATCCTTATAGCCTCCAATAGTTGTAGCCGGCAGCCTCGTATGCCTTGCGGTCGAGCAGCCCCTTGATGTCGATGAACACCTTTTTGCCGTTTTCCGTCTTTTTGAACATGCTGTCAAGGTCGGCGACGGTGAGGGATTTGAACGCCTCATGAGCGACAGCAAGAATGACCGCGTCGCAATCCTTGATGGCGCTCATATCGACAAATTCGATGCCGTAGAGCCGCTTTGCCTCGTCCGCATCCGCGGTGGGATCGGCGATGTCGGCGGTGATGCCGTATTCGCGCAGCTCGTTGTAGATGTCGATGATCTTTGTGTTGCGGGTGTCGGGGCAGTTTTCCTTGAAGGTGAAGCCGAGGATGGCGACCTTGGCATTCTTAATGGACACATCCGCTTTGATGAGGTTTTTCACGGTGTTTTCGGCAACATATTTGCCCATGTCGTCGTTGATGCGTCTGCCGGAGAGGATGATCTGGCTGTGGTAGCCGAGCTCCTCCGCCTTATAGGTGAGGTAGTAGGGATCGACGCCGATGCAGTGACCGCCGACAAGACCGGGGTAGAACTTGAGGAAGTTCCATTTCGTGCCCGCCGCCTCGAGGACGGATTTGGTGTCGATGCCCATTTTGTTGAAGATGATGGACAGCTCATTCATGAACGCGATGTTGATGTCGCGCTGGCTGTTTTCGATGACCTTCGCCGCCTCGGCGACCTTGATGCTCTCTGCGCGGTGTACGCCCGCCGCGACCACCAGCTCATACACCTTGGCAACGGTGTCAAGCGTTTCGGCGTCCATGCCGGAAACGATCTTTTTGATGGTCTCCAGGCGGTGCACCTTGTCACCGGGGTTGATGCGCTCGGGAGAATAGCCGATCTTGAAATCCACGCCGCATTTGAGTCCCGATTCACGCTCTAAGATCGGCACGCAGATGTCCTCGGTGACACCGGGATAGACGGTGCTTTCAAACACCACGACCGAGCCTTTTGTCAGGTTTCTGCCGAGGATCTCGCTGGCACCCTCGACCGGCGTCAGATCGGGCGTGTGGTCATCGTTGACCGGTGTGGGAACGGCGACAATGTGGAACTTTGCCTCACGCAGCTTGGTCTCATCCGCAGTGAAATCCACCGTGCACGCCTTGATGGCGTCGTTGCCGACCTCGTTTGTGGGATCGATACCGCTCTTATAGAGGTCGATCTTTTTTGCGTTCAGGTCAAAGCCGACGACCTTCACCTTCCTGGAGAAGGCGACCGCGATCGGCATACCGACATAGCCCAACCCCACAAGGGAAAGCTTTTCCTCTCCCGCGACAATTTTTTCATAGAGTTCCATACCGTTTTCCTCCTCATATTTTGCAATAACGCATCATAGCCGCATTGACCTTGCCGACCTCAAATTTTTCCA
>ERZ1673744.3364-NODE-3364-length-10825-cov-8.017270_pt1 | contig 10825 bp, 20 predicted proteins | sample MGYA00580207_ERZ1673744 | MGnify/ENA primary metagenome ERZ1673744 (study PRJEB41218, sample SAMN15661751) | gut metagenome | host: Homo sapiens | place: Canada: London | collected 2015-08-20/2019-03-30 | study: EMG produced TPA metagenomics assembly of... | reverse complement strand
CATCTAAAGAAGTTTCAAAATACATTCAGGAGCAAACAGGACTGTATATCTCATATGTTACGCTTTGTAACTACAAGAAAACAAATTTCATTCTTGTTGAAGATGATGTGCAGTTGTCGTTGTTTTGAGGAGGAATTACTATGACATTAGGAAACAGAATCCGAAACCGCCGAGAGGAGCTTGGACTTACTCAGGTCGAGCTTGCAGCGAAAGCTAAAGTCACACAGGGATACATTTCGAGAGTTGAGGGAAATGCATTTGTTCCGAAAGCTACAACGCTCATGGTTCTTGCAATATCTCTTGACCTTGCTCCAAATGCATTTTTAAACGGAGAAAGGAGGGCAAGCTAATGCTGACAAAGATCAACCCTGACGGCACATGGAGCTGCCGAGGAGTTAACATGGGAAGTATAGAAGGCAATCTGTACGGAGCACTTTGTAAACTCCGCGACTACGAGAAGTCGGGCTTTGAGCCTGATGACCTTGACCGTGTTCTTGAAAACATTCATGTTGGCGCAACCGTTCAGAACTATACCGTATTTGGTGTCTGGAACGACTGTTGTATAGCAGAAAATCCGAATGCCCCAGATCCGTATGTCGTATGGAACATCGACAGAGACGGTTTCGGTGTAAACACCGGACGTTATTTTACATCAATTGATGATGCACAGAAATATTTCGCCGAAATTGCAATTATTTCACCACCTAACAAAAAAGAGTACTGGAGGAGGTGAGGTAAACGAAAATTGAGATTTCCAAAAAACACCGACCTGCAATAGTGTGGACTGATATGGACGGTTGGGTGAAGCGCGAAAAAGCAACGTATAAAAATCTACGGAAGCATGGAGTTAGCCATTGTATAATGGTTTCAGTGATTCTGCGTTTAGTCAATCTGCTGGCATTTAAAGCAGAAGAAAGAAACAGAATATGGTTCTGTTTAGGAAAGAAAGGAGGTAATTCCGTGGAAGAAAAGATCCTTGAAGCGTTTAACGAAACATATAACGGCGGTTTTAAGTCGTTTGAAGAAATAAAAAAAGGCTATGATACCACTGAAATACTGGACACATGGCTGGAATATGAGGGTATCGTAGGTTACACGCGCGACATCATCGATCTGCTCGGAGCGTGCGATGTATATATCGAAGAATAGGAGGTACATATGAAATCATATATAGTGCGAATAAGCAACAACTACGGCGAGATCAGGCAGGTCGTTGTCAGAGCGAGAACGGCAGCCGCAGCCATAGCAGAGGTAGCGATCGAGCGCAGCGAGTATATTGAGACCTGCGTTGAAGTATGAGCCGAAACAGCGGACAAGTTCCGCTGTCTGCCGGGGACGGTCTCCCGGCACTGATGATGGCAGACCGGGAAACTTGAAAACAGAAACGAGGTGATAAGTATGACGATCATGCAGTACAGGGCGAAAATGCTGCTGCTATCGACACAGCAGGCAGAACTGCTTTGCGAGCTCACGGCGCTGGAGGGCATAAAAATAGAGCCTGAACAGGTCAGAAGGAATGTGACAACCATTCTTTCTCTACTGACCGAAACAGAAGCTTTCCTTGAGACAATCTCAGGGAACATTCGTTCAAGCTCTGATAACAGTATATCAGAATAGACAAAATTTGTCAAGTTTTTTTCGAGGAGGTGCTGATTTGGACTACTTGACTGTGAAAGAAGCAGCTGAATTAAAAAATTGTTCTGTGCAATATGTAAAAAAATTGTGCAAGGACGGGGCGGTTCAAGCCGAAGTAAGGATTCATCCGCAAAACAAACAACCTTGCTACATGATACCTGTTTCAGCATTCCCTGAGCCGCTGCAAGCCAAATGGTACAAACAGAAACGAACAGAAGCCGGTCTTTTGCCCGAAGTGACTGAATGCAAATCTGCTGAAAGTCCGGTTTTAAAATATCGTTCAAAGGGTGAAAAAAGAACCTTTGAAAGTTTTTCGGCAGAAGAACGCGAAACTATCCAATTTTGGATAGATCTGCTCAACGAATGGCAGGCAGAACGGTCAGGACGGAGCAACAAGACAGAGTTCGATAAGATATTCTGTGCTCATAAACAGTACCTCAACGCCGATATTAATGTAAGCCCGGATATTCTATACAGAAAATATTCGGCGTATAAGAATGAGTGCTATGAAGGTCTTATTGATCAGCGAGGCGGATGGAACAGAGGCAGGAGCAAGCTCGCTGATGACGGCGTTATATGGCAAAATTTTCTAAGCCTGTATCTTAACCAGAGTCAGCCGAGGATCAGCAAGTGCTACCGAATGGTAAAGGCGTACATAGCTGAGGAATATCCTGATTTAACGGTAGAAATCCCGTCAGAAGCCTGTTTCAGACGGAAAATCGGAACAATTCCGGCAGCAGTGCTGGAGTATTCTCTTAAAGGCAACAAGGCATTCCACGACCACTATCAGCCGCACGCAAATCGTAAAAAGGATTCCATGTATGCAAATGACGGATGGATCATGGACAACTATACGTTCGATGTTATTATCAGGGAAAACGAAGATTCTGCCAATACAAGACGTTTGTACATAACGACAGTTCTTGACGCGAAGTCAAACGTTCTTGTTGGCTGGAATATTACAGAAAGCCCTGATTCAAATTCGACACTTGATGCACTGAGGTTTGCAATGCTGCGATTCGGAATCCCTAAAGTGCTGTACTTCGACAATGGTCGAGAATTTACAGCACTCGACATTGCCGGAGAACAGAGACGAAGAAAGATAGCGAAGGACAAAAAAGAAAACATACCACTTACAATAGTTGAAAAGCTTGGCATAAAGCTGATTTTTGCCAAGGTAACCAATGCACAGGCTAAGGTTGTAGAACGAATTCACAGGATCATCAAAGAACAGTTCTGCATTGGACATAACGGCTATTGCGGCGGAAATATTATGGAACGCCCGGAAATCATCAAACAGAACATAAAGAAAGGGCATATCGAAACGGAAAAAGAACTTCGTGAAGCTTTCGCGGATTTCGCCGATAATGTATACAACGTACAGCCCTACGGGAGCAGCGAGCCGAAATACAAAGGCATGACGCTGATAGAGGTCTGGAACGCATCAATCAGTGAAACTTCAATCCGAAAAGCAAGTGAAGAAGTTCTCGACCTGCTCATGCTCCGCAACGCAGGTTTCCAGAAAATCAAGAGAGACGGCGTATTTATCATGTACCATGGTGAAAAAATCTGGTATTACGATAAAAAGGTTACATGGCAGCATATCGGCGAAAAGGTTTGTGTCAGATACGACCGCAACGATCCATCAAGTGTCCGGATCTATGATACGGACGACAGATATCTTTTCAGTTGGGAATGTGCGGACTGGCTGATAACCGAGTATTTCAACGAAAACAAAGAGAAGCTTGCAGAGCTTGGGCGCGGTCAAGCCGAAGTTACAAAACAGGTCAAGGAACGTGCCAAAGAGCTCAAAGGCAATGCAACTCTTACACAAAAAGATGGACTTAGGTATCTGGCTAATCAGAATGCCGGAAAGTTCAATATACGAATGCCGAAAAACATTATTCCGGTAATCGTCAACGAGGAACCTACAAAGTTAAAACAGGCTGTCGGAGCTGAAAATACTTCAGTTGATATTTCTTTGAAGAGAATACAGCGCAATGCAGCAAAAAGAAAGGAATGATCATATGTACACACCTGAACAACAGGCTTTACTCGAAAAAGTTGAGGGATTGAAGCGAGAAAAACAGCTTAGCCAGAACGAAGTCGGCAAGCTCATGGGTATCTCAGGAGCAGCCCTTTCCCAGATTAAAAACGGTAAGTATCCTGCCGATCCGCAGAGCATTTTCGATGCAATGGCAAACTATTTCGGTATCAAGGAGAAAGCAAAGCTGACATACTCAGAAATCAGCTATGCTCCGACAAACATTTCATCACAAGTGTACGATATAATAAGTGTTTGTCAAATCAAGGGCGGACTTGCAGTTGTTGCCGGGGACGCCGGCATTGGTAAGACCAAAGCCGCGCAGAAGTTCGTTTCGGACAACCCCTCAAGCAGCATTTTAATAACGGTTAATCCGTGTTTGACGAATATAAAAAGCCTGCTTAAGGTCATAGCTGACAGAATAGGAGCAGCTCCTGAGAAGTCCCGTGACGAATTATGGTTCGCAATTACCAGAAAATTGTCAGACGGAATGGTATTGATCATTGACGAAGCGCAGCACCTGACTGTAAAATGCATTGAAGTCCTGAGGAGCATATCGGACTACTTTAGTGACAAAGGTCAGACACTTGGTATATGTTTCATCGGAAACATTGATACTGTCGCAAGAATCGGCAGCAAAAAGGCAGAATTTGCACAAATTGCTAACCGTACTAAGCAACGGAAAATATACACCAAATCAGAGATACTGCGTGACGATATCAAGAAACTTTTTCCAATACTGGAAGCCGAGCACAGGGAAAAAGAAATCGACTTGCTGTATAGCATAGCACAAACTCCGCAGGCACTAAGAGGTGCGATAAATCTGTTTTCCAACGCCTACGACAATGAGGACTATTCGTATAGTGGTCTGATTGCGATGGCAAGATTTATGGATATGGCGGTGTGAGTAAGTATGAAACACGGAAAAGCGCCTACGAAAGCGCAGAAGATAATGCTGAGAAGCTACAGGTTCGACCCTGCGAACTGGCTGATCGTAAAGGCTACAAGCACAGAAACGGTCATACAGCACCGACATACAGGGACAGTACGGAAGATACCAAAGGAGACGATGAAATGAAAACATACATAAAAACAATAGTTGTTGCAGCGATCGCAGGTGCAGCAGCGATGCAGCTCATCAACATGGCGGTCAGATCACTCTGCGAGCGTGAACTTCACATGGGTGGGGAGATACTTCTCCCTGCACTTGTGGGGCTGGTCGGATATATAGGCTGGAATTCAGCGTGCGAGTATTTCAAGGCTGTAAAACAGCCGCAGATCTACAGGAAGGGATTTGACGAGGGTGCAAAGATACACAGCTATCAGATCGTCATTACGGGGGAAGATTATGAAAATCAAATGTGACACTTGTATACACAAACGTGTTTGCAGGATCAAGCCTAACGAGAGTTATCCGAAGAAGATCCGACAGATCGCATCGGATAACTGCAAGCACTTCATACAGGAGGACAGGCATGGACGATCTTATTAAGCTGCTTCAGGAGTGCAGTAAAGATGAACTGATCAAAATTATCATGGACATAAAACACCGGACGATCGGTATCATATGGGAATCGGTTATAGCCAATGCGCGGCTGAGAACGCTTGAGGACAAGATGAATGAAATTCTCCAACACCAAGAAAAACTGCACGAAAAAATGAATGCGATACCGAAAGAACGCCGTGTTATCTGGGATAGTGAAACACGGGAGATCCTGCACGGATTTCAGAAATCAAATGAAAGGTATGTTAAACTAAGCAAGCTGCATGACAAAATTTTTGAAGAAACATATAGAAAATAGCCGAAACAGCGGACGTGTTCCGCTGTCTGCCGGGGACGGTCGCCCGGCACTGATGATGGCAGACCAAGCAATTTGATAATTGAATAGGAGGATCATTATGACATCAAAAAAACTCACGAGCAAATCAGGGATCACTATCCCGAAAGACCTTCGCGTAATGTTGGGCTGGGAGCCGGGAATGTCCGTTGACCTTGAACCGGACGGCAATGGCGCACTGATGATAAGACCGCATATCGACCGCTGTCGTTTCTGCGGAGCATTCGGGAATGTGCGCAAGTACAAGGATGTGTGCGTCTGCACTGCCTGCGCTGCCAAGATGAAGGAGGCGGTATAATGAATATAGCAGAGATCATCGACCGTATGGCAGCCATAAAGCAGGAAGAAAAAGCACTTGAATCTGAGTACGACAAGCTTCAGGCACAGCTTCAGGTCAAAGCTGAAGCTGCACTGACGGACACCAAGGTCAAGTCAGTACGCTATGCAGGTTCATGCGGCAACACAGCGTCGGTAACAATTTCGGATACCGTTTCGGTCGTTGCAGGCGAGCTGCTTTCCGCTATATTTGGCAAAGTTTATCCGTCTATGGTCAAACAGGAAGTTAAGTATACACTGAAAGCCCCGGCAAAGCGAATCCTGTCCGCGATCTGGCACAGGGAATACTGCGAGGGCAGCGTTTCGGAAATAATCGATGGTCTGAGCTGTGATGACAAGGCAAAGAAAGTTCTGCTGAAGAAGGTCAAGGGCATTGATTTTGAAAAAGACAAAAACAACCTTGAAATTTACGCAGGTTTATCCGAAGAAGAGGCATCAGATACCGCATATCTGATCAACGAAGCTGCCGCATGGGAAAACATATGCGCAATTCTGAAAGTCAATCATGACGGCATTATCAGTGACAGTATAATCGCTGACATGATAACCAAGGTCAACGCTGCCGTCAATGTTGCCAGAGGCATGAAAACTGAGATAATCGCTGCCGGAGGTGATATTGATGGATAAACAAATGACAATGCAATTCGTCACCGCTATAACGGACTGCTTTAAGGATGAGGATAATCGTGAACTGTACAATTTCCCTCAGATTGAGTCAGAGGACGGAAACGAAATTGTTCTGTCAATGCTTTATGCTTTTCAGTTAGTTGTAAATCAGCTTGGAGATACACACTATGATCCGCTTGAGTTCATCAGCGTACTGACCCGTCTGCTGTTTCAGGATGCTCATGCTGAGAAAGTCGGAGGTGCTGATGATGAAAACAGCTAAAGATTTATACTATCTCAGTGCGAACAGCTGCATTTTCGGAACGTGCAGAAAGTATTGCAAGGGCACTGATAGTGTCGCTTGCTGTATGGTAAGGCTTGCGAACGATATGATACTGCGAGGTGAATACTGATGTGGATAGACGGAAAGTGGATGACAGAAACTGAGGCGAACGCCTATGTAACAGAACTGAAAACGCAGCTGAAGGATCGTGAAAATGAAGCTGAAAATGGTATACGTCAGATCGCACTTTATGATGACGAATGCCACAGACTTAAAAAGATCCTTGAGCTTGCTCACTCTGAGGTTCACCGTCCGTACCCTGATTATCAGTATCGTTGGGAGCTTGAACTTGCAAAACTTCTCGCTGAGGGAAGCAGCGTATACCACAAAGGCGGAGGCACTGAGAATGGATGAGAACATAACCTGCTGCCAGAACTGCAAGTATTCCTTCGGAAGCAGCGATAACCTTTACTGTTACAGGCTCGGAACTCTGGTCGATAAATACAGTGCCTGTCTGATGTATGAGGGCAGGCTCAGTTCAAAGGAGGGTTATTATGAGAAAAGCAGCAGCAACGAACAATGAGTTATTTGATCAGTTCTGGAAAGCATATCCCCGAAAGGAAGGCAAGCCCAAAGCACAAAAAACATTTGAAAAGCTGAAAGTTACACCCGAGCTCCTGCAGGACATTATGTCGGAACTGAACCGACAGGCAAAGGCGAAGGACTGGAAGCACATCAACACAAAGTTCATACCGTTGGCACAAACATGGCTGAACCGGCGTGACTGGGAGGAAAATCAAAATGCAGAGGCTGAACGAACTGATACCGAACATACCGCCGATCAATACGGCGCTGCCGTATTCTGAATTTCTACAGATGAAAGCAGACACATATAACGCAACACAGGGCAGCCTGAAAGGATTTGACTGCCCGATCTGCAAGAACAAAGGATACATCGAAAAAATAGTGAACGAAGATGAGGTGCTTGCTGAGTGCAGGTGCCTCAAAACCCGTGATACACTAAAGAGGATAAAGGACAGCGGTCTGGAGGAGCTGCTCCGACGCTGCACATTCAAAAACTTCGAGTGTACGGAAAAGTGGCAGGAGACTATGAAAGACGGCGCCGTAAAGTTTTCCGGTCAGGACAATGGCAGCTTCTACATCGGAGGTCAGAGCGGCAGCGGAAAAACACACCTTTGTACTGCGATTATAGGCGCTATGATAAAGCGTGGAAAGAGTGCAAGGTATTTTGTATGGCGTGAGGATTCTGTTATACTGAAAGCTCTTGTAAATGATAAGGAGTATGTTCGGCTGATAGATGATTTCAAGAAAACCGATGTGCTGTACATTGACGACCTTTTTAAGCAGGAAACTGTAAGTGATGCAGATATAAAGCTCGCATTTGAGCTTATAGACTATCGTGACCGGAACAATAAAATGACAGTGATATCTTCCGAGCTAAGTCTTGATGACCTTATAGATATAGACGAAGCTCTTGGCGGACGTATCATAAAAATGACCCGTGGTAACAAGTATATTATACCCAAAAGCAGAGATAAAAATTACAGATTAAGGAAGTGATACTATGGCAACTATGACAGGCAGACTTTACGCTCTTGCTTCAAGCCTCGGAATGGTGGAACGAAATAATAGGGAGGACGCTTTTCATCAGCTTGTGTTTGGAATAACAGGAAAATCACACGTCAGCGAACTTACCGCTGTAGAAGCAAATGCCGTTCAACGTGAGCTGCAGAGCCGGCTGAGATCATCAGCACCGAATGTAACGAAAAAGCGCAGCAGAAAGAAAGACGTCCCGGGAATGATGACCTCTGCCCAGCAGAAAAAGGCATGGTCACTGATCTACCGTCTGGACGAGATCGAGCCTAAAGAAGTTCCGGAGGTTGAGAGACTTATCGGCGCGATTGAAAAGGTGCTGGGAATTACAGCATCCAGAGTTGATCCGTTCCGTTGGATAAATTTTGACGATGGCACGAAACTGATCGAACAACTGAAACGATATGTCAGATCGGCAGAACGCAAAGCAGCAAAGGCAGGTGCGAATAATGGATATCGATAAACTTTCCAGCACTGAGCAGCTCCGTCCGGATCAGCGCGAACTTGCGGACATTATAGGACTTGACGCGTATAAAAAACTGATCCACCACTATGGCGGCAATCAGCTATATATCCAGCAGGTCGATTCCGTTCTGCGAGACCTGAGAGACAAGGAGCTGAACGAAAGGTTCGACGGCAGCAACTACAAGGAGTTATCCCGTGAGTACGGAATTTCAGAAATGACAATAAGAGAGATAGTGAAAGAAAAACGGCAGCAGCTCCGCGGCAAGGCACTGGAAGGACAGCTAAGTTTTGATGATTAAAAAGCACAGCCAAAAAAATAAAATCACTATTTCCATGTGTGTCGGATAAGTAGTATAATGAGGGCAGAAACCCGAGTTATACTACTTTTTCTTTTAGGGGTTAGGGGTGATACTACATGACAGGAAATCTGATTTATTTCATTATAACGACAGGAATAACGATCGCGATCGGGATCATCAGCTACTTCCTGAAACGCACAATGGATAAAATAGACAAACTGGAAACCGATGTCAAGGACAGCCGCGAGGCACAGTACCTGCTATCCGAAAAGTACGCCACGAAAGCAGAAGTTGCTGAGATCAAGGCAACTATGCAGAAGCTGACGGACAACATCGACTATATCAAAGAGCATACGACCAAAAATGAAGATTTTATCCGGGTGATGACCAGACTGGAAAGTAAAATCGATAATTATTGCAGTAAGTAGGAGGGGTAAAATTGGAAGCAAAAGAAATGACGGAAAGAATAAGGCAGAAGAAGTTCTTCCGCAATAACGGAGTAGTCCTGAAGGGAATCAACCTGCTCCGCACACAGTATGTGTCACTTTCGGAACTTCGGTACGCACTTGAACCGACCATAGCAGAATCTGAGCTGAGGGATTCCGTGAACTACCTGTCGGAATGCGGATACATAAAAATGCGCAGCATACGGTCTAAACAGCCCACCACGCTGGCGGATTCGGATTTTGATGAGATCGAAGCAAAGGTATCAGCGGAGGGCATCAAGATCATTGCCTGTGCCAAAATTGATGAATGTATTGAGGTCTGAGTATGGGCAATAGAAAACATTCCAAAATAGATCAGCTTGATCCCACAGTAAAAGAGACTGTTGATGAAATGATAAAGACAGGAGCTCTGTACCGTGAGATCGTTGATTATATAAAGCAGAACGGTATGAGCGTATCCATTGCCGCTGTCGGCAGGTACGCGAAGAATCTGATGAGCACATTGGACGCGCTGCGTCTGAGCCAGCAGAACTTCCGCGCGATCATGGAAGAAACTGAAAAGTATCCTGATCTGGATGTAACGGAGGGAATCCTCCGCCTGTTGAGCGGTCAGATGCTTGACGCGGTCAGCCAGATGAATGAGGATCAGCTAAAGGATCTGGATTTCGATACGCTGTCAAAGCACGCAATTGCGCTGACACGCGCAGCGGCTTACAAGCGAAAGGTCGATATCAAAAATAAGGATATTCTTGAAAACGGCGCAGAGCAGTTCCAGTCATTAATTTTCGAGGCTATGGCATCGGAGCGACCCGAGTTGTTCAAGGAAGTAAAGAAGTTCCTGAAAGAAAAAGCAAAGGCAGGGTGATGAAAATGGAGATGTATGTACTTCAGGTCAGACCCGGCTGCGAAGAAGCGGCGGCACAGGCAATTGCTAACCATGGGTACAGGGTAGCCTGTCCGTCATCAGAAATGCTGATCAGATACGGCGGTTCATGGCACACGAAAGTGAAACTGCTGTTCACACAGTACATTTTCGTTGAATGCGAACTGACAGATGATGATTACTACAAGATAAAATCCGTCCCCGGCGTTGTGCGGTTTCTTGGATTTGGAAATCCTGAACCGCTTCTGGAACATGAACAGGCATATATCAACCTGCTCCGCAACGGCGGAAAGCCTATCGCGGCATCGAAGATATATATCACATCCGAGGGCGATATGATGATCCTGTCAGGCGTCCTGCGGCAGTACATGGACAG
>ERZ1673744.3363-NODE-3363-length-10826-cov-4.007613_pt1 | contig 10826 bp, 7 predicted proteins | sample MGYA00580207_ERZ1673744 | MGnify/ENA primary metagenome ERZ1673744 (study PRJEB41218, sample SAMN15661751) | gut metagenome | host: Homo sapiens | place: Canada: London | collected 2015-08-20/2019-03-30 | study: EMG produced TPA metagenomics assembly of... | reverse complement strand
GATATAATTGCGGCTCAATGCAGGAGTGAAGAATGTCGCACCGAAAGCCGTCTTTGTTACGGCGGTCTTGTTTCCTCTGTGGTGCTTGTAACCCATAATGATATAGTGGCACGGAACGGGAGATAGCAGATTTCTCAGCTTTGATACACGCATGACCATTTTAAGTCCGCAGAGAAGGCCTCCTGTGTCAAAGGCTACCACGCTTTTCCTGCCGCTTGTGCCGGAGGAAGTCGCTTTTATAAGCGGAATACAGCCTTTATTGAAAATCTGTTTTTTCTTGAACAGCAATGTGGGTATCACGGGAAGTCCGGACGCATCCGAGGGAGAGGATATACCGAGATTTTCGCATATTATGCGGTAATCATCGCAATGGGAAACGCAGTAGGAGAAATTTTCTTTTACGGCTTTGGTGAACAATTCGTCGGAACTATCGGAATACGGGTCTTTTACCCCAAAGAGCAATCGTCTGTATTTCATCGGTCTTCCTCCGCTGTTTAAATATTTGATACAGTAAAATGATAACATAAATAGCACGGTGTGTCAATAAACGGTAAAACAAATGCGTTTTACTTAATTACCGTGTAACCTGTTACATCGCCTTGCTGATAATTTTGTGTGAAAACGGCGTAAAATTATCGGAAATCTGTAGACAATGACGATTATTTGTGATACAATAATAATAACACCTGTCGCAGAGGTTTTTTGTTTTATGACTACAAGTAAACGATTACTCAAAACGTAATCGGTACATAACAAAAAAATGCGGCGGTATTATGACAGATTTATAAAGCAGAGAATAAACTGCACAGAAAGGAATTTTTGCTATGAAGAACATACCCGATGTAAAGCTCGGAATTGCGGCTGTAAGCCGTGACTGTTTCCCCATGAGCCTTTCAGCTTCAAGATGTGAGGCTGTTGTAAAGGCATGTAAGGAGATCGGTGTTGACGTATTTAAATGTCCCACCACTATCGAAAGCGAAACACACATGATGCAGGCTCTTGAGGAGCTTAAGGGCGCAGGCTGCAACGCACTGGTTGTATACCTCGGAAACTTCGGTCCCGAGTCGGCTGAAACACTGCTTGCAAAGTATTTTGACGGTCCTGTAATGTTCGTTGCTGCGGCAGAGGAAACACAGGATAACTTAGTAGGCGGCAGAGGCGACGCTTACTGCGGCGTGCTGAATGCAAGCTACAACTTAGCACTCAGAAACATCAAGGCATACATACCCGAGTACCCTGTAGGAACAGCTACAGAGGTTGCAGATATGATAAAGGAATTTATCCCTGTTGCAAGAGCTGTTATCGGTCTTAACAACTTAAAGGTTATCTCATTCGGTCCTCGTCCTCAGGACTTCCTTGCTTGTAACGCTCCTATAAAGCAGCTTTACAATCTCGGTATTGAGATCGAAGAGAACTCGGAGCTTGACCTTTATGCCGCATTCAACGAGCATAAGAATGACGCAAGAATCCCCGAAGTTGTTGCAGATATGGAAAAGGAGCTTGGCGACGGCAACAAGATGCCCGGTATCCTGCCCAGACTTGCACAGCTTGAGATTACGCTTCTTGACTGGATGGAAGCGCACAAGGGAAGCAGAAAGTACGTTGTATTCGCCAACAAGTGCTGGCCTTCATTCCAGACACAGTTCGGCTGTGTTCCCTGCTATGTAAACTCAAGACTTACAGCAAGAGGAATCCCCGTAGCGTGCGAGGTTGATATTTACGGTGCAATCAGCGAATATATCGGTGCCTGCATTTCAGAAGACGCAGTTACACTGCTCGACATCAACAACTCTGTTCCTGCAGATATGTATGTTGAATCCATCAAGGACAAGTACAACTACACACTCAAGGATACATTCATGGGCTTCCACTGCGGTAACACAGCTTCGTGCAAGCTGACAAGCAAGACTATGAAGTATCAGCTCATCATGCACAGAGGTCTTGAGCCTGACAAGGAGCCTGATATTACAAGAGGTACGCTCGAGGGCGACATCGTTCCCGGCGACATCACATTCTTCCGTTTACAGAGCACAGCTGACGCTAAGCTGAGAGCTTATGTTGCCGAGGGTGAAGTTCTCCCTGTTGCTACACGTTCATTCGGTGCTATCGGCGTATTCGCTATCCCCGAAATGGGTAGATTCTACCGCAACGTTCTTATCAAGAAGAACTATCCTCACCACGGTGCAGTTGCATTCGGTCACTACGGCAAGGCTATCTTCGATACACTGAAGTACCTCGGTGTTGAGGATCTTGAATTCAACCGTCCTGCTGGTATGCTGTATGACGGTGAGAATCCTTACGCTAAGTATTGATTTATCGGACGGCAATACGAAAGTAGATAAAGTTGATATAGTATAGTAAAATCCCTGAGAGCTGAGCCTCTCGGGGATTTTTATGTTGATAATTATTGCGGTAAAGTTAATGAATTATCAAAAAAATAATCCGCCTAATTCCAGTAGGCGGATTACTGTTGTATAAACACTTTAATTACCGAGGGAAACCGTCTATGAGGGCTTCCTATATGTTGATTATAGCAAATGATCGGGTTAAAGTCAAGGTAAATCTCAAATTCGTGTCATTTTTATCGCAATATCTGAGGACTGTTTTAAGGCAGTCCTTAATTTTTGCGATAAATCAGTTAAATTAAATTATTAAACAATTAAGCGCAATCATTAATATCCGCCGTCAATGCAACTCGCACATATTATCAACATTGGGAAAGGCGAATTTGAAGCGGCTCACAGCCGCCGCACTTGCAAAAACGTGGGATTTGTGGTACAATAAAATTAATTATTGACTAAAGTTTCGCTGTACAGGGGAGTACGGCGGTTGAAAGGATAAAGCTGATGGCAAAGAAAAATTATGACGACAACAGTCTTAAACAGCTGAAAGGACCCGATCAGGTACGACTGCGTCCCGGTGTTATATTCGGCTCTGACGGGCTTGACGGTTGTTGTCACTCCGTGTTTGAGATACTTTCAAACTCGATAGACGAGGCGAGAGAGGGCTTCGGAAAGAAGATAATCGTTACACGCTTCCTTGATAAAAGCATTGAAGTGCAGGACTACGGCAGAGGTATACCGATAGACTTCAATAAAAACGAGGAGAAGTACAACTGGGAGCTTGCCTTCTGCACACTGTACGCAGGCGGTAAGTACGATAACAACAGCGGAGATAACTACTCATACTCGCTCGGCCTTAACGGTCTTGGCCTTTGTTCGACGCAGTTTGCGGCTGAGTATATGGAGGTCGAGAGCAATAACGGAACGTGGATATACGACCTGAGATTCGAAAAGGGCTATAACGTTGAAAAGGAAGAAAGAGGCTTCCGTCGTCACCAGTCGGACGGAACAACGGGTACTAAAATCAAGTGGAAGCCCGACCTTGATGTATTTACAGATATTGACGTGCCGTTTGAATATTTTGACGATGTTCTGCGCAGACAGGCAGTGGTAAATGACGGGCTGACCTTTGTGCTGAGAAACGAAGTGCGTGACGAGGAAACAGGGGAAACTCACTTTGAAGAACATATCTACTGTTATGAAAACGGCATCAGCGATTATCTGAAAGAAATCGTAGGCGATACCGCACTCACGACCGAGCAGGTATGGAGCGCACAGCGTACAGGTAAGGACAGAGAGGACAAGCCGGAATACAAGGTAAAGATGAAGGTCGCTTTTGTATTCTCAAACAAAGTACAGCTTATACAGCACTATCACAATTCAAGCTGGCTTGAGCACGGCGGAAGTCCCGACAAGGCTATGCAGGCGGCATTCACAAATCAGATAGACGGCTGGCTGAAAGCTAACAGCAAGTACAACAAGACCGAGGGCAAGATAAAATTTACCGATATTGCCGACTGCCTTGTGTTCATATCTTCAAACTTCTCAACGCAGACAAGCTATGAGAACCAGACGAAAAAGAGCATAACCAATAAATTTATACAGGAGGCTATGACCGACTGGCTGAAGCATCAGCTTGAAGTGTACTTCCTTGAAAATCCGGATGAAGCGGTCAAGATATGCGAGCAGGTGCTGATAAACAAGCGTGCCCGTGAAAATGCCGCAAAGGCAAGAGATACAATAAAGAAACAGCTTTCGGGCAAGATAGACCTTGCGAACAGGATACCTAAGTTCGTTGATTGCAGGAGTAAGGATACGGCAAGACGTGAGCTTTATATAGTGGAGGGTGACTCGGCTTTGGGCGCTGTAAAGCAGGCGAGGGACGCAGACTATCAGGCGGTAATGCCTGTAAGAGGTAAGACGCTCAACTGCCTTAAGGCAAGCTATGATAAGATATTCAAGAGCGAGATTATCACGAACCTTATGAAGATACTCGGCTGCGGTGTTGAGGTAAAGGCTAAGGCGAATAAAGACCTTTCAACATTTGATTTAAATAATCTCAGGTGGGAAAAGATAATAATCTGTACCGATGCGGACTATGACGGATACCAGATAAGAACGCTTATTCTTACTATGCTGTACAGACTTGTTCCGACCGTAATAGAAAAGGGCTTTGTGTATATCGCAGAGTCGCCGCTTTATGAGATAAACAGTAAGGATATGACCTATTTTGCCTATACGGAAGCGGAAAAGCAGAGGATACTTGCCGATATAGGCGAGCAGAAGTATAAGATACAGCGTTCAAAGGGTCTTGGTGAGAACGAACCGGAAATGATGTCGCTGACGACTATGAACCCCGAAACAAGACGGCTTATAAGAGTAATGCCGGAGGACGCACAGAAAACGCAGGAGATATTTGAGCTGCTGCTCGGTGATAACCTTGACGGAAGAAAGGACTATATCCGTGACTACGGCTATAAGTACCTTGACGATATAGACGTATCTTAAGCGGAGGATATATGGAAATTAACAGGATAGAGGTAATATCTGCCGTAGTGTCGGAGATGATAGCGACACTGCCCGAGGAAAGACGGCAGAAGGCATACATACATCTTTTCGGCACGGCACAGACGGCAGGGCTTATCGCACTGCGCAGAGGTGTTAACGCAGAGCTTGCGCAGATAAGCGGACTGCTCCACGACTACCGTAAATATCTGACGGGCGTTGACGAAAAGCACGCAGAAGAAGGTGCTGACGCTGTAATGCCGATACTGGCAAAGACGGGGCTTTTCAGCGTGTGCGAGATAGGCAATATCACAAGAGCGATAGCGAACCACAGCGACAAGGAAAATGTCGGGCTTCCGCTTGACGAGGTGCTGAAAGACGCAGATATTCTGCAACACGTTTTACAGAATACAACGCTACCCATAAGAGATAAATACGAGAAACGCTTTGAAAAGCTGAAAAAAGAGTTTTCGCTCTGAGCAAGGTATAAAGCTAAAAAGAGGTATAGATTTTGAGAAAAGGAAAGAACGAAAAGAGCGAGAAGAAGGTCGCTCCGAATAAAAACGCTTATATAGAGGGCGCAGGTATTGTCGAGAATCAGCCGATAACCGATACGCTGACCGAAAACTATATGCCGTATGCAATGAGCGTTATAGTTTCCCGTGCGCTCCCCGAAATTGACGGTTTCAAGCCGTCACACAGAAAACTGCTGTATACGATGTACAAGATGGGTCTGCTTACGGGAGCAAGAACGAAGTCGGCGAACATTGTCGGACAGACGATGAAATTAAATCCGCACGGCGATATGGCGATATACGAAACGATGGTAAGACTTGCAAGGGGCAACGAGGCGCTTCTGCACCCGTATGTTGACAGCAAGGGTAACTTCGGCAAGGCATATTCAAGAGATATGTCGTTTGCGGCATCACGATATACAGAGGCAAAGCTCGATCCTATCTGCGCAGAAATATTTGCGGATATTGACCGTGATATAGTTGACTTTGTGCCGAACTACGATAACTCAATGACAGAGCCTGTACTGCTCCCCACAAGATTCCCTGCGGTACTGGTAAACAATAACGTCGGTATCGCCGTATCTATGGCGAGCAATATCTGCTCCTTCAATTTGTCGGAGGTGTGTGAAACAGCCGCCGCACTTATGAAAAACCCCGAACACGATATTGTATCTACACTTAAAGGACCCGATTTCCCCGGCGGAGGCTTCATATTACAGGACGAGAACGAGCTTCGCCGTATATATGCCACGGGACGAGGCGGTGTAAAGGTACGCAGTAAGTATATCTATGACAAAGCGGCAAACTGTATCGAAGTGACCGAGATCCCGCCTACGACTACTATTGAGGCGATAATCGACAAGATAGTGGAGCAGGTAAAGCTGGGCAAGCTGAAAGAAATCTCGGACGTTCGTGACGAGTCGGACTTATCGGGTCTTAAGATAACTATTGATTTAAAGCGTGGGCAGGACAGCGAGGCGGTAATGAAAAAGCTGTTCAGGATAACTCCTTTACAGGACGTTTTCTCCTGCAACTTCAACATTCTTGTAGGCGGTATGCCGAAGGTCATGGGTGTTGCCGAGATACTTGAGCAGTGGACGGATTTCAGAATCACCTGCGTAAAGAGAAAGACAAAGTTTGAGCTTGCAAGAAAGAAAGAGAAACTCCATCTGCTGACAGGTCTTAAGAAGATACTGCTTGATATAGATAAGGCTATAAAGATAATCCGTGAAACAGAGGATGACGCAGAGGTCGTACCGAACCTTATGATAGGCTTCGGCATAGACGAAACACAGGCTGAATATGTTGCGGATATAAAGCTGAGAAATATCAACAAGGGCTATATCTTGAAGCGCATCGAGGAAATAGACAGCCTTAAGGAAGAAATAGCCGATATGGAGGATATTCTTTCATCTGAACGCAGAGTAAAGCAGATAATCATATCGGAGCTTGGTGATATAGCGAAGAAATACGGCAAGCCCAGAAAGACAATGTTCATCTACGGCACTGAGGATGAGGAGAACGAGGCGGAGGAGGAGATACCCGATTATCCCGTTAATCTGTTCTTCACCCGTGAGGGATATTTCAAGAAGATTACTCCTCAGTCGCTGAGAATGAGCGGTGAGCAGAAGCTCAAGGAAAACGATGAGATAATCGAAACCTATGACGGCAGTAACCGTGCGGAACTGTTGTTCTTCACGGATAAATTCCAGGTATATAAGGCGAGAGCCTGCGACTTTGAGGACGGAAAGGCAAGCGTGATGGGCGACTATCTGCCTGTAAAGCTGGAGCTTGACCCGGACGAGAGGATAATAAAGATGATAGCCGCAGAGGACTACAGCGGAACGCTTGTAATGTTCTTTGAAAACGGCAAATGTGCGAAGGTGCCTATGGCTTCGTTTGAAACAAAGACAAGGCGTAAAAAGCTGGCGAACGCATATAATGACGGCTCGCCGCTTGTATCTATGACGCTTATTGACGGCGACTGCGAGTTTATGCTAAGCTCGGACGCAGGCAAGGTCATGATTTTCAACACAGTGCTTATCTTGCCCAAAGCGGCAAGGGATACGCAGGGCGTGCAGGTAATGAGGCTTACCAGAGCAAAGCTCAGATCTGCGGTTAAATACAAGGACGGTATGATAAAGGACGCAGACAGCTTCAGGACAAAGACCGTGCCTGTTGCGGGAACGCTGTACGACGAGGACGTTGACCAGCTGAAATTTGTGTAAATCCGTAAGCGGCGGTCGGTGTAAAATATTCTTTAAACCTTGAAATTCACCCGCCACTGTGCTATACTTAAATTACGTCTTTATAATGACGTGAGAGGTTATAATTCAGGCGGTCAGCCACAGTAAAAAGAGGTAGAAAAAATGCTCAGCGATATTGAAATTGCCCAGAACGCAAAAATGCTAAAAATAAAGGATATAGCAAAGGAACTCGGAATTGACGAGGAGGAGCTTATACCCTACGGTCACTACAAGGCGAAGATCTCACAGGAATGTATAGACCGTCTTGAAAGCGAAGAGGACGGCAAGCTGATACTTGTTACGGCTATAAACCCCACTCCTGCGGGAGAGGGCAAGACGACTACTTCCGTTGGTCTTGCGGAGGGTATGTACAAGATAGGCAAAAAGGCTGTACTTGCACTGCGTGAGCCTTCACTGGGTCCCGTCTTTGGTATAAAGGGCGGTGCGGCAGGCGGAGGATATGCGCAGGTAGTGCCTATGGAGGATATAAATCTTCACTTCACGGGGGATATGCACGCAATCACTTCCGCAAACAATCTGCTTTGCGCACTTATAGATAACCACATTCAGCAGGGAAACGTACTCGGAATAGACCCCAGACGCATACAGATAAAGCGTTGTCTTGATATGAACGACAGAGCGCTGAGAAACTGCATAATCGGTCTTGGCGGCAAGGTGAACGGCGTTCCGAGAGAGGATCACTTCCAGATAACCGTTGCAAGTGAGATAATGGCGATACTGTGTCTTGCGGACGATCTTGTTGATCTTAAGGCAAGGCTCGGCAGAATCCTTGTTGCGTATACTTATGACGGAAAGCCCGTATTCGCTTCTGATGTTGAGGCGGTAGGCGCAATGACAGCACTCTTAAAGGATGCTATCAACCCCAACCTCGTGCAGACGCTCGAAAATACTCCCGCTATCATTCACGGCGGCCCGTTTGCAAACATTGCTCACGGCTGTAACAGCGTAAGAGCGACCAAGCTTGCGTTAAAGCTCGGCGACTATGCCATAACCGAGGCAGGCTTCGGCAGCGACCTCGGTGCGGAGAAGTTCTTTGACATAAAGTGCCGTTACGCAGGACTTAAGCCCTCGTGTACGGTCATAGTAGCTACTATCCGTGCGTTGAAATATAATGGCGGTGTTCCGAAAACCGAGCTTACCGCAGAGAACACAGAGGCTCTCAGAAAGGGCATCGTAAACCTCGGCGCACATATTGAGAATATGCGTAAATACGGCGTGCCTGCAGTTGTTGCGATAAACCACTTCTATACCGATACAGAGGCTGAAATAGCTATTGTCCGTGAATACTGCGAGAAGATGGGCGCAAAGGTCGCATTCTCCGATGTATTCTTAAAGGGCGGAGAAGGCGGTATCGAACTTGCAAACGCTGTTATAGATACAATAAACGAAAACGAGGGCAAGACGAATTTTGCTCCTATATATGACGAGAAGCTGTCCATAAAGGAAAAGCTGAATATAATCGTAAGGGAAATCTACCGTGCGGACGGCGTAAGCTATACAACGGGTGCAGAAAAGGCAATAAAGGAAATTGAAGCTATCGGCTTTGACAAACTGCCTGTATGCGTTGCAAAGACACAGTATTCCTTATCGGACGACCCGACAAAGCTCGGTTGCCCGAAGAATTTCACAATAACCGTCCGTGATGTAAAGCTGTCGGCAGGTGCAGGCTTTGTTGTCGCACTCACGGGTGATATTATGACAATGCCCGGACTGCCTAAGGTTCCTGCCGCAAACAAGATAGATGTAAGCGCAGACGGCGAGAAAAGCGGTCTGTTCTGATGGAAAGGTTTATTTCAGATTCGCCCGAAGAAACGGTTGAAATCGGCAAAAAGATAGCCTCTTATCTGAAAGCCGGCGACTGTGTGCTTTATACCGGTGAAATGGGCGCAGGAAAAACGCATTTAACAAAGGGCATAGCGGAATATTTCGGCAGTACGGACGATGTTACAAGTCCGACCTTCGCTCTTGTGAACGAATATGAGGGCGATGTGCCGATCTTCCACTTTGACCTTTTCAGAATAAACACGCTCGATGATCTGTACGCTATCGGATTTTTCGACTACCTCGACCGAGGCGGAATAATGTGTATAGAGTGGAGCGAGAACATACCTGAGCTTGCCTCATATCTTGACGGCAGGTGCGGTGTGAATATCACAAAAACAGGGGATAATTCAAGAGTAATTGAATATATTCCGCAGGAGGAACTATGCTGATACTCGGTATCGACACTGCCGCCGCTCCTTGCTGTGCCGCCGTGTATGATACGGAAAAGGGGCAGATACTCGGCAGTACGGTGATAAACAACAAGCTGACGCACAGCGTGACGCTTATGCCTGTTGTAAGGGATCTTGTCAGAAATGCGGAGCTTTCTATGGAGGATATAGGGCTTTTCGCAGTGGCGAACGGTCCGGGTTCTTTCACGGGACTTCGTATAGGCATATCGGCGGTAAAAGGGCTTGCCTTTGCATTGTCGAAGCCTTGTGCGGCAGTTTCGACGCTTGAGGCTATGGCGTATAATGTTACAGCTTATGACTGCGTTGTCTGCGCCGCAATGGACGCAAGGTGCAATCAGGTGTATGTTGCACTGTTTCGTGTAAACGGCGGCAAGGTCGAAAGACTGACCGAAGAAGAATGTCTGAAAACAGACGAGGCGGCAAGAATGCTGTCGGAATATGACGATGATATAATGCTTGTCGGTGACGGCGCATTTATAATGAAAAAAGCAACGGATAACGAGGGAATGGAAAACGTGAAGATTGCCCCCGATCCGTTAAGATACCAGACGGGCTACGGCGTATGCCTTGCGGCTGTGAATGCACCGCAGTTAACGCCTGAACAGCTTATGCCGATGTATCTTAAATTGCCGCAGGCTCAGCGTGAGCTTATGGCAAAGAATGCTGACGCATATAAAGAAAGGAAAGAATAAAAATGCTGGCAATAGGTAGCGACCACGCAGGATATGAGCTGAAGTGCGAGGTTAAGAAGTTCCTTGACGGAATGGGAGTCGAATATATCGACTGCGGCTGTAACGGAGAGAGAGCGGATTACCCCGACATTGCAGAAAAGACCTGCGAGAAAATCAAAAGCGGAGAGTGTGATAAGGGCATTCTGATATGCGGTACAGGCATAGGCATCAGCATATCCGCAAACAAGATAAAGGGTATCCGTGCGGCTTTGTGTCAGGATTATTATACGGC
>ERZ1673744.3362-NODE-3362-length-10828-cov-3.821591_pt1 | contig 10828 bp, 7 predicted proteins | sample MGYA00580207_ERZ1673744 | MGnify/ENA primary metagenome ERZ1673744 (study PRJEB41218, sample SAMN15661751) | gut metagenome | host: Homo sapiens | place: Canada: London | collected 2015-08-20/2019-03-30 | study: EMG produced TPA metagenomics assembly of... | reverse complement strand
TAGAAGAGCAGGAGAAGAGGTAGAGCTTGTTTCTATACATAATAAAGATATGACACAGGGCTCTCATGGAATTGGAATTAAAAATGATGTCATGCTAAAAGATATTTTTGTTGATGCAGCAGATACTTTATTTTTGCCGGGCGGCGGTGTTGGAACTAAGAACTTAAAAGCGTGCGAAGAGCTTTCTAAGCTGCTTGTTTCACACAATGCAAAGGGCGGACGTATTGCAGCAATCTGTGCAGCACCGAGTGCACTTGGCATTTTAGGCATTTTGGAAGGAAAGAATGCAACATGTTATCCAGGCTTTGAAGACCAGTTAAAGGGAGCTAAGTTTAAGGCCGTTCCAGTTGTTACCGATGGAAATATTACAACAAGCCGCGGCATGGGTACATCTATATTGCTCGGACTTGAGTTAGTAAAGCTGCTAAAAGATGAGGAAACATCAAAGAAGCTCGCAGAAGCAATTATGATGCCATAATTATCGCTTGCAATTTTGAGGCTTGTGTTGTATAATCGTATATTGCAGACATATGACTAAAATAGATAGTAGTTAGATGTGGCAAGCGTCATATGATAAGGACGAAAGTTTTTTTAGGAGGAACCAGTAATGAGTGTACAGGTAGAAAATCTGGAAAAGAGCATGGCAAAGCTGACAATTGAAGTCAGCGCTGAGCAGTTTGAGGCAGCCATGCAGAAAGCATATATCAAGAACAAGGGCAGAATTCAGCTGCCTGGTTTCCGCAAGGGCAAGGCACCTCGTGCTATGATCGAAAAGATGTACGGCGCAGGTATCTTCTATGAGGACGCGGCAAATGAGATTATTCCGGAGGCTTACGAAGAGGCAGCAAAGGAGAGTGGTTTAGTAATCACTTCTCAGCCAGAGATCGACGTAACACAGATCGAGAAGGGCAAGTCCTTCATCTTTACTGCAACTGTAGCAGTTAAGCCGGAAGTAACTCTTGGCGAGTATAAGGGTCTTGAGTATGAGGCACAGCCGGTAGAAGTTACCGACGAAGAGGTTGAGGAAGAACTGAAGAAGGTTCAGAATCAGCAGGCAAGAACTGTAACTGTAGAGGATCGTCCGGTAGCTGACGGTGACATCGTTACCATCGACTATGAGGGATTTGTTGACGGAACTGCATTTGCAGGCGGCAAGGGTACAGATTATGATCTGACCATCGGTTCTCACAGCTTTATCGATACTTTCGAGGAGCAGTTAGTTGGCAAGAATGCTGGCGAGGAGACTGAGGTTAACGTTACCTTCCCAGAGCAGTATCATGAGGCTAGTCTGGCAGGAAAGCCGGCTACATTTAAGGTAACTGTTAAGGCAATCAAGGCTAAGGAACTGCCAGAGCTTGATGATGAGTTCGCAAGCGAGGTTTCCGATTTCGAGACTCTTGATGAGTACAAGGCTGATTTAAAGGCTAAGGCTTTAGAGCGCAAGGAGAAGGAAGCTAAGACTGCAAAGCAGAACGCTTTAGTAGACAAGGCTGTTGAGAATGCATCCATGGAGATCGCAGACGCTATGATCACTTCTCAGGCACGCAACATGGCAAATGATTTCGCACAGAGACTGCAGATGCAGGGCATGACTGTTGATCAGTATCTTCAGTACACTGGTCTGACAAGAGAGGCTCTTGTTGATCAGATGAAGCCGCAGGCTGAGACTCGTATTAAGAATCGTCTTGTTCTTGAGGCAATTGCTAAGGCTGAGAACATCGAAGTTTCTGACGAAGAGGTTGAGGCTGAGATGCAGAAGATGGCAGACGCATACAAGATGGAACTTGACAAGGTTAAGGAGTATCTTGGTGAGGCTGGCAAGGATAGCTTAAAGGATGATCTGGCTGTACAGAAGGCAGTTGATCTGGTCGTAGACAGCGCAAAATAATTTGTAACTATAAACAGAGGCAGCGGCAGAAAGCCGCTGTCTTTTGGAAAGGATATGGTGACATATATGGCATTAGTACCTTATGTGGTGGAGCAGACAAACCGCGGAGAGCGTTCTTATGACATTTATTCCCGTCTTCTCAAAGAGAGAATTATTTTCTTGGGCGAGGAAGTGAATAATGTAACAGCAAACCTGATCGTGGCACAGCTGCTGTTTTTGGAGTCTGAAGATCCAAACAAGGATATCAGCTTTTACATCAACAGCCCGGGTGGTTCCATCAGCGATGGTATGGCAATTTACGATACGATGCAGTACATCAAGTGTGATGTATCTACAATCTGCATCGGTATGGCAGCCAGCATGGGCGCATTCCTTTTATCAGGAGGAACCAAAGGCAAGCGTTATGCGCTTCCAAATGCGGAGATCATGATTCATCAGCCGTCTGGTGGTTCCCAGGGGCAGGCAACTGATATGAAGATCGTTGCTGAACATATTCTGAAAACAAAGGCACGCATGAACAGACTTATGGCAGAGCATACAGGCCAGCCAGTTGAGAAGGTTGAGGCAGATACCGAGAGAGATAACTGGATGACAGCTGAAGAAGCAAAAGAATATGGCTTGATTGATGAGATTATCACGAATCATTGATGATTAAAGGGGATTGACTATGGCAACAAGATCAGAGGATTTACGCTGCTCTTTCTGTGGAAAGTCGCAGAGACAGGTGCGCAAGCTGATTGCGGGATTAAACGGAAGTTACATCTGCGATGAGTGTACTGAGATTTGCTACGAAATTCTTCAGGAAGAAGAAAATGGCGAGGAAGAAGCTGGCGGATATAATCCAGGAGACATTAACCTGTTAAAACCAAAGCAGATCATGGAGCATCTCAACCAATACGTAATTGGACAGGATGAGGCAAAAAAAGCACTGGCAGTAGCTGTGTACAACCATTATAAGCGCATTACCCACATTGAAGAGAGCAGTGACGTTGAGATTCAAAAGAGTAATATTCTCATGCTTGGTCCGACTGGTTCAGGAAAGACTTACATGGCACAGTCGTTGGCGAAGTTACTCAATGTTCCGTTTGCAATTGCAGATGCAACTTCTCTGACAGAGGCCGGTTATGTGGGTGAAGATGTTGAAAACATCCTGTTAAAGCTGATTCAGGCAGCCGATTATAACATCGAGCGTGCAGAATACGGTATCATTTATATTGACGAGATTGATAAGATCACGAAGAAGTCTGAGAATGTATCTATTACCAGAGACGTTTCCGGTGAAGGTGTTCAGCAGGCATTATTAAAGATTTTAGAGGGAACCGTAGCAAGCGTTCCGCCGCAGGGTGGAAGAAAGCATCCGCATCAGGAGCTTTTACAGATTGATACCACCAACATTTTATTTATCTGCGGAGGTGCATTCGACGGTCTTGAAAAGATCGTAGAGAGCCGTCTTGGAAGTGGATCAATTGGATTTGGCGCTGAGATTATTGGAAAGGATGAGCGCAGCATCAGTGAATTGTTTGCGCAGGTGCTTCCAGAAGATTTGGTAAAGTTTGGACTTATACCAGAATTTATCGGACGTCTTCCTGTTATGGTATCGCTTGATCAGCTTGACGAGGCAGCTCTTGTAAAGATTCTTACAGAGCCGAAGAATGCGATTACAAAGCAGTACACGAAGCTGTTTGATATTGACGGTGTAAAGCTCACCTTTACAGAAGATGCAGTCAAAGCAGTTGCGAAGAAGGCACAGGAAAGAAAGACCGGTGCAAGAGGCTTACGAGCAATTCTAGAGTCCGTCATGATGGATACCATGTACGAGCTGCCTTCTGATGATACAGTAGGAGAATGTATCATTACTGAGCAGACAGTAGAGGGAACAGAAAAGCCGCAGATCGTGCGCCGCGATATTGAGGTTGTAAAGCGGGAAGAAAGAGCCCGCAGATTCCTGAATAAATCCGGGGAGACTGCTTGACAGTCTCCCCCCTTTCTATTTTTATAAGGGAGAAAAACAGTGCAAAATACATTAATTACAATCGCTCTGCGTGGAATCACCGTATTGCCGCGTATGAGGATTTATCTGGATATGAACAGGCCGATGTCGATTGCAGCGGCGACCAATGCACAGAAGACAAATCAGAATGTATTTCTGGTTGCACAGAAGGATCCGAGTGTGGAAAATCCGGGGCAGGAGCAGCTAGAGCAATTTGGTGTTATTGCGCAGGTAAAACAAATTATTAAGGGGCCCGAAGACAGCTTCCGTGTGCTGGTCACAGGTCTGCAGTCGGCAAAGCTAGAATCAATTGAGGAATATGTGCCAAATTTGATTGCAAGGGTGACTGTTTTTGAGTCAGAAAAAAGCGATGAACAAGAAATACTGGCAGATGATTTAGACAAAGAGGATCAGGAAAAAGAAATTGAGGAAGAGGCTAAAATTCGTGTACTCAAGGATCTGATTGAACAATACTGCCGTGTTCAGCCAAAGGCCAGCAGGGAACTGGCCAATTTGCTGCTGCAGCACATGGATATTGGAGGCTTTTGTGCACTTATCGCATGCAATTTGCCTATGAAGCAGCAGGAACGTCAGAAATATTTGGCCGCATATCCGGATGAGGAAAAACGCTACGAATTTATTTTGGAGTGGCTAAGCAACGAAACGCTTGTAGAGCGATTTCGCGCAGAATACCAGAGCAAGGTGAAAAATGCGCTTGATAAGCAGCAGCGTGACTATATTTTGCGTGAACAAATGCGCCTTATTCGAAAGGAACTTGGTGAGGGAGTAGAATCTGCGGCAGACCGCTACGAAAAACAGCTAAAAGAGCTTAAAGCACCAGAAGAAGTAAAAAAACAGCTTGAAAAAGAAATTAAGCGTCTGCGCAGCAATCCGATGGATGGTCCAGAAAGCAAGGTTAGTCAGAATTATATTGAGACATTGCTTGAGATGCCATGGGAGGAGCGCACCAAAGAGCATATCTCGATACATGTAGCAAGAGAGGAACTTGATAAGGATCATTATGGTCTTGAAAAGGTAAAGGAGCAGGTGTTAGAATTTCTTGCTGTCAGACAGCTGCAAATGAATGCGCAGGAAGCTGATAAAGAGCAGGAAAAAACACAGCCGCGAAAAGGCGGTCGTATTCTTTGCCTTGTAGGACCGCCTGGAACTGGAAAAACATCAATTGCCCGCTCCATTGCTTCTGCATTAAATCGTAAGTATGTGCGCATCAGCCTTGGCGGTGTGCATGATGAGGCTGAGATTCGCGGTCATAGACGAACATACGTCGCAGCGATGCCGGGGCGTATTGCGCAGGCCATCAAAAAGGCAGGTGTTATAAATCCTCTAATGCTTCTTGATGAGCTTGATAAAATGGGAAGCGACAGTTTGCATGGAGATGTATCATCTGCTATGTTAGAGGTACTTGACCCAGAACAGAACGCAACATTTACAGATCACTATCTTGAGGTACCGCTTGATCTTTCCGATGTATTATTTGTCGCAACAGCAAATAATTTACAGACAGTTCCGCAGCCATTACTTGATCGTATGGAGATCATAGAGGTCAGCAGCTATACTGAAAAAGAAAAATATCAGATTGCCAGTCGTTTTCTGCTTCCAAAGCAGATTGAAGAGGCAGCGCTGCCAGAAGGTCTATTAAGAGTGGATCAGAGTGCACTTGAAAAGGTGATAAGCGGATATACAAAAGAGGCGGGTGTTCGTGGACTTGAAAGACAGCTTGCTATTATTTGCCGCAAGGCTGCTCTAAAATATCTTGAGGAAAACTGCGAACAAATTGAAGTCACACCAGACAATTTATCAGATTATTTAGGCAGAGAGCGCTTCCGCAAAGAAGAAATAGCAGCAAAGGGCGAGCCAGGAATTGTCAGAGGTTTGGCATGGACAAGTGTAGGTGGTGTAACTCTTGAAGTTGAAGTAAATGTAACACCGGGTAAGGGTCAGATGAAGCTGACAGGAAAGCTTGGTGATGTCATGAAGGAGTCAGCGCAGGCAGCACTTAGCTGTGTACAGAGTGTGGCAGGTGAGTATGGTATTGAAAGTGATTGGTTTGAAACACATGATATACATATTCATATTCCAGAGGGTGCAGTGCCAAAGGATGGTCCGAGTGCCGGAATTACGATGGCAACGGCAATTCTTTCTGCAGTAACAAATCGTGCAGTGCGGCCGGATGTAGCAATGACTGGTGAGATTACGCTTCGTGGTCGTGTACTTGCGATTGGTGGCTTAAAGGAAAAACTTCTCGCGGCGAAGGCAGCAGGTGCAACGCTTGTATTTGTGCCGGCTGATAACCGTGCAGATTATGAGGAGTTGACAGATGAAGTAACAACAGGGCTGTGTGTGCGCTTTGTAACGCATATGCGCGAAGTTATAAAGGAGGTTTTTGAGGCATGATTATCAAATCAGTCAATCTGGAGACAGTCTGCGGTATAACGAGCAAGCTTCCAGAAAATGAATTTTCAGAATTTGCATTTGCGGGAAAATCAAATGTAGGAAAGTCTTCTTTGATTAACGGTCTGATCAGCCGTAAGGCATATGCGCGTACATCAGCAGAGCCGGGAAAGACACAGACGATTAATTATTATAAGGTCGAGTATCGCGAGAAGTCTCAAAAAGAGATAGAAGCACAAGGCCTTGATGCTTCCTATGCGCAGGAAAAAAGTGTTTATTTTGTTGACCTGCCAGGATACGGCTTTGCAAAGGTTTCAATGGAAACAAAGGAAAAGTGGGGAAAAATGATAGAGAGCTATCTGCACACCTCAAAGCCGCTAAAGGGAGTATTTTTGCTCGTAGATATTCGTCACAAGCCGTCCGCAAACGACTGCCAGATGTTTGACTGGATGGTTAACTCAGGCTTTTCACCAGTTGTCATTGCAACAAAGCTAGATAAGATTAAGAGAAGTCAGCTTTCAGCAAGAGTAAAAGAGATACGAAGTACACTTGGAATGAAATCAAGTGAGGTATTAATCCCGTTTTCTGCTGAGACCAAGCAGGGACGCGAGGAGATCTGGGCGTATATAGATAGTAAGAATAAGGAAGAAGAATAGTTTTTACTTGCAGTTTCTCCACATTTATGTTATACTTCACTGTGAATTATCAGATATTCGAGATAGGAGGATGAAGATATGAAGGAAACTAAGACCTTAACAAGCAAGACTTTGCAGAACACCATGGCAAAGGGTGGCTGTGGCGAGTGCCAGACTTCTTGCCAGTCCGCATGTAAGACTTCCTGTACAGTAGGAAATCAGAGCTGCGAAAACAACAAGTAATTTTTCTGGACTTGGTTGATGGAAAGCCGGGGAGGAAACTCCTCGGTTTTCCATTGTATGCATTTTTATGAAGAAGGATAAAGATAAGAAAGGTTGAATAGTAGTGATACATCAATATAAGAGCCATGGCTACAACATTGTTATGGACGTAAACTCCAGCGCTGTACATGTAGTAGATGACGTGGTATATGATATGATTCCTGTATATGAGAAGCAGGAAGATAAGGAAGCCATTTTTGCTTCTCTTGACAGTTACCCAAGAGAAGAGCTTGAGGCGGCCTACGAAGAGATCACCCGTTTAAAGAATGAGGGAATGCTGTATACAGAAGATATTTATCAGAAGTATATGACAGACTTCAAAAAGAGAAAAACGGTAGTGAAGGCACTTTGCCTGCATATTGCCCATGATTGTAATCTTGCCTGCAAGTATTGTTTTGCTGAGGAAGGTGAGTATCACGGACGTCGTGCACTTATGAGCCTTGAGGTCGGCAAGAAGGCACTCGACTTTTTAGTTGCAAACTCTGGAAACCGCAGAAATCTTGAGGTCGATTTCTTTGGTGGTGAGCCTCTTATGAACTGGGATGTCGTAAAAGAGCTTGTAAAATATGGAAGATCTCTTGAAAAAGAGCATAATAAGCTGTTTCGTTTTACACTGACCACAAACGGTGTGCTTTTAAACGATGAAGTAATGGAATTTTGTAATAAAGAGATGAGCAATGTAGTGCTTAGTCTTGATGGAAGAAAAGAAGTAAATGATAAAATGCGTCCTTTTAGAAACGGAAAGGGAAGCTATGATTTAATCGTTCCAAAATTTCAGAAGTTTGCAGAAAGCCGCAATCAGACAAATTATTATGTCAGAGGAACATTTACAAGAAATAATCTTGATTTTTCAAAGGATGTGCTTCATTATGCTGATCTTGGTTTTAAGCAGATGTCTATGGAGCCGGTTGTTGCATCACCAGAGGATGATTATGCAATCCGCGAAGAAGATCTGCCGCGTATCCTTGAAGAATATGATAAGCTTGCTAATGCTTATTTGGAATATCGTAAAGCTGGAAAGGGATTTAATTTCTTCCACTTTAATATTGATTTGACACAGAGTCCATGCGTGGCAAAGCGTTTGTCAGGCTGTGGTTCTGGAACAGAATATCTGGCTGTCACCCCGTGGGGTGATTTCTATCCGTGCCATCAGTTTGTTGGACAGGAAGAGTTTTTACTTGGAAATGTTTATGATGGTATTGTAAAGCAGGATATATGCGATGAATTTAAACAGTGCAATGTATATGCAAAGCCAGCCTGTCAGAATTGCTTCGCGAAGTATTATTGCAGCGGCGGCTGTAATGCAAATGCATACAACTTCACAGGTTCTATCACAGGTTCCTATGATGTTGGATGTAAGATGCAGCAGAAGCGTATCGAGTGTGCCATCATGATTAAGGCAGCGCTTGCTGACATGGAAGAAGAGACAGGGGCATCTGCTGATGTTGCCGGTGAAATCTCCCACGTGTGTTAACATGAATTAGTACGGATCTTAGATCTGTATGAAAAAGGAGACTATCTTAGACAGCCTCCGAATAGAGAAGGAGATAGAAAGATGAGCAAGAAAAAAGGGATTATCCGTCTGGTTGTGCTTTTGGCAGTCATCGCATTTGTCGTATACACAGCCGTCAGCGGCCTTGGAAGTGATCGTTCAGGAAGTTTAAACGACATCAGCCTTGGTCTTGACCTTAGAGGCGGTGTCAGCATCACCTATGAGGCAGTAGGCGATGTAAACAGCCAGGATATGTCCGACACGAAGGCAAAGCTTGAAAAACGTGTGCAGGATTATTCAACTGAAGCACAGGTTTATTTTGAGGGATCTGACCGTATTACGGTAGACATTCCAGGTGCAACAGATGCAAATGCAGTTTTGCAGGAGCTTGGAAAACCAGGTACCTTGATTTTCTGTACGGATTCAAGTGATCCAGAGGGAACCAAGGTCATGGACGGAAATCAGATCAAGGACGCACAGGCCGGTGCAAGAAGCAATGCAACAACAAATGCAAGAGAGTATGTTGTAAATCTGACGCTGACATCTGATGGTGTCGAGGCATTCTCAAAGGCAACAGAGGAGTTAGCACCTACAAAGGGCAGAATTTACATTATGTATAACGGCGAAGTGTTAAGTGCCCCGACTGTAAATGAGCATATTGCGTCTGATACATGCTCCATTACTGGTATGGGTGATCTTGAGGCAGCACAGACACTTGCTTCCAATATTCGTATCGGAGCACTGCCTGTTCAATTGCAGGAGATGCGTTCTCAGGTAGTTGGTGCAAAATTAGGACAGGATGCAGTTCGTACAAGCCTTATGGCAGGTGTGATCGGTCTGATCTTAGTATTTGCTTTCATGATTATCTACTATCGTATTCCAGGTTTGGCAGCATCTATCGCGCTTGTTATGTATACTGCGTTTGTAATTGTTCTGTTAAGTGCGTTTAACGAGGAAATTACACTGACACTTCCAGGTATTGCCGGTATTATTCTTGGTATTGGTATGGCTGTAGATGCAAACTGTATTATTTTCGCACGTATCCGTGAGGAGATCGGAGCTGGAAAGAGTGTTCGTACAGCAATTGATGCAGGATTTGCTAAGGCATTTTCCGCAATCATCGATGGAAATGTTACTACATTAATCGCAGCAGGTGTTTTGTATTTTATCGGTTCTGGTACAGTAAAGGGCTTTGCTCAGACATTGGCTCTTGGTATCGTTGTATCCATGTTTACAGCACTTGTAATTACAAAGAATATCTTGAAGAGCTTCTATGCAGTTGGTCTGCAGGATGAAAAGCTGTATGGAAAGACTGTTTACACAAAAACATTTAACTTTATTGGAAAAAGAAAGCTGTTCTACAGCGCATCAGGTATTGTTATTGCAATCGGCATTGTTGCGATGGTAGTCAGTGGTGTAAAGGGTCATATCTTCAATTACAGCCTTGACTTTATCGGCGGTGCTTCCACTAGCGTAACCTTTAATGAGAATTACAGTGTTGAGAAGCTCGAAAGTGATGTACAGCCAGTTGTAAGCGAGGTAACAGGTGACAATGATATCCAGATGACACCTGTAACAGGAAGCAACGAGGTTATTATTAAGACAAGAACACTTACTGTAGATGAAAGAGATGCACTTTACAGTAAGCTGTCAGAGACCTTTGGAGTAGATGAGAGTACCATTCAGACTGAAAATATCAGTGCTGCAGTCAGCGGTGAGATGAAGCGTTCTGCAATTTTGTCTGTCATTATTGCAGCAATCTTTATGTTAATTTACGTATGGATTCGTTTCAAGGAGTTTAGCTTTGGTGTAAGCTCTGTTCTTCCGCTTCTTCACGATGTCTTTGTTTTACTGGCATTTTATGCAGTGCTTCGCTGGACTGTAGGAAATACGTTTATTGCTTGTATGCTGACTCTCGTTGGATATTCTATCAATGCGACAATCGTTGTATTTGACCGTATCCGTGAGAATTTGCACACTAACAAGAATTTGGCAGAAGTTGTCAATGTTTCTGTTACACAGACACTGTCACGAAGCATCAATACCTCTTTGACAACTCTTATCATGGTAGTAGTTCTTTATATTCTTGGTGTAACATCCATCAAGGAGTTTGCACTGCCACTTATCGT
>ERZ1673744.3361-NODE-3361-length-10838-cov-8.753408_pt1 | contig 10838 bp, 10 predicted proteins | sample MGYA00580207_ERZ1673744 | MGnify/ENA primary metagenome ERZ1673744 (study PRJEB41218, sample SAMN15661751) | gut metagenome | host: Homo sapiens | place: Canada: London | collected 2015-08-20/2019-03-30 | study: EMG produced TPA metagenomics assembly of... | reverse complement strand
TTGGTGGTGATGTAACGGGACATTCCCGCAACGCCGCTCTCTCTTTGTTCGGTGCACTCGAGGATGACCTGAACTCTGTTGCCTTTCTTTGCCATTGGTTACTCGTTGTTTTTAGTACACGCTTTTGGGTGCGGCAGCTTCGCGCAGGGCGACTGCAAGACCCTTCTTGTTGATAGTTTTCATGCCGGCGGCCGATACCTTCAGGGTGATCCAGCGGCCCTCCTGCTCCGACCAGAAGCGCTTGGTTTTCAGATTGGGACTGAATTTGCGCTTGGTCTTGTGGTGCGAGTGCGAGACGTTGTTGCCCACGATCGCCACCTTGCCTGTGATTTCGCAAACTTTCATTTTCGTTGTAATGGTTTAAGTTAAAACCCTTTTAAGGGAGTGCAAATATACAATCTTTTCGGCAAATAGCAAAAGCCCCCGCCGTTTTTTTCGGGCAGGGCGGGGCGAGCGCCCGCCGGGCGGCGCTTTTCCGCGGGGCCGTCCGGACCTTTCGGCCGCTAATTGCCGTTCAGGCAGTCGCGCAGCAGCGCGATGGCGAAGGCCGAGGCGCGGTCGATGATCTGTCCCCGGTCGGAGCCGCACTGCCTGCGGACCGCAACGGTTCCGGAGGGCGAGGCCACGGCGATCCAGACCGTGCCGACGGGCTTTTCGGCCGAGCCTCCCGCGGGGCCCGCGATGCCCGTGGTGGCCACGGCATAGTCGGCCGACGCCGTGCGGCGGGCTCCTTCGGCCATCTGGCGGGCGACCTCCTCGCTGACGGCTCCGTGGCGGGCGATGGCATCGGGATCGACGCCCAGCAGTTTCGTCTTCGCTTCGTTGCTGTACGACACCACGCCGCAGAGGAAGTAGGCCGATGCGCCGGGCATGGCCGTGAACCGCGAGGCGATCGTCCCGCCCGTGCAGCTTTCGGCCGTGGCGAGGGTGAGGCCGCGCCGGGTGAGGATCCCGTGGACGAGCTCCTGCATCGTGGCCGTCTCGTAGCCGATGACGTTGCGGGGGATGATGCGGCGGAGGGCTTCGAACTGCCGCTCGATTTCGCGGGCCGCCGCGTCGCCTTCGACTTCGTAGGCCGACAGCCGCAGCCGCACGGCCCCGGGGTTGGGCAGGTAGGCCAGCTTCAGGTAGGGAGGCAGGGCGCTTTCCCACGCCGCGATCCGCTCGGCGAGCATCGACTCGGGCAGTCCGGCCGTAATCATCGTGCGGTGGACGATCTGCCGCAGGGCGAAGCGGGCCTTCAGACGCGGCATCACCTCGTCCTGCATCAGGTGCTCCATTTCGAAGGGTACGCCCGGGAGCGAGACGACGACGTGCCCGTCGCGTTCGAACCACATGCCCGGGGCCGTGCCGTAGGCGTTGAAGAGCACCGTGCAGCACGCGGGGACCATCGCCTGCGAGCGGTTCAGCTCGTTGAAGTCGATGCCGCGTTCGGCGAGCATCCGCTCGACGTGCGCGGCCACCCGTTCGTCGTAGCGCATGTCGCTGCGGAACAGTTCGGCGAGCGTCTTTTTGGTGATGTCGTCCTTCGTGGGGCCCAGGCCGCCCGTGACGATCGTCACCTCCGACATGCGGAGCGCCCGCTCCACGGCGCCGGTAATCTGCGCGCGGTCGTCGCCGATCGAGATTTTTTCGCGGACGACGATGCCCGCGGCGTTGAGGTGCTTGGCGATGGATACGGAGTTCGTGTCCACGATCTGGCCTATGAGGATTTCGTCGCCGATCGTGAGAATGGTCGCTTTCATATTTATTCCGAGTTTCAGGCTTTGGTGGCGGGCTCCTGCGGGAGGCGGGCCTGTTGTTCTGTCGTCATGCCGGCTGCGGCGTCCGTGCCGGACGGGGTGTCCGGTCCGGCGGAGGAATTCGGTCCGGCGGGTGCGTCCGATGCCGTGTTCGGAACCGGAACGGCCGCCTGCGCTTGCGCGGCGCGCTCCGCATCGGCGATGAGCGCCCGGCAGATGTCGCCGGCGAATCCCGGTCCTTCGTAAACGTAGCCGGTGTAGATCTGCACGAGATCGGCTCCGGCGTCGAGCATCGCCCGCACGTCGTCGGGACTCATCAGGCCGCCCGCGCCGATGATTGGGTAGGTGCCGCCCGAGCGGGTGCGGATGCGGCGGACGATCTCCGCGGCACGGCGGGTCAGCGGCGCGCCGCTCAGGCGGCCGCTGCCGATCTTGTCGAGGCTCGTGCGGCTCGTGCGCAGCCCCTGCCGGCTGCCGTGGCTGCCGTTCGAGGCCACGATGCCGTCGAGCGGCGTGGACATGAGCACGTCGGTGACGCGGTCGATCTCCTCGTCCGAGAGGTCGGGCGAAATCTTGAGCATCACGGGGCGGTATTCGCTCTGGCCGCGGCGGAAGTCGAACAGCGGGTCGAGAATGCTCAGCAGATGCCCGCGCGTGTAGGTCTTTTCGTCGTGGCAGGCGTTGTCGCAACTGATATTGACGGTGAAGTAGTCCGCATACTGGTAGAGGTTGCGGAAGAGTCTGAGGTAGTCGGCCGGGGCGTTTTCGGGCGGGGTGTCGGTGTTCTTGCCGATGTTGCAGCCGACGAGGATGCCCTCGTGTCCCCGGCGCAGGTGGCGGACCGTGGCGTCGAGACCCCGGTTGGCGATGCCGATGCGGTTCACGATGGCCCGGTCTTTGGGCAGGCGGAAGACCCGCGGGCGGGGGTTTCCGGCCTGCGGACGGGGCGTCACGGTCCCGATTTCGACGAATCCGAATCCCAGTGCGGAGAGCGGACGCAGCGCCTCGCCGTTGCGGTCGAATCCCGCGGCCAGCCCGACCGGATTGGGAAACCGGATGCCGAAAACCTCGCGTTCGAGCGCCGGATGCTTCACCGCATAGCATTTGCGCAGCAGCCAGAGCCCCCCGGGAATCAGCCCGATGCCGCGCAGCAGCAGCAGCGCGACGCGGTGGGCCCGCTCGATGGTGAGCGAGAAAAGCAGGGGTTTTATGAGTTTCCGGTACATGGAAGGCGGATCGTTCGGACAAAAATACGAAAAAAGTGCGGAATTCGGCTAAAAATATTCGTGCCGGTAGGCGTAGCCGTCGCGCAGGGCCTCGAAATCTTCGGGGTGCGCCTTCAGGCGGCGGCTTTCGGCCCCGATGTCGTAGATGCCGCCGATGGTATCGCAAAGCTCCTGCCAGGCGATGGGGTGCGGAGAGGAGGCGGCCGCCTGCGGGGGATACCACCCCGCGAGGGGCAGGCCGAAACGGCGCGCCAGCGCGGCGACGGAGAGCGCCGTGGCATTGGCTTTGCCCTGCTCGGAGTAGCCGGCGATGTGGGGTGTGGCGAGCAGCGCCTTTCCGAGCAGTTCCCGGTCGATGTGCGGCTCGTGCTCCCAGACGTCGAGCACCCATTCCCGGCCGCTCGCTTTCAGCGCTTCGCCGTCCACGACCTCGCCGCGCGAGGAGTTGATGATGACCGCACGGGGTTTCGTCCGCGCCAGCAGGGCGGCGTCGGCCAGGTGGCGCGTCGTGGCGTCGAGCGGCGTGTGGAAGGTTATGAGGTCGGCCTCGCGGGCCACCTCCCCGAGCGGCAGGAACCCGCAGCGCTCCCGCTCCTCGCGGGGCGGGTCGCAGCAGAGGACGCGGAATCCCCACGCTTCGGCGTAACGCCGCACGAGCGATCCGACGTGCCCCACGCCGACGATGCCCAGCGTCCGCTGCGCGGGCTGCCACCCCTGCCGGCGGGAGAGGTCGGCGAGCACGGCCCCCACCCATTGCAGCACGCCCCGGGCGTTGCAGCCGGCGGCCGTCGAGACCTCGATGCCGTGCGCCGCGCACCACGCCGTGTCGATGTGGTCGAATCCGATGGTCGCCGTGGCGATCATCCGCACGCGCGAACCTTCCAGCAGGGCGGCGCCGCACCGCGTGCGGGTGCGGATCACGAGGGCGTCGGCGTCGCGGACGTCGGCTGCCGAGATGTCCGCACCGGGGAGATACCGCACCTCGGCGAAAGGCTCCAGGACGTCCCGCAGGAAGGGAATGGCGCTGTCGGCGACGATTTTCATGGTTTTATATTTTTGCTTTCGGGGTAACAAATATAGCGAAAAAATAAAAATTTTATACCTTTGCTCATTAAAACGAACGATATGGAATGTAAGACATTCGATCCCGACGGCGTCGGCGTGGACAACGGAACCTATTTCGGGCTGCCGTTCGATCCCGCGACGGCGGAACTGGTGCTCGTCTCCGCGCCGTGGGACGTGACGGTTTCCTACGGGGCCGGCGCGGCCTATGCCCCCGATGCAATCATCGAAGCCTCGACGCAGCTCGATTTCCACGATCCGCTGGCTCCGGGCGCATGGCGCCGGGGAATCGCCACGGCCGACGTGGACTACTCGCTGCAGGAGGCGTCGCAGCGGCTGCGGACCGATGCGGCGCGGGTGATCGACCACCTCGAGGGAGGCGGTTCGCCCGACGACGAGTACGTCGTGCGCAAGGTGCGCCGCGTGAACGAGGGTTGCGCGGCCATGAACGCCAATATCGAGTCGCAGGCGGCGCGCTGGCTCGACGCAGGCCGGATCGTGGGCCTCGTGGGCGGCGACCATTCGACCCCCTACGGACTGATCCGGGCGCTCGGGGCGCGCCACGCCGAGTTCGGCATTCTTCATATCGACGCCCATTGCGACCTGCGCGACGCCTACGAAGGGTTCGAATTTTCGCACGCCTCGATCATGTTCAACGTGCTGCGCGACGTGCCGCAGGCGGTGCGGATCGCCCAGGTCGGGGTGCGCGATTTCAGCGAGGGGGAGGCCGCGCTGGCCGCCTCGTCGGAGCGCATTGCGATCTTCGACGACCTCTCGCTCGCCGCGGCCCGTTTCCGGGGCGAGACGTGGGACGACCAGTGCCGGCGGATCGTCGGGACGCTGCCCCGGGAGGTGTACGTCAGCTTCGACATCGACGGCCTGACCTTCGAGAACTGCCCCCACACCGGAACACCCGTGTCGGGCGGCCTGACCTTCAACGAGGCCGTGTGGCTGCTGGCCGTGCTCGCCCGTTCGGGGCGCCGGATCATCGGGTTCGACGTGGTGGAGGTGTGCCCCGCGCCCGACCAGCGGATCGACGCCATCACGGGCGCCCGCATACTCTGGAAACTCTGCGGACTGACGCTGGCGTCGAACGCGGAAAAAGCCGGGAAGTAGATGCGGCTCATATCCAAATACGGGTGGATCAGGACGCTGCATGTGGCGACGCTCCGCGCGAAGGCGTTCATGCGCGCCCCGTGGGCCGGCGGCGTCGTGCTGCTGGCGTGCGTCGTGGCGGCCATGCTGCTGGCGAACCTGCCCGCCACGAAGATCTATTACCGCCATCTGCTCGAGACCGAGCTTTCGGTGATGGTGCATTCGCCGACGGGGGTGATCGACTGGATCTTTCCGCGGGGGATGAACGTCGAGAAGCTCATCAACGACGGCCTGATGGTGGTCTTCTTCTTCGCCGTGGGGCTGGAGATCAAGCGGGAGGTGGTGCGCGGACAGCTCTCCTCGTTCCGGCAGGCGATCCTTCCGGTGGTGGCCGCCGCGGGAGGCATGATCGCTCCGGCGGTCGTCTTCACGCTCTTCAACCACGGCACGCCCGCGGCTTCCGGGTGGGGAATTCCGACGGCCACGGACATCGCCTTCGCCGTCGGCATCCTCTCGATGCTGGAACGGCGCATTCCCGTATCGCTCAAGATATTCCTCATGGCGCTGGCCGTCGCCGACGACCTGGGGGCCATTCTGGTGATCGCGTTCTTTTACGGCGGCGAGGTCCGGCTGGGCTGCCTCGTGCTGGCGCTGGTGATCATGCTCGGCGTCTATGCGATGAAGCGGCTCGGGGAGAAACGCATGGCCTTCTATCTCGTTCCCGCCGTGGCCGTCTGGAGCCTGTTCTACTATTCGGGCGTCCACTCGACCATTTCGGGCGTGGCGATGGCGCTGCTGATCCCGATGGAACCGCGTTACGGCCGCGAGTATTTCGTGCGGAAGATGCGCCGGCTCAAGGGGTGTTTCGACGGGATAGAAACCGCAGGGGCGGATTTTCCCGACGAGGCCCAGCGGGCCTGCCTGCGCCGTGTCGGCGGCCTTTCGACCGAGGCGGTGGGTATGAGCGACCGGCTGGAGCACGCCCTTGCGCCCTATGTCACGTTCCTCGTCATGCCGATCTTCGCGCTGGCCAATGCCGGCGTCGTGATCGAGTCGGCGGCCTATTTCGACATCTTCCACCGTGCGCCCGAGACCGGTGCGGTGGGTATGGGCGTCTTTTTCGGACTGCTGGCGGGCAAGCCGCTGGGCATTTTTCTCGCCAGTTGGTGCGCCGTGCGCACGGGTCTTGCCGCGATGCCCGAAGGGGCGACGTGGCGCATGCTGCTGGCCGTGGCGTGTCTGGGCGGCATCGGGTTCACGATGTCGCTGTTCGTCGATTCGCTGGCCTTCTCCGATCCCGGGCTGGTCGATCGCGGCAAAATCGCCATTCTGATGGGTTCGGCGGCCGCGGCCCTCGCGGGGTCGTTGCTGATCGTGTTGTTCGGCAAAAAACGGATTCGATGAATATGGACAGGAGATTGTGGATTTTTCCGGCCCTCGCGTTGCTGCTGGCCGGGGCCTGCTCGAAAAAGACGGGCGGAAGCGTGAAGCTGGCGAAGGACACCGATTCGGTGGCTTACGTGATCGGAATGAACGTGGGGCTGAACCTGCAACGGATGGACTCGACGATCAACGTGGAGGCCGTCTGCGAGGGCATCCGCGACGTCTTCCGGGAGAAGACGCGCCTGAGCGGGGAGGAGGCCCGCACCTTCTACCTCGGATATGTCAATTACATGCTTCCCGAGAAGGCGCGCGAATACGAGGAGCGGTTTCTGGAGGATATCGCCAAGTCGAACCGCTCGTATGCCCGCACCGGTTCGGGCGTGACCTATACGGTCACGGCGGTCGGCGACCAGGAGCGGATCCCGGCCACCGACCGGGACAGCGTGGCGCTGCGCTGCGTGATCCGCACGGCCGACGGCCGACAGCTCTACTCCTCCTACGAGCGGGGCGACACGCTGCGCGACGCGCTGGGCTCCCTGCGCCGGGGCGTGCGCGAGAGCGTGAAACTCATCGGACGGGGCGGCCGGATCGAAGCGTGGATTCCCGCGGCGGCGGCCTACGGCGCCGAGGGCGACAAGACGCTGGGAATCGGGCCGAACGCCACGCTGTTCTACGAAATCGAGCTGGTCGGTGTCGATAAGTACGCCGAATGGTCGCGGCGCAACAAATTACGCCGCTGACCGGGTGCATTGTAGTATTATTTTACTATCTTTGTGCGAATTTGAGCCTTCCCGTCCCGGACGGATGCGGGAGGCCGCGGCCGAAGAGAAACTTCGATGTAAAAACGTAATAATTCGAAAACGATGAAAAAAATCTTTTTTGCAGCGGCGCTCGCGGGCGCTGCGATGCTGGCCTCCTGCGGAGGCGGCAATGCGGACGGGGTGCAGAAGGGCAGCCTGTCGAAATTCGACTCGCTGTCGTATGCGCTGGGCGCCAATATCGGGTACAGCCTCGGTTATCAGATGAAGGACATTCCGTTCGACGCCCAACTGATTCGCAAGGGGGTCGAGGAGACCGCGCTGGGCAAGTCCTCGCTCTCGCACGACGACGCGCTGGAGACGCTGCGCACCTACTTCATGACCAAGCGCGGCGAGCGTGCGCAGGCCATCGCCAAGCAGCGCGCCGAGGCCGACAGCGTGCGCCGTGCGGGCGGCGATACGACCAAGGTGGAGTATCCTGCGGCCGATCCGGCCATGTTCGCCACCGAGGAGGAGCGCGACAGCCTCTCCTATGCGCTGGGCAACGACATCGGCTTCACGATCGCCAACGCCGGACTGCCGCTCCAGGTGGTTTGGATTGGCCAGGCGATTCAGGACGTGTTCGACAATACGGCCAAGATGCCCGAGAAGGAGGTGGGCCAGTATTTGCAGCACTACTTCATGGTGACGATGCCGATGCAGAACGCCAAGGCTTCGGAGGAGTGGCTCTCGAAGATCGAGAAGCAGTCGGGCGTGAAGAAGACCGAGTCGGGTCTGCTCTACAAGGTGGTCAAGGAGGGCGACGCTTCGGTGATGGCCAAGGATCCGCGCGACGTGGTGAAGGTGCATTACACGGGCCGCACGCGCAAGGGCAAGGTGTTCGACACGACGCACTTCTCGGAGCGTTCCAAGGAGCAGCAGGAGATGCTCAAGAAGCAGCGCCCCGACAGCTATGACAAGGACGAGCCGATCGAGTTCCCGCTCAACCGGGTGATCCGCGGCTGGACCGAAGGCATGCAGTTGGTGGGCAAGGGCGGTACGATCAAGCTCTGGATTCCTGCCGAGCTGGCTTACGGTCCCACGGGACAGGGCCGCGACATCGGTCCCAACGAGGCACTGGAGTTCGAGGTCGAGCTGGTGGATGTGACGCCCTATGTAGAGCCGGCTCCCGCCGATTCGACCGCCAGGGCCGAGGCTCCCGCAGCCGGAAAATAGTTCTCCGGGATCCGGGGCCGGAATGCCGGACCGGACGGAACGTCCCGGGTCGCCGGGATCTTCCGGAGATCAGGAATTCGTCCCTGCCGCACAAATGCGGCAGGGACGAATCGTTTTTCGGCGGAAGCGTTGTGCCCGGGGGCGGTAGCTGTGCGGCAGTCCGGTCGGCGGAGCAGGGATGTGTCCGGGGACCGGATGACGGCGGCGGCGTTGTCGGGGAGGTGATGGAAACGTGTCGCCCGGGCCTGTCGGGATACGGGAACGGGCGGCCGGGTTCAGGGCGGCCGGATTCAGGAAGCAGGATTTTCCGGTCCCGGAGCGTTGGCGGATGACCGGAGGCGGTTCGGGGCCGTTCGGACGGCGGCTCCTGGTACGCAACGACCTGCGCCGGGTATTCTCGACGGAATACGGCGCAGGTCGTCGGCGGCATCTGCTTTTCCCGGGCCGCCCGATCCTCTCCCGGACGGGAGGGAACCGGACCCGGTATTTTTCGGTGCGTCAGAACGGCAGGTCGTCGGCCTCGGCCGGAGCGGAGGCGTAGGCGGGCTCTTCGGCGATGGGCGGCATGTCGGGCATCGGAGCCCCGGCGGGCGTCTCCTGTTTGGGCTGGATGCGCCATGCGCGGATGTCGGTGTACCAGCGGCCGTTGTACTCGCGCGACTCGATGTTCACGGAGACGGTGTAGGCCGCGCCCTCCCGCAGCCGGGCCACGTCGTCGGGCTTGTTGAAGAACGTCACGCAGATCTTGCGGGTGAACGAACCTTCGTTCATCTCGAAAACCACGTCCTGACGCTGCCATTCGCCGCGTGTCGAGGTTCCCTTCGTCACGGGCATTATTTTGTAGACGGTTCCTTCGAATTCCATATTTCGGCTTTTTGTTTTGTTTCTGCAAAAATACAAAAAAAATCGGAACGGACAACGCCGGATTCCGGCAATGCGCCCCGCCGTGTGCCGGTTCCGTCCCGGAACTTCGGTGGTAGTGCGGTTCCGGCGATGATCCGGACGGCGATCCGGACGCGTTCCGACGATGCGTTCCGGAAAACGGCGTCTCCGCCCCCCCCCGTCACGGCATGCCGCGGCAGGAGCGGAGACGAAGGCGGGACGTGCATGCCCCGCAGGACGAATACCGGGACGGCAGCGGACTATTTGTAGCTTACGACCAGTACCTTCGAGGATTCCCAGAACCGGACCGGATCGGTGATGAGGAGCTTTTCGACCGACTTGCTGCCGTCGGTCACCAGTTCGTAGGAGCCTTCCGGATGGGTCGAGACGACGGTCACCTTCCGGTGTCCGACGGGAATTTCCGACAGCAGCCGCGAATCGGCCTGCGTGAAGCTCTCCATGCTGCCGTGCTGGCCCACGGTGAGTGTCCGGCCGATGAACCCCTGTTTATTGACGATCTGTGCGTCGCGCAGCTCCTTTTCGGCCCCGACGATGTAGTAAACCGTGTGCAGGCGGTTCTCCAGTTCCAGCTTCTCGCCGCTCAGGTCCTCCACCTCGGCGGTCCGCTCGGCGACCGTCTCCGCCAGGGTCTCCACTTCGGAGCCCATCCGGGTCAGTTCGTCCCGCAACTGCTCCACCTCCGTCTTCTTCTCCGCGAGCTGGCGGTTCAGCTCCGCGATCATCTTCTCCAGTCCTTCGATGCGCAGGTCGGCCTTGCGCAGCAGCGCCGCCGAGCGTTGCAGCGAGGCGATCTTTTCGCGGTTCTCCCGCAGCAGGCGGTCGATGGCCGCGATGTCGTTGTTGATCTCCTCGACGGGGCGGCGGCCGTTTTCGGCTCCGCTGGCCACGGTGATCAGGTTCTCGCGCGATTTGATGAGCGCGAGGTTCTCCGAGATGGCGTTGATGTCCGCGAAGACGGCGTTGATGAGCGAATCCTTGGCGCCGATGACCGTCGTCAGCGAATCGCGCTGCCGCCGGGATTCCGCGACGACCTGCTGCCGCTGCGCGTTGCCGCAGGAGACCGCGAGGACCGCTGCGGCGAGAACCGTCGCCGTACGGACTGCGAATGTCTTTTTCATGTCTCTTTCCGTTTGATTCCGATCGGGTTGTCCCGTGGCGCAAATATATGGATAAAAAAGATACCGTGTACGGAAAATTTTCTCCGGTGAGCGGATTCCGGACGAAAAGGACGAAAAAAAACGGACCGCAATTCTTTGCAGTCCGTTTTCCTCGCTTTGCGGAGCAGGTCTTACTTCGCAGCGTTTTTCTTATCGTAACGTTTTGCGTAGCGGCTCATAAACTTATCGACGCGACCGGCGGTGTCCACCAACTTCATCTTGCCCGTGTAGAACGGGTGCGACGTGTTGGAAATTTCCATCTTATACACGGGATAGGTTTCGCCGTTCACTTCGATG
>ERZ1673744.3352-NODE-3352-length-10858-cov-4.239563_pt1 | contig 10858 bp, 3 predicted proteins | sample MGYA00580207_ERZ1673744 | MGnify/ENA primary metagenome ERZ1673744 (study PRJEB41218, sample SAMN15661751) | gut metagenome | host: Homo sapiens | place: Canada: London | collected 2015-08-20/2019-03-30 | study: EMG produced TPA metagenomics assembly of... | reverse complement strand
AAACGGGCTGGTCGCCGACCCCGGCGAGCATCCGCCTGAAGGACGGCACCGACATTCGGCCTTACGGCAACGGCGGCGGTTCATGGGATGCTGACAGCCACACGTACACGTGCATCAAGCATACCCTCAACATAGTTCTCGACCCGGAACAGATCGCAGGCGTAAGCTTCTACAACGGCAGCGAACTGAACGATCAGGGCAAACGGGTGAGTAAGCCGTATTACTATGTTCCTTTTGAATAAGCAAAAGGCAGGACACCAATCGGTGTCCTGCCTTAAACTTATACTGCGGCGGTTTCTTCCTCGGCCAGACGCTTTTTCGCGGTGGAGAGCATCAGCTTGATGCGGTTGAGCTGATTGACCTCCGACGCACCGGGGTCGTAGTCCACGGCTACGATGTTGGACTGGGGATAGGCTTTTTTCAGCGCCTTGATGACGCCCTTGCCCACAACGTGGTTGGGCAGGCACGCGAAGGGCTGAATGCACACGATGTTGGGCGTGCCGGAGAGAACCAGCTCCGCCATTTCTCCCGTGAGGAACCACCCCTCGCCGTACTGGTTGCCGATGGAGAGGAAGGGCTTCGCCAGCTCTGCTACCTTCTCGATAGGCATGGGCGGTTCAAAGCGGCGGCTCTTTTCCAGTGCGTCCAGTGCGGGCTTGCGTATCAGCCGAATGGCATCTACGCCGAGCTTCGCCGTGGCGGCACTCGTCCAGCCCGCGCCTAAGAATTCATGCTTGTAATCGCCGTTGTACACGCAGTAGTTCAGGAAGTCTATCAGGTCAGGCACCACGGCCTCCGCCCCCTCGGCTTCCAGAAGATCGACCAGATGGTTGTTGGCGAGGGGCATATACTTGACCAGAATCTCGCCCACCACGCCGACTCTGGGCTTGCGCAGAGTTTCGTCAATGGGAAGCGCGTCAAAGGCTTCCACAATGCCGCTGCAAACGGCCTTATACGACCACTTGCTCTTGCTGTTGACCAGAGAATCGATGGCGATTTCCAGCCACTTCTGATGAAGGGCGTTGGCGGAACCCTTCTCTTTCTCATAGGGACGCACCCGGTACAGGCAGCGCATGAACAGGTCACCGTAGACCACGCCCCGCAGCGCGGTGAACAGAAGGCCGGGGGAGAGCTTGAAGCCCTCGTTGGTCTCCATGCCGTTGGCGTTCAGGGAGATGACCGGGATATGGCCAAGTCCCGCCTTGTCCAGCGCACGGCGGATGAAGCCCACGTAGTTGCTCGCCCGGCAGCAACCGCCGGTCTGGGTCATCATCACGGCCAGCTTGCTTGTGTCGTATTTTCCGGAAAGCACCGCGTCCATGATCTGCCCCACCACGGTGATGGAGGGGAAGCAGGCGTCGTTGTTTACGAATTTCAGACCCATGTCGATAGCGGCGCGGTTGTCGTTGGCAAGCACTTCGATGTGGTAGCCGTACTTCTTGAAAATCGGTTCCAGTAGGTCAAAGTGAATGGGGCTCATCTGGGGGGCGAGGATGGTGTAGCCGGATTGGTACATTTCCTTGGTGAACTCCGACCGGTGATAGGCGGCGGGCTTGGGCTGGGGGCGGATGCCCCGCGCCTGACGCTGGTTCATGGCGGCCAGCAGACTGCGGATGCGGATACGGGCAGCACCCAGATTGTTCACCTCGTCGATTTTCAGGACGGTGTAGAGCTTGTTGCTCCCTTCCAGAATTTCGCACACCTGATCGGTGGTGACAGCGTCCAGACCGCAGCCGAAGGAATTCAGCTGGATCAGCTCCAAGTCCTCCCGATTCCGCACGAACTCTGCCGCGCTGTACAGCCGGGAATGGTAGACCCACTGGTCGTTGACCCGGAGGGGACGCTCGGGGGTGAAATCGATGGGCAGGCTGTCCTCGGTGAGGACGGCAAGGTCATAAGAGGCAATCATTTCCGGGATACCGTGGTTGATTTCGGGGTCAATGTGATAGGGTCTGCCAGCCAGAACGATGCCACGGGTGTGATTTTCTGCCATCCACTGCAAGGCTTTTTGCCCCTCTGCACGAACGTCGGACTTGGCGCGCTGCTGTTCTTCCCACGCACTGTGGACGGCGGCGCGGACTTCCTTCCCGTCGATGCCCCATTCTTCCTTGCACAGGGCAGCCAGTCGGTCGGCGGCGATTTTCTCGCTGGTAAAGGCGAGGAAGGGGCGGATGTAGCGGACTTCGCCGTCTGCGACGGCTTCCACGTTGTTTTTCAGATTCTCCGGGTAGGAGACCACGATGGGGCAGTTGTAATGATTCTGCGCGCCGGGGGTTTCCTGATGCTCGTAGAACACGCAGGGGTGGAAGATGGTCTTGACGCCCTCGTTGATGAGCCATTGCACGTGACCGTGGGAGAGCTTGGCGGGGTAGCACTCGGATTCTGAGGGGATGGACTCCATGCCCAGCTCGTAAATTTTTCGGTTGGACTTGGGGGAGAGAACCACCCGAAAGCCCAGTTCCCGGAAGAATGTCGCCCAGAAGGGGTAATTTTCGTACATATTCAGCACTCCGGGAATGCCGATGACGCCCCGGATGGGATTTTCCAGCGGAGGATAGTCGAACATCCGGTTCAGCTTATATGCCATCACGTTGGGGCCTTTCCGCCCGGTTCCGGCACCGCCCAAGCCCTTTTCGCAGCGGTTGCCGGTGACGTGGCGGCGTCCGCCGGGGAATTTGTTGATGGTCAGCATACACCGGTTGGAACAGCCGCCGCAGCGGGTGGCGGAGGTGGTGTAGGTCAGATTCAGAATGTCGTTCAGGGGAAGGGTAGTGCTTTCCTGACCGTGATAGCGCTCCCGCGCCACCAGCGCCGCGCCGAACGCGCCCATGATGCCGGAAATATCGGGGCAGGTAGCTTCCACTCCGGCGATTTTCTCAAAGGCGCGAAGCACCGCCTGGTTGTAGAAGGTGCCGCCCTGCACCACGATGTGTCTGCCAAGGTCGGCGGGGTCTGCCAGCTTGATGACCTTGTAAAGGGCATTCTTGATGACGGAGTAGGCAAGTCCCGCAGAAATATCCTGCACCGTGGCGCCCTCTTTCTGGGCCTGCTTGACGTTGGAATTCATGAACACGGTGCAGCGGGTGCCGAGATCAATGGGATTTTTGGCGAACAGTGCCTCTTTGGCAAACCCTTCTGCGCTGTAGCCAAGGGAATTGGCAAAGTTCTCGATGAAGGAGCCGCACCCGGAGGAGCAGGCTTCGTTCAGCAGAATAGTGTCCACGCTGCCGTTTTTCAGCTTGACGCACTTCATATCCTGTCCGCCAATGTCCAGCACACAGTCCACCTCCGGGTCAAAAAACGCGGCGGCGGTGCAGTGGGCGATGGTCTCCACCTCGCCTTCGTCCAGGCAGAAGGCGGATTTTAAGAGGGATTCTCCGTAGCCCGTGGAGCAGGAGCGGGCGATGTGCGCGCCCTCGGGCAGCTCGTCCCGGAGACGCGCCATGGCCTCCATGGCGGTGCGGATGGGGTTGCCCTGATTGTTGGCGTAATAGGAAAAGAGAAGCTGGCCGTCGCTGCCGATGAGCGCCACCTTCGTGGTGGTGGAACCGGCGTCAATGCCGAGGAAACAGTCACCCCGATACCCGGACAGGCTCTCCCGGCGGACGACGGCTTTGCTGTGGCGGGCGCAGAACGCCTGATGGTCTTCCCGGGTGGCAAACAGGGGGTCGAGACGCTTTAATTCAAAGGCCATTTCCACGCCCTTGTCCAGCCGGTCGATCAGGCCGTCCATGCTGACGGCTTCGGCGTCGCCGGTTTCCAGCGCCGCGCCCATGGCGGCGAAAAGATGGGAGTTTTCCGGGTCAACGGTGGTTTCGGGGGTGAGCTTCAGGGTGCGGATAAAGGCTTTTTTCAGCTCCGGCAGAAAATGCAGGGGGCCGCCCAGAAATGCCACACACCCCCGGATGGGCTTGCCGCAGGCAAGGCCGGAGATGGTCTGATTGACCACGGCCTGAAAAATGGAAGCGGCTAAGTCGGCGGTGGTCGCGCCCTCGTTGATGAGAGGCTGAATGTCGGTTTTCGCAAACACGCCGCAGCGGGCGGCGATGGGATAAATTTCCTGATAATGCTCTGCCTGCGCGTTCAGTCCGGCGGCATCGGTCTGGAGCAGGGACGCCATCTGGTCGATGAAGGAGCCGGTGCCGCCTGCGCAGACGCCGTTCATCCGTTCTTCCAGCCCGCCCCGGAAATAGATGATCTTGGCGTCCTCGCCGCCCAGTTCAATGGCCACGTCGGTCTGGGGCGCGACGGCCTGCAATGCGGAGGCGACAGCCACCACCTCCTGCACGAAGCCGATGCCCATGGCCTTGCCGAGATTGATGGAGCCGGAGCCTGTGATCTTCACCTGCAAAAGGCAGGAACCGACCTGTTCCCGGGCTTCGGTAAGGAGCTGCCGCAGCGTCTGCTGGGTGTGGGCGCAGTGACGGCGGTATTGTCCGAACAGGATTTTCCCGTTTTCGTCCAGCAGAACGAGCTTGACGGTGGTTGAGCCGATATCAATACCGGCGCGGTATGTATTCATAGCACACTTCTCCATTTTTGATCTTTGTAACAATTCTACAAAACGATATTTGTCATTATAGCAAATATGTTGTAAACAAATTGTTAATTGTGGAATATTTTAACCGGTTCTTTGCAAAAAGAATGGGTCGGCCACCAAGTTCTGGTGACCGACCCTACAGTCAGGTATTTTCGTTTACAGCGGGTGTTTCCGATTTTATGGCTTTCTTCTTGCGGCGATGATGAACCAGAAGAATGACCACCAGCAGCACGACCACGGCTGCGCCGCCGGCACCAATAATGGGCAGCCAGGAGACAGATTTCTTCATCGACCCGATCAGGCAGAAGCTCTCATCGCCGTCCTCTATGGCAAAGACCAGATAGCTGCCGTCCTGGGTGTGGGAAACCTCCCGCCAGCTTCCGTCCGCACCCTTTACCATGATTCGGACATTTTTCTGTTCAGTTTCCGGCAAGTAGCGCAGCGTATCGGCTGTACCGGTGGGGAGGGTAAAGGCGTAGCCCTCCAGGAATTTGTCGTGGACACCCGGAGCGGGGCCTTTTTCCATCTTGGTCAGCTGGATGGGCGTATCGCCGGAGAAGTGGCCCTGTGCCAGCAGCGTGGGCAGTTTGCTTTCGCCAAGGGCTTCGCTCTGCACCGTTTCCAGCTCTGCGGTGTACACTGCCGGGAACGAAACATCGAAGCGGATGTCGGACAGATCGGCGTCCGCGAGACCGTCCCAGCGACCGACATAACCAGCCTTTTCGGGCAGTTTGGGAATGCTGTCCGGCGACAGCGCCTCACCGGGGGTGAGGGTGACGGTGTGCATCATGCCGTCGTCATAGACGAAGCGGACGGAGATGACCTTGAAGATCGGATCAAGACCTTCCAGCGCGACAAAATCGTCATGGGAAAGGGGCTGGGCGGTGTCAGCATAGCTCACGCCGTCGATGGCGCCGATGTCGGAGCCGACGGTAAAGTAGTAGTTCCCAGTGACAGTTTCTTCGTCTGTTTCCCCGCTGTCGTCGTCGGATTCCGACTTGAGGAATCCGGAACGTTCGCCCCGCATACCCAGAACCGCGCCGGTTTTCTCGGAGCCGGTGAGCTGCACCATGCTGCGGCAGTCGGTGACGGTGAGACCCTCGCCCGCAATGCCGCCCACATAGGCGTTTCCGGTAATGTCGGATTTGGCGCTGCACTGGCGGACATAGCCGCTGCTCTTGCCCACGACGCCGCCTACATAGTCGGCGTCCTCCGCGTCAATGCTGCCGGTGCTGAGACAGTTTTTCGTAAGCCCCAGCGCCATCCAGCCCACGATGCCGCCCACGTTCTGGCGCTTCGCCGTAACGCGTCCGCTGTTTTCACAGCCGAGGATCACGGCGCGCAGCTGGGTGTCGAAGTTCATGGAGTTGTCCCCGCCGATTTGCAGATCGTTCTCCGGATCCAGGCGGTTTTCATAGGCAATGGCACCCACGACGCCGCCTGCGTTCAGGTCGCCCAGAACCGCACCGGAATTGGTGCATTTTTCCACCTTGCCGGAGAGAATTTCTGCGGTGTCTCGGTCGGAAATGTCCTCAATGGTGCCGCCCAGATTCTGGGAGGCGTTGCCAACGGTGGCGCTCATGGCGCTGATTTGCCCGGCAATGGAGCGCATGATGCGGCTGAGGGAATCCGCCGTGTCGTTGACGGAATCCATGATGGCGTACAGAGAGGAACCGGCGGCGGCAAGGCTGCTGTTGGCGTTGTTGATGGCCGCGTCGATGGTGTCCCGGTCGGGGGGATAGGGGTCATCCCCGTTGGGCAGCAGGGTATCCAGAGCGTCCTTGGCATCCACGAGGGAATTGTAGAGGTCGTCCACCTGAACGCCCATGTCCGAATTGCCGTCCTGAATGGTGGAAAACGCCTGCCCCGTGAGATTGCTTACGGTGCCAAGCTGGGACTGGAGAATCTGCATTGTGTCCTCGGTATACTCGATGAAGGTGGTCGGCTCCATCTGGCCGACGATGCCGCCCACTTCCTTGCGGCCATAAACCTGAGCAAAGTTTTCACATTTGTAGAGATACCCGGTCTGGGTTCCGGCAATGCCGCCGACGTTGTAGCCCATGTGCTGATAGCCCACGTTGCCACGGTTTTTGCTCTGGCGGATGACGCCGCTGCTGGTACCGGCGATACCGCCGATGTCCGTTACGGTGCTGACGGATTCGCTTCCGGTGATGGTCTCCAGGGAAATGTCGGAGAGCTTAATCTGGTTTTCCTCGGCGGTGGTGTTGACTCCGGAGCGGTTGTTGCAGCTGCGGACAACGCCAAGGTTATTTCCCACGACGCCGCCGACCCGGTGGTCGCCGGTGATGACGCCTTTGGAGTGGCAGCCGTCGATGATACCGGTGATGGCGTTGATGCCGGCGATGCCGCCCACGTCATCCGAGCCGGAAACCGTGCCGTCAAAGAAGCAGTTCTGGATTTTACCGGCATTGTGTCCGGCAATGCCGCCTACGGCGCTGCGGCTCCCGTCGGGGATGATTTCTCCCGAGACCGTGAGGTTCTGAATGAGCGCGGAAGCGTCAACATAGCGGAAAAGTCCCATATTAGAGCCGTCCTGCGTGATGCTGAGGCCGGAGATGGTGTGACCGTTGCCGTCAAAATTGCCGCAGAAAATGGGAATCCCTGCAAAATCTACGCCTGTAAGGTCAATATCCGTCAGCAGAACCACACTCAGGTTCCGGCTGTAGCTGTCCAGGCGGCAGTTTTCCGCAAAGTCCAGAAACTGCTTCTGACGCAGAATGCGCAAGGTCGTTCCTTCTTCGGCGGCCGCTGCCTCATCGGTGTCCTTGGCTTCCTCGGCCAGCGCCGTTACCGGCAGGCTGAGAACGAGAAGCAGACACAGCAGGAGCGCGGAAATTCGTTTCATCAGGTTACGCATTGTCTTCTCCTCCTTCCGCTTCGGATTCGTCCAGCTTTTTGACCTGAGTACTGGTGGAGACGATGGCGTGCATATCGCCGCGGATCGTTCCGGTGAATTCACCGTCCAGAACGCCGCTGACCTGACCCCGCAGATGCCCACTGACATACATGGTGCCGCTGGCAGTTCTGGTGGGAAGCTCGATGCCCTTCATCTTGAAGGAGGTGCGGTTGATGATGGAGTCGCTGAGCACGAGCGTGGCGGGCAGAACACCCAGAACGATGACAATGGAGATGATCGTACCGCGGCCCAGACAGGTGCCAAGAATGGAGATAACGGGGTTGGTGGAAATGTTGCCGATCAGCAGAGCGGCGGCAGACAGGATGGTGCCGGAGGTGAAGATGGTGGGGAAGGAGGCGTTCAGCGCTTCCACGATGGCTTCCTTATGGGTCATCGTGGCCTTTAGTTCCTGATAGTGGCTGGAAATAACGATGGCGTAGTCGATGTTCGCGCCCATCTGAATGGACTGCACGATGAGGTAGCCAAGGAAATACAGTGGCTGATTGGCCAGAGTGGGGAAGGAGAAGTTGATCCAGACACTTCCCAGAATACAGGCGATGAGCAGAATAGGCAGTCCCGCCGACTGGAAGGTGAACAGCAGCACCAGAATGACGAACAGGGAGGACAGAATGGAGATTACCAGATTGTCCTTGAGAAAGGAGGACGACAGATCGCGGGAGCTGGTGGAATTGCCAACCACGTAGTAATCGCCGTCGTAGTATTTCCCCACAATGTTCCGCATTTCGGTCAGGAATGCAAAGGTCTCGTCGCTTTCCTCCGGCAGGTTCAGGTAGACCACCATCCGGCTGTAGCGGTCGCTTTTCAGCTGCTTCTGAGCCATATCCAGCTGGGAGAAAATATCGTTCAGAGACGCTTCGTCCATGTCATCCAGAGAAATATTATGGGAATCCAGCTGGTCTTTCAGGAACATCAGCATATCGAACAGGGGAACGTCGTACTTATCCAGCCCCTGTACGAATTCTCCGTATTGGTCGTTCTCAATGGCGTAGGCGGAATAGAGAAGCTGCGCTACCTCGTAATCCATGCCCACCAGCTCGGAAAGCTCTCTGGGGTTCAGACTGTCCGTCAGGGTGTAGCCGTCCATGGCTTCGATGTTGGCAAGACCCATGGTGCTCTTGACCTCCGGGCGGGTATCCAGTTCCTCCAGAATTTTCGCTTCCGCGTCATAGTTGCCGCTGGGAACCACCAGCGCGACCATGTTGGTCGTGCCGAAGGTATGCTGGATTTTAAAGTAGGCCGCCTGACGTTCGTTCATATTCGCGGTCTCGATGTTGTTATAGCTGTAAACAAAGGGGCAGCGGTTGGACAGGATGAATGCCCCGACCAGAAGAATGGCAAACAGCGGCGGCACAACGCGCCGAGTCTTCACCGCGAACTTGCCGATAGGCGTAATGTTTGGCAGTAGTTTTTTGTGGCGGGTGCGGTCCATCAGCGGGCTGAACAGCATCAGAAGTCCCGGCATCAGGGTAAACACGGACAGCAGGCTGAACAGAATGGCCTTGACCAGAACCAGCGCCATGTCCAGACCGATTTTGAATTCCATGAAGCCCAGCGCCGCAAGGCCGGACACCGTGGTCAGGGACGAGGCGCTGATCTCCGGGATGGCCTTGCTCAGGGCGGTGATGCAGGCGTCCCGGGCGGTGCGGGTCTCCCGCTCGTCGGTGAAGCGGTGGCACAGGATGATGGCGTAGTCAATGGCCAGCGCCAGCTGCAATACCACAGCCACGGAGTTGGAGATGAAGCTGATGGTGCCCAACTGGAAGTTGGTGCCCATGTTCAGAATGGCCGCCACGCCGAAGGTGATCATCAGCACAGGGACCTCGGCGTAGGAGCGGGAGGTCAGGGTAAGCACGACGATGATGATGACCACCGCTATGATCAGAATAACGGACATTTCCCCCTGCAGGGTGGCGTTTTCGTCGTAGCCGACGTCGGAGTACACGCAGTAGTCGTAGCCGTCCATCAGCGCTTCCACATCCGATAGCGCCTGTTCGCTGATCTCGTCGGAGACGACGCCGTCGAAGCTGATATCGAACAGCGCCGAGGCGTTGGTGTAGTGGTCGGGGGTGTCGTCGAAGGTGACCATGCTGACCCCTTCCACATCCGCGATCTGCTGGGACAGTTCCTCCGCCGTCTCGTAGGTGACGTTGGACACCATGATCTGGGCGGTGGCGAAGGTGGTGAAGTTGTCGTTCATCGCCACGATGCCCTGCCGGGTCTCCGTGTCCTCCGGGAGGTAGGTGGTGACGTCGTTTTCCACATTTACCCATCCGGAGGAAAACGCACAGAAAATCACGGCAAATATGTACAAAAGGAAGAACAAAGTCTTTTTGTCCACAATAAACGTGGCAAGCTTTGTCATGAAATTACTGTCCGGCGGGTTCTTTTCAGACATAATATCCTCCTCACATACGCCTCCGGGTAAAAATCTGTCTCCAAAGGCAAAACAATACGAATATTGACTTTTCTGATAGCAACCATTATAATCAAAATACGGGAAAAGTGCAAGCAGTAAAATGGATGAGATATGCCAAATCGGACATTGCACATTCTCGTTTTTTCAGCGTGTTTACAGTCTCGTAAAGAATTATTTCGTTAGTGTTTAGAAAAAATGAATAAACTGGAAACAAGATAGAAAAAGGAGAATCCTTATGAGGCTTAGTCTGGTACTTGCGTTTTTGTTCTTTATCGGCTCGTGCTTCGGATGGGTGCTGGAGCTGCTGTACCGCAACCTGACCCACCGCCACAAAAAGTGGATCAACCCCGGCTTCTGCACCGGCCCGTATCTGCCGATTTACGGCTTCGGCCTGTGCACGCTGTTCCTGCTGGCGTCGCTGGAGGATCTGCACCTGATCGCAGACCCCGTCTGGAACCGGGTGGCGCTGTTTCTTGCCATGGCTGTCGCCATGACGCTGATCGAGTACATCGCGGGTCTTGCCTGCCTGAAATATCTGAAAGTCCGGCTGTGGGACTATTCAAACCTTTGGGGCAATATTCAGGGGATCATCTGCCCGCTGTTCTCCTTCTTCTGGGCGGCGCTTGGCGCGGCGTACTATTTTCTGGTGCATCCCTATATCCTGAATGCGCTGGCGTGGTTGTCCAACAATCTGGCGTTTTCCTTCTTCATTGGTATGTTCTTCGGCGTGTTCATCATCGACGTGGTGCATTCCAGCCAGATCATTGTCAAGCTGAAGAAGTTCGCCGAGGAAAACAAGGTCGTCGTGAAATACGAGAGCATCAAGGACCATATCCGGGATTTCAACCAGAATGCCGCCGCCAAGTACCACTTTTTCTCCCCCTTCCGTTCGGACAGCCCGCTGGCCGAGCATTTGAAGGAAATGTATCTCAAGCTGGATCTGATTCTGGAGGCAGGCCGCAAC
>ERZ1673744.3346-NODE-3346-length-10883-cov-4.229498_pt1 | contig 10883 bp, 10 predicted proteins | sample MGYA00580207_ERZ1673744 | MGnify/ENA primary metagenome ERZ1673744 (study PRJEB41218, sample SAMN15661751) | gut metagenome | host: Homo sapiens | place: Canada: London | collected 2015-08-20/2019-03-30 | study: EMG produced TPA metagenomics assembly of... | reverse complement strand
GACAGCGCAAGTGATTTTACAATCATATGATTATTCCTTTACAATCTCAATTGTCTCTCCTGCAAAGCTTACCACATCCTTGTCATATAGCTTTTTGCCGCGCTGCAGCTCAACCTGACCATTCACCTTAACCTTTCCGTCAAGAATCACAATCTTTGCCTCCACACCGCTTCCAACAAGCTTTGCTGCCTTTAGTGCCTGACCAAGCTTAATGAAATCCTCTCTTAATACTATTTTTGCCATTTATTTATTCATCCTTTCATACTCATTATAATTTATTTTATCGATTTTAATAAACGTTAAAGTTTACCGGAAGAATCAGATAAATATAAGTGCCTTCATCATTGCGAATAAAGCAAGGTGCCTTTGGATTAATCATGTAGATGTTAATCATCTCATCATCAATTACTCGAAGCGCATCAATTAAAAATTTTGGATTAAATCCAATCATGATATCCTTGCCGCGCTTATCAATTGCAAGTTCTTCCTTCATGGAACCATATGCAGAGTTTAACTTTACCTCCATGCTGTGATCAGTGATGCCAATAATAATCGGTTTCTTGTCACTATCCTTAATCAGCATTGTGGTACGGTCGATACATGAAAGCATCTCCTTTTTATTCACTGTCAGCTTAGTATCATAATCACTGTTTAACATCTGGTCAATACGGAAATATTCTCCCTCAATCAAACGTGACACAACAATAGTATCATCGAACTCAAACATAACATGATTCTCAGTAAAGTACAAGCGAACTTCGTCATCTGTTCCGCCACTAATAATCTTGCTTACTTCGTTTAGTGTTTTTCCTGGAACAACAACTTTAATAGAATCATACGAATCCTTTAACACAATCTTGCGAATTGAAATACGATGACCATCCAAAGATACAATGCGCAGGTTATTGCCATTAATTTCCAACAGTTCACCTGCCATCATCTTGTTATTCTCATTGTCTGAAATGGAAAATATCGTTTGGCGGATAATTTCCTTCAGAGTAAACTGAGACAGTGTAACACAGTTTAAGCGTTCCACCTCTGGAAGAAATGTAAACTCATCTGCATTCTTTCCAGGAATTGTAAAATTAATCTTCTCACACTGAATTTTCACAGAGTCGGTTCCATCGGTTTCAATGGAGATATCATTGTCTGGAAGACGACGAACAATCTCAGAAAAAATCTTAGCATCAATTGCAATACGTCCATTGTCCTCAATGATGCCATGAATTTCTGTTTCAATCCCCAGTTCCATATCATTTGCTGTCATAAGAATGCGTCCTTCTTTCGTCTGGATCAGAATGCACTCTAAGATCGGCATGGTTGTCTTATTTGAAACGGCTTTTGAAACAATTGAAACACCTTTTTGTAACTCTTCTCGTGGACAGATAATATGCATGGTGGCACTCTCCTTTTTGCTGATAGATAGATTTATAATATATATAGTAGTAGTAGTAGGGGTTGGGGATATTGGGGATAACTCTAAAAAAACTAGGATTTATGCGGCTTACAGAAGAAAAATTTTGGGGATAACTTGGGGATAACTATGTGGATAACTGGGTAAGTTATCCACAATATCCCCAATCGATCCCCAAAGCTCAGCCAAGAGCCGGGTTGATTTTTTTCTGTAAAACGTCGATGGTATCTTGTAAAAACTGGCTGTTTTTGAGATCCTCAGTAATCTTTTCAATTCCGTGCCGGACAGTCGTGTGATCACGATTTCCGAGTTCCTTTCCGATCTGCTGAAGAGACAAATCGGTCATTTGACGGCACAGATACATCGCAATTTGGCGGGAGTAGGCGATATCCTTATTACGCTTCTGTGAAAGAAGCTCATCTGCCTCAAAGCCAAAGTGTGATGCAATGACCTCAACAATCAGAGGAACAGTAATCGTAACCTCTTTGTGGTTGTTGATGATGTCGCGAAGTACATCTTCCGCCATATTAAGCGTGATTTCTTTATTAGAAAGACGTTTAAAAGCGGTAATTCGATTGAGCGCACCTTCAAGCTCACGAATATTAGTATTGATATTTTCAGCAATATAGTTGATAATATCGTCAGAGATCTTTGTGTTCTCTGTTTCTTCTTTTTTATGAAGGATTGCCACACGAGTCTCATAATCAGGAGCAGAGACATCGACTGGAAGACCAACAGAAAAGCGAGAGCGAAGACGTTCCTCAAGGTTTGTGAAATCCTTTGGAGGTTTATCAGAAGTAATGATAACCTGCTTGCCCGTTTCATATAAGTAGTTGAAGGTGTGGAAAAACTCCTCCTGTGTGCTTTCCTTTCCAATTAAAAACTGTATATCGTCAATCATAAGGACATCAATGCTGCGGTATTTCTCTTTAAACTCAGCATTCTTCTTGCCTTTAAGAGAGTCGATCAGGTCATTTGTGAATGTCTCACTAGTGACATATAAAACGCGTACACTTGGATCATTGCGCAGAATATAGTGGGCAATAGACTGCATCAGATGCGTCTTGCCAAGACCTGCGCCGCCATAGATAAATAGTGGGTTGTAGAGGGTTCCAGGAGATTCAGCAACAGCAAGTGAAGCAGCATGTGCGAATCGGTTATTGGAGCCAACAACAAAGGTATCAAATGTATAGCGTGGGTTTAAGTTGGCATTCATCACAGCAGCATAATAGGAGTTTAACTCGGGGGTTACAATGTTAGAAGCTTCTGCAGTGAGGTTTGGACGCTTCTCAAGGTCCTCCGAAGTAACAAAGATCACATTGCAGTGCAGGCCGATCTTCTCCTCAATGACAATCTCAAGAATCTGCTTGTACTTCTTCTTGATATAGTCTAGTATATTGGGGATACCTTTTGTATCTGCCAAGATGTAGACCTGGTCATTGTCTACATTGTGGATTTCCATAGGGACAATCCAAGTATCGTAAGATACCTTTGAAATATCATAATTTTCCTTCAGGGTGTCTTTTATGGCATCCCAGTTTTCCTTTAATCTGTCAATCATTTGTTACTCCTGACGTCGGTATATGGTAATTTTCGAGAAAAGAGCCTATTAGCCCATATAATGATATTATACTAAAAATAATGAAGAATTTCAAGAGAGAAGAGGAGAGCAGTCTGTAAAAAATATCAACAACATTGGGGTAAAATGTGGATAATATTGTGGATAGGCTGTGGATAACATGTGGATAAGTGGAAAAAAGCTGTGGATAGAGTGGGGATAACTCAGAAGGGGGTATGGCATATAAAATTGTGGATAATGTGGATAATATTGTTTATAGGTAAAAACGAAGCAAGTTATCCACAGAGTTATCCACCAAACACATGTACTTATCCCCAATATCCACAAAAAAAAGTTTGTCGTAAAATCAAGGGTTTGAGAATGGTTTTTTGTATTATCCCCAAAGTTATGCACAAGTTATCCACAATTTGGGGATAACTTTTATCCACAACATTTCTGAATGAAAAAGTTGTGGATAACTTTGTGGATAAGTTGTGGATAACTTTTTTGTAATAAAAAATAAAAAACACTAAAAAAAACCTTGACGAAATGCGAGTTTCTTAATATAATGCGTATGATGTCCAATTTTTGCAACGGCGTTAAAAAACGCCGAAAAATCGCACTTTTGGTGCAAGCTGTGGGACTGATACCCACAGTGTAAGAAACAGTATTATTTGAAAACTAACACAGAAAACAAGGAGGTGTTTTGTTATGAAGATGACATTTCAGCCAAAGAAGAGATCCCATGCAAAGGTTCATGGTTTCCGTGCAAGAATGAGCACAAAGGGAGGAAGAAAGGTTCTGGCAGCAAGAAGAGCAAAGGGAAGAAAGGTTCTCTCTGCTTAATTGAGCAGTATCAACTCTCTTAAAAAGAACAGAGACTTTCAGAGAGTCTACAGCAAACGGCAGTCTTTTGCAAATCGTTCGCTGGTCATGTACAAGATGTCAAACGACCGCGCTGATACCCGCATTGGCATATCTGTCAGTAAAAAGGTAGGAAACAGTGTGGTCAGGCATCGGGTTACAAGAGTGATCCGTGAATGCTGCCGCTTACACGAAAAAGAATTAATACAAGGATTGGACATAGTGATTGTTGCCAGACCGTTGGCGAAGGAACAAGGATTAATGGAAATTGAGGAAGCTTTTTTTCATGTAGGAAGAAAGCTGAATATTTTTTTAGAATCGAAGGGGTCGGGACTATGAAGAAGATTATGATTCATATGATAAGGTTTTACCAGAAGTATTTATCACCTCTCAAAGTCCGGACCCACTGTATATATACCCCAACCTGTTCGCAGTATGCAATAGAAGCGTTGGAAAAGTATGGAGCTTTGAAAGGCTCCTTACTTGCTATATGGAGGATATTGCGCTGCAATCCATTTTCAAAAGGGGGGTACGACCCTGTTCCGTAGGTAGCTTAAGGAGGAAAACAAGTGGATTTTTTATCATTAACACAAAGTAACTGGTTTCTTGTAGGGCCAGTTGCGAAGGTGCTTGGTGTTGTCATGAATGGAATTTACGAGTTCCTGGATATGTTTGGCATTGCAAGCATTGGATTGGCGATCATTTTATTCACGATTATTATTAAAGCATTGATGCTTCCGCTTTCCATTAAGCAGCAGAAGTTTACAAAGCTTAATAGTATTATGGCGCCAGAACTTCAGCAGGTTCAGAAAAAGTATGCAAATCTGGACAAGTCAAGCCCGAAGTACAATGAAATGCTTTTGAAGCAGAATGAAGAGATGAAGGAAGTCTATGCAAAGTACGGAACAAGCCCGACAGGCGGTTGCGTTCAGATGCTGATTCAGATGCCGATTCTGTTCGCTTTGTATCAGGTTATTTACAAGATTCCGGGCTATATCACAAAGGTAAGAGCGTTCTATGAGCCGATTGTTGAGGCACTGCAGAACATTCCTACTTACATGGATAACGCAGATTTCGTGACATTGGCACAGCAAAACGGCATCAATGCAGCAGGATTGAGTGATTCTAACAAGCTGATTGATCTGCTTTACAACTTCGATAAGACTGAGTGGACTAAGTTTACCGAGATCTTCCCGAATTTGAATGAGTACGTAGCCAAGGCACTGCCAAGTATCGAGAAAGCAAATTATTTCCTGGGAATGGATTTGGCAACTGCACCTGCACAGCAGCTGTGGCCTGGTGTTTTAATTCCTATTCTTGCCGGTCTTACTCAGTGGCTTAGCTCTAAGATGATGCAGACAGATAATGGAAGCAAGAATTCAGATGACACAATGGGAAGCACAATGAAGACTATGAACATCATGATGCCTCTTATGTCAGTGTTCTTCTGTTTCACATTCTCTGCAGGTATCGGTGTATACTGGATTGCATCTTCTGTTGTTATGATTCTGATTCAGATGATCGTAAACAAGTATATGGAGCGCATTGATATTAATCAGATGGTTGAAAAGAACATTGAAAAGGCTAATGTAAAGCGTGTTAAGAAGGGTCAGAAGCCGCTTAAGGCAAAGGCTGTTATGAATGTTCGTACTATCGAAGAAGAAAGAGAACTCGAAGAAAAGAAAGAAGCTGAGCTGAAAGAGCGTGTGACAAAGCAGGTTGAGAAATCAACTGAGTACTATTCCACCACCCAGAAAAAGAAGGGTAAGCTGGCATCTAAGGCCGGAATGGTTCAGCAGTACAACGAAAAGAGTGAAAAGAAGAACAGAAAGTAATCAGTGATTGTAAGGCTGATTACTTGCTTGGGGAAGCTTGCAGATTCAGAAAGGTAAGGTTTGTATGACAGAGTTTGCTACGTTCACTGGAAAGAATGTAGATGAAGCCGTAAACAATGCACTGCTTCAGCTTCAGATCACCAGTGAAAAACTTGAGTATGAGGTTGTTGAAAAAGGTTCGAATGGTCTGCTTGGTTTTATCGGTTCTAAGCCGGCGGTGATCCGTGCACGTAAAAAGTCAGATTTTATCGATGAGGGAGAAGAATTTTTACAGAATATTTTCCACGAGATGAATATGGAAGTTGATATCGCAGTTGCCTACAATAAAGAAGAACAGGTTGTTGATATCGTTCTGACCGGAGAAGACATGGGCATCCTGATCGGAAAAAGAGGACAGACACTGGATTCACTGCAGCATCTGGTGAGCCTTGTTATAAACAAACACAGCGAAGAATATATTCGTGTCAAGCTGGATACTGAGAATTACCGTGAAAGAAGAAAGGAAACTCTCGAGCAGCTGGCAAAGAATATTGCCTACAAGGTAAAGAGAACAAGACGTCCGGCATCACTTGAGCCGATGAATCCTTACGAGAGAAGGATCATCCACTCTGCACTTCAGGACGACAAGTTTGTATATACCAAGAGCGAGGGCGAGGATCCATTTCGTCATGTAGTGGTACTTCCTAAAAAAGAAGCAATTCCGCAGAGAAGATACTACAAAAGCTATGACAAAGGATACAAAACAAATTATGACAGAAGCGCAGCTGGTACAAGAGAAACAGCTGAAAAGCTGACTTCTGAGGAATAATAGAGAAAGTGCCATTCAAAGTTCATACGGACTATTGAGTGGCATTTTCTGTATCATTCTTGGAAACTTACGAAAATCGAAGTGAGGTAGAATATGAAAGAAAATAGTACAATTGCGGCGATTGCAACGGCACTTAGTCCAGCAGGAATTAGCATTATTCGAATAAGTGGACCTCAGGCGCTTGATGTGATTGATCGTATTTATAGAACAAAAAAAGAGATAGAGTCGATTAAAAAAGGAGCATTTGCTGCGGCAGCGTCATCTTCAGCGAAAAAGCTCTCAAATGCACCTACACATACCATTCATTACGGCTATATTTGTGATGAAAATGAGGTAATTGATGAGGTTATGGTATCCATCATGAAAGGACCTCGTTCCTTTACTGCAGAGGATACAGTAGAGATTAACTGTCACGGAGGCATTCTTGTTACGAGACGTGTATTAGATTGTGTGTTTAAAAATGGGGCAGCACCGGCACAGCCTGGTGAGTTTACAAAGAGAGCCTTTTTAAACGGACGAATTGATCTGTCTCAGGCAGAGGCTGTTATGGAGCTTATATCTGCAAAGAATCGTTTTGCAATAGATGCATCACTAGAACAGCTATCTGGAAAAATTAAAAACCGCATACAAGACCTCAGAAGCACGCTTTTAGACGAGATTGCTTATATAGAGGCAGCACTTGACGATCCAGAGCATATTTCGCTTGAAGGCTATACAGAGGGCCTCACAGAACGTGTTCAAAAAATTAGAGCAGCAGTAAAGAAGATGGCAGACTCCTTTGATAATGGAAAGGTTTTAACAGAGGGGATTCGCACTGTGATTGTAGGAAAGCCAAATGCCGGAAAGTCATCTTTGCTCAATGCGTTATCAGGAAGACAGAGGGCAATTGTCACAGAGATTGCCGGTACGACGAGAGATACTCTTGAGGAGCAGATTATGCTTGGCGATTTGAGTTTAATTTTGGTGGACACAGCTGGTATTCGTGACACATCTGATGTTGTTGAAAAAATCGGCGTAGAGAAGGCACGTGAGGCTGCTGCAAAGGCAGACCTATTGATTTACGTGGCAGATTCATCCCGAAATCTCGATGAAGATGATCATAAGATTATGCAGTTGCTAAAAAACAAAAAAAGTATTATTCTGTTAAATAAGTCCGATTTATCTTCTGTAATTCAGCCGAAGGATTTAAAGGCAGCTGGAGTGGATGCACCTGTTCTTTGGATATCAGCGGCAAATGAAGATGGATTAGATGCGCTTGAGCAGACAATACGTGACATGTTTGAACAGGGAATGATTGCAGGAAATGATGAGGTTGTTATCACGAATGCACGTCAAAAAACATGTCTGTTAAATGCCTGCGAAAGCCTGAGGCTTGCAGAGGAGGGCATTGAAAATGGGATGCCGGAGGATATGCTGACAATCGACATGATGGATGCTTATACCAGTTTGGGAGAAGTAATCGGCGAGGAGATTGAAGAAGATCTGGTAAACCGTATTTTTGCAAAGTTCTGTATGGGTAAGTAACTAGATAGTGGAGGCAAAATATGGCTGTTTTAGAAGAATATTATGATGCGGTGGTTATTGGAGCAGGACATGCCGGCTGTGAGGCGGCGTTAGCTTGTGCCAGACTGGGATTAGAGACGATTGTTTTTACTGTGAGTGTGGAAAGTATAGCAATGATGCCGTGCAATCCGAATATAGGAGGAAGCTCTAAGGGTCATCTTGTAAGAGAAGTGGATGCGCTTGGCGGAGAGATGGGCAAAAATATTGATAAGACGTTTATTCAGTCTAAGATGTTAAATACATCAAAAGGACCATCTGTGCATTCACTTCGTGCACAGGCGGATAAGCGTGCATACTCGCAGGAGATGCGCCATACCATGGAAAATACCGACAAGCTGACAATACGACAGGCAGAGGTATGTAAACTTCTTGTTGATGAAAATAATAATATAAATGGAGTTGTAACGTATTCTGGTGCAATTTACCATTGTAAATGTGTAGTGCTTGCAACTGGAACATATTTAAAGGCACGCTGCATTTATGGTGATATCAGCAATGAAACAGGTCCAAATGGATTGCAGTCAGCGACACATCTGACAGATTCATTAAAGGAACTCGGCATTGAGATGTTTAGATTTAAGACTGGAACACCAGCGAGAGTTGATAAAAGAAGTATTGATTTTTCAAAAATGCAGGAACAAAAGGGTGATGAGCGAATTGTTCCATTCTCATTCACAACAGATCCTGAGAGCGTTCAAAAGGATCAGGTTTCCTGCTGGCTGACGTATACAAATGAGCAGACACATGAGATTATCAGAAGTAATCTGGATCGCTCACCGCTTTATTCTGGCGTGATTCATGGAACTGGACCTCGTTATTGTCCGTCTATTGAGGATAAGGTAGTGCGTTTTGCTGATAAGGATCATCATCAGGTGTTTATTGAGCCGGAAGGCTTGTATACAAATGAGATGTATCTGGGCGGTATGTCAAGTTCTATGCCAGAAGATGTGCAGTACGAAATGTACCATACAGTAGCAGGTCTGGAAAATGTAAAAATTGTACGAAACGCATATGCAATTGAATATGACTGTATTAATCCAAGACAGCTAAAGCCGACGCTTGAGTTTAAAAAAATAGGAGGATTATACAGCGCAGGACAGTTTAATGGAAGCTCTGGATATGAAGAGGCAGCGGCACAGGGAATTATAGCAGGAATCAATGCGGCGCTGCATGTGTTAAAACGTCAGGAATTAGTGTTAGACCGTTCACAGGCATATATTGGTGTTTTGATTGATGATCTTGTGACAAAGGAGAATCATGAGCCATATCGCATGATGACATCACGCGCAGAATATCGTTTGCTGCTTCGTCAGGATAATGCAGATCTTCGTTTAACTGCAATTGGTCATGAAATCGGATTAATATCTGATGAGCGTTATCAAAAACTAAATGATAAAAAAAGACAGATCGATGAAGAAATCAAGCGTCTTCAAACGGCAACTATCGGCACAACACCGCAGGTACAGGCATTTCTTGAACAGCATAACAGCACACTTTTAAAGAGTGGAATGACACTTGAGGAGCTGTTAAAACGTCCGGAAATTTGTTATAATGATTTGAAAAAAATAGATACAAAGCAACCAGAACTGCCAGAGGCAGTGACGCAGCAGGTAGAGATCAGTATAAAGTATGAAGGCTATATTAAGCGTCAGCTGCAGCAGGTAGAACAGTTTAAAAAGCTTGAAAAGAAAAAGCTTTCACTTGATTTTGACTACAGTCAGGTACCGAATCTGAGAAAAGAAGCTATTCAAAAGCTTAATGAATATCAGCCGGCATCAATCGGACAGGCGTCAAGAATATCAGGTGTTTCACCAGCTGATATATCAGTATTACTTGTCTATTTAAACAGATAAACAAGAACACTTTATTCGATGTTTTTGTGGAAAAGATAGTTGATATCGAATAGTAAATATAGAATAGTGGAAATAAATGCATAAACAGGAGGAAATAAATGGCAGAAACGATACAACAGGGAGAATGCATTGAGAAAATTATGAATGCGTTTGCCAAGATTGGACACGAACTGACTAATAAACAGGCAGAGCAGTTTTTTCAATATTATGAAATGCTGGTTGAAACAAATAAGGTAATGAATTTAACCGCAATCACAGAGTTTGATGAAGTGCTGCAGAAGCATTTTGTGGACAGCGTGCTAAAATCAGAGATTTTTATCAAGGAAGACACGAAGACTCTGATTGATGTTGGAACTGGAGCAGGATTTCCAGGTGTTCCATTAAAGATTATGTATCCACAGTTAAAGGTAACATTGCTTGATTCTCTGAATAAGAGACTAAACTTTTTAAATCAGGTTATTGAAAAGCTTGGCCTTGAAAACATCACCACAGTTCATTATCGTGCAGAGGATGGCGCCAGAAAGGCAGAACTAAGAGAACAATTTGATTGTGTTGTATCAAGAGCTGTTGCCAACATGTCTACATTGTGTGAATATTGCCTTCCATATGCAAAAGTAGGAGGATGCTTTGTAGCTTATAAATCAGGTAATGCAGAAGAGGAGATTGATAAGGCAAAGAAAGCAGTTCATCTGCTTGGTGGAGTAAAGGAAAATGCAATCTACTTTGATCTTCCGGATTCAGATATTGGACGTAGTCTTGTTATAGTGAAGAAAAAAGAGCCTACATCAAAAAAATATCCTAGAAAAGCTGGATTGCCAAGTAAGGAACCACTGCAGTAGGGAAAATTGCAAATTAAAAATACAAAAGAAATGTTCCATGGGAGATAATGTTCCACGTGGAACATTTTTTTATGGCATTTTGAAGAAAAAAGTGCTATACTGTAGAAAAGATGCAAAAAACGTTACAGTTCACAGGACACCCATTCGCA
>ERZ1673744.3341-NODE-3341-length-10892-cov-3.938544_pt1 | contig 10892 bp, 10 predicted proteins | sample MGYA00580207_ERZ1673744 | MGnify/ENA primary metagenome ERZ1673744 (study PRJEB41218, sample SAMN15661751) | gut metagenome | host: Homo sapiens | place: Canada: London | collected 2015-08-20/2019-03-30 | study: EMG produced TPA metagenomics assembly of... | reverse complement strand
TTTTTAGCATCTGCTAATGTCTTTGCTGCATCGTCCTTCATGACGTAGAAAGAAATAACATCAACCTTTTTGGTTGCACCACCGACATTCTGGAATGCTGCCATACTCTCTCTCACATAGTTCGCACCAACAAGGAACACGGCACAAAACAGAACGGCTAACACACGTCCAAATATATAACTGGAGTTTGTCAGCTGGCTCATCACCTGATAGACAAGCAATACAACCATAACGACTGCAATCGCAACCATGTACTTAACCGGTACAAGCCCTGTTGTTCCAAAATAAATACAAACTAACAAGGAAACTAAAAACTGCAAAATAATTACTACTAAACTAATCTTTCTCTCTAATAATGTTTTCACTCGTAGCCCTCCGTTCTCAAATTAGCCTAATAATACGCTCACAACATTATATCTTATTTCTTGTCAAAAATCAAACATAAAAGTCGATTTACGGCATTTTTATCCTGATACTTGAAAATGCGCCTGCAAAACTGCTCTCGTTGTGAGTCATCCTCGTAAGCCGTATGCCAGTTTTTTTCCAGCTCCGGCTGCGTATATACAATCATTCCCGGCACAAATTTCTCATAGTCCTCGTAAAAATTTCTACCATCTTTCTGAAATACTTCATAGTCATACGCATAAAAAATCATTTTTCTTTCCAAAAGGCAGTACTCATAAATAATGGATGAATAATCCGTAATCAATTGGTCTGCCACAGATAACAGCGTAGCCACTCCCGGATAATCGGAAACATTTCTTATTTTATCCGGATACATATCCCATATACCGACAGGACAATGCTCTGCCACGTGCGGATGCAGACGGATAAGAAGCACCTCATTCTCTTCCATACATTGATTAAGGGAATCAAAATCCAAACAAATTTCCGGATTTTCAACCTGTGAATCTCGGAAGGTAGGTGCGTATAACGTAATTTTCTTTCCCCTCAAATCAGGATACTGCCCAAAAAAACGCTCTTGCATCTTCTGCCTCTTAGATTCATCTAACATCAAATCGGTGCGCGGCAGTCCAATCGGGAAAATTTTTTCATCGTCTACACCAAACGCACTTTTATACCATTTTGCCGTACATTCGGAACTGACAATCAAGTGCGTAATATTTTCATTTGCTTTTTTTGCTAGTCTTTTTACTTCCCCGGTATCCGAATCCAAGCCGAATTTCTTAATCGTACCGGTTCCATGCCACAACTGCACCACTTTCACATTTTTATTAAATTTCATATACGCCATCGGCATGAACTCATTATCGAGAAAAATCACCGTTGCCGTTGCCATATGAAACGCTTTTCCAAAGAAAAACGAAAATGGTCTTCGTATGCCGTCTTTTTTTGTGAGATACACCATTTTCATGGATGGAAACTGATTTTTTATAGCATCTGCCACAATGCCGATATTTCCCTCTTTGCTGTCATCATGCGTTGCGACAAAAAATACTTTCTGCCGATTTATGGGTAATAGGCGGAACAGATAGAAAAAGAAAGCAAACAGCACATAGCCTGTTTTTTTAATCATTTTCTCAGTCTTTCATATTCAAATCATTTTTAATTTTTGTTGTGGAAATTCCTTCGGTACGCGGCAGGTAAACAACCTCGCAGTAGTCTTTGAGGAAATCAAACTTGCCCTTCCAGTCATCTCCCATAACAAAAACATCGACATTATTATTTACTATATCATCAATCTTCTGTTCCCATGTATATTCTGGCAGCACTTCATCCACATAACGGATTGCTTCAAGAATTTTTTTGCGGTCTTCAAAAGAATGATACGCTTTTTTGCCCTTGCCGGCGTTAAATTCATCTGAGGAAACAACAACAATCAGATAATCCCCCAATGCTTTCGCGCGGCGAAGTAAATTAATGTGGCCTACATGAAGTAAGTCAAAAGTTCCATAAGTAATCACTTTTTTCATTTTCTTTTCCTCCTATTCGTTCTCACTCATCTTTGCTTCGTACACACTTACTACGTCCTCGACGTCCCCCTGTGCAATCAGACGGCCCTGTTCCAAAAGAATGCCCTTGTTGCACATTCTTAAGACCTGACTGGTCGAATGTGATACGAAAATGACGGTAACACCTTTATCAAACATGCTCTGAATACGATTTTCACATTTTTTACGGAATTTCGCATCTCCAACACTAAGTACCTCATCCAGAATCAAAATATCCGGCTCAACAATTGTTGCCACGGAAAAACCGAGTCTGGCACGCATACCGGAAGAATAATTCTTTACCGGCACATCGATAAAACTGCCAAGTTCCGAGAACTCTACAATTTCGTCGTAACGTGCTTCCAAAAACTCTTTACTGTAACCAAGCATCGCACCATACAGATAAATGTTCTCAGCACCGGTATACTGTCTGTCAAATCCGGCTCCCAGTTCAAGAAGCGGTGCAATCTTGCCATTTGTTGTAACCGTTCCCTGTGTGGCTTTTAACACACCGGAAATTACTTTTAAAAGAGTACTTTTCCCGGCACCATTCAATCCCATAATACCAACACGGTCACCTTTCTGAACTTCAAAGCTGATATCTCTGAGTGCCCAAAACTCCTGAAACATCAATTCCTTTTTTATCATTTTAATAACATATTCTTTGATGTTATCAACTTTTTCAGAACTGAGATTGAACTTCATACTCACATTCTCTATTTTCATTGCTAATGACTTCTTCGCCATAATAACCTCCAATTTGCCTTACACCTTAAATATTCAGGATAAAGGAATCCTGTTTCCGATAAAATACAATCATACCAATAACCAATGTTCCAACCGCAAAAACGGATGTATACAGCAATAATCTCATATCAAAAGGCTGTCCAAAAAAGGCGCGGCGGAAATTGTCAATCACGCCAAATAATGGATTCAATTTTACCAGTTTTTGTGTGTCACCACTCATGTTACTTGCGAAATAGAAAATCGCACTACAATACATGATGAGCATTAACATAACGCTCCACAAATACTCGATATCACGGAAGAATACACATAAGGTCGATAATATCATGCCGACTCCCGTTGATAGGATAAACAAATTTAAGAGCGGAATCACCGTCATAACCATATAACCGTTAATCGGTGCATGGTACTGACCGGTTGCTAAGAAAAATACCATTACACCAACCAGTACAACAAGCGAAATCAAAAATATAATGAAGTTTGCCAAAATGCCGGAAAACGGATAAATGTATTTTGGTACGTACACTTTCTTAATCATAGCGCCGTTTGTACGAATGGAACGCATCGCACTGTTGGTTGCTGATGAAAAGAACGAATACAGCAAACGTCCGGTCAAGACATAAATCGGGAATGGCACGCCTGCAAATGCAGCATCGGTACTGTTTCTTCCTAACAAACTGCCAAACACAACCGACAATACAATCATTGTAAGCAGCGGCTCAATCAGTGTCCATAACATTCCTAAATAAGAACGACGGTAACGGAGCTTGATATTTTTCTTCACAAGCTGTCCCATAAGATACTTGTACTTTAGGAAATTATTAAAAAATTGAATCATTCTCTAGTCCATCCTTTTTATTTTTTCAATCATTTGATTATAGCACCCAAATACGCATTTCGTCAACTATTCTACAAAAAAAGCCAACATAGGATTGACATTTTTTCTTTTTATGGTATATGATAGGTTTCGTAGTTCCAAGTGATATTTTAAGAAAGAATGGAGAATGAACAATGTCAACTTACAATATGGAGAAGCAGCACAAGCTTGGCAAACTTCACGCTTTAGAGCGTATTTGCATGCTGCTAGATGAAGATTCATTTCGTGAAATTGGCTCGAACATTACGAACTTAGAAGATGCTTTTAACATTAAAAAGGGACAATTTCCTTATGATGGCGTAATCACCGGTTACGGTACCATCGGCGGACAAAAAGTCGTGATTTACTCTGAGGATTTCACCGTTATCGGCGGTACTCTTGGTAAACAGCACGGTTTCAAAATTGCCAATGCAATTAAAATGGCAATCGAGAGCCGCTGTCCGGTTATCGGCATCAACGATTCCGGCGGAGCCCGTATTCAGGAAGGTGTAAATGCCTTAGCCGGATATGGTGAGATTTTCTACTATAATACAATGGCATCCGGATACATTCCGCAGATTTCGATTATTGCCGGTAACTGTGCCGGTGGTGCGGTTTACTCACCGGGTATTACCGATTTTATCTTTGTCATTGATGAAATCAGCCAGATGTTTGTTACCGGACCAAAAGTTATCAAAAGCGTAACAAACGAAGATATTACAGCAAAAGAATTAGGTGGTGCAAATGTGCACGCATCCAAAAGCGGTGTCGCTCATTTTCATATGCCAAACGAAAAGGAATGTTTCCGCCGCGTGAAGGAATTGATTTCGATTATTCCTCCGTGCTATGAGGATGGCTACCTGCACACAAACCGTCCGGCACTTCCTAAATACAATGAAAATGTTACTTTTAATGAGGATTTAGCAAATATCATTCCAAAAGAAAGCAATCACAGTTACGACATCCACGATGTCATTAACGGAATTGTAGATACAGACTCCTTTATCGAAGTTCAGGAAGAATTTGCAAGAAATGTAGTCGTTGGATTCGGACGCATTAAAGGAGTTGTCATCGGTATCATTGCTGACCAGCCAAAATTTATGGCAGGCGTCCTTGACTGTGACTCTTCTGATAAAGCAGCACGATTCATCCGCTACTGTGATGCTTTTAATATTCCGATTCTTACATTAACGGATGTGCCGGGATTTTTACCTGGTAAAGACCAGGAATATAAAGGAATCATCCGCCACGGAGCAAAATTACTATATGCCTACTCTGAGGCCACAACAATTAAAATTAATGTTATCCTTCGTAAAGCTTACGGTGGTGCTTACATCGCAATGAGCAGTAAACACCTGCGTGCTGATTTTGTTTATGCATGGCCAACCGCTGAGATTGCCGTTATGGGTGCCGATGGTGCCGCTGATATTTTGTATGGTAAACAGATGAAGAATATGAACCCTGCAGAAAAAGCAGCTTTCCGCAGCGAAAAGATTGATGAATACAATAAAAAATTCATGAATCCAAGTATTGCTTCCATGCACGGTTATGTGGATGAAATCATTAAACCGGAGGCAACAAGAGAACGTGTTTATGCCGACATCTTAATGCTTGCAGATAAACGCTCGATTGATGTAATTCATAAAAAACACGGAAATATCCCATTGTAAAAAATATAAAAAAAATCCCGGCAGCTGCTCCTTGGCAGCCCACCGGGATTTTTTTAGTTTCTACTCCACTGTCGGAGTTGGTGTGCTTGGCGTATCTGTCGCCTCACCTTCCTGACGTTTTAGTTTGACTTTAATCTTGATTTTATTTTTTACCTGCACGCCGGTCGGCAGACTATATTTTAATTCAAGCGTATGCGAGCCATCCGATAATCCGTTCAAATCCACATAAGCTCCTAAATCTCCTACATTTACATCCGCCAGCGTCGCATCTTCGCCTAACAATTCTACGGAATACTTTCCGTTTTCCGGCTCAAAATTCATTGTATAATTTTTCGGCAGATTTCTCACAGCAATATCCGAAGATGTAAGTCCCAGCACACGCTGTCCATTCTTCTCAATATCACAACGGACGGAAACCGTCGTCGTCTCCCCTACAATCGACAGCCCTGATGGCAGGTACTCCCTTAAATCAATTTCCTTTTCGATGTCCTTTTTTGCTCTGGCAATCGATATTGGCACCTTAATTGAGACTTCTTTCTCCAGTGCTTCTTTCGTTCCTGAAACCTGGATACTCTCGGGTTTATAATCAGTCTGAACCAGACGATAGCCGGATGCCGGTGCACCTTCTGTCTCCACATAAACCGGTATTTTCTTGGTCGATAAGACCTGGGTTGACACCTTAATTGTATCATTGCTAAAGCTGACATTTGCATCATTTAAAGCATCCCCATTCGCATCATATAATACCGGCGAATATTCAGAATCAAAGTCTTCGCTTTGACCTTTTAAGCTGACCATAACACCTACATGATCAATTTTCTTGAATTTCGATTCTCCGCAGGATACTTCAATCATATTTGGCTTTGCTGTCATCTCACCGAGTACATAATTCTCACTCAATTCGCCCTCGTAATCCACCTCAACTTTGAAACTCTTTGTGATGCGCTTTTCAAGGGCCACTTTAAGAACAGCATTATTCCAATCCACATCAACACTGGAAGTTGATTCCTTATTTAGCTTTACATTAATACTGACTGCATTTACTTTTGACAATTCGCTCAAATCAGCCGTTGCTGTAAAATCAGACTCCTTTAATGTCTCTACAAAACTTCGCTTTCCTTTTACCGTAACCTTAACCGTATCACCATCCACAATATCATAGACTTGATTTGCCGATGTGATTACATTTTCATTTAATATCTGTACCGGTATGTCATAAAATGTTTTTGATGTCGTCGGGTCCGTTATATTAATGATAACCAGCCAAAACAAAAAAGCGACAATCACCGATACAATTTTAAGCATTAATTTACTGGTCAGTTTCTTTTTCATCTTTTTTGCGCCCCTTCCACCATTTCATTTTTCCTTCATCCGGATTTCTTTTAGCAGCTTCCTGCAAACGTATCATCAGTGTGTCCGCATCCACTTTCCGATAAAGTTTACCATCACAAGCCAATGAAACAAAACCTGTTTCCTCCGAAACAATAATAGTAAGAGAATCCGACACTTCGCTGATGCCAAGACCGGCACGGTGTCTCGTTCCCAATTCCTTGCTCACTGCCAGATTGTTAGACAGTGGCAGATAACACGTCGCTGACACAATCCGGTTATCGCGTAAAATCACTGCTCCATCATGAAGCGGTGTATTATGCTCAAAAATATTTACTAATAACTGACTGCTGATTTTTGCACCAATCGGAATTCCGGTTCTCTCATACTCGCGGCACTGGATTTCTTTCTCCACAACAATCAATGCGCCCGTTTTCACACGTGCCATATCATAAACAGCCTTTATCACGGCTTCAATGCTTTCTGCCGAATATCTCTCATTTTTCGACTTTTGATTATCAAAGGTCAGTGAGCTTAAAATCTTTTTTCTTCCAAGCTGCTCCAGAGCATTTCTAAGTTCCGGCTGAAAAATGACAACAAGTGCCATAATTCCGACTACCATCGCATTCTGGAATACCCAGAGCACAACATTCATTTCCAACACAAGTGCCACTAAGAAAATAATTCCAAGAATCACCATACCTTTTAGCAAAACCCATGCTCTCGTATCTTTTATCCACAAAATAATGTGATAAAAGGCAAAGGCTATGATGGCAATTTCAAGCACATCTGTAATCGTAAAGTCGGGAATCGTAAGCCACGCCACATAATCCCTAAAAAAACTAATGATTGTGTTCATCCGCCACACGCTCCAATCTATTCAAAATTATTAAAATCATTTTCCAATTCTTTCTCCAATTCACTTCTTAAATCCTGATTTTCATCATCCTCGTCCGGGACAATTCTTGTCACTGTCTTATCAACGGCGGCAACTTTAATCTTCGGAACTGCTGTCACATAATAATAATATTCATCATCTTCAAACTGTAGTTTACGTGTTCCATGGTAATCCAGTGTCAATCGAAAAAACTGTATCATGTAAGCAACCAGCATACAGACGACAATAGATACAACCATCGGCAGTAAATCCACATTTAACTCTAAAAAAATATTAGCAAAAAGCAAAATGGATAAGTTTAATATGGCTCCTACCAAAATTGCTATCTGCGAAGCATACTGTATCTTACTTCTCCGAATCAGATACACACAAATAAATGTCAGCACAAATGCCGCTAACAATGTGTACAAAAGTAAATTTCCCCGCAAATAATCCAAAAGATACTTCAGCGGTTCAAAAAAAGTACTCTCCTGCGTCATACGTGATGCCGCCAGTGCATATTCCTGCACACCGCACAGTACAAAATAAAAAAATACGCTGGATATCAATGCCGGAATCATCACCGGTGAAAAGAACAAGCCGCCCACAATCGGAACCAAATAGCTAATCTGAAGGACACTCAGCACCGGAACCGATGCCAGCACTACACTCTGGCGATTCGCAAGCCGTCCAAACAACAGATAGTAAATCAACACAATCAGCAAAATGGCAACCGCAATCAGTTCAGAAACCTGAAATACTTCAATTTCCGTCACGAGGAAAGCACACAGAGGCGATGCCACATCCGGTGTAACCGCACAAATCACGGCAAGAAGAAGCACAATCCAGTGATTGGCAAGAAACGCCTGATAATTCAACTGACTGGTGATAATCATTAAAGTTATAATCATCAAAACAGCCTTTCCAAAGCACCTCAAAATCCGGTAATGTTTTTCATAAAAACCCTTTAACCTGCTTTTCAGGGTAAGCAAAGCCATCATCATAACGTTTCCTCCTCTCCCTCTTTTTCATATAGTTCCTCTAACTCCATCAACGTTACATAATATTCTTTTACTCTTGCACGCGATTCATCATATGCACGCCCGGCAATTCTGACAGTAAAAATCACAAAAAGAATCTCCACCGCCACAAATACAATACCGCCATAAATAAGTATCGTCCGGTAAGGAAGCTCCCAGACATGCTGCATAACGTAATCCATGTGATACAAAACCGATAAAAGAATACCCAAAACAAAAGCAACAAATACTGCCAATATTGTCTTCAATATCTGCATACGCACATAATCCATCCGCCAATAGTGCGTCCGCTTCAAATCAGAGCTGCCTATTCCCTTTTCATAATCCGCCAATCGTATCATTTTACGAATTCTTTCTTCACTTAGCAAATAAACACCTCCTGATTCATATTTTATCACAAAAAATAGTGATAGAAAAGTGTCATTTTAATGGAAAAACAAAAAAACAAGGAAGCCACAAAGGTTTCCCTGTTTTTCGTTTTTATTTCATCTTTTTCGCGTTTAAAGGTCAAAATGTTTTGTATTTTCAGCCAATTCTTCTGACAGTTTGCGAAGTTCTCCGGTCGCTTTATTGCACACTGAAAGAATTTCATTAAACTCAAGCATGGATGCTGATGTTTCTTCCGTGCTGGCAGCATTTTCTTCCGCAATCGCTGCCAGTCCATCAACAATTGATGTAACTTTATTTTTCTTATCCTCTAAGGCTTCTGCCTGCTTACGAATCTGCTCAATGGCATCTGCCACTGTACCAATCTCGTTATGCAACAGATTAAACATCTGACTAGTCTCCGAAAGTTTATCATTCTGAACACCAATCTTATCCATTACATCGCCCATCGTCTGAACGCTTGTATCAGAATTCACCAAAAGTGTATCCACAATTTCAACAATCTTTTCTGCCGACTGGCGGGACTGCTCAGAAAGAGCACGAATCTCATCTGCCACAACAGCAAAACCTTTGCCGTGTTCACCTGCTCTCGCCGCCTCAATGCTCGCATTTAAGGACAACAGATTCGTCTGAGCAGCAATATCCGTAATCAATTCAGTTGCTTCTTTAATCTGTTTTGCCGACTGATTCGTTAAATTGGTCTGCTTCTGTACTTCAATAACTGACTGCTTCGTCTGCTCACTAATCGCATTTAATTCTTCCAGATTACTGCCGGCGGTCTCATTATATTCTTCCATCTTCTCAGAACTAGCATGAAGGTTCTCCACATTTGCTGAAGTCTCCTCCAACGCCTGCCCCATCTCAGCAACCTGCTGGTTCGCACTCATCGTTTCATCCGCCTGGCTGGTCGCACCGGAAGCAATTTCCTCAACTGCCGTATTTACACTGTCAACCGAATCCGTAATATTCGCAAAGGATTCCGCAAACTGATTGGAAAAACCATCCAGTGCTTTCGCAGAAGATGTAATGTTTGTAAGAATCTCGCGGAGCGAATGAATCAAACTCTGAATCGCTCTTGCAATATCACCAACCTCATCGCCTCGTTCCAAAAGTACCGGCTTCATCTCAAACTGAAGTGCACCTTTTGCTACATTGCCAAGATTTGACACGGCACCATCAATACTCTTTACAATACGTTTCACCATAAAAAGTACAATAATAAATGCCGCCAAAAAAATCACCAACATAACAGCTGCCATTGATATAACGGTATTTCTGAGACTCTGCGTTACCTGAGTCTGTGTACGTCCACAGAACACACTGCCGGCAAACTCTTTCGTACCCGGCTGGTAAACCGGCACATAATATCCATAATAATCCGTTCCCAGCACATCTACATTTGTTGCAAAATACTCTTCGCCCTTTTTCAAAGTATCATAAACCTCAGATGACATTTTTGTATTAATTTCACGTTTCCCCGATTCATCTTTTAATGTCGTCACTTCTCTAACATCACCGAAGAACAATGACACTTCAACATCCTGCTCATCTTTAAGCTGATCAACCAGTTTATAATTTCCACTCAACATCGTATTGCCCTTATAGAGGTTATCCCCCTTCATGACAAACTTTTCGTTCCCTTCTGTTGCCAAATATGTCTGTCGTAAACTTTTGGCAACACCGCTTATCTCTCGTTTGACTAAATCCTCGGACAAATTACTTTGCTTGTATGCACTCAGCAAAATTCCGGCAATCGTTATCAGAAAAATCGGAATAACCACTGTCAGACTTAATTTTAGTGCCAGACGCGCACCTTTCTTTTGATTCACAAAAAATTCCCCCTTTTGATAAATTAAAACTATAATATATAAATATTATGCTATACTATTATAGCATCTTTCTTCACTTGGTACAAGAGATAAGTTGTTGTTTGTGGTAAGTGTTCGTTGGCTCTTTTTTTGCTTTCCGTAATTTCGTAGAAAAGCTTTGCGTCTCGTGGGTGCTCTCGCTCGTTGAGTGCGTAGCGGTATGGGC
>ERZ1673744.3317-NODE-3317-length-10964-cov-5.578238_pt1 | contig 10964 bp, 9 predicted proteins | sample MGYA00580207_ERZ1673744 | MGnify/ENA primary metagenome ERZ1673744 (study PRJEB41218, sample SAMN15661751) | gut metagenome | host: Homo sapiens | place: Canada: London | collected 2015-08-20/2019-03-30 | study: EMG produced TPA metagenomics assembly of... | reverse complement strand
CGGCGACGAGGTGCTGCACACCGAGCACACCACGCCCGACGCCTATGAGCTGCAAAAGCTCCTGCGCCGGATGGTCGACGCCGGCTGCACGCACGCGGTCATGGAGGTGTCGTCGCACTCGCTCGTGCTGCACCGTGTGGAGGGCATCCGCTTCCGGGTGGGCATCTTCACGAACCTGTCGCAGGACCATCTGGACTTTCACAAGACCATGGAGGCGTATGCCGCGGCCAAGGCGCAGCTGTTTGCGCAGAGTGACGTCGGCATCGTCAACGCGGACGACGATTGGGCGCACGTCATGCTCGAGCACGCCAAATGCCCGATGCACACCTATTCCGCCAAACGCAACGACGCCGACCTCGTGGCCAAGGACATCCGCCTGAGCGCGTCGGGCGTGCGCTTTGTCGCCATGCACGGCGATGCGATCGCGCGCATGCGCCTCGGCATCCCCGGCATGTTCTCGGTCTACAACGCGCTGAGCGTCATTGCCTGCGCCTGTGCGCTCGGCATTTCGCTCGACGACTGCGCCGCCGCGCTCGACACGGCAAAGCCCGTCAAGGGCCGCGCCGAGGTGCTCGAGACCGACGGGGATTACGCCATCCTCATCGACTACGCCGTCACGCCCGACGCCATCGACAACATCCTCACGACGGTGCGCGAGTTCGCACCCGCGCGGCTCGTGTTCCTCTTTGGCTGCGGCGGCGACCGGGACCGCGGCAAGCGTCCGAAGATGGGCCGCATCGCGGGCCAGAAGGCGGATTTCGTCATCGTCACGAGCGACAATCCGCGCACGGAAGACCCGGAGGCGATCATCGCCGATATCCTTCCCGGTCTCAAGGAGACGCACACGCCCTATGTCGTGCGGCCCGACCGGCGCGAGGCCATCGCCTACGCGATCGAGAATCACTGCCCCGGCGATGTCATCATCCTCTGCGGCAAGGGCCATGAGGATTACCAGATCATCGGCAAGACGAAAGTGCACATGGACGAGCGCGAGATCGTCGCCGAAATACTCGAGAAGAGGAAGAGAGAGAAATGACACTGAAGCTGATACTGGCGTTCGTCATCGCGTTTGCGGTGTCGGCCGTCGTCGGATTTTTCCTGGTCCCGTATCTCAAACGCATCAAGGCGGGCCAGAGCATCAAGGAAAACGGCCCCACGTGGCACATGTCCAAGCAGGGCACGCCCACCATGGGCGGGCTGATGTTCATCGCCGCGATCGCGGTCGTGTGCCTGTCGGTCGGCTTTGAGTGCATGGCCGAGGGCGAATACGGCCACCTGTTTTGTCTGGCGTTCGCGCTCGTGTTCGGCGCGATCGGTTTTCTGGACGACTATGAAAAGCTCAAGAAAAAGCAGAATCTCGGCCTGACGGCCGGCAAGAAGCTGCTGCTGCAGCTGGCGGCGGCCGTGGCGTTCATTTTCCTCATGCGCCGCTTCGGCTATGTCGCGCTCGACAGCCTGTACATCCCGTTCTGGAACAAGACGGTGCCGGTCTCCGAGCCGCTGTATGTCATCTTCGCGGCTTTCGTCATCGTCGGAACGGTCAACTCCGTGAACCTCACCGACGGTGTGGACGGCCTCGCCGCGAGCACGACGATGCCGGTGTGCATCTTCTTCGCCGTCATCTCCATGCTCTGGGGCGAGCGGTTTTTGTCCCTCGGCGTGTTTGCCTCCGGCCTTGCCGGCGGCCTGCTGGGCTTTTTGATCTATAACTTCCACCCGGCGAAGGTGTTCATGGGCGACACGGGTTCGCTCTTTCTCGGCGGCGCGGTCGCGGCGCTGGCCTTTGCCTACGACATGCCGCTCATCCTTGTGACGCTCGGCATCATGTACATCATCGAGGCGCTGTCGGATATCATCCAAGTCGGCTACTTCAAGCTCACGCACGGCAAGCGCGTGTTCAAAATGTCCCCGTTCCACCACCATCTCGAGATGGGCGGCTGGACGGGCCACAAGTGGAAGGAAACGCAGATTGTGGCGCTGTTTGCCGGCGTGACGGTGCTGTTTGCAGTTTTGTCGTTCATCGGCGTGTTCCACCGCTTCGGCGTGTGAGGCACGCGCCGCGGTGCAGGGAGGTGCTTATATGAATATTTCCGATCTGAGACTTCCCGCGCGCCAGACGAAAGCGTCCGCCGGGCCGAAGCGCGGCAGCTTCGACCTGCCGTTTTTCGTGCTCACGCTGCTGCTGCTGACGATCGGCGTCATCATGGTACTCTCGTCGAGCTTCGCCCGCGCGTATGCGCAGGGCAAGTCACCGACGTATTACTTCGTGCGCCAGGCGGCCTTTGCCGTGGCCGGCGTTGTGGCCATGATCTTGCTGTCCAAAGTGCGCATGGTGACCTACCGCCGTCTGTCGCTGCTGGTGCTGGGCGTGAGCATCTTCCTGCTTGCCGTCGTCTGGATCCCGCACATCGGCACTCGCGTCAACGGTGCGCGCCGGTGGCTGAGTCTCGGCTTTACGACATTTCAGCCGTCGGAGATCGCAAAGATCGCGGTCGTGCTGTTTTTCTCCAGCATGATCTGCACCTATAAAGAGCAGATGCAGACGTTCCGCTACGGTGTCGTGCCGTTCATGGTCGTCACGGTCATCATCGTCGGCCTGCTGATGCTCGAGCCGCATCTGTCGGCATCCATCATCATCATGGCGCTTGCGATCGTGATGATGTTTGTCGGCGGCATCAAGCTCTCGTACCTGCTCGTCGGCATGGGCAGCGCGGGCGCGCTGCTGCTCATCGCAAGCAAATTCGTGCCCTATGTGCACAAGCGCATCGTGTCCTGGCGCGACCCGTTTGCCGATACGAGCGCGGCCGGCTATCAGATCGTGCAGTCGCTGTATTCCATCGGCTCGGGCGGCTTTCTCGGGCTCGGCCTCGGCCAGAGCCGGCAGAAGTACCTCTATCTGCCCGAGGAGCATAATGACTATATCTTTTCCATCGTCTGCGAGGAGCTCGGCTATGTCGGCGCCATTGCGATCCTGATCCTGTTTGCGCTGCTCATCTGCCGCGGCTACTGGATCGCCGCGCACTCGCCCGACCGCTACAGCTTCCTCGTCGGCATCGGCATCACGACGCTGCTGTCGATCCAGGTGTTTTTGAACATCGCAGTCGTCACGAACCTCATCCCCTGCACGGGCATCTCGCTGCCGTTTTTCAGCTACGGCGGCACGGCGCTGCTCATGCAGCTCGGGGAGATGGGCATCATCCTGAGCATCTCGCGCGACATTCCGACAAAAAAAGCGCGCTAGTTTCTGACTTTGAAGTGTATATCCGGCAGCCCGCGGCGGCCTTCGGCGCGGACTGCCCGATTTCCGTTTTTGATCCTGGGAGGCATTGCTATGAATTTTCTCTTTACCTGCGGCGGCACCGCAGGCCACATCAACCCCGCGCTCGCGGTCGCTGGCATCCTGCGCGACCGGATGCCCGACTGCGGCATCCTCTTCGTCGGCGCCAACGGCAAGATGGAGACCGACCTCGTCCCGCGCGCGGGCTACGACATCGTGACCATTGAGGTCACGAACATCCACCGCAGCCTCAAGCCGTCGGAGATCGCGTACAACTTCCGCTCGCTGCACAACGCGCGGCAGGCGACGAAGGACGCGCGCAAGATCATCGAGGACTTTCAGCCTGACGTCGCCATCGGCACCGGCGGCTATGTCTGCTACCCCGTGCTCAAGGCGGCGGCGCAGCTCGGTATCCCCACCGTCGTGCATGAATCCAATGCCGTGCCCGGCCTGACGACGAAGATGCTTGCCGGCGCGGTCGACCGCATCCTCGTCGGCTTCGAGGAGAGCAAGCAGCACTACAGCGAGCAGGAAAAGGTCGTCGTCACCGGCACGCCGGTGCGCGGCGCGTTCACGGCCTGCTCCAAGGCGGAGGCCAAGCGCCAGCTCGGGCTCGACCCGGACAGGCCGCTGGTCGTGTCGGTCTGGGGCTCGCTCGGCGCGTCGTACATGAACGAGGTCATGACGGCGTTCATCACGCGCGCCGCCGTCACGGATGCGCCGTTTGCGCTCATCCACTCGGCCGGGCGCAACGGCTATGAGAAGATGCACGCGGCCCTGCTCGAAAAGTGCCCGGCCGATCTCGCCGCGCACGGCATGGACGTGCGGCCGTATATTTATGACATGCCGCTCGTCATGGACGCGGCCGATCTCGTGCTCTGCCGCGCGGGCGCGTCCACGCTCGCGGAGCTCTCGTGCATCGGCAAGCCCGCGATCCTCATCCCGTCGCCGAACGTCACGAACAACCATCAGGAGCGCAACGCGCGCGTGCTCGAGCACGCCGGCGGGGCGAAGGTGCTGCTCGAGGGCGCGTTCACGGCAGACGATCTGTATAACCTCGTCAGCGACCTGCTCGCCGACCCCGCGCAGCTTGCGCAGATGGCGCAGAACATGAAATCCGCCGGCGTTTCCGACGCCGCCGAGCGCATTGCCGATCTGGTGCTGAAACTGGCCGACCGGCACGCAAAATGACAATCTCGCGTTTCTCTGCATAGGATGGCATGAATTTGCTGTGCGGAGGAAAGATTATGAGCATATGGCACATTTACGGCGGAAACAGACTGACCGGGAGTACCCAGGTGCAGGGCGCCAAGAATGCGGTGCTGCCGATTATGGCGGCATCCGTGCTCGCCGGCAGTGAGACGGTTCTGCACAACGTGCCCGACCTGAAGGACGTGACGATCACGCTGCGCATCCTGCGCCATCTCGGCTGCACGGCGGAGCGCGACGGGGACACGGTGCGCATTGATTCCCGCGGCATGAACCGCGACTTCATCCCGCACGATCTCATGCGGGAGCTGCGCTCCTCGGTCATTTTTCTCGGCGCGATCCTCACGCGCTTCGGAACGGCGAGCCTGTCCATGCCGGGCGGGTGCGAGCTCGGCCCGCGGCCGGTGAACCTGCACCTCGACGCGCTGCGCGCGCTCGGCGCGGAGGTCACGGAGCGCGGCGGAGACATCGTCTGCTGCGCGCACGATCTGAAGGGGCGGCGCATCCTGCTGCCGTTTCCGAGCGTCGGCGCGACGGAAAACGCCATGCTGGCCGCCTGCGCGGCGGCGGGGGAGACGGTCATCTGCAACGCCGCGCGCGAGCCGGAGATCCTCGACCTGCAGTGCTACCTGCGCAAGCTGGGCGCGCGCATTTCCGGCGCCGGCACGTCAACGGTCACGGTCAGCGGCTTCCGGCCGCAGCCGTTTGTGGAGCACACGATCATGCCGGACCGCATCGTCGCGGCGACGATTTTGTGTGCCGGAGCCGCCTGCGGCGGCGATGTGGAGCTGCAGGGCGTCGATCCGGACCATTTTTTGACCGTTCTGGACTCGCTTTCCGAGGCAGGGTGTGCTATAATAAAAACGGCGTCCACCGTGCGCCTGACATCGACCGGGCGGCTCACCGCGCCGCGGCCGGTCGTCACGCAACCGTATCCGGGCTTTCCCACGGATGCGCAGCCGCCGCTCATGGCTGCCTGCCTGAAGGCGAAGGGCACCACGGTGTTCACCGAAAACATCTTTACCAACCGTTATCGTCATGCCGAGGAGTTCCGGCGTCTGGGCGCAGCCGTCAGCATCGAGGGGCGCGTGGCCTATGTCACCGGCGTCGACCGGCTCACCGGCGCGCCGCTCACATCGAGCGACCTGCGCGGCGGCGCGGCCATGATCGTGGCCGGCCTCTCCGCCGAGGGCGAGACCGAGATCCTCGACAACGGCTATATCAACCGCGGCTACGACCGCTTCGATGCGTGCCTGTCGGCGCTTGGGGCCGATGTGCGCTGCGTGGCGCCGCGGTGAAAGGAATCACCTGCCTATGAAACAATCGCAGCAGCCCGGGCCGCGCCGCGCGCGCCGGCCCCGCCGCCCGTCCGGCGGCCGGGGCAGGTCGCTGCTGCAGCCGCTGATCTTTCTGCTGATCTGCGCGGCGCTCGTCCTGGGCATGAGCGTATTTTTCCGTGTTGCAAAGATCGAGGTCGTGGGCAACTCCATCTACACGGCCGAGGAGGTCGTCGAGGCCTCCGGCATCGGCACGGGCGACAATCTGTTTTTCATCAACCGTTTCTCGGCTGCCAGCCGCATCTTCAGCAAGCTCCCGTATGTGGACAAAGCGAAGGTCACGCGCGCGCTGCCCAACCGCGTCACCATCACGATCCAGGAGAGCAGCGCCATGGCCTATGTTCAGGCGGATGGCGGTTACTGGGTTTTGGACCAGAACTGCAAGCTGCTCAAATCCGTCACGGAGAGCGAACTGACCGGCCTTGCCCGGGTCGACGGCATCACGCCGGTCGAGCCGAAGGTCGGCGAGGTGCTCAACGCCGGTGAGGCCGATGCGCCGAAGGTCACGTATCTGGCGGCGATCCTCGGCCAACTGCTCACGCGCGACATGGCGTCCAAGGTCACGGTCATCGACCTGTCGGATGCGTCCAACCCCGGCTTCACCTATGACGGACGATTCACGGTGCGCCTCGGCGCGAATGAAAATGTCGAGTACAAATTCGGTATGCTGCAAAGTGCGGTCTCCCAGCTCACGGCCAGCGATGCCGGCACCATCGACCTGTCGATCGACAAACGCGCACATTTCAGCCCCGGCTGATTGTTCACAAAAAAAGATTGACCTGATAAGGAAAACGATATAAAATGGGAAAGAATAAGAACAAACAGAAGCGCAACCCGCCAAAAAACGGCTTCCAGAGCGCGCATGCGCCGGCCGCCGATACAAATAGAAACAACAGGGAGGAACCGAATATGTCCTTTGCTACCGAGTCCGGTCCGGAAAATGTCGTCACCATCAAGGTCGTTGGCGTCGGCGGGGCCGGCAACAACGTCGTAAACCGCATGGTTAAGTCCGGCACTCAGGGAATTGAGTACGTGGCTGTCAATACAGATAAGCAGGCTCTGGCCGTTTCGAGCGCGGATCAGAAGATCCAGATCGGTGAGAAGCTGACCCATGGTCAGGGCGCCGGCAGCGATCCTGACGTCGGCAAGCGCAGCGCCGAGGAGAGCCGCAACAACATCGCCAAGAGCCTGGAGAATGCGGACATGGTCTTCATCACCGCCGGCATGGGCGGCGGCACCGGCACGGGCGCAGCGCCCACGATCGCGGACATCGCCCGCGAGGCCGGCATCCTGACCGTCGGCGTCGTCACCAAGCCCTTCAAGTTCGAGGGCAAGCGCCGCATGGATCAGGCCATGGTCGGCATCAACGAGCTGCTGGGCAAGGTCGACTCCCTGCTCATCATCCCGAACGACCGGCTGAAGTTCGCCACCGACCAGAAGGTCACGCTGGCCAACGCCTTCGAGATCGCGGACGATGTCCTGCGTCAGGCCGTCGTGAGTATCTCGGACCTCATTAAGAACACCGGCTTCATCAACCTCGACTTTGCGGACGTCACCTGCGTCATGAAGGACGCCGGCTTCGCCCACATGGGCGTCGGCCGCGCCGCCGGCAAGGGTAAGGCGGAGGACGCCGCCCGCATGGCCGTGGCCAGCCCCCTCATGGAGACGTCCATCAACGGCGCGCGCGGCGTGCTCATCAACATCACTGGCTCTGAGGATATGGGCCTGGAGGATGTCGAGACGGCCGCAAACCTCGTTCAGGAGGCTGCGCACCCGGACGCCAACATCATCTTCGGTGCGAGCTTCGATCCCTCGCTCGACGACGAGATTCGCGTGTCCGTCATTGCCACCGGCTTCGACGAGCCGGGCAAGGCGCAGGCCGAGCAGGCTGCCGCCGCTCCGGCGCAGGCCCCCGCTGCCGGCCTCTACACGGCCGCGGCGACCGCTGCCAAGGCTGCTGCTCCGGCTGCGGCCCCGGCCGCTCCGGCGACGCCGGCTCCAGCCGCTGCCCCGGCTGCGGACGCTGCCGCGCCCGCGGAGGAAGATCCGTTCGACAGCATCTTCAAGATCTTCAATTCCAAGTAATTCGACATTTTTTGACCAAAACCGCCTTCGCTCCTGTGAAGGCGGTTTTTGCATTCCAACGGAGGAGGCAGCCGCTTGAAAAACTGGCGCATTACCCGCGTTCTGATGTCCATGGCGGACACGTTTCTCGCCCGGCGCGTGACGCGCTCGGCGGCCGAGCTCGCCTACTGCATGGTCATGGCGCTGTTCCCGGCCATCATCTGCATATACGATCTGCTCGCGCTCATCCTGCGCGACCCGGCCGCCGTGCTGCGCATCGTCGAGACGCTCGTGCTCCCGCGCGAGACGCAGGCGCTCGTATCGGACTTTCTGACTTACGTGTCCGGCAACACGAGCGAGGTCATGTTCTTTGCCGCGCTGCTGGTCATGATCACGAGCGCGTCGGCCGCTTTCCGCGCCATGGCCGCCATCGTCGGCGAGATCCACGGCGGCAAACGCTTCGGCATCGTGCGCAGCACGATCGTGAGCGTGGCCTTTTCCGTGGCGTTTCTGCTGGTGCTGTACCTGTGCATCCTGCTCATGCTGACCGGCAAGCACTTTCTGCTCTGGCTCGATGCGCTGCTGCCGCATGTGAGCATCGTCTGGTCATGGACATGGCTGCGGTTTTTGATCCTGTTTGCCATTCTGCTGATGATGATCCTGATCCTCTACCGGCTCACCACGCCGCGCCGGCCGCAGCACCGGGTGCTGCCGGGGGCGGTGTTTTCCGCCGTGGCGATCGTGTGCATGAGCATCCTGCTGTCGTGGCTGATCGGCAACAGCACAAAGTATTCCCTCGTGTACGGATCGCTCGCTTCGGCCGTGATCCTGCTGTTCTGGTTTCAGGCGTTCGGACTGCTGCTGATCCTTGGCGTGCTGCTCAACCATGCGCTTGAGGTGACTGCGGAACAAGAACCGTAGATGTGTCTGCTTCCTTAGAAAAGTTTGGAATCTTGCTTTACAAACCGACAATTTTCACGTATGATAATTGGTTAAGAAGAGTTTGTGAGCCGAAGACGGCTTTTGCGCCGAAAAATTGATCGAATTCAGATTTTTTTGCAATAAAATTCGTTTTCAGGCATTATTCTCATGTGGGGTAATTCTATGCAAAATGATGATATGCACAGCGCCGGTTCGTGCATGGCCAGCGGCCAGCCGCCGGATGATGCGCTCATACTGCGCATCGCGCAGGGGGATACTGCGGCACTGGAAGTGCTGTATCGCCAGACGTCCTCCTCCATTTACGGCTTCGCGCTGTCCATCCTTCGGGATCCTGTGGCGGCGGAGGACGTGATGCAGGACACGTTTGTGAGCGTGATGCAGTCGGCACCGGGCTATCAGCCGTCGGGCAAACCGATGGCGTGGCTGCTGACGATCGCGCGCAATCTGGCGTTGATGCGCCTGCGCAAGGCAGAAAGTAAGAACCTGTCCTTTGATGAGCTATTTCATGTGGAGGATACGCATGACGCTTATCAGACGACGGAAAACCATATGGTGCTTGAAAAAGTGCTGCATACGCTCACGGACGGCGAGCGGCAGATCGTGATGCTGCACGCGCTGTCCGGACTCAAGCACAGAGAAATTGCCGACCTGCTGGGTATCCCGCAGGCAACCGCTATTTCACGCTATAACCGCGCGCTGGCAAAGCTGCGCAATTCGATGGGAGGTGACGATCTTGACCGATAAGGAATTGCTGGAACGGCTGCGGGCTGAGGTCGCCGCCGTAACGCCGGATTGCTGGAGCGGCATCCTTGCGCGCGTCCAGTCTCCGGCGCAGCAGCCGGAGGAAGCGCCGGTCGTCCCGATGCCGGAGCGCAAGCGCCGCAGTGCCTGGCGGGGCTGGGTCGCCGCAGCGGCAGTGTTTTTCCTGGTCATCCTCGGCGGCGGGCTGTATGCTACGCAGGTGCCCGGCGGCGTCGCCACGCTCGATGCCAACCCCAGCATCGAGCTGACGGTCAATAAGCTCGGCCGCGTCCTGTCTGCCCGTGCGTGTAATCCGGACGCACAGCTTGTGCTCGACGGTCTGGAGCTGCGCAACCAGTCCCTACAGACGGCGGCGGACGCGATCGTCGCCAATATGCAGGCGGACGGCTATGTCTCGGCGGATGCGAATTCGATCCTTGTGACGGTCGAGGCCGGCAAGGGCGATGCGCGCTTGTGCGGCCGTCTGGCGGACGCTGTGGAAAGCGCCCAGACGGACTGCGGCATGGAGTCGGCGGTCCTTGCACAGGTGCTTGAGGACGATCCTGCGCTGGAGGCGTATGCCTCTGCCGTGGGCGTCAGCGCCGGCAAGGCAATGCTGATCCGGCAGATCAGCGCCCAGGTGCAGGATCTGACCGGCAGCGAGCTGGTCGGCCTGCCGATCAATGATCTGAACATTCTGGCGGCGTCCAACCAGGTGGAGCTTTCCGGCATCGAATCCATCGGCGCTGCCAGCACCGGCGTATATGTTCCGTATGACAAGGCGCTGCAGGCGGCGCTTACGTGCTGCGGCCTGACTACGGATGACGTGACCAGGGCGAGTATGCGCTTTACGCTCATTGACGGCGAGATGGTCATGGAGTTCGTGCTCTCGGACGGCGAGCGGCACTATGTGTGCAGCGTCGATGCCGAAACGACTGAGGTCTGCCGCCTGACGGGCGATGAGCCGAAGCGGCCGGAAGAGGCGGAGATCGTTCCGGTCTCGCCGGTGGTGCGGCCGAATTCGCCCGTGACGCCGGCGCCGACTCCGACGCCCACCCCGACGCCGGAGCCGGCACCGACACCGACGCCCACCCCGACGCCGGAACCGGCACCGACGCCGACGCCGACTCCGACGCCGACGCCGCCCGTCGGCCCGGTCACGCAGGAGCAGGCGCTGAAGATCGCCATTGCGGCGGCTGGTATCTCGGAGAGCGACCTGGCCGCGTGGGATGTTCAGCTCGACGAGAGTGGTGCGCAGCCGGTCTACCGCGTGACGCTTACGACGGTGAACTACTTCCACCCCCGCTACGTCGTGGCTGTCGATCAGCAGACCGGAACGGTGCTCTCGGTGGAACGGTCCGCATAATTCAAGCAACAAAAAGGACGCCCGGTCG
>ERZ1673744.3310-NODE-3310-length-10978-cov-4.384052_pt1 | contig 10978 bp, 12 predicted proteins | sample MGYA00580207_ERZ1673744 | MGnify/ENA primary metagenome ERZ1673744 (study PRJEB41218, sample SAMN15661751) | gut metagenome | host: Homo sapiens | place: Canada: London | collected 2015-08-20/2019-03-30 | study: EMG produced TPA metagenomics assembly of... | reverse complement strand
CGCTTTCGCGGGTGAGGGACAGAGGCGGCAGCCCCGCCTGCAACGCCTCGGCGACCTCCTCGGGCGTGCGGGACAGGCTTTCGGCAATCTCGCCGACCGTCGGCTCGCGGGAAAGCGTTGTCGACAGCTTTTCGCGCGCACGGCTCACCTGCAGGGACAGTTCCTTGAGCGACCGACTGACCTTCACCGCTCCGCCCTCACGAAACAGCCGTCGGATCTCCCCGAGGATCACCGGCACGGCATAGGTGGAAAACTGCAGACCGCGCGAGGCGTCAAAGCCGTCGACTGCCTTTGTAAGCCCCAAACAGCCTGCCTGAAACAGGTCGTCATATTCCAGCCCCCTGTCCCGAAAGCGGCGGGCACAGCTGTGCACCAGTCCGATGTTGCCGCAGATCATTTCCTCCCGCGTCAAGTGTGCACCTCACCGCGCATGCGTATGTATTTCTCCAGCGTGACCGTCGTGCCCTTGCCGGGGTGGGAGGTGACGCGCACCTTGTCGGTGAAGCTCTGCATCACCGAAAATCCGAGTCCCGAGCGTTCCTCGCCGCCCGTGGTGAACAGCGGCTCCATCGCCTTTTTGATGTCGGGAATACCGCAGCCGCGGTCGCGGATGCGCACCACTACGCGCCCGTTTTCAAACAGCTTTACGGAGAGCGTCACCGTGCCGATGCTGTTGGGATAGGCGTGGACAATGCAGTTGGTCACCGCCTCGGAAACGGCGGTGCGCAGGTCGGCAAGCTCGTCCACCGCGGGATCGAGCTGACTGACAAAAGCCGCCGCCGCTGCGCGGGCAAAGCCCTCGTTCGCGGAACGGGCGGGGAAGGAAATGCGGGTTTCATTGATCGGTTTCATGATTTTCTGTCCTTTCCTGCTGTAAGATCTGCAATTTTTCCAGTCCCGCCATTTTCATGACAAGCAGCTGTCGCGCGGAGGTGCAGCGTACCGAAAGCGTACCGCCGCGCCCTTTCATCATGCGGTAGCGCCCGAGGATCAGCCCGATGCCCGAGCTGTCCATGAAGGAAATGCCGGAAAAATCCAAAATGAGCGTTTTGGCGCCCGCTTGCATGACCGCCGTGTCGATTTCCTCACGCAGACCGCCGGCGGCGTGATGATCGATCTCGCCGCGCAACAGCGCGGTGAGGGAGTCGCCCGCACGCTCCAATTTTACCTCTACCATCTCAAACATCCTTTCTGAGCAAAAAGAAAAGGCCCTATCCATAAGGATAAGACCTTTTCGATGAAAATATACGGGAAAGCTGTCGTCGAAACAGGAAAAATTCTGTCGTCAGGTGAGCAGACACACGGCGTGTGCGGCGATGCCCTCACCGCTGCCGGTGAACCCAAGCCCCTCCTCGGTCGTCGCCTTGACGCTGCACGCCTCGGCGGCAATGCCCATGGCGTCGGCGAGATTTTCCCGCATCTGCGGGATGAAGGGGGAGAGCTTCGGCGCCTGCGCCAGCAAGGTGGCGTCCACATTGCCGATGGAAAATCCCGCCGCGCGCACCCGTTTTGCTACCCCGGCCAGCAATTTGAGGCTGTCCGCACCCGCAAACGCGGGGTCGGTGTCGGGAAACAGCTTGCCGATGTCGCCGAGCGCCGCCGCGCCCAAAAGGGCGTCCGCGATCGCGTGCGCCAACACATCGGCATCGGAATGTCCGAGCAGTCCCTTTTCAAACGGAATGTCCACGCCGCCGAGAATGAGCCGCCGCCCCTCGGTCAGGCGGTGTACATCATAGCCATGTCCGATACGCATGGCGCGCCTCAGCGGGCAAACAGAGCGGAGAACGCTCTGTGCGCCATGTGCACATCGATCTTGGAAACGACCTCAAACGGCGCATGCATGGACAGCACCGGCACGCCGAGATCCACCGTGTCCACATTCAGGTTGGCGATATACATGGCGACCGTGCCGCCGCCGCCGGCGTCCACCTTGCCCATCTCGCCGATCTGCCAGAGGACTTTGTTGTCGTCCAGCACGCGGCGGATCTCCGCCATCAGCTCGGCGGAGGCGTCGTTGGTGTCATACTTGCCGCGCGCGCCGGTGTATTTCGTGATGCAGACGCCGTAGTTCAACTGGCAGCTGTTGGACTTCACCATGACCTCGGGATAGATCGGGTCAAAAGCGGCGTTGACATCCGCGGACAGGCAGACGGATTTCGAGAGCACATGGCGCCCCGCCACGCCGGTCGCCGCGGCGAGATCCTCGATGAAATAGGGCAGGAAAGAGGACTGCATGCCGGTCGCGCCGACCGAGCCGATCTCCTCCTTGTCTGCGAGAACGGTGACCGCCGTATAGGCGGGATGCGGATTTTCAAACAGCGCCGTCAGCGCGGGATAGGCGCAGACGCGGTCATCGTGGCCGTAGGCGCCGATCATGCTGCGGTCAAGGCCGAGGTCGCGCGCCTTGAAGGCGGGCACGATTTCCAGCTCGGCGGAGAGGAAGTCCGCCTCGGTGATGCCGTATTTTTCGTTGAGAAGAGCGAGAATGTTCAGCTTGACAGCGTTGTCCTCTTCGCCGGCGAGCGCGCGCGAGCCGATGAGCAGGTTGAGATCCTCGCCCTTCACGACCTCGGTCGCCTTGCGCTCCATCTGCTCCTTGCCGAGATGCGGCAAAAGGTCGGTGACGCAGAAAACGGGATCGGCGTCGTCCTCACCGATGCACACATTGACCGCCGTGCCGTCCTTCTTCACCACGACGCCGTGCAGGGAAAGCGGCGTTGCCGTCCACTGGTATTTCTTGATGCCGCCGTAGTAGTGCGTATCGAGATAGGCAAGCTCGCTGTCCTCATACAGCGGGTTAGGCTTCAGATCCAGACGCGGGGAGTCGATGTGCGCCGCTGCGATGGACACGCCGTCGGTGAGCGGCTTTTTGCCGATGGTGGCAAGAATGAGGGACTTGCCGCGATTGTTGACATAGACCTTGTCGCCCGCTTTGAGCGCTGCCGACGGGTCAAAGGGCACGAAACCGTTTTTCTCCGCCAGACGCACGGCGGCACACACCGCCTCGCGCTCGGTCTTGGCGTCGTTTAAGAACTGCATGTATGCCTTGCAGTAGTCGTCCGCGGCCTTGACGGCGGCGGCATCCAGCGTCTTTGCACCGTTTGCGGTAGCAAAGCACAGATCCTTTGCGTTTTTCGTGTTTTCCATGATGTCTCGCTCCTTACCGTATATAATATAGATTTTGATAAACCCTTTGGGCTTTTTCGATGCGACGGACATAGGTCGCCGTCTCGTCATAGGGAATGTCTTTGAGGCGGACGCCGTCGTCGGAATAGCGGCTGTCGGCAAGCCAGCGCCGCACATTGCCCTGCCCCGCGTTATAGGCGGCGAGAACGGTATTTTCGTCCTCAAATTGCTCGTATAGCAGCGCCAGCGTGCAGGTGCCGAAACGGATGTTGGTCTCGGGGTCGGTGAGCGCCGCGGCGTCCTGTTTTTCCTTGACACCCGCGCGGCGCTGTGCCCATTCGAAGGTGTCGGGCGTGAGCTGCATCAGCCCGATAGCGCCCGCATGGGAAATGACTGCGGGGTCATAGTGACTTTCGACACAGATGACCGCACAGATGAGCGACGGAGTGATGCCGTATTCCGCGCTGTATTTTTCGATGAGCTCCGTATAGGCGAGGGGATACTCCGTGCGGATATAGCGACGGTAGCCGTTATACAGCAGCACGCCGACGCCGCACAGGATGAGTAGCAGGATTGCCGTCAGCCGCAGCGCGTGGGCGGTGCATTTTCGTTTCATGTACGCCACCTGCCGATCTGCGCCAAAAGATCGGAGGCAAGCATTGCCGGCGACCTGTCGCCGTTGTTATACAGTAGTATGTCCGCGTGGGCGGCATAAAATGCCGTGTCCGGCTGCACCGCCATACGCTTTTTCGCCGCCTCCTCGGAAATGCCGTCCCGCGCCGTGATGCGGGCAAGGCGCACCGCCTCGTCGGCGACGATCGCCACTGTGTGATCGCAAAGGGCGTCAAGCCCCGTTTCAAACAGCAGCGGCGCATCGAGAACGACGGCGTCGCCTGTGGCATCCGCAAGCGCCCGCCGGATGCGGGCAAGGATGGCGGGATGGGTGACGGCGTTGAGCTTTTCTGTGTTTTCCTTCGAGGAAAAGGCGACGGCGGCAAGCGCCCTGCGGTCAAGACTGCCGTCGGGGAAAAGGATGTCTTTCCCGAAGGTGTCCGCCAGAGCGGACAAAACGGGCGAGCCTTTTTCGGTCACGGTGCGGGCAATCGCGTCGGCGTCCACAAGAGGAATGCCGTTTTGTTCAAGCAGACGTGCGACGGTGGATTTTCCCGCCCCCGTCGGGCCTGTCAGCCCCAGCTTAATCAAGGTCAATCACCTCAAATCCTGCGGCGCGCAGCAGACGGTTATACACCGCAAGACCCACGCCGTCTGCGTCGGGGCAGGCGGCATAGACAAGCGTCGCCCCGCGGTCGTCAAGCCGACGCAGCGCGTCAAACACCTCTCGTGCCTGCGCCGCGTGATCGTCGCGCGCACCATAGGTGAGATACGGCACAGCGAGCAGCTGCTCCTCGCCGTCAAAGCACAGAGCTGTCGGCTTTTCTGCCGCATGACCGTTCACAAACGCCGCAAAGGCGGCGGGGCTGCCTTTGACCAAAATGACATGCGCCCGCGGCGCATAGTGCTTATATTTCATGCCGGGCGACGCTGCGACCGTGCCGTCCTTCAAGGCGGCGGTGACCGCCGGATGGATCTCCAGCTCGCCGCAGACGGCGCGCAGCATGGCGGGCGTGATGCCGCCCGGGCGCAAAAGGCGCGGCGTGCCGTGCGCCAGATCGAGAACGGTGGACTCCACCCCCACCGCACAGTCCCCGCCGTCCAAAACGGCGGCAATGCGCCCGTCCATGTCCTCCATGGTACGGGCGGCGTTCGTGGGACTGGGGCTGCCCGAACGGTTCGCCGACGGCGCAGCGAGCGGACAGCCTGCGGCGGCGATGACCGCTCTTGCCACAGGGTGGGCGGGAAAACGCACCGCAACGGTGGAAAGTCCCGCCGTCACCTCGTGCGGTACACAGGGAGCGGCGGGCAGGATCATCGTGAGCGGACCCGGCCAAAACGCCGCCGCCAGCTTTTCGGCGATGGGTGGGATGGCAGTGACGAGCGGCGCCCAGTCGTCGAGCGCTGCGATGTGCACGATGAGCGGGTTGTCCGCCGGTCTGCCCTTGGCGGCAAAAATATGCGCGACCGCCTCGCCGTTCATGGCGTCCGCCGCCAGCCCATAGACCGTTTCGGTCGGGATGGCGACAAGCTCCCCCGCGGCAAGCAGCTTGCCCGCTGCGGCGATGCCGTCGGCGTCGGCGGCAAGAAGTTTTGTTTGCATGGGTTATGCCTCCTTTCCCTGTGCCTGCAGTTTTGCGGCACGGTCGGCGGCGTGCAGTGCGTCCACGATCTCGGAAAGATCGCCGTCGAGAATACTGTCAATGCGATAGAGCGTCAGACCGATGCGATGATCGGTCACCCGCCCCTGCGGGAAGTTATAGGTGCGGATGCGCTCGCTGCGGTCGCCTGTGCCCACCTGTGCCTTGCGGTCGGCGGCATAGGCGGCGTCCCTTGCGGTCTTTTCCCGCTCAAAAAGGCGGGCGCGCAGCACCCGCAGCGCCTTGTCCTTATTTTTGAACTGGCTGCGTTCGTCCTGACATTCCACCACCATGCCCGTCGGCAGGTGGGTGATGCGGATGGCGGAGTCGGTTTTGTTGATATGCTGTCCGCCCGCGCCGCTCGCACGGTAGGTGTCGATCTTTAAGTCCTGCGGACGGATCTCGACCTCCACCTCGTCCATCTGCGGCAGCACCGCCACGGTGACGGTGGAGGTGTGAATTCTGCCGCCGGTCTCCGTCTCCGGCACGCGCTGCACACGGTGCACGCCGCTTTCAAATTTGAAGCGGCTGTATGCCCCCTGTCCGCTGACGGAGAAGCAGACCTCCTTGCAGCCGCCGAGCTCGGTGGCGTTTTCGCCCATCTTCTCGGTCGAAAAGCCGCATTTCTCCGCAAACATGCTGTACATGCGGAAAAGCGACGCGGCAAACAGCGCCGACTCCTCACCGCCCGCACCTGCGCGGATCTCGACGATGATGTCCTTGTCGTCCATCGGGTCGCGCGGCAGCATCAGCTCTTTTATCGTTTGTGTCAGACGGTCCATGTCCTTTTTCGCCGCCTCCAGCTCCTCGGCGGCAAGGGCGGAAAGCTCGGGGTCGCCGAGAAGCGCCGTTGCGTCTGCGGCTTTTTCTTTTGCCCTTTGCAGGGCAGCAGCCGCGTCGGCGAGGGGCTTTATCTCGTTTGCGTCCCTGAGCGTTTTTTGATACAGCGCGGGATCCGCCAAAACGGCGGGATCGCACAGACGCTGCGTCAGCTCCTCAAAGCGGCTTTGCAGCGCCGAAAGATCTTCGGTCATGAGAAATTTCTCCTTTCTGTTTTGTGAAAACAGAAAGAGGCTAGCGGTGAACCGCTTTGATGTGTTTTTCGATCTTCAGGCGCGGAGCGAGGAATTCCCGCCCGCAGCCGACGCAGCGCAGACGGAAATCCATGCCGATGCGCAGCACCTCAAAGGTGTGGTTGCCGCAGGGATGCGGCTTGCGCATTTCCAGACGGTCGCCCACTTGTATATCCAAAGGCGGTTCCCTCCTTTCCGTAATTTATAACAGTATAGCATTTTTGGGGACATTCTGCAATCCCTTTGCAAAAAAAGGTTGCCAACTTGCGGCGGCTTTGGTAAAATCTTTCTATAGATAGAGAGAGAGAGAGATGGGAGGCTGTGCCATGAAACGGATACTGTGTGCGGTGCTTGCCCTTTTTCTGCTGCTTGCGGCGGGATGCGGGGAGGCCGTGCCGGAGGAGATAAACAAGGAGACCCTCAAGGTCGGCGTCATCTGCCTTGCTCCGCGCAGTCAGAAAAACGGCGACGGCGTCGCCTTCGGCAAACAGGCGATCGCCGCCTGCAAGGGTGCGGGACTGAAAACGAGTCAGCTCATCATCAAAACGGACATCCCCGCCGCCAACGGCGCATTTGCCGAGGAGGCGGTGCGCGATTGCATCCAGCGCGGGTGCGCGCTGATCATCGGGACGGCAGAGGGATATGCCGGGACGATGAAAAATCTGGCGGCGGAATACCCGACGGTCACCTTTTTGCAGATGGGTGCTGCGGATGAGACGCTCCAAAACTACCACACCTTCCGCGTGCGCACCTATCAGGGGGCATACCTTTGCGGTGTTGCCGCCGCGGTGAACAGCAAAAAGGACAGGCTTGGCGTCGTTGCGGGGGGCACGGAAACGGCGGAGCGCAAGGCGCAGATAAACGCTTTTGCGCTCGGTGCGCGCGCCGTCAACCCGAAAGCGACCGTTGCGGCGGTCTACACCGGCGCGGAGCAAAATGAAACGGCGGAGCGTGATGCCGTTCTCACGCTGGCAAAGGCGGACTGTGACACGCTGCTGCAGCTGGCATACGGCGGCACGGTCGCCGCCGCGGCAAAGGAGCTGAACATGAAGGTGTGCAGCCTCTACACTGTGCCCGCCGATGCGGACGATACGGTGTTTTTCGGCGTGCGCACTATGCTGCAAAATGTGTTCGCCGACCGTATGCGCAGCACTCTGCATAAGGAGGCGGCAGTGTATGAAAACACCTATCTCGGCTATGCCGACAAGGCGCTGCAGTCCTTTGAGGGCGGCAATCTCGGCGAGGTGAACCTGCATGAGCCGATCGCGGCGACGGAAAAGCAATTTCTGTCCGGCTTTGATGTGTTTTCCGGCAGGGCGCTCACCGTTTCCAGCGGAAAATGCGACGGGACGGCTGCCGATGTGACCGATACGGACGGCAATGTCCGCATCACGGCGGACACGCCGCTCGGTGACGCTGCCGTACAAAGCATGGATTTCTATGTTTCCGGCGTCGAGGTGCTGTCCTTGGTGTCCGCCGACTAGCATTTTTCACAGAAAGAAAAAACCGCATTTTTCCAAAACCGCCGCCCGTTCTGCAGATGCTTGACGGGCGGTGTTGATTTTTTACGAAAAAACATATGTTTTGTGAAGAGTTCACGAACTTTTCCGCATTGCATTGCGTTTTCCGAAAAAAAGTGTATAATGGTAGGAAAAGGTTACAGATTTGTAACCTTTTCAAAGATAGCTTTGTACAGAAAGGAGACTCCCGCATGGCGAAAAAGCAAAGGGACGAAAAGCGCCCGTGCAGCAGCTTGTATAGCTGGTACTATGCGTTCGGCATGTATGTGCTGGTGCGTCTTGCCCGCTTTCTGCGGTATCTGCGGCGGGAGCTGCGCCCGATGTACATTTGGATACGCAACGGCTTCGGCCGCACGGTCGGCGCGTGGCTGCATGTGATCGGCGGGAAGTTTTCCGTGCTGTTCTCTGCGCTGCGCGGCGTGTTTGTCGGACGCGAGACCTCTTTTCGGCGGCATCCGCTGGCGGCGCTTTCCGAGATTTTCTCCCGCTTTGCGGGCGTGGTGCGCGGCAATCCGCGCGTTTTCGGACGCATTGCCGCCGTCGGCGCGCCGCTGTTGGCAGCGGTGGCGCTGGCGGTCACGCTGTCCTATTGGACCTCCGCCACCTTCGGTATCGAGGTGGAATATGACGGGACGCAACTCGGCTGCATTTCCGACGAAACGACCTATCATCAGGCGGCGGAGCTTGCGCGCTCCCGTGTGTATGACGAAAACGGCACCTTCACCATCAGCGACACGCCGAAAATGTCGGTGACGCTGGTGCATGCCGCACCGATGCTGGACAGCGGCGAGCTGTGCGATGAAATTCTGCGCACCAAGGGCGACGCGATCGCGGAGGCGACGGGACTCTACGTGGACGGCAGCTTTGTTGCCTCGATGGAGTCGGCGGCGGAGCTGGCGACGGTGCTCGACGGCATCAAGAAGACCTATTGCACCGGCGACGAAAAGGAACGCGCGGAGTTCATCCAGACCGTGGAGCAGGTGGACGGGCTTTTCCTGTCCGACTCGGTCGTGTCGGCGGCGCAGATGCAGGAAAAGCTGATGGCGCAGGCAGTCGTGAAAAAGGAATACACCGTGCAGTCCGGCGACACGCTCGGCGGCATTGCGCGAAGCCTCGACATGACGCTGTCCGAGCTGCGCGCCATGAACCCGTCCCTGAAGGGCGACACCATCTATCAGGGGCAAAGCCTGACCGTGCAGCGGCCGCAGCCTTTCTTGCGCGTCAAAGTGGTGCGCACCGTGCAGTATACGGAGGAAATTCCGTTCTCCACCGAAAAGGTGAAAAACGATCAAAAGCCCGTCACCTATGAAAAGGTCAAGACGGCGGGCGTCAAGGGCAGTCAGACGGTGACGGCGGAGATTACCTTCATCGACGGTGTGGAGCAAAACCGCAACATTCTTGCGATCGATGTGACCAAGAATGCGGTCAACAAGGTGGTCGAGGTCGGCACACAGAAGGTGACGGTCGGCCATACGGAAATTGTCATCGGCGACGGCGTTTCGACGGGCGTCCTGCTGTGGCCGGTGCCCATTTGCCGCAACATGTCCCGCGGCTATGGCAGAGGACACTACGCACTCGATATCTGCAACGGCCCTGTCACGGTGCGCGGCAAGCCGTTCCTGGCGGCGGACGGCGGAACGGTCATTTCCGCTTCCAAAGGGTGGAACGGCGGCTATGGCAACATGATCCGCATCCGTCACAGCAACGGCCTTGAGACGGTGTATGCACACTGTCAGTCGCTGAGCGTCGTGACCGGTCAGAAGGTCACGCGCGGTCAGGTCATCGGTATTATCGGCAGCTCCGGCAGAAGCTCCGGTCCGCATCTGCACTTTGAGGTGTGGAAAAACGGCAAGCGTGTCAATCCGCTGAGCTATGTAAACCCGTATAATTAAATAAGAAGGATAAGAAATCCCGCCTTCTCTATCGAAAAGGCGGGATTTTTGTCATTGCAGCACCACGAAGGAGTCATTTTCGACCGGCACGGCGTCATATGCCTTGCGCGGCGGCAGTTTTTTCTTTGGGATCAAAATTCCACGGTCATGCCGTCAAAGGCAGTGAGAAAACCGCAGTTTGCGGCTTCTGTTTCAAATTGCTCGTGAGTGGCGTTGCCGTTGTGGCTGAAATGGTTGACACAGGCGACGGTCGTCGCGGCGCAAAGCCCCATTTCCGTGAGCCTTGCATAGGTATCGCGGCAGGCGGCAAGACCCATGTGCCCTTCGCGGAATTCCACGAGCATGCAGGTGCAGTCGAGCGAAACGCAGTCGAATTTGCGGTCATAGTGCGCGAGAAAGTCCCAGGTTTCCTCCGGGAACCACCCCGTGTCGTGCGCATACAGCAGCGTTTTGTCGCCCTTTTCGATGATGAAAAAGACGGGATCGGTCGCGGGGTCGTGATCCGCTTTGAGGGGCACGATGCGATAACCCTCTGCCTCAAAGGGGACAAACGGCGCCATCTCGTGCACCGCGGTGCGGTGTGGGTCGATGACCGTCATTTCGGCGATTTTTTTGCAGCCCGCCGCCGTCGCATAAACGGCGAGCGGTTTTTCGTCGATGTCGTGCGCCACATGGGGGTTGCGGCACCAGAAATCGCGCTCATACAGGTGATCGGAGTGGCAATGGGTGATGATGAGCGTATGAACGGATGGGAGATCCACGCCGAAGCGCAGCGCATGCATATAGGTGTCGGCGGGGAAGTCGATGAGCAGCGTGTCATCGAGGATCGCCTGGCTGCGCGTTTTGATCTCCTTGCCCTTTTTCTGCCGCGCCGCCGTGCAGACGGGGCAGTTGCAGAAAAGCGCCGGAATGCCCTCGGCGGCTGCCGTTCCGAGATATTGTAGCTTCATCGTGTTGCCTCCTTACAGGATGTCCTCCATTTTTTTCGCAGACGCGGAGATACGCTCGCCGTGCCCGTTTTCGGCAGAGAAAAATCCTCATAAATATATTTTTATTCTAGCATGCGGGCGAAATTTGTCAAGCAAAAAACCGCCGAAAAGGGCTTGCAATTTAAG
>ERZ1673744.3309-NODE-3309-length-10981-cov-3.796083_pt1 | contig 10981 bp, 6 predicted proteins | sample MGYA00580207_ERZ1673744 | MGnify/ENA primary metagenome ERZ1673744 (study PRJEB41218, sample SAMN15661751) | gut metagenome | host: Homo sapiens | place: Canada: London | collected 2015-08-20/2019-03-30 | study: EMG produced TPA metagenomics assembly of... | reverse complement strand
ATCATTTTTTGTCCGCTGCTTTGTATACCACATTTTCTTCTCATAATAAGAATCCTACGCCCCGGTGGACTGCTTCTTGTCCAGAATGACAAGAACCTCTACGATATGCACAAAATCCACTGCCGGCGTGATCGTGCCGGATTTGGTAAGGTTGTTGGAATCCGTCGAAAGACTGCTGATGTAGCCGATTAAGATTCCCTGCTGATATTTATCTGAAATGTAGGACGTGACAACAGGGTCGCCAACCGCCACTTTATTGTCGCTGTCATTCAAATTGGAAAACTCGATGACCATGTTCTCATTCATGTTCTGGAGACTTCCGTTTACGATCAGGTTGTCGGAGGTTGTCGTCACCATACCGCTGACCTGCGCCGTATCGTTGATAATGGAAGTGACTTTGGCATAATTCGGACCGACGTCCGTGACAATGCCGACAAGTCCGCTGCCGGCGATCACATTCATGTCGACTTCAATTCCGTCGTCGGTTCCCTTGTCGATCGTGAAATAGGAAAACCAGTTCCCGCTGCTCTTGCCGATGACATTGGCAGCCACCTTCTCATAGCTCGGGTATTTCTGGTCCAGTGCCAGAAGCTCGCGCAGATTCTCAAGCTCATACTGCTCCAGATTGTTGGTATTCAATTCGGAGGTAAGCTCATCCACCTGCTTTTTGAGCGCATCGTTTTCCGCCATGACATCGCTTAAATTTTTAAGATTGTCGGCTTTCTCCGTAATCCATGCGCCGACCGTGTTGATCCCGCGCTGCATGGGAACAAACACATAACCGGCAACCGCGTTGAGCGGACCGCCGGAGATATTGAGCGTAAAGCTGGTAATCATGGCTGCCACGCAGACAACGGTCAGAATCAGCAATATGTACTTGGCAGGCAAAACAATTTTGGGTTTCCGTTTCATAATTTCCTCTATAACAATATCTTATTCTTCATACTGAATGCCAGATGCTTAAACTTGGCATCGGATACGATCTTTAAGAGTCCGCGCACCACACACTCCTCCGGCTCCTCGCAGGTATTGATCTCGATTCCTGTAATATCACGGAACAGCTGATCCAGATCATGAATCTGGGAGCTTCCTCCCGTGATATAGATGCCGGAATGAATAATGTCTCTTGCAAGTTCAGGCGGCGTCTTCTCCAGGATCATTTTGATGGAATTGCAGATCGTGTTGAGGTTGTCCTTGATCGCCTCATAGACAACAGCTCCCGACATCTCCATCTCAATCGGCAGACCACTCACCACGTCGCGTCCGACAACCACCATGGTCTGGGTGTTGCCCGGGATACCGCTTCCGAGGGTCTCCTTCATGCTCTGCGCGGTCTTCTGTCCGATGACAAGATTGTACTTGCGCTTCACATAAGTGATAATGGATTCGTCGATCTTGTTGCCGCCGGAATGTAACAGATCACTTAAGACCAGCCCGCCCAGCGAGATGACGGAAATCTCTGTGGTATCCGCACCGATGTCTACCACCATAATACCGGTCGGCTCGTTGACGTTTAGACCGAGACCGACGGCATCTGCGATCGGCTTCTCACATAACAGCACGCTCTTTGGCTTTAATTTGCTCTTGTAGAACATGTCGAAAAATGCACGCTTCTCCACGTCCGTAATATCTGTTGGAACAGCAACAATGAATTCCGCTCCGCGCAGCTTGCCCTTGGCGTGGGTCTCCAGATAAGTCTGAAGCATTACCTGAAGATTATTAAAATCCGCAATCACACCTCCCACAACCGGGAATGTCACCTGAATCGTTTCCGGCGCCTTCTCATACATTGCATAAGCGTCATCACCGTAGGCATACATCTCATTCTTATTCACCAGAGCGATGGTGTTCTTCTCGTTCATAATCTTGTTGGACGCCTTACAATAAATCTTCATATTGCAGGTACCAAGGTCAATACCATACACGTTATTCGTCATTGTTCTCTCCCTTTATTGTATTCTTTTGCATTCTCTGTAGCTGTAGTACGTGCGGTCACCGATAATAATGTGATCCACAAGAGGGATGCCAAGAAGCGCTCCGCACTCCGCCACTCTCTTTGTCACTGCATCGTCCTCCGCCGAAGGGGAGGGATCACCGCTGGGATGATTGTGCATCAGCACAATCTGAATCGCACTTTTGTCCAATGCAGCGAGAAAAATCTCGCGCGGTGAGACAAGTGCAGCCGTCGCACTACCGACAGACATCATAACCTTCTCCAGCAGGCGGCATTTGGCGTCAAAGAGAAGAACCATCGTACGCTCTCTGCTCTCATGCCGCATATCCTCCATGTAATAACTTGCAATGGAGCCCGGATCGCCAAGACAGATGCGCTCTTTATAGCGCGTCTTCGCCATCCGTTTGGATAATTCTGCAATGCATTTTAACTGGATCGCCTTCACCTGTCCGATTCCGGGAATCTTCTGCATATCCTGAACAGATAACGTGTAGAGATTCAACAGATCGTGTCCGTCCTGCCGCAGCAATTCCTGCGCCACTTCCACAGAACGCGTCCCGCGCGTCCCTGAACGTATGATGACGGCAATCAGCTCCGCATCGCTTAAGGATTCGACCCCGGATATTAAAAACTTCTCATATGGCTTCTCCGAGTCCGGCAGTTCCTTAACCGTTGTAAAATGATGATTCATAAAGATTTCCCGTCTCTCCCCGGCAATTCCCTATGATGGTTTGTAGAATTTATGTCAACCAATTACGGGACAAAAACTTACATTATATTTTAGCATAACGCATCCAGATTCACAAGTTTTCGTTCCTTAAGTTTTTGTAAAGATTTCAAAATGCCGAGTTTCGCATGGTACCAGGTCAGACCACCCTGAAAATACACGGCATACGGCGGTTTGATTGGTCCGTCGGCAGACAGTTCGATGGAGGAACCCTGCACAAATGCACCCGCCGCCATGATGACATCGCTGTCGTAGCCCGGCATCGCCCACGGTTCCGGCGTGACGTAGCTGTCCACAGGCGCCGCAGCCTGAATTCCCTCGCAGAAGGCGATCAGTGCGTCCGGATTGTGGAAGGAGATCGCCTGGATGATGTCGTGACGGCTCTCACTGCCGTCCGGCACAACGTCAAATCCCAGCTTTTCATAAATATTTGCCGCAAAAATAGCGCCCTTTAACGCGCCGCTCACCACGGTTGGTGCCAGGAACAGTCCCTGGTAGAACGACTGCAGAATGCCGAGGGAAGCGCCGACCTCCTTGCCGAGTCCCGGGGAAGTCAGACGGTATGCCGCATTTTCCACACATTCTTTTTTGCCGACAATATAGCCGCCGATCGGTGCAAGTCCGCCGCCCGGATTCTTGATGAGGGAACCGACAATCATGTCTGCCCCGACCTCGATCGGCTCACGCTCTTCCACGAATTCGCCGTAGCAGTTGTCGACCATGCAGATCACGTCCGGTTTGATGTCCTTGATGAATGCGATCAGTTTTCCGATGCGCTCCACAGAGAGCGTCTTGCGCGGCGCATATCCCTTGGAACGCTGGATGGTGACAAGATGCGTGCGCTCGTTGATGGCGGCGCGGATGCCTTCATAGTCAAACTCTCCGTCCGCAAGCAGATCCACCTGACGGTAGGTAATGCCGTACTCGGCGAGCGATCCCTTGGACGGCCGGATGCCGATGACCTCCTCCAGCGTATCGTATGGCTTGCCGACCGGGGATAACAGTTCATCGCCCGGCCGCAGATTGGACATCAGAGCCAGCGCCAGCGCGTGGGTGCCGCACGTGATCTGCGGACGCACCAGCGCATCCTCCCCGCCGAAGCAGGAGGCATAGACTTTTTCCAGGGTGTCTCTGCCCAGATCGTTGTAGCCGTACCCGGAAGTCGTATTGAAACATTCTGCCGAGACACGGTTGTCCTGCATGGCTTTTAACACTTTTAGCTGGTTGTATTCTGCGCGTGCATCGATTTCTTCAAAACGCTGCTTCAAGGAAGCTTCTATTTTTTCCCCGAATGCACTTACCTCCGGGGAAATTCCCAGACGCTCGTATTGTTCCTGTAATAACTGATTCATATCTCTGTACCTCTCTTTTATGCCGGCAAAATTTTTTTCGCCTGTAACACATCCATCATGTATGTAAGTATTTTTGTATCGTCATACTCAAAATCCGGCTTGTTCAGCCAGATGACATCCCGCTCCCTGCGGAACCAGGTCAGCTGCCGCTTGGCAAAATGTCTCGATTCGCGCTTGATGATATAGATGGCTTCCTCCAGGGTGCTGGTGCCGTTTAAATACGCCAGTATCTCTTTATAGCCAAGTCCCTGCATGGACACCATATCCGCATGGCAGCCCATCTGCTGCAGCCTTGCCACCTCATCGACAAGCCCGGCCTTTACCATGGCATCAACGCGCGCATCGATGCGGCGGTAAAGCTTTTCGCGGTCGTCATTTAAGACAAAATAGGCAAAATTGTAGGGGGATGTCTTCTGGCTCTCCCGCTCGTTATGCTCGGAGATCCGCTCGCCGGACTCATGGTAAAATTCCAGGGCGCGGATGACGCGCTTGCGGTTATTCTCGTGGATCGCCTCTGCAGATGCCGGATCTACCGCCTTTAGCATTTCGTGAAGATAATGATTCCCGCGTGTCTCTGCCAGCTCTTCCAGCTGCCTGCGGTATGCACTGTCACACTCCTGCTCCGTAAAATCAATATCGTAGAGCAGCGCCTGGATATAGAATCCGGTCCCGCCCACCACAATGGGGATCTGACCGTTTGCCGTAATCTCTTTTAACGCCTGCTTTGCCATCTCCACAAAACGGACGACATGGAACTCATCGGATGGATCCAGTTCGTTCACAAGATAGTGCCGGACACCGTCCATCTCCTCCGGCATGATTTTTGCCGAGCCGATATCCATGTATTTATACACCTGCATGGAATCCGCAGATATAATGGCTCCGTTTATTTTTTTCGCCAGTGCAATGGATAGCGCTGTCTTCCCGACCGCTGTCGGGCCGGTCAGAATTACCATGGGATTTGGTTTCATTGTCATACAATCCTCTTAAACTTCTTTTCAATCTCATATTTGCTCATGGCGATAATGGTCGGCCGCCCGTGCGGACAATGGTAGGGATTCTCCAGGGACAGCAGCTCGTCGATCAGCTGTTCTGCCTCCGCCCTGCTGATGGAATCGCCTCCCTTGATCGCCGCCTTGCAGGACATGGAAGCCACCTTTTCCAAGTTCAGTTCCGGTGCTTCCCTGCCGCTTATGTTGGTAAAATCGTCCAGCATGTCCAGGAACATGCCTTTCATATCGACCGCCTCAAAATCGGCTGGAATCGCCGTGATGGCAAATTCCTTGCCGCCGAACGGCTCCACCTCATAACCGAACAGACGGATCTGCTCCCCGTAGCGTGTAAGCATTTCCTGTTCCTCGGCGCTCAACGTCAGAATGATCGGCGGGCTTAAGGTCTGCGAGGCAAAATTCTGTGTGCGGACGCGCGCCATGGTGCGCTCATAGAGCACTTTTTCATGGGCGGCATGCTGGTCGATAATGAACAGCTTATCCTCGTATTCAATCAGCCAGTAGGTGTCAAACACTTCGCCGATGATCCGGTGCCGTCTGGCTGCATCCGGCGTGAAAAATCCGGTGTCCGCCGCCTCGAGCGTCTGCTGCTCGTACACGACCGTGTCCGCTGTCTCCTGCGGATTCTGCGTCTCCTGCACATTCTGTGTGTCTGTCTCCGGCATATTCAGATTCTCCGGCATATTCAGATTCTCCGGCGTATTCAGATTCTCCGGCGTATTCAGATTCTCCGGTGTATCAGGAGTTCCCCGCACGGCCTCTGCCTTAGGAATCGGCTCCGGCTGCACATCCGGCTGTTCATCAACCGGTTTTGCCGGCTGCCCGGTATCCGCCGCCGGTATGCATTCCGCTTCCCGTGACATCTCCTGCATCCGGCTGCCGTCTTCGGTCGAAGCAGAACCCGCAGATGCGGAATCCGTATGATAGCTGCTCTCTTCCCGCACCAGAAGCTGCCGGAACACGTCCAGATTTTCCGGTGTTCTGACTGGTTCCGGCGTCACGTTCTGCCCCTGCGGCAGCACCTGTGTCTGCGGCGGGATATGCAGACGTTTTGTCTCAAATGGCTCCGGCAGGCTCCCTGTAATGACCGGACGCTTTTCTTCTTTCTTTTCCTCCACCGGGACAGCCGGAATAAATTCCTTGTGAGTCAGCACATCGCGGATCGTCTGATATAGCTTCCGGTACACTTCCTCATTGTTGGAAAAACGAAGCTCCATCTTGGTCGGGTGCACATTGACGTCCAAAAGCTCCGTATCCATGGTAAAATACAGCACGCAGAACGGATACTGATGCTGCATCATAAAGCCCTTGTACGCCTCTTCCACCGCTTTGGAGAGCAGGGCGCTTTTGATGTAGCGTCCATTGATAAAATAGCTTTCGTAGCTGCGGTTTCCGCGGGAAATCATCGGTTTTCCGACAAAGCCCTTTACCGAGAAATATTCTGTCTCTGCGCAGACCGGAAGAAGCGCCGCCGTAATATCGCGCCCGTAGATATGATAGATCAGATCTTTTTCATTGGAGTTGCCGGAGGTATGCATCTTGGTCTGTCCGTTGCTGATAAACTTAAAAGAGACATCCGGATGGGACAAGGCAAGGCGCTCCATCAGGTCACTGATATAATTTCCCTCCGTCTGCGCGGTTTTTAAAAACTTTTTCCGTGCCGGCGTATTGTAAAAGAGGTTTCTGACGATGAAGGTCGTGCCGTCCGGCGCGCCGATCTCATCGTTGCTCATCTCCCTTGAGCCTTCAATGACATAGCGCGTTCCGGTCAGATCGCTGTAAGTCTTGGTAATCAGCTCCACCTGCGATACGGCGGCAATGCTTGAGAGCGCCTCACCGCGGAACCCGAGCGAATGGATGCATAAAAGGTCTTCCACACTCTTGATCTTGCTGGTGGAATGGCGCAGAAACGCGAGCGGTACCTGCTCACGCTCAATTCCGCAGCCGTTGTCCGTAATGCGCACGAACGTCGTGCCGCCCTCCTTGATCTCGACCGTGACGGCGGTTGCCCGGGCATCGATCGCGTTCTCGACAAGCTCCTTGACCACCGAGGACGGCCGTTCCACCACCTCCCCGGCTGCTATTTTATCGATTGTTTCCTGCGAAAGCAGTGTTATCTGCGGCATTCCATTCCTCCCATCTGCCTTTGCCAAAGGCGCTTCCGGTTACCAGCGGTTCTTTACCTTGTTCTGAAGTTCGTATAATTTGTTTAAAGCCTCAATCGGCGTCAGATTTCCGACATCCACATTCCGCAGTTCCTCTATGATGTCATCGTCCCGCACGGTATCAAACAACGACATCTGCGTCAGATCCACCTCGTCCAGCTTTTCTTTTTTCTTTTTGCTTCCCGTATCGACGGAGATATTTCTCGCAACTTCCGTGATGTCGTTGGCACTTAATTCCTCCACGATCTCCTTGGCACGCGCAATGACGGAATCCGGCACGCCGGCAAGTTTTGCCACCTGGATACCGTAACTCTTGTCCGCGCCGCCCTTTACGATTTTGCGGAGAAATACAATGTCATCGCCCTTTTCCTTTACCGCCACGCAGTAATTGTTGACGTTGTTTAATTTGCCTTCCAGCTCTGTCAGTTCATGATAATGTGTGGCAAAAAGCGTCTTGGCACCGAGGAGCTTCGGGTTGCTGATATGCTCCACCACCGCCCAGGCGATGCTCAGCCCGTCGTAGGTGCTTGTGCCGCGCCCGATTTCATCCAAGATCAGCAGCGAGTTGGAGGTGGCGTTGCGCAGAATATTTGCAACCTCATTCATCTCCACCATAAACGTACTCTGCCCGCTGGCAAGATCATCCGACGCTCCCACACGTGTGAAAATGCGGTCCACGATACCGATCTTCGCGGATGCCGCAGGCACATAGCTGCCAAGCTGCGCCATCAGAACGATCAGCGCCGTCTGGCGCATATAGGTGGATTTTCCCGCCATGTTCGGTCCCGTGATAATTGAGATGCGATGGTTGCCGTTGTCGAGGTACGTGTCATTGTCAATGAACATATCGTTGTTGATCATCTTCTCGACCACCGGATGACGTCCGCCCTTGATGTCAATGATGCCGTTCTCGTTGATTTTCGGACGGCAGTAGTTATTCTGATCCGCGACAAGTGCAAGCGACACGAATACATCCAGACCGGCAACCGCCTTGGCGGTCCGCTGGATGCGCACAACCTCCGCAGCGATCTTACTCCGCACCTCACAGAAGAGATCGTACTCTAATGTGACAAGCTTGTCCTCCGCGCCGAGAATCATGTCCTCCAGTTCTTTTAATTCCGGCGTGATATAGCGCTCGGCGTTGGCGAGCGTCTGCTTGCGCATAAAATAATCCGGAACCAGATCCTTGTAGGAGTTGGTCACTTCCAGATAATAGCCGAATACCTTGTTATATTTGATTTTTAAATTCTTGATGCCTGTCTTTTCACGCTCTTTGGCTTCCAGTTCCGCCAGCCAGGTCTTCCCCTCCGTCTTCGCCTTGCGGTATTTATCGACATCCTCGTTGTAGCCGTCTTTGATCAGACCGCCGTCCCGCACCGAAATGGGCGGTTCCTCCATGATAGCCCGGTCGATCAGTGCGCAGAGCTCCTCCAACGTATCCATGTCCTCACGGATTTCTCCCAGCAGTTCACCATGGAAATCACCTAAAAGGCTCTTGATCGGCGGCAGCATGGCAATCGAACTGCGGAAGGCAATGAGATCCCTGGGATTGGCGGTCAGATATGTAACACGCGTAATCAGACGCTCCAGATCGTAGATCGGATTTAAGTATTCCCGGAGTTCCTCTCTGGTAATCACGTGCTGATTCAGCTCACAGATTGCATCCTGGCGCTTCTCGATCTCAGCCTTGTCAATCAGCGGCTGTTCCACATAGGAGCGGAGCAGTCTGGCACCCATCGCCGTCTTCGTCTTGTCAAGCACCCACAGGAGCGATCCGCGTTTCTGCTTCTCGCGCAGCGTTTCCACAAGCTCCAGATTCCTTCTGGTCGAGCTGTCGATGATCATGTATTTTCCGGTGGAATACGGATGAATCACGGAAATGTTGTTGAGATCGTTCTTCTGTGTCTCGTACAGATACTTTAACAGTGCTCCCGCAGCAATCATGCCGCAGTCATAATCGGCAAGTCCCAGCGCCTCCAGACTCTTTACCTTAAAGTGTGTAAGCAGTGTTGTCTCTGCAAGCTCATCCCCAAAATACCATGTCTCCAGCGCATAAATTGTAATCTTGAGTCGATGCCTTAAATCTTCTATATCGACACCACTCATATAAAAACTTTCGTTGCATATAATTTCAGATGGCGAAAATTTTGTGATCTCATCGAAAAGCTTCCGCTCCGAATCCACCTCGGTGACATAGTAGTCTCCGGTTGAGACGTCCGCAATGGATACGCCGTAGCGGTCTGCCAGATACACGATGCACATAATATAATTGTTCTTGGATTCGTCCAGCGCCTGCATATCCAGGTTCGTTCCCGGCGTCACGATCCGGATGACCTCGCGCCTGACCAGTCCCTTTGCCAGCTTCGGATCTTCCACCTGCTCGCAGATGGCAACCTTGTGTCCGTTTGCCACAAGTTTATTTAAGTATCCCTCCACCGCATGGTACGGGATGCCGCACATCGGTGCGCGCTCCTCCATGCCGCAGTTTTTTCCGGTCAGCGTCAGTTCCAGTTCTTTGGACACCAGTTCGGCATCCTCAAAAAACATCTCGTAGAAATCTCCCAGCCGGTAAAACAGGATACAGTCTTTATATTCTTCCTTCGTCTGCAGATATTGCTGCATCATTGGTGTAAATTCAGCCACGTTGCTCCTCCATATCTCTCATAATCGCCTCTGCCACTTTCAGTCCGTCCATCGCCGCGGACATGATGCCGCCTGCATAGCCCGCGCCCTCCCCACACGGATAGATGCCGCCTGCAGCCACAAGAAGCTTCGGATCGCGCACCAGGCGCACCGGTGAGGACGTCCGGCTCTCCACGCCGGAGAGGATGGCGTCTTCCCGGTCAAAAGCCGGAATCCGGCGGCTGAATGCGTGCATCCCCTCGATAAAGGACTCTTCCAGTGCCTGCGGCAGCAGACCTCTTAAATTGCCAAGCACACATGCGCCCTTTGCGGCGCTCTCAAACGCCCCGTAAGACACCGAGGCACGATTGCTGCAATAGTCTCCAAAAAGCTGCTGCGGAATCCGCCCTTTTCCGATAGCGAATGCCCGCTCCTCGAGCATCTCCTGAAAACGGACACCGGCTAGCGGATCTTTCCCCGCAAAGTCGTCAGGAGTTACCGCCACAATAATCGCACTGTTTGCGTTTTTCCCGTCACGTCCGGAATAGCTCATTCCATTGACCGCAAGCCTGCCTTCCTCGGAGGATGCGTTTACCACATATCCGCCCGGACACATGCAGAAGGAATACACGCCTCTGCCGTTTGCGAGGTTCGCTGTCACTTTGTAGGGGGCTGCCGGAAGTTCGTGTGCATGCAGCGCTCCATATTGCTGCAGATTCATCATCTCCTGCGGGTGTTCCACACGGAAACCAACCGCAAACGCTTTTGCCTCCATGACAAGATCCTGCTTCTGATACAGCATCCCAAACGTGTCCCGCGCACTGTGACCGATTGCAAGAACGAGTCTGGAAGTCTCGATCCACTCCTTGTGGTTGACCTCAACAAACATCTTTCCGTCCGCTTCCCTGCGGTAATCTGTCATACAACTCTCAAAGCAAAACCTGGCGCCGCGCGCTTCCATCGCCTGCCGCATGTTTTTGATGACTCCGGCAAGAATATCCGTTCCGATGTGCGGTTTGTTTTCGTACAGAATCTGCTCCGGCGCTCCGAATTTTACAAAGGTTTCCAGAACAAACCGGTTCCTGCCGGTGGGATCCTTGACCAGTGTATTTAATTTGCCGTCCGAAAAAGTTCCTGCGCCGCCCTCTCCG
>ERZ1673744.3303-NODE-3303-length-11000-cov-3.833257_pt1 | contig 11000 bp, 12 predicted proteins | sample MGYA00580207_ERZ1673744 | MGnify/ENA primary metagenome ERZ1673744 (study PRJEB41218, sample SAMN15661751) | gut metagenome | host: Homo sapiens | place: Canada: London | collected 2015-08-20/2019-03-30 | study: EMG produced TPA metagenomics assembly of... | reverse complement strand
CCAACGGCTTCGAAGAATAAAAAAACAAGGAAACGGCGCTGTCACCTTCAAGGTGACAGCGCCTTCGTTTTGTTCGATCATCCGAAGCAAACATCCGGCAAAAGAGCGGCTTTTGTCAGGATGGTCTCTGTGTCGCGGCGAGGATCCCACAGGATCTCTGCATAGAGGGCGACGGGAAACCACAGCTTTTCCTCAAAGGCATCGTCCTCCACCAGCGCGGCAACCAGCGTGTTGCCGTCCAGTGCCTCAACCGTCCTTTTCACATACTTCGCGTTTGCCAACCAATATGCCTGCAGATATTTCCAATATTTCCGCTTTTCCTCTGCTTTCTCCGTGACGGTTTTTCTGCTGTGCTCGCCGAGAACATAGGGGCCCGGCTGGTGCTGAAAGGTGTCCCAGTTCAAAACAGACATTCCCTTGAACAGCGTGCCGAAGCCGCCGTCCCTGAGGTTTTTGATCTTTTCGGTGAACAGGAGCGTTTCCTCAAAATCGCCCCGCGCCTTGGGGATATAGGCATAGGGGAAAGCGCCGCAATCCTCCCAAAGGATCGTCACCCGCGGATCGACCTCGCGGATATACGCAAGCTTGTCTCTGACCGATGTGGCGTGCAGCCCAAACAGGATTTTGAGGTCGGGATGGTTTTTGAAAATCTTTTCCGCAGCTTTGTTCACCAGCGTGACTGCCGCCTTTGCGATGAGCATGCCGCCGATGGTCTCCTCCTTGGTCTCCGTGAAGGTCTGGAAATAGATGCCGTCGCCGCCGAGAGGGGCATAGTCCCTTTCATAGGTCGCGGCGGCTTTATCTATCATTTTCTCCAATTCATCGGCGCCGATGTGCGTGTCGCCGCAGGATGTCGACCAGCCCCAGGAAAATCCCCAAATGATGCGAACGCCTTTTTTATGCGCATAGGCGACGACCTCGTCGGCATTTTCGGGAGGAAAATCGCTCCAGATGATCAGCTCGTTCAGCTTTAACTGCAGCATATGGTCGATGTATCCCTTGTAGTCATAAATGACATATCCCCACGACCAAAGGGCGCGCTCTTTGATAAACGGTGTGAAGCTTTCGTCATATTCCGGCAGGGGACAGGAGCCGAAGATGTCGTTGAAAAAGTATGTCGGCATGTGGGTGTCGGCATCTATGGCTTTCACCAGGTACACATTTTCAAAATCCACGGCGGCATACAATTCGTTCGCATATCCGTCACCGTCCAGGAGAATGACCTCGTTGCCGTTTTCATTTCGGCACGCCTTGATACGGTAGCCGTCTTTCGGAACGGTGAGCAGCCCTTTGACACCGATATAGATGAGACAGCCGTCTTTTTTGATTTCATCGGTTAATTGCTCCGGACGCACACAGGACACGGTCGTATAGCGGCTGACGCTTGCGCAAACGAGCTTCAGTGCTTCGGCATTATCGCCGTGCACAATATACCACTTTTCATGTTTCTCACCGCTCTCTCGAAAAATCAGCGTCAGTATGGCACAAAAGGCGGCACAAAGCAAGAGCTTTGTGCCGCCTTTTTCATTTTTCGGAAGATCAGAAATATCTCTTGAGAAGTCCCTCAAAAGCCTTGCCGTGACGAGCCTCGTCACGCGCCATTTCGTGCACGGTATCGTGGATGGCGTCGAGTCCCAGTTCCTTTGCAAGCTTGGCAAGCTCAAACTTGCCTGCCGTTGCGCCGTGCTCGGCGTCCACGCGCATCTCGAGATTTTTCTTCGTGGAGTCGGTCACGACCTCGCCGAGCATCTCGGCAAACTTCGCGGCGTGCTCTGCCTCTTCAAGGGCGGCTTTTTCCCAGTACAGCCCGATCTCGGGATAGCCCTCGCGGTGCGCGACACGCGCCATGGCGAGATACATGCCGACCTCGCTGCACTCGCCTTCAAAGTTGGCGCGCAGACCTTCGATGATGCGGGGATCGGTGCCGGCGGCGACGCCGACGACATGCTCCGCCGCCCAGACCTTCTCGGCGGACTCATCCATCACCTTGAACTTCGAACCCGGCGCCTTGCACTGCGGGCAAACAAAGCCCTCCGGCATCTCGTCGCCTTCATAGACATACCCACAGATCGGACAAACAAACTTTTTCATAGCTTTTACCTCCAAATTGATAATTCCTTCATATATCTTTGACTGCCCCGTTTTCCGCGCAGGTGCGACAGATGCCGGAACAGTAAAAGTCGGTTTTTTCGATGACAAAGCCGGAAAGGACGCCATCCTGTATATTTATCGGCGGCAGCGGGAAATCATATATCGTGCCGCAGCGATCACAGCGAAAGTGTCCGTGCGGATTGACAGCGGCATCGAACTGCTTGTGTGCGGCATCGATGGTGATGACTTGCAGCAGTCCCGCCTTTTCAAGCGCCTCCAAGCCGTTGTACACGGTCATGAGCGAACAGGAGGGGAGCTGCGACTGCAACGCATGAAAGATGGTCTCCGCCGTCGGATGACCGGGGTGCGTCGCAAGATACCGATACAGCGCGATGCGCTGCTGCGTCGGGCGCAGCCCACACGCCTTAAAGCGTTTCAGAATGTCGGCATCCTCCATGCATTCACCACCTTTGAAAGATTACAACATTATAATAATTCAAAAGTTTGGATTTGTCAATGCTTTTTTGAAAAAAATTTGCAAAATGCTTGAGGGGTCTATATAATAAGGAGGAAGATATGCGAAAGCTCTGTTTGCGGCAGGTGTCGTTTGAAAAACAGATGACGGTGTTTTTGCCGCTTTTGTCGGTGGTGCTGCTCCTTTGCGGCGTGCTGGGCGTTTCCCGCGTGCGGCAGACGGACGCGCCGTCGGGCGAGGGCGAAAGAACGGCGCCCGTGAGCGGCGAGCCGGTGACGGTGGCGGTGCGCTTTTGTGCCGACGAGGCGGTGCTTGTCACCGCTTTGCGCATGGAGCCGCAAAACGGGCGCATTCTTTTGGCGGCAGCGCCGTCCGCCTTTGTCGGCGACCATGCGGTGACGCTGGATGCCGCGGGGGTGCGATCGCTTTTGGAATACTATGGGGACGGTGTGCCGGTGACGCTCAAAGAGGCGGTGAGCTATACCGACGAAAGCGGACTGCGCGCGGCGTTTCCTGCGGGGCGGGTGCGCCTTTTTGCCAATCAGGCGGCGGAGATTTTGACCGTTGCCGCTGCGCGCGGACAGACGGACATCGCACTGTCGCTGTTGGAGGGGGCGCTCAAGTCCTATCTTTCGCCGCACCGTCCGTTTGCCGATGATTTTGCGGCGCTTGCCGCCGCGGCGGACACCGACATCCGCATCTATCATTTTCATCGCTGTGTTGCGGTGCTGACCGCCATGGCACAGGCGGGCTTTTCGGTGCAGACCGTGCCGTATGAAACCTATTTCGGAGGGTAACTGTGAAAAAACGGAGCTTTCTTTTGATCGTGCTTTGCCTGTGCGTGACGCTTGGAGGCTGTGCGTTCCCCTTTGCGCCGCAGTTTGAGAGCGAAAAATATCTGGAGGCGTTTCAGAATAACTGGTGCTACCGTGCACTGGGAGAGGCATTGCAGGCGGACTACGGGGACCTGTACACGGCGGTGCAGGATGGGATGCACACCGACACGGTCGTCACGGTGGCAGGGGAGAAGCCGATCACGGGAGACGGCGTGGCGGTCACGCTGTCCCACCCGCTGAAAACGCAGGAGGAGATGCATCGCCTGTATACGGCGTTCACCAACGATAATCCGCAGTTTTTCTTTTTGTCGCGGCACTACGGTATCGAGGGCTATGAGAAGAATGATGACGCGTCCTATCATCGCATGATCCTGCTGTACACCATGAATGCCGCCGAGCGGCAGACAGCGCAGGCAGCACTGGAGGATGCGGGGGAGGCGGTGCTGGCGCAGGCGGCGGGAAAGGATGCGTTTGAGACCGAGCTTTTTTTGCATGACTGGCTGGCGGCGCACTGCACCTATGAGAAAAAGGACACACAGACGCTGTCGCTGTATGACGCCTACGGTGCGCTGGTGAAAGGGCGCGCGGTTTGTGAGGGATACGCGCGCGCCATGCAGTGGCTTTTGAACAAAAGCGGTATCCCGTGCACCCTGGTGAACGGAAACGACAGGGACGGCAACGCCCACATGTGGAACATGGTGACGGTGGACGGTGAGAACTATCATCTGGACGCCACCTGGGACGATACGGATGACCTTTTGCGGCACAACTATTTCAATCTCACCACCGACGAGATCGGGGTTTCGCACAGGATTGCCGCGGACAATATCGGCATCCCGATCTGCACGGCGACGGCGGCAAATTTCTATCGCCGCACCGGACGGTACATAGACACCTACAGCCGTCACGAGATCGCCGAGCGGATCGCCGCTGCGGTGAAGGCGGGGGAGACGACGGTGGAGCTGCGCTTTGCCGAAGGAAAATATGACAACGCCGCGCTGTTCATCAAAAGCGGCAACTATTTCTTTGACACGATGGAGAAAAAGCTCGGCAGTCCGCTCTGGAGCTTCGATCTCTACGGCGAACAGGCCGAGGGGGTACTGATGCTGGTAAAGTGGGAAAAATCTTGAAGTTCTTGAAGATTTAACTTGACAAGCGCGCCATCCTGTGGTATCATAATCAACGCTTTGATTATGCATGCGGGTGTAGTTCAGTGGTAGAACCCCAGCCTTCCAAGCTGGTTGTGTGGGTTCGATTCCCATCACCCGCTCCAAAAACAACGCGCCCTTGCGGCGATTGCAAAAATGCGCCTGTAGCTCAGCTGGATAGAGCATCTGCCTTCTAAGCAGAGGGTCAGGGGTTCGAGTCCCTTCAGGCGCGCCATATGGTGGATGTAGCTTAGTTGGTTAAAGCGCCAGATTGTGGCTCTGGAGACCGTGGGTTCGAGTCCCATCTTCCACCCCACTTTAGAAAAACAGATCGCTTACGGCACTTGCGTGGCGCAAGTCGGTCTTTTTTTATTTGCTACACTGGGGTGTAGTCTAGCGGTAGGACAGCAGACTTTGACTCTGCTCGTGCTGGTTCGACTCCAGCCATCCCAGCCAAGCCGCCGCGAGCACGCCGCTCGCGGCGGCACTTCGCTTTTTGGAGGGGTTTCAATGTTTTTTGCATATGATCATGCGTCTGTGCGTTTTACCGGACGCTGGGCACCGCTCACGGGCGGCATGGCGACGACGGCGGCGGGCTCAAAGCTGGAATTTGCGTTCAAAGGCACGCTGGCGGTGATGCATTTTGATATTCATAATATCCCGTCCGCGCTGCCGCATCTGTGGATCTCCGTGGACGGCGGCGACATGGCGGAAGCGACGGTGGATCACTATCTGCGCGTGCACTGCAACGCCGACGGGGAGCACCGCGTCACGGTGATCTATAAAGGCGGTCAGGAGACGATGAACCGCTGGTATCATCCGCTGGGCGGAAAGGTGCATTTTCTCGGCTTTGATGCCGACGACTGCGCCGCATTGCCGCCGCGGACGAAAAAGACCATAGAACTGATCGGCGACTCCATCACGGAGGGCGTGCTGATCGACGCACAGTATGCGCCGATCCCTGCGGATCAGGAAAACCGCCCGTATGAGGACGATTTCCTTGCGACCTACGGCTGCCTGACGGCGACGGCGCTGGGTCTCGAGCCGCTCCCCTGTGCCTATGGTGCGGTGGGTGTCACCCGTACCGGCTGCGGCGCAGTGCCGCCTGCACCGGATATGTACGGCTTCTGCTTTGACGGTGCGCCGGTGACCTATCCCGCGGCGGACTTTGTGCTCATCAACCACGGCACAAACGATCGCGGCGTTCCCGCTGACATGTTTGCCGCCGCCTACCGCCGCCTGCTCGATGCGGTCGTCGCCAAAAATCCGCAAGCAAAGATTGCGGTCATCACGCCGTTTTGCGGCGCTTTTCACGATGAACTGTTTGCGCTGGTTGCCGATTATAACAAGGCACACGGCACGGATATTTTCGTGGTGGACACCGCCGGCTGGCTGCCGCTCGATCCGCTGCATCCGCTGCGTGCGGGACACCGCAAGGCTGCCGACCACCTGATTCCCATTCTGCGTGAGCACTTCGGCTTATAAGAGAATAATCTCATCGACTTCCTCCGCACGGCAGACCGTGTGGAGGAATTTTTTGTGCAGCTTGGTGCTGTCGAACAGAAAAATGTTTTGTGCGCTCCTTTGCAGCACCACCCGCCGCACGGCGGTCTGCGCTGCGTCGCGGTCGGTGATGAGTCCGTCGTCCGAGAGCGCGCTTGCCGAGAAGAAGGCGACATCCGTGTTATATTGCTCCAAAAAGCGTTCGGCTGCGCTGCCATAGGTGCACATGTCCTTTTCCAAATACTCCCCGCCTGCAACGGTACAGGGAATGTGATGCTTTGCCGCCGCCAGCAAGCAGGGGATGGAGTTGGTGAGAATCTGGATGTTCTTGTAAGCGGCAAGCAGCGGCACAAGATGCGTGCAGGTGGAGGAGCTGTCGAGAAACACCGTCAGCCCGTCATGCAGATATTTTTCCGCGTGACGGGAAAGCTGCGCCTTTTCGTCGGCGTGCAGCAGGCGGCGAAAGGCAATCGGCATGGCGCTTTCCTCCTGCTGATATACCGCGCCGCCCGTATAGCGCTGCACATAGCCGAGACTTTCCATTTGGGCGAGGTCGCGCCGCACCGTCATTTCGCTGACGAAAAACTGCACGGCAAGGGCCTTCACCGAAGCGCGCCCGTGTGTTTTCAGATGTGTGAGAATGGCGGCTTGCCGCTTGTTCAGTGCCATAATTCTGCTCCCCTCATGTTCGCCGAAATGTTCGTCGACAAACATTTCGCACATTTCTTGACTTTTCATATGTCCATATATATCATGTACAGAAGAAAAATGCAAGGGGATGCGAAAGATGCAGGTGTGCATACAGGTGATCGGGGCACTGGGGGTGCTGGCGGCGGTGCTGGCGTTTCAGTGCAAACGGCACGACCGCGTGATGGTGCTGCGCACGGCAAATGAATTGCTGTTTGCACTGCAATATGCGCTGCTCGGCGCGTGGACGGGAGTGGCGATGAACCTTATCGGCTGCGTGCGCAACATGGTGTTCCGCAGCATGGTGCTGCGCGGGAGGAACACGCGGTGGGCGCGGGTGCTGTTCAGCGTAGCGTTTGCGGGCTTTGCGCTGCTGACATGGGCGGGCTTCAAGAGCCTGCTCACCGGCTTTGCCAAGGTGGTCTCCACGGTTGCGTTCGGCAGCAGCAATCTGTTTTTGCTGCGCCTTCTGACGCTGTTGACATCGAGCTGCTGGCTTATTTATAATTTTTCGGTCGGTTCTTACACCGGTGTGGTGTGTGAGGTGCTGACGATCTCCTCGGTCATGCTCGGTATTCTGCGCATCGATATCCCGCGCCTGCGCGGCAGGGGACGGGAATGAAAAAGCACCCCGAAAAGCGTTAACATGCTTTTCGGGGTGTCCTTTTGTCTTATTCCGACAGAATGGCTCTGTCGCTTGCGAAAACGGTTCCGCTTGCTTTGGTGAAGAGGGCGAGCAGATCCTCGACGGTGAGGTTTTTCTTTTCCTCGCCGGAAACATCGACGACGATTCGTCCCTCATGCAGCATGATGAGACGGTTGCCAAAGGCGATGGCGTCGCGCATGTTGTGGGTGATCATCAGTGTTGTCAGATGATTGCTCTCCACGATACGCTGTGTGATCTCCAGCACCTTTGCCGCCGTTTTCGGGTCGAGGGCGGCCGTGTGCTCGTCCAAAAGCAGCAGCTTCGGGCAGCTGAGGGATGCCATGAGCAGCGTGATTGCCTGCCGCTGTCCGCCGGACAGCAAGCCGACCTTTGCCGTCATCCGCTCCTCCAGTCCCAGGTCAAGCTCTTTGAGAAGCTGTTTATACTCCTCGCGTTCCTTTTTCGTGATGCCCGCGCGCAGCGTGCGGCGCTTGCCGCGGCGATAGGCAAGCGCGAGGTTTTCCTCGATCTGCATATCCGCCGCCGTGCCCATGGACGGGTCCTGGAACACTCTGCCGAGATATTTCGCCCGCTTATATTCGGGGAGGGGCGTGACATCGATGCCGTCAAGGAGCACCTTGCCCGCGTCCGGACGGAAAACGCCCGAAATGATGTTCTGCATAGTGCTCTTTCCGGCACCGTTGCCGCCGATGACGGTCACAAATTCGCCGTCGTCGAGTTTCAGGTTCAGGTCGCAGAGGGCGACCTTTTCATTGATCGTTCCGGGGTAAAACACTTTTTTGATATTCTGCAGCTCAAGCATTGGTCTTACCCCCTTTTTGGATGCCGCGGCGGGATGCGATCTGCTTTTTGACATAGGGTGCGCCGAGGAAGATCGCGACGACGATCGCTGAGAACATCCTGAGCAGATCCGTGTCCAGACCGATGAAAATGATGATCTGATAGACGATATAATAGATGATCGCGCCGACCATCACGCCGGAGAGGCGGATGGCGAAGTTCGGCGGCAGCTTGGAAATGACCGCCTCACCGATCACCACGGCGGCAAGACCGATAACAACCGCGCCCTTGCCCATGCTGATGTCGGCATATCCCTGATACTGGCACAGCAGCGCGCCGGAAAAGGCAACAATGCCGTTGGAGAGCGCAAGGCCGATGAGCTTTGTGACATTCGTGTTGATGCCCTGCGCACGGCTCATTGCCGGATTGATGCCCGTCGCGCGGATGCCGGCGCCGAGCTCCGTCCCGAAGAAGAGATAGAGCAGCGTCACGAGCAGGACGGCGCAAATGAGCAGAATGACGATCGACATCGGAATGTCCATCTGCGACAGCAAAACGGCATAATTTCTTGCGGAGAGCGGCTGATTTGCTTTGCCCATAATCTTCAGGTTGACCGACCACAGCACAAGCTGCGTGAGGATGCCCGAAAGGATCGCGGGGATGCCCAAAAGGATGTGCAAAGCGCCCGTCAGCGCGCCGGCAAGGATGCCAGACAGTGCGGCGGCGATCAGCGCCAGCCAAACAGGAACACCGTTTATCATGAGCATGGTGCAAACGGTGGCGCCGGTGCATATCGAGCCGTCAACCGTGAGATCGGCAATGTCCAGTATCTTGTAGGTGATGTATACGCCGATCGCCATAACGCCCCAAATCAGTCCCTGGGCGACGGCTCCCGGCAAAGCGGAGAGAAGTTCCATGGCGTTTTCCTTTCCTTACCCCTTTTAGGATTTCCGACAATTACGCAATTGCCGTGTATCCGTCGGGAATGGTGATGCCGAGCTCCTCGCAGATGGCGGCGTTGTACATTTTCGTCGCCGACGCATATTCGATGGGCATGTCGGAGACCTTTGCCTCGCCCTTCAGAATCTTCGCAGCCATTTCTCCGGTCTTGACGCCGAGGTCATAGTAGGAAATGGAGAGCGTGGCGACGCCGCAGCCGGTGCAGATGCCCTTTTCACCGGCAACGACCGGGACTTTTTTGTCTCTGACGATGTTGCCGATGGTCTCGGAGCAGGAGGCGGCGGTGTTGTCCGTCGGGATATAGATGACATCGCTCTGCGCGGCAGCAGTGGTCGTCACAGCGGAAATGTCGTTGGAGTCACTGAAGGAATAGCGCGTGCAGGTGATGCCCTTGCCCGTCAGGTACTCCTCCAAGACCTTGACCTGATAGCCCGAGTTCGGCTCTGCTGAGCAGTACAGCAGTCCGACCTTCTTCGCCGAGGGAAACAGCTCTAAGATCATGTCGCCCTGCTCTGTGAGGGGCGCAAGATCGGAGGTGCCGGACACATTGCCGCCGACCGTGCCGTTGAAGTCCTTGATGTCCAGGGCGACGCCGTATTCGGTGATGGAGGTGCCGAGGATCGGGATGGTCGTCGTGGCATTGAAGGCCGCCTGCAGGGCGGGCGTGGCGTTTGCCAGGATGAGATCCACCTTCTTTGACACAAAGTCGGTGACAATCGTGGAGCAGGCGGTGCTGTCATTCTGCGCGTTTTGCTCAATGAAGGTGACATTCTCGCTGCCGAGCGCTTTCTCCAGAGCGTCCTTAAAGCCCTGTGTCGCGGCGTCGAGCGCCTCGTGGCGAACGAGCTGGCAGATGCCGACGGTATACACCTTGTTCTTGCCGCAGGAGGCAAGAGACAGCAGAAGTGCAACGGTTGTCATCATGACAAGCAGGAGAGAGAAAACCCTTTTCGTTTTGTTTTTCATGACTTTTTGTTCCTTTCGTTTTAAAATAAAAAACACACGGTTGCGATACCGTGTGTAATAGCCTTTATTTTGGGAACGTAAAATTCCTAAACATTAAAACCTATTATCAACCTGCATCACAAACACTATTACTTTTTTGCGTAAAAGTAATAGTAGTATGCGTATGCAAAAGAGACAGAACGGTTCATGATAAAACTTCCCTCATATTCCGATTAACGCGATTATATACCCCTTTTTTCGCTTTGTCAATATGACGACCGAAGTTTTTTAACATTTTTCGTGCGTTTTTTGTTGCGGAAAATGCGAAAACATACTATGTTTCTTACATAAAAGCGATGGTCGCAGCCGCAGTGGAAAAAATGATTGCCTTTTATGACGGCGATCTGTATGACATCAACCATTTTCTCAAGGTCCGGGCGTTTGCCCAAACCATCGGCGAGCGGGAGGGACTCGACGCGCACACGCCGGAAACACCGGAGCTGACAGCGGTGGTGCACGATATTGCCTGTCCGCTTTGCCGCCAAAAATACGGCGACACCGACGGAAAGCATCAGGAGCGGGAGAGTGCGCCGCTCGTTGCGGCATTTTTCGCAGAGCCGCTTTTTGCGGGGGTGGATGTCGCGCGCATTTCCCATATCGTGTCGCATCATCACACCTACACCGGCGCGAACGGCATCGACTATCAGATCCTGCCGGAGGCGGATTTTTTTTGGTCAATGCCGACGAGAGCGGACTCTCGTCGGCGGCGATCGCCGCCGCAAAGGAGCGCATTTTCCGCACGGCTGCGGGAGGCCGCCTGCTTTGCGGCATGTATATCCGCCGGTAGCGGTATGTCGCTGTGCCGAGAGGTGAAATGCCATCTCTCGGCAAATTGCACAGTATAGCGG
>ERZ1673744.3301-NODE-3301-length-11002-cov-3.891112_pt1 | contig 11002 bp, 7 predicted proteins | sample MGYA00580207_ERZ1673744 | MGnify/ENA primary metagenome ERZ1673744 (study PRJEB41218, sample SAMN15661751) | gut metagenome | host: Homo sapiens | place: Canada: London | collected 2015-08-20/2019-03-30 | study: EMG produced TPA metagenomics assembly of... | reverse complement strand
CAAAAATTACGAAGTCTTTGATTTGGTTTTGCCATATATTTTCCTTATAGTCGTTGAAAATTTTTTCCGCCGCGCCCGCGCGGCGGTAACGAGGCGCGGTTATTCCCCGCAGGAACGGTTCATGCCCGCAATCGATAAAAATGCCGAAACAAGCTTTTCTTTTTCGGATTTCGGATTGATTGAAACGTACAGCGTTTTCTCCGGATTTTCGGGCGGAGCGACGGGAAGCACGAATAACTTTCCTTCCGAAAGTTCTTTTTCCGCATAAATCTGCGGCAAAAGCACCACGCCGGCGCCCGCCGCCGCAAGTTCTTTCGCCGTTTCCGCCGTTACCCCCGCGATCGCCGCGCCGTCGTCGTCGCCTTCCAGCGCGATGAGCGGCAATTTTGCCGCACAGACGTGCGCGTCGCACGCCTTTTTGCCCCGCGAGCTTTTCATACATTGCAAAGCGCCTTCCAGCCGTTCCGCCTGCTTTTTGTCGCCCAGATATACTTTGGAAAGCGATACGCCCGAAGGGAACGAAGCGATGTGTTCCTCGCAGACGTACGACTGTTCGTCGAACACCGCGTCCACCTTGCCGCCGCGCAGCATTTCCCTTGCTTTTTCGTCTTTCAGTCGCAGAAATTTCAATCGCACGGCGGGAAATTTTTTGGTAAACGCCGCGATTTTATCCGCCAGAATGTAGCGGAACACCTCGTCGGAAGCGCTTAAACAGAGTTCTGCGCCGCGGCGCGCCACGGCGCCGCCCACTTCGTTTTCCACTTCTTCAAGAAGGCGCAGCGCGCGTTCCACCTTGCCGATGATGCGTTTTCCGCCCTCTTCCGAAAGCTCCATGCCGCGGTGCGTGCGGTTAAAAAGCGTAACGCCCAGCTGATTTTCCAGCTGCTTCACCGATTGCGACACGGCGGGCTGCGAAATATAGAGTTCTTCGGCGGCTTTTGTAAGCGAACCGTTTTTCGCCACCGTATAGAACACGCGGTATAAATCCAGATTAACCATAATTTATCCTTTTGTGTTTTTTATATTGCCTTATGCGGCGCAAAACGCCCCTTAAAACGCGATATGCACGGCTCAGAAGCAAGCAAGACAAGGCGTCTGCGGATTTTGCGACGGGAATTTACAAACAGTAAATGACCGAGCAAAAACGCAAAGACAACACTGTATTGCGCAGCTTATCAGCCGCGCAAACGCACGGCAAAAACGAGCAGACCGCGAAGCGCGAGTACGGGCGCAGAGAGCGTACAAACAGTACGCGACCAAGACCGCACGGAGCGCGACAAAGGTATGCGCCGTTTTTCGCGCGCGTTTATTATTTGCCGACGCAGAACTTGGAAAAAATTTCGGATATAATCTCTTCCGAAGCGGTTTCGCCCGTAATTTCGCCGAGCGTTTCCCATGCTTCCTGCACGGTGACGGAAAGCAAATCCAGCGGCGCGGAGTCGATATCCGCCAACGCGGATTTTAACGCCTCTTTCGCCCGCGACAGCGCCTGATAATGCCGTTCTTCCACCAGAAACGCGCTTTCTTCCGTGCGCTCGCCAACCCCGCGCGATACCAGCAGCCGTTTCAGTTCGGCAAAGCCTTCGCCCGTCGCGGCGGAAACGGTAACGTCCGCGTCCGTTTCCGTTTCGTCGCCTTTCAGATCCGCTTTGTTCAGCACTTTGATATACGCGCCGCACTTAGCCAGTTCCAGCGCCTGCGCGTCCTCCTGCGTGAACGGCGCGCCCTTTGCCGATACGAACACGCGCAGATCCGCGCTTTTTATCAGCTTTTCCGCCAGCGCGATACCCGCGTTTTCTATCTCGTCGCCGCTTTCGCGCACGCCCGCGGTATCGTAAAATCTGAAGCGGACGCCTTCCAGTTCGATTTCGCCCTCCACCGCGTCGCGCGTGGTGCCCGCCGTGGCGGAAACGATGGCTTTATCGTAGCCGAGCAGACGATTGAGTATCGAGCTTTTGCCCGTGTTGGGCTTTCCGCAGATCGCCACCGTAACGCCCGTTTTCGCGCGTCTGCCCGTACCGTAGCCCGCAAGCAGCACGCCGATGCCGTTCTTCGCTTTCTGCAACGCGGCGCGCACTTCTTCGCGGCTTTCTTCTTCCACGTCCTCTTCGGGATAATCCACGCCGGCGCCGATGGCGGCGAGCGTGTTTTTCAGAACGTTCTGCACTTCGCGCACGCGCCCCGTAAGTTTTTCGTTATATAAAAGATACCCCGCGCGGATTTCCGCTTCCGATTCGCCGTTGATAAGATCCGCCACGCCCTCGGCGGAAGATAAGGAGAGTTTGCCGTTTAAAAACGCGCGTTTCGTAAATTCGCCCCGCCCCGCGGGCGCCGCGCCCAGCGCAAACGTACGCTTTAAAATTCCCGCGGCAACGCCCTCGCCGCCGTGGCACTGAAATTCCACCACGTCCTCGCCCGTGTAGGAATACGGAGCTTTGAAATACACGCACAGCCCGTAATCGGAAAAGCCGTCGCAAAGTATATCGCCGGGGTACATTCTGTACGGCAGGAAATCTTTCACCGCTACCTTTCCGCGCGGACGGAACATTTTTTCCGCGATTTCCAGCGGATTTTTTCCGCTGATACGAATAATCGCGATGCCGCCTTTTCCGTGCGGCGTGGCGATTGCCGAAACGTTATCCGAAAACATTGTCTGCCTCTTTGTTTTTCCGTCGGCGACAAGCAAAACGCCCGCGCGCGGACAAAAATATAAGTATAACCTGTAATTATATCTATTATAACACGGCGAGCGGCGGCAAGTAAAGCGTTTTACGCCTTTTCCGATAAAAAAATTTTTGCGGGGAACCGCGTAAAACGCCGTACCCCGCAAACGATGGCATAAATAAGATTGTTTCAGCCGTCTATATCCGAAAAAGGCGAATCGTCGTTGCCGCCGGCGCCTCCGTCCGCACGGTTTTCCGAAGAATTCCCGGAGCCGCCGAATTCCGAAAAAGGCTCGTCGTCCGCAGAGCCGCCCGAACGGTTGCCTTCTCCGTTGCCCCGATAGGGATCCGCGCCGCCCGCAGAACCGTACGTTCCGCCGCCGTACCCGCCGCCGTAGGGAGAATTGTTATAGCCGCCGTAGCCGCCCGGCGCGCCGTAACGGCGATAGTACGCCTCCCGTTTTTTTCTGATATATTCCGCGTAATCCACAGGCGGTTTGTTTCTCAGTACGAACACGATAATCGGGAACGCCGCGGGAATAAAAAGCGAAAGAAACGCAAGCCACGTATACGAAGCGGGCGCGTATGTTCTGAACAGAGCCGAAGCGGTGATAAACAGAAAGACGGAATACACCAGTTCCACAATGGAAAGCACGTAGGAAGCCACGTTGACGTAGCCGATTAAAAACATAGCAAAGCGGCTGGAAGGCGCTCCGCCGCTTTCGGTTACGTACACCAGCGAAAGGGTTCTGCCGTCGGCGGAAGAAACCGCCTTGAGAAGATAATTCGCATTGAGCGTCACTTCGGCAAATATCGTAAACCCGCCCACAAGCACCGCGATGATTTGCGCCGCCATCACAAACACGCCCGCATGCTTCATTCTTTGCCCGAACAGGCGCGTTTCGCCCGCAAGCCGCCCGGCGTACAGCATATTCACAAACGGAATAAACGCCATGTAACGTTTTTCGAAATTACGCTTTTTCGCCATGGCGTACAAACCGAACCCGAGCAGAAGTTCCAGTATCGCCCATACGCCGACGCCGGACAACACCGCGGCGGCGTATAACTTCGCGTTGTTATGCAGAACCTCGAAATTTCCCGTGTTGTAACACCCTTTCGTGTAGGTGTACATTGTAATAAACGAATCAAATATGCGATAAATAGTCATAGTTTTCCTTTCCCTGTATTTTGCCTCTTATTCCGTCGGTTTATCCGCTTTCTCTTTCGCGAATAAATCGTAGCCGTAATCCACATTGAACAGCGACAGTCCCTTGGCGGGCATCGTTTTTCCGAGAAGTTCGCGCTTGCCCGACGCAAACGCTTCCCGCAGGCTTTCCGCCGTGCGTTTCCCTTCCGCAAGCGCTAAAATCTCGCCCGTCATCGTACGCACCATATTATACAAAAAACCGTTGCCCGTTACGTAAATATCTATCTCCCGCAGCGTATCTCCCGCGGCGCCGACGATTGAAATTTTTTCTTCTACGGCTATACGATATACCGTGCGCACCGTGGTTTTTACGGAAGAATTCGCCGCGCAGAACGCCTTGAAATCGTGTTCGCCCTCGCACAGCTTCGCCGCCTCTTTCAGCTTTTCCGCGGAAGGCGCGCTTTGCAGATAAACGGCGTACCGTTCTTTTACGGGCAGTCGCTGCGGAAAAACGTACAGCGAATAACGGTACGTTTTTTTCTTCGCCGTGCGGTTGGAATCGAACCCCTCGCGCGCGGCGCCGCTTCTCAGCACCGATATATCGTCGGGCAGAAATTTGTTGAGCGCTTCCGGAAATTTTTCGGGCGGAATCGTAAGCGCCGCGTCGAAATGCACGATCTGCGAAAGCGCGTGCACGCCCGCGTCCGTTCTTCCGCTCGCCGTTACGGCAACGCGCGTTTTAAACGCCGCAAAACACGCGTTTTCAAGCAATTCCTGCACGCTGACGGCGTTTTTCTGCCGCTGCCAGCCCGCGTAATTCGTGCCGTCGTAAGCAATTTCCGCCACGTACCGCATCCGTTTTTCTCCTTTAAAAATTTTTCCGCGCATTTCCCGCTCGTCTAAACGTTCCAAGGAAAATAAACGCGCAACAGAACAACGCCCGCAACCATTGCCGCCCCCGCGACGAATACGGCGATATCGCGCGCCGTAAACCGCAGCTTTTTATACTTCGTACGTACTTTGCTGCCCGAATAGCAGCGCGCGTCCATCGCGTCGCCCAGTTCGTCCGCCCGCCGGAACGCGCTGATTAAAAGCGGTATCAGCACGGGAATCAGAGCTTTCACGCGTTTCACAAGCCCGCCCGTTTCGAAATCGGCGCCGCGCGCCTGCTGCGCCGACATAATCCGCGCGGTTTCGTCCGATAGAATGGGAATAAACCGAAGCGCGATGGACATGATGAGCGCCAGTTCGTGTACGGGGAAACGAATCCATTTCAGCGGCGTAAGCAGACTTTCCAGCCCGTCCGTAAGCGCGACGGGCGAAGTGGTTACGGTAAGCAGCGTAGATCCGCAGACGAGAAGCACCAGCCGCGCCGCCAGAAACAACGTGGCGTACAGCCCCTCTTTCGAGATTCTGATAATCCCCCAGCTGAAAATCGGCTCGCCGCCCTTATAGAAAAACAAGTTGATGATTACGGTAAACAGCAGTAAAAACAGCACGCCTTTCACCGCCGCAAGCACTTTCAGCGGAGAGGCTTTCGCCGCCGCCATAAACACAATCAACATCGCCGCCACGACTGCCAGCCCGTAAAAATTCTTCGCGAGAAACACCGCCGTGATGTATGCGATAAGCAGCAGCAGTTTGCCGCGCGGATCGCACTTATCCGCAAACGAATCGGAAGGAACGTATCTGCCGAAGGTGATCTTACTCATGTTTATCGCCTCCTGCAGTTCTCCCGCCCGAAGCGGCATTGCCGTATTCTTCCGCCGCGCCGATTTCCGTTTCCGTACGCTCCGTTTTGCCGCTTGCCGTTCTGCCCGCGGCAAATTGTTCCGCCACGGCGTTCACGAACCCCTTTTCCGTCAGATCGGACGAGGCGACAATGCCTTCCGCCGCCAGCGCGCGGGAAATTTTCGCCGTTACGGGAATATCGAGTCCCAGCGAAAACAACGCTTCCGCGTCCTGCGTAAACAATTTTTCCGGCGTATCGCAAAACGCGATTTTTCCATCCGAAAACACGGCGGCGCGATCGCAGGATTCCGCGATTTCATCCATATCGTGCGATACCACGATCACGGTTTTGCACCAGTCGGAATGCACTTTTTTCAAAAGCGCGGCGATTTCTTCCTTGCCCAGCGGATCCAGCCCCGCCGCGGGCTCGTCCAGCACGAGGATTTCCGGCTTCGTTACGATGACGCCCGCAATCGCTACGCGGCGCTTCTGCCCGCCCGAAAGTTCGAACGGCGATTTATCTTTCACTTCTTCGTACTTCAGCCCCACCGTTTCCAGCGCCTCTTTTACGGCGCGTCCGGTTTCTTCGGCGCTCAGCGGCGTTTTCGAAAAATTTTTCAGCCCGAACGCCACGTCCGCAGCCACCGTTTCCGCAAACAGCTGGTATTCCGGGTACTGAAACACCATACCCGCTTTGGAACGCAGTGCAAAAAAGTCGGTTGTTTTATCCGTCAGGTCAAATCCGTCCACCGTTAAAACGGTGCGCTTTTCTTCGGCAATCTCCGCGGCGTTTTTCTTTTTCTTCTTCGGTTTGTACTTTTTCTGCGCCGTGGGCAGTTTTTCCAGCGCGTTCAGATGCCGTACGAACGTGGATTTTCCGCTGCCCGTATGCCCGATGATTCCGAAAAATTCTCCCTCGCGGATCTGTAACGAAACGCCGTTCAGCGCGTGTTCTTCCGCGCCGTCGTACGAAAAATACAAATTTCTGCAATCGACGATGTTTCTGCTTTCCGCATCCGCGTTTTTTTCCGCGCCGCCCGCCGCTTTGCTTTCCGTTTCGTTCGCCGCATGTTCCGCGCCGCCGTACGTTATTCCGCCGTTTTTTGCAATCTGCGAAGCGATATCCTTCGCGATTTCTTCGGGCGAAAGCGAATCGGACACGTCCAGCCCCCGCGCGCGCAGATCTCTGCATATTTTAACGCTTTTCGGCAGCGCAAGATTGTAAGAAAGCAATTCTTCTTCGCTTTTCAGCACTTCTTCGGGCTTGCCCTGCAACACCACTCTTCCGCGATGCAGCACAATCGCGCGGTCGGCAAGCATGGCTTCTTCCGGAAAGTGCGTTATGTCAATCACCGTGATTTTATTTTCTTTATTGAGTTTCTGCACCACCGACGTTATCTCGCGCCGCCCGCGAGGATCGAGCATCGCCGTGGATTCGTCCAGAATAATAATCCGCGGCTGCAACGCAAGAACGCCGGCTATGGCTACGCGCTGTTTCTGCCCGCCCGAAAGCTTCGTTGCTTCCGCATGGCGGAATTCTTCCATTCCCACCGCGCGCAGCGCGAAATCGATTCGCCGCCCGATTTCTTCCCGCGGCACGCCCGTGTTTTCGGGGCCGAACGCAACGTCGTCCTCCACCACGCTCGCCACCGTCTGGTTATCGGGGTTCTGAAACACCACGCCCGCGTTTTTTCTGATTTCGAACAGATTTTTCCTGTCGGCGGAATCCATGCCGAGCACGAAAATTTTCCCCGCGGACGGCGTCAGCAAACCGTTGATCAGGCGCGCCAGCGTAGATTTTCCGCTGCCGTTATGCCCCAGAATCGCCACGAACTCGCCCTGTCCGATTTCCAGCGATACGTTTTCCAGCGCGTTTATTTCGCCGTCGCCGTACGCGAAAGAAACGTTTTGCAGTTTTACCGCGGGCGTTCTGCGATTCTCTTTCGCGAAAAGCGCTTCGCCCGCGCCGCTTTCCGCCGCGCCGACGTATTCGGTTGTGCCATTTCTTCCGCTCAATTTTTTACGTCCTTTTCTTTATCCGCGGCGCGAAAAGCCGGAACGCTTATACCGCCGATGTTCCGCCGCTCGTATCAATTCTCGTATCAATTACGGAATATTATAACAAATAATTACGAAAAATACAATGATTTTCATAAAAAACACAATAAAAAGTCTATGAAAAACCAGTGAAATTTTCGATTTTTCTCAAAAACATTAAAATTGCACAAAAAATTTTTGCGTTTTTCCGCGTTTTGCTATTGACTTAAAATAAAATAAAAGTTATAATATATACGCGAGGCTGCGGCTGCCCGTTTTTCTTTGCCTGCAAAAAATTTTGCGGCGAAAACGCGCGGTTGCCGCGCCCGACGCACAACAAGACAAAAAATATATTAACGGAGGCTTTTTTCGATGAAAAAAATGACCATCGACGGCAATACCGCCGCGTCGCACGTTGCGTACGCGTTCTCCGAAGTTGCCGCCATCTACCCGATTACGCCCTCTTCGCCTATGGCTGAATCCGCCGACGAATGGGCTACGGCAAAACGCACGAATATGTGGGGACAGAAGCTTAAAATCGCCGAAATGGAATCGGAGGGCGGCGCTGCGGGCGCGGTTCACGGATCCCTTTCCGCCGGCGCTCTTACCACCACGTACACGGCTTCGCAGGGCTTGCTTTTAATGATTCCCAACATGTACAAGATTTCCGGCGAACTTCTGCCCATGGTAATGCACGTATCCGCCCGTGCGCTTGCGGCGCACTCGCTGAACATCTTCGGCGACCATTCCGACGTAATGGCTTGCCGCCAGACGGGCTTTGCGATGCTGGCTTCTTCTTCCGTACAGGAAGTTATGGATCTTGCGCTTGTGGCGCACCTTTCCACGCTGAAGTCCTCCGTGCCTTTCCTGCACTTCTTCGACGGCTTCCGCACTTCGCACGAATATTCCAAAATCGAAGGATTCGACGAAACGAACAACTACGCCGAAATCAAAGCGATTTTCGATAAGCTGGGCATGCAGAAATACGTGGACGACTTCAAAGCCCGCGCCCTGAACCCCGAACATCCCATCCAGAAAGGTACGGCGCAGAACTCCGATACCTACTTCCAGAACAGAGAAACCGCAAACGCGCATTACGCGGCCGTTCCCGGTATCGTAGCCGAAATGATGAAAGTCGTTTCCGAGTACACGGGCAGAGAATATCACCTCTTCGATTACGTGGGCGCGAAAGACGCGGAAGAAGTTATCGTAGTTATGGGCAGCGGCGCCGAAACCATCGAAGAATCGATCAACGCGCTCAACGCCAAGGGCAAGAAGTACGGCTTATTGAAAGTCCGCCTGTATCGCCCGTTCGACGCCACGGCGTTCGTAGACGCGATTCCCGCTTCCTGCAAAAAACTCGCCGTGCTTGACAGAACCAAAGAACCCGGCTCCCTCGGCGAACCTCTGTATCTCGACGTATGCGCGGCGCTTGCCGAAAAAGGCAGAGGCGGCGTAAAGGTATACGGCGGCAGATACGGCTTGGGCTCCAAAGAATTCACGCCTACCATGGTGCTTTCCGTATATAAGAACCTTGAACGGAAAGAACCGAAAAACCACTTCACCGTAGGTATTTACGAGGACGTTACCAACTCCTCGCTGGATTTCTCCGAGAAGTTCGACGCGGCTCCCGCCGGCTCCACTTCCTGCAAATTCTACGGGCTCGGTTCCGACGGTACCGTGGGTTCCAACAAGAACACCGTTAAAATCATCGGCGACCACACGGATAAATACGTGCAGGCGTACTTCTTCTACGATTCGAAGAAGTCGGGCGGCATCACCGTATCGCACCTGCGTTTCGGCGATAAACCCATTCAGTCCGAATACTTAATCGACGCGGCGGACTTCATCGCGTGCCACAACCCTTCGTACGTTACCCGTTACGATATGGTAAGCGACCTGAAAGACGGCGGCTCTTTCCTTCTGAACAGCGAGTGGACAACCCTCGAACTGCTTGAAAAAGAACTGCCCGCCAAGATGAAAAACGCGCTGGCGAAAAAGCACGCGAATCTGTATGTGATCGACGCCATCAAAATCGCCGGTCAGCTCGGTCTCCGCGGCAAAACGTCCACGATTCTGCAGTCCGCGTTCTTCTGCATCAACAAGCAGATCATGCCTTACGAAAGCGAGAACCCCGACGACAAGAACACCGCCGTTGCGCTGATGAAGTACATGGCGTACAAGTCGTTCTCCCGCAAAGGCGACGCGATCGTTCAGATGAACTACAACGCCATCGATTCCGCGAAAGCCAACCTTGTAAAAATCGAAATCCCCGCTTCGTGGGCTACCACAACCGAAGGCGCGGAAATGGTGAAACTTGCGGATAACGAATATTTCCGCAACGTGGTTGCGCCCATCCTCGCGCTCGAAGGCGACAAACTTCCTTCTTCGGCGTTCAATGCGGACGGCTCGGTGCCTACGGGAACCACGAAATTCGAAAAACGCGGCGTTGCCGTAAAAGTGCCCGAATGGAACGTGGATAAGTGCATTCAGTGTAACCAGTGCGCGTTCGTGTGCCCTCACGCAACCCTTCGCCCCTACCTTGTGGCGGACGGCGCAAACAAACCCGCCGACTTCGTTACGAAGCCCGCGATGCAGGCGAAAGGCTACGGATTCCGTATGCAGGTTTCCCCGCTGGATTGCATGGGCTGCGGCGTGTGCGCGGATATCTGCCCCGTAAACCAGAAAGCTCTTGCCGACGCGGTGAAGAACGGCGAAAAAGCGGCGAAAGCGGAAAACAACGCCATCAATATGGTTGCGCTTGAAACGGTTGCCGAAAAACAGGCGGCAAACTGGAATTATGCGCAGACTCTGCCCGACGTTGATCCCGCCGTTATCGAAAAGATGGCGGACGTGAAGAAATCGCAGTTCTCGCAGCCTCTGTTCGAATTCTCCGGCGCATGCGCGGGTTGCGGCGAAACGCCTTACGTGAAGGTGCTTACGCAGCTGTTCGGCGACAGAATGATCGTTGCCAACGCTACGGGCTGCTCTTCGATTTACGGCGGCTCCTCCCCTACCTGCCCTTACACCACCAACAAACAGGGACACGGTCCCGCATGGGCGAACTCCCTCTTCGAAGACAACGCGGAATTCGGCTTCGGCATGAACCTTGCGTACAAGGCGAGAAGAGAAGCTTTGAAAGATAAGGTTGCCGCGCTTGCGGAACTTTGGAACGAGTACCCCGAATGCAAGAAGATTCTTACCGACTGGACGGAAAACATGGACGACGCGGAAGGCAGCAAGAAAACCGCCGCGGCGCTTGTGGCCGACCTCGAAAAGTGCAAGGACGATTGCGAGGGCGAAGAGCTTGAACTTGTAAACGACATCTTAAAGGCGAAAGATTGCCTTGTGAAGAAATCCTTCTGGATTATCGGCGGCGACGGCTGGGCGTACGACATCGGCTACGGCGGACTCGATCACGTGC
>ERZ1673744.3294-NODE-3294-length-11024-cov-5.056432_pt1 | contig 11024 bp, 10 predicted proteins | sample MGYA00580207_ERZ1673744 | MGnify/ENA primary metagenome ERZ1673744 (study PRJEB41218, sample SAMN15661751) | gut metagenome | host: Homo sapiens | place: Canada: London | collected 2015-08-20/2019-03-30 | study: EMG produced TPA metagenomics assembly of... | reverse complement strand
ATTGCCAAAGCTAATGAAAGTGCTAAAGCCTTTTTGATTATTCTCACAAAAAAACCCGCCATTTAAATAAGTGAGCTATTCCAATGCTATGCTCTAAAATCACCTTATCGAGCATATCCGGAATGCCGTGTCATGCTTTTTCATGACCTCTGTTGTGATTTTATTGACAACGTCCTTGTCAACATAGGCTTATTATAGGGCATATTATCTAATTTGGCAACCCCTTTTTTGAGTTTTTTTATCTTTTTTGCACATTCGCCTTTTTTTAAGCTAAAAAAATAACTAATTAAACTTTATCTATAAGGCGTGTATTTTATCATTTTTGTCAAATAGCCTATTTTTCGTACATTCCATGCGCCTTTCCGGCTAATATGGCAACTGTACTTTATATATAGAAAACAGCTTATTTACAGGGTTTTCTTTTAGTCATTATGTATAGTGCATGCAAAACCGATCTGTTTTATTGTGCAATTTTAAATTTTAGACTTTTTTCACTATTGGAGGGGTTCTGTTCTCCTCTTCTATATGTTAGTATACTATTATTAAATATATTTGACGCGGAAGACCGGACGCCCTCCGGCTCTTTTCGTGCAGAGGAGTTTTGAATGAGCAAAAAAGATTATACACAGGAAGAGGTGCTGGAAAGCACACAGAAGGATGCCCCGGATGACATTTTGATCCAGCCAAGGGGTGTCAAGCGTGAGGTGGCCGACGGTTTCTCAGATCCTAGATCTGCAGCGCCCAAAGCGGACCTTGCGACCGAAAACAGTCTTGAGCTTCACGCCATGACGAGATCAGAGCGCCGCAGATACAGACGGGCGCAAAAAAAGGCTGAGATAGCGGACATGACACGCTCACAGCGTTTTCATTATTTTATAGACTGCAACAAATGGAAGATCACGGGAATACTGATGATCGTAGTGTCACTGGCCTGGATCTCACTGGCGGTATATTCCAATACCCGGCCGACGGTATTTGCATATGCGGTGGTCAACAGTCCTGATCCATGGAGCGTGGACACATCCGTTATAGACGACTATAAGAGCTACTATAATTATAAGGACTCGGACAAGATCAAATATATGCAGAACCTGCATTACGATCCGACGACATTTGACGCTGACTACGATGCAAATGGAACGGAATACTCTTCCTTCCCGCTGCTGTGCGAGGACAATGTATATGATGTGCTGATATCCGACAAGGCCGGAGTTGAGTGCTGCAGTTGGATAAATCTGATACATCCGCTTGATACATATGACGGCACTCTCAAAACTCTCTTCGAGGGAGAGCTCAAGGATCGTGTAGTAACGGCGCAGGATTCCGCAAATCATACTTCCGCATACGCAATAGACATCAGCGGAACGGATTTTGCCAACCGCATGAACCTGGGATACAACGATGTGTATCTCTCATTCCCGGGCAACAGCGAGGAGAATGTTGACCACATTATCAAGCTGTTGAATTACATTTTTGATCTGGGTATAGAATAAGAAAAAATGGCTGTGACATATTGTTGTGTCACAGCCATTTTTTCTGTCATGATCTGTATTCAGGTGATCATATATCAATATATCAGTCCTCTGAATCCATGTTCATGACCTGTCTCTTTCTGGCAAGCTCGTCATTTGCAAGATACTCATCGTATGTTGTCTGCTTGTCTATGAGACCTGTATTTGTAATCTCTATGATTCTGTTTGCAGTTGTCTGTACAAACTGGTGATCCTGTGAGGAGAACAGTACTACACCAGGGAACTTGATAAGTCCGTTATTGAGTGCCGTGATGGACTCCATATCGAGGTGGTTTGTAGGCTCATCGAGAATCAGGGTGTTTGAACCCATGATCATCAGCTTGGACAGAAGACATCTTACCTTCTCTCCTCCAGATAGGACCTTGACCTTCTTAACTCCATCCTCACCTGCAAAGAGCATTCTTCCGAGGAAGCCTCTTACATATGTGGCATCCTTCTCGTCTGAATACTGTGTCAGCCAGTCAACTATCACGAGGTCGTTGTCGAACTCCTTGGTGTTGTCCTTAGGGAAATATCCCTGTGAGGTAGTAACTCCCCACTTATAGCTTCCCTCGTCCGGTTCCTCCTCGCCTGCAAGTATCTTGAAGAGCATGGTGGTTGACTTGGTGTTCGGTCCGACAAATGCTATCTTGTCGTCATGACCAACCGTGAACGAGATATCATCCAGAAGCTTTTCTCCGTCAACCGTCTTGGAGATATGTGATACGGTAAGCACCTCGTTACCGATGTCTCTCTTTGGTCTGAAATCAATGTATGGATATTTTCTGCTTGATGGCTTGATGTCATCCAGCTCGATCTTCTCAAGGGCACGCTTACGGGATGTAGCCTGCTTGGACTTGGAAGCATTTGCCGAGAATCTCTGAATGAACTCCTGGAGCTCTTTGATCTTCTCTTCCTTCTTCTTGTTGGCTTCCTTCATCTGCTTGATCATAAGCTGACTTGACTCGTACCAGAAGTCATAGTTACCTGCGTAAAGCTGGATCTTGCTGTAATCTATATCTGCTATATGGGTACATACCTTGTTCAGGAAATATCTGTCATGCGATACAACGATAACCGTGTTCTCAAAGTTGATGAGAAATTCCTCAAGCCATGCGATGGCATCCATATCAAGGTGGTTTGTAGGCTCATCCAGAAGAAGTACATCCGGATTGCCAAAAAGGGCCTGGGCAAGAAGCACCTTGACCTTGAGTCCACCATCCAGATCCTTCATCAGGCTGTAGTGATACTCTGTGCCTACTCCAAGTCCGTTCAGGAGTGTGGAAGCATCTGACTCTGCCTCCCAGCCGTTCATCTCAGCAAATTCAGCCTCAAGCTCTGCAGCCTTGACTCCATCCTCGTCTGAGAAGTCCTCCTTCATATATATAGCATCTTTTTCCTTCATTAGCTCATACAGACGCTTGTGACCCATGATTACTGTGTCAAGCACCTGGTACTCATCGTATTTGTAGTGATCCTGCTGGAGAACTGAAAGTCTCTCTCCATCATTCATTGTCACATCACCCTTTGACGGCTCTATCTCTCCTGACAGGATCTTCAGGAAAGTTGACTTGCCGGCACCATTTGCACCGATCAGTCCATAACAGTTACCCTCTGTAAATTTGATATTTACATCCTCAAATAAAGCCTTCTTACCAAATCTCAATGTTACGTTATTCGCACTAATCATCGACGTATATACCTTTCACTATTTACTCTGTCTGCACACGCAGACGTCTCCATTTTCAGTGATTAAGTATATCAATACATGTCAGATGTGTCAACTTTACTTTATGTACAGAGCGGCGCTTTTCCTGCCCCGCTCCACTCTTCCATTCTGATATCCTTTACCAGAATTTTCTGGCTGCCAGCTAGAGATTCTTGACTATAGGATCATACAGATCAAGCTCACAGTACTCTGTGTCTGTAAAATGATCGCAGTTAAGACAACTCTTACCCGTCACATCGTTTGAAAGGCCCTTACAAGAACACTTCTTCTCATACGCACTGCATCTCTCTGCAACTTCTTTGTAGGTTTCTGTTGAACTTCTCATGATGTTCTCTCCTTTTTGCTATGCATTTTTCTGCTGCCTTATTATTGTGTGTCTTTTTCTGCTTTTTATTCCACATTTCATTCTTCGCTGATTCTTTGCCACATCAAGGTACGGATTCTTGACAATATGCTATATATTAAGTACAATCAGAATTAAAAATTTTTTAAATGATTGGAGATGAAATCTTGGACGCAGGTTCCATAATAAACATTATCATTCTGGTGGTGCTGATCGCACTGTCCGCATTCTTTTCTTCAGCTGAAACAGCACTCACAACGGTGAGTAAATTCTCGCTCAGGTCTCTTGCAGACAACGGCAACAAGCGGGCCTCACGGGTTCTCAAGGTCACAGAGAATTCAGGCAAGCTGATAAGCACTATTCTTATAGGAAATAACATTGTCAACATATCAGCATCTTCTCTCACGACCACATTCGTAACAAAGGCATTTGGAAGCTCTGCTGTCGGTATTGCAACCGGAGCCCTGACACTGATCGTTCTCCTCTTCGGAGAAATCACACCAAAGACCCTGGCTCAGCGTTATAACCTGAAGATATCGCTGTTATACATTGACATAATCCAGTTCCTTATGATAGTGCTCACACCTGTGATATTCATAGTGAATAAGATCGCTGATTTTATATTCTGGATCATAAGGCTCGACAAGGACGGCGGGAACCAGAAGATGACCGAGGATGAACTCATAAGCATGGTGAACGTCAGTGAGGAGGAAGGCGTCATCGAGGACAAAGAGAAGGAAATGATAACCAATGTGGTGGACTTCGGAGATTCCATTGCAAGGGATGTCATGATCCCAAGAGCAGATATGACCATCGCCTCTGTTGATATGGCTTATGATGATCTGCTGAAGCTCTACATGGAAGTACCGTATACGAGAATTCCTGTATATGAGGACTCCAGAGATAACGTGATCGGTATCCTTCATGTTAAGGATCTCTTCTTCTACAAGGCAACCCATGATATCAATAATTTCAGCGTTCGTAACATCATGAGAAAGCCACTGTATGTATATGAATATCAGAAGACCAATGATCTTCTGCACTCCATGAAGTCGGATTCCAATACCATGGCCATAGTGCTCGATGAGTACGGAATCTGCATAGGACTTATTACCATTGAGGATCTCATTGAGGAAATCATCGGAGACATCAAGGATGAGTACGACACGGAGGAACACAACAACATCATCAAGGTCGACGACACCCACTACAACGTCGATGGCTCCATCAAGCTGGATGATCTGAATGATGCACTGAATCTAAAGATAGAATCAGAGGACTACGACTCCCTCGGCGGTTACATAACCGAGCTGCTGGATCACATTCCAGCCAAGGGCGAGTCCGTCACCGACATCTCATGCATCTACAAGGTACTTGAGATGGACAAAAAGCGAGTCGCCAGAGTGCTTATCACGCTGGCTCCGCAGGAGCCAGGCGACGCCGATGGCGAGTAAGTCAGCGCCGGGTGGCGGGGTTATGCGCAAACAGACATTTTCGTTGAAAAAGATACAATTTTGTGATATTTCTCGAAGGAATTTACGAAAAGCACACAGGCTTGCAAAAGCTTGTGTGCTTTTCTCTTTTTTCGGCTCAAAAAGATACAATCGTCAAACTTGCAGCCAGCTAGCGTCCTGAGCATTCTCTTTCCTCTTGATTTTTTAACAAATTAATACGTTTTATAGTAAAACAACCTTGTAATGTAGTTTTGAATACTATATAATATGTCGTGTTGATTCAAAATCAACTGTTTATATGCGGTATTACACACTGCATAAACAACACATACTGCACAAAACAGCACATGCTGCGTAAACAATGCATACTGCATACACAGCACGTACAACTGTTGGAATATGTCAATTTGTGAACGGTATTTATGAACAGCTTTTTCGCACAGCAGTTCCTGTGCGTGCTCCAACTAATATAAGAGGTGTCTATATGGATAAAAAGACAAATATTAAAGACATAATATCAATGGCCGGTGGCCTTGATTATATAAACCCTAAGGATATTCCTTCCATTGACCTGTACATGGATCAGTTGACCACCTTCATGGAGGATCAGCTTGGAAAGAACAGGCGCAATGACGAGGACAAGGTGATGACCAAGACCATGATCAACAACTACACAAAGAACAATCTTCTGCCATCGCCTAACAAGAAGAGATATTCTAAGCAGCACCTTATACTGCTCATTTATATATACTACCTGAAGAACATGCTCAGCATCAACGATATACAGACTCTGCTTGAGCCTCTTATAGATGGTTATTTTGATTCCAACAAGGACGGAAAGGATATTTCTGATATATACGCCCACTTGTATGAGCATCTATCCCAGCATTACGGTGACATCATCAAGGATATCGTGAGAACAGCCAACAAGGCTGATGCCATGTACGATCCTGAGAAGGACTCCTATCTCCACGATCTCAGCATGATCTCACTTCTCTCAGTTGATATATATGCCAAGAAGAAATATGTGGAGCATCTGGTAGACAAGCTCAGACAGGAATCTGAGGAAGATGCCAAGGCGAAGGCTAAAGCCCAGGCACAGAAAGCCAGAGAGCAGGCAGCAGCCAAAGCCGCAAAGGCTAAGCAGCCACAGGCAAACGCCGCAGCCGAGGGCAAGAAAAAATAGTCAGCTTACGCACAACCAACAAGTATTGCGACCAGATTTCACAGGACTCCAGCCTGTAACACAAATAAAACCCCTGAACGATAAAATGTAATCGTTCAGGGGTTTTGTCTGACTACTTGTCGGTTTTCTCGTTGCTCTGCTTGTCATTCTGCTGGAAGCTCTTCATTCTTGAAAATACAAGCTCATATCCGTCCTTGCCATAATTCAGGGATCTGTTGACCCTGCTTATCGTGGCTGTGGATGCTCCGGTCTTCTCCGCAACCTCCAGATATGTGTTGTCTTCCTTCAGCATCTTGGCCACTGCAAAACGCTGTGCTATAGATAACAGTTCATTCACCGTGCATACATCCTCAAAGAAATTAAAGCACTCCTCTTCTGTCTCCAATGTAAGTATTGCCTCAAACAGATCCTGTACTGCCTCTGTATGTACTGTTTTTCCCATGTCTAAGCTCCTTTTTGACTTTCACGACTTTAGCGTGATAAAGTAATATATACTATATACCACTTTCTTATAATTTGCAATCTTTTTTGATCCAGACTGAAAGGCCTCTTCTGTTGACATAGAACTCGCCACAGCCCTCGTCATCTATCTTGATGTCATACTTGGCATTACCCATGACATCTGCAAAATGTGCTCCCGCAAACTGTCTGCCCACATACATTCTCTTGGTGCCGCCCATTCCATCGGACATGACAACCGCAAGTCCTGAATCCTTGTGCTCCTCGTCGCCCTCTCTGGTCCATCCAACAACCTCGCTGTGATCAAAGTAGTCGTGCTGAGTTCCGTATGCATATTTCTTTCTGAGCTTGAGCAGCTTATTCAGTATCGTCTTCTTAGACTTTACCTTAACCTGTGGTATTCCCGCATAGTCGCCGATATACAGGCACGGATAGCCCTGCTCTCTGAGCAGTATGACCGCATACGCCAGAGGCTTGAACCAATCCTCAACGTACGATTCCAGAACTCCTCCGACCTGGGATTCGTGGTTATCTACAAATGTAACAGCCTTCTCCGGATTGCTCATCATAAGCGAACCCTTAAGCAGATCTGCCATGTTATACTCTCCATCTGCCACAGATGCATCGTGGAAATTGAAGTGCAATGGCACATCGAACATGGATGCCTCATTGTCTGTGGCCTTGATATAGCCATTCAGATATTCTGTATTCCAGTGCCAGAAATCACCGACAGCAAATATGTCCTTATGTACATATTCCGGAGCCTCATCTGCGCCCTTCTTCTTAGCGGCTGTAGGGACATCAGATGTCGCTTCAATAAAATCCTTCACAAACCATGCAGGGATAGCCTCTGCCTCCTGGAATCTGAATCCGTCCACATCAGTGGTCTTCTCGTACCACTGAGCCCACGCCATGAGCTCGTCGTACACTTCCTGATTGTAGAAATCAATCTCACTTCCAATTATATAATCATACTTGGAATATTCCTTGTTCGCCTCGTCATAATCCTTGCCCTCAAGAGCGCACACACGCTTCTTGAATTCTTCCTGCTTCCAGTCTATTCCCGCAAAATGCTTCCAGTTCCACTTGAACTTGGAATACTTTGACTTTCTTCCAGGAAATGTAAACTTTGAAAGTGCTCCCACAGTCTTCTTATTGCCGATCATCTGTGGAATATCTTTGGTGTTGAAGTCGGCTGCTGTAACCTTCTCTATCCTGTCAGCGCCGAGCTTCTGTCTGACCGCAATGTCCGCATAGACATTTATCCCCTGATCCTTCATAGCCTTTATAGCAGCTATATACTCATCCTTAGTTCCATATCTGGTTCCAACTGAACCCTTCTGGTCAAACTCTCCCAGATCATACAGATCGTACGGAGCATACCCCATATCTTCTTTGCCCTGTGCTCCCTTTGTAGCAGGCGGAAACCATACAGCCGTAGCCCCCATCTTCTTCAGAACCGCAGCGTCCTCTGCTGCCTTTTTCCATAAATCCTGGCTGTCGGTCGTATTCGCTGTAAAATACTGTACCAAAAGTCCGTTATCCTTCATCTCAATACCTCCGTTATTGGCTTTTAATCACCCTTATAAGTCATTATATCAAATCTGAATATATGAGTAAAGACCGACAAATAACAAAAAACATGCCCGCAGATTCCCCTTACCGGAGTGCCTGCAGGCATGCCAAGGACACTATGTACTGTAACGTATATATCTCGGATCACACACGCTGATCCATGCATGTATACACCACAGCTTATAGCTGTATTACATATTCTTGATTCTCTCTATAGCCTCAACTGTATTCTCATAAGTTCCGAATGCAGTAAGTCTGAAATATCCCTCACCGCTTGGTCCGAAGCCTGAACCTGGGGTTCCGACTACATTTGCATTCTCAAGCAGATAATCGAAGAAATCCCATGATGACATGTTGTTCGGTGTCTTAAGCCAGATGTATGGCGCATTTACACCGCCTGATACAGTGTAGCCTGCATCCTTGAGTCCCTGTGAGATAACCTTTGCGTTGTTCATGTAGTATGCGATCTGAGCCTTTGTCTGAGCCTTGCCCTCGTCTGAGTACACTGCGTCTCCTGCTGCCTGAACAATGTATGGAGCGCCATTGAACTTTGTTCCATGTCTTCTTGCCCACAGGCTGTGCATTGACACGCCATCTGCGTCCTTCAGATCCTTTGGAACTACAGCATAGCCAAGACGTGTTCCTGTGAATCCTGCGTTCTTAGAAAAGCTCTTGAGCTCGATAGCACATGTCTTTGCGCCCTCGCACTCATATATTGTATGAGGAACATCCTCCTCGCTGATATATGCCTCGTATGCAGCATCGTAGATGATGACTGCTCCGACCTTATTTGCGTAATCTACCCACTCCTGAAGCTGATCCTTCTTGATTGTTGCTCCTGTAGGGTTGTTTGGGAAACACAGATATATGATGTCAGGTGTCTCCTTTGGAAGCTCTGGCGCAAAGTTATTGTCCGCAAGACATGGCATGTAAATTACATCGCTCCACAACTCTGTGTTCTTGTCGTATGTTCCTGTTCTTCCTGCCATTACATTTGAATCAACATATACAGGGTATACAGGATCACATACTGCGATCTTGCTGTCTGCTGTAAATATCTCCTGGATATTTGCTGAGTCACTCTTTGCCCCGTCGCTGACAAATATCTCATCAGCAGATATGTCCACGCCTCTGTCAGCATAGTCGTTCTTTGCTATGGTGTTTCTGAGGAACTCATAGCCGAGATCAGGAGCATATCCCTTGAATGTCTCCGCAACTGCCATCTCATCTACAGCCTTGTGAAGGCGCTCTATGATAGCCGGTGCAAGTGGCTGAGTCACATCACCGATACTGAGTCTTATAACCTTCTTGTCAGGGTGTGCCGCGCTGTACTCTCTCTGCTTTCTTCCAACTGTTGAGAAGAGATAACTTCCCGGAAGCTTTAAATAATTTTCATTTGCCTTAAACATATCTTTCCTCCTAATATATATCAGTCCAGCCTTCAAATACTTCCCTTGCCGGTCCTGTCATGTACATAGTTTCATTCTGCCTGTCGTAATCAATATCTAAAGTTCCTCCGAGCAATGAGACCTTTACCGAATCTCTCGTCCTGCCGGCAGCTATCCCCGCCGCCACAGCCGCACACGCGCCTGTACCGCACGCAAATGTCTCGCCGGAGCCGCGCTCCCACACTCGCATCCTCATATGATCTTCGTCAACGATCTGGACAAATTCTACATTTGTCCTGTTCGGGAACATGGGATGCACTTCCATCTCAGGCCCCAGAGTCTCCATCTGGCAGACATATATATCATCCACCCACACAACCGCATGGGGATTGCCCATGGATACCCGGACAAAATCCACGGTTTCATCAGGCAGAACAGCCATCTCGACAGCCGCACCTATATCCGGTCTGCCCATATCCACACATACCGCAACCACTCTTCCATCCTGCAGAATACATCTGAGCCGTTTTATACCCGCCTGTGTCTCCACAGTAAATTCCGTCTTCTCCGTCATTCCATGGTCGTATACATACTTGCCAAGGCATCTTATGCCATTTCCACACATCTCTGCCCTGCTGCCATCCGCATTGTATATATCCATATTAAAATCAGCCCTGGCCGAAGGTCCTATAAGTATCAGTCCGTCGCCCCCAATGCCCCTGTGCCTGTCTCTGACAAGCCTGGCTAAGATCTCCGGATCATATACCTTTTCTCTGAAGCAGTTCACGTACACGTAGTCATTTCCAAGTCCTTCCATCTTCGTGAATCGCAATAGAAAGCCTCCCTCTTGATCTGTTTTAAAAACAATCTGAATTATCCAGTATCATATATGCCATCTCGACTATATTTATACCGTTATCCATGCTCTTCTTTTGCAGATATCTGTGAGCGCCCTGTTCATCATACTCAAAGTAGTGCATAAGCTTTAGTTTTGCCGCCTTGATGACCTTCTTCTCTTCCTCGGATCTCTCCTTCGGCCTGGACTTTCTCTTTTTTCTCTCCCACAGAAGATTCTCTATTGTGAGACTTACGGTATTCACAAAGTCCATGGACTTTATCGGCATAGACAGACATACCACGCCGCTGTCCCGGACTTCCTCATAATTCTTCTTGCTGCTGAGCACGATCATGTCAAAATATTTCGGAATATAATTCTCAAGATCTGAATACATCATATCCAGGAATTTATATCCACATATTATGACTCCATCGTCACACGCATCCGCAGCCTGCGCCGCCTGGGCTCCGGTTGTACACACCTTTGTAACACTTATACCATTGCGAATGAGCAGGTTTTTTATACTCTTTGCTTCCTCTAT
>ERZ1673744.3271-NODE-3271-length-11095-cov-4.317754_pt1 | contig 11095 bp, 10 predicted proteins | sample MGYA00580207_ERZ1673744 | MGnify/ENA primary metagenome ERZ1673744 (study PRJEB41218, sample SAMN15661751) | gut metagenome | host: Homo sapiens | place: Canada: London | collected 2015-08-20/2019-03-30 | study: EMG produced TPA metagenomics assembly of... | reverse complement strand
GGTCTGGGCACCCTGCTCGCGGGCATCGTGGGCATCAGCAACATCATGCTGGTGACCGTCCGCGAGCGAACGCAGGAGATAGGCGTTCGCCGCGCATTGGGAGCCAAGCCGCGCACGATCATCTCGCAGATCATGAGCGAGGCTTTCGTACTGACGTTCGTGGCCGGCGTTTTCGGGCTGGCACTGGCTGTCGGACTGCTGTCGGCGGCCGAAACGCTCCTCTCGCCCGGCATGCCGGTCCCGCTGAGGGCCCAAATCCCGTTCTCGACCGGCATGCTCTCGCTCGCGGTGCTGGTCGCCGGCGGCCTCGTCGCCGGTATCCTGCCGGCCAGCCGGGCCATGCAGATCAAGCCGGTCGACGCCATACGGGAAGAATAGAAACGAAACATAAACCGAAAAACTCGAAATAATGAAAAAGGTTCTGAAAATTTCGCTGGGCGTGCTTTTCCTGCTCATCCTCTGCGGCACGTTCGCATTCCTGTGGTACAAGACCCGTCCCGTCAAAGAGGTCTACCAGATCGTCGTTCCGCGGACCGACACGATCGAGAAACGGGCCGTGGCGACCGGGAAGGTCGAGCCGCGCGACGAGGTCCTGATCAAGCCTCAGATTTCGGGTATCATATCCGAAATCTACAAGGAAGCGGGCGAGCAAGTGCGACAGGGGGAAGTGATCGCCAAAGTGAAAGTGATCCCCGAAATGGCAACGCTCAACAGCGCCGAGTCGCGCGTCAACGTGGCGAGGATCAGTCTGGATCAAACCCGGCGCGACTTCGACCGCGTAAAGGAGCTGTACGGCTCGGGCGTGATCTCGAAGGAGGAATTCGAAACGAGCCAGACGACCCTCTCGAAAGCCGAGGAAGAGATGCAGAACGCCAAGGATAACCTCGAGATCGTCCAGAACGGCATAGCCAGCCGCAACGCCGAGCTGAGCAACACGCAGATCCGCTCGACGATCACCGGCATGATTCTCGACGTGCCGGTCAAGGTCGGCAACTCGGTGATCCAGGCCAACACGTTCAACGACGGCACGACGATCGCGTCGATCGCCGACCTGAACGATATGATCTTCCGGGGCAAGGTCGACGAGACGGAGGTGGGACGCCTGCGCGAAGGCATGCCCGTCAAACTGACGATCGGCGCGTTGCAGGACGTCGCGCTCAACGCCGTACTGGAATACATCGCCCCGAAAGGAGCCGAGGAAAACGGCGTAATCATGTTCGAGATCAAAGCCTCCACGCAGATACCGCAGGACCTGTTCGTCCGGGCGGGATACAGCGCGAACGCGGAGATCGTGACCGACCGGCGGGCCGGCGTGCTGACGGTACCCGAGAGCGCCGTCGAGTTCGAGGGCGACAAAACGTTCGTCAACCTGCTTACGAGCGACTCGACCGCTACCGACCAAACCTTCGAGCGCAAGAAAGTCAAGCTCGGCCTGTCGAACGGCGTCAACGTCGAAGTTACCGAAGGACTGTCCGGAGGCGAGAAACTGCGCGGCACGAAACAGCCTGCCATAAAATAACCGGTAACCGAACGATTTCAGAACCCGTTTAACCGTACAACCATGACCATACGAAAAACCATGCTGGCCGCCCTCGTCCTTACGCTTCCCGCGGCCGGAGCCTCGGCCCAGCAAGAACCTTGGACGCTCGACCGGTGCATCGAGTACGCGGTCGAGAACAACATCTCGATCCAGCAGTTCCGCCTGCGCGCCGAAGATCAGGACGTCAAACTGAACACGGCCCGCAACAGCCGGCTGCCGAATCTCAACGCAGGGCTCGGCGGAAGATTCGGCTTCGGCCGAACGCTCGGAGACAGTAACACGTACAAGAATGTCAACCAATTCACATCCAGTCTGAGCGTATCGACCAGCATCCCGCTGTTCAACGGCATGCGCATCAAACACGACATCGCCGCCCAGAAGCTGAGCCTGCAAGCGGCGATGCAGGACCTGGCCCGGGCCCGCGAGGACGTTTCGCTGAACGTGACGGCGCTCTACCTTCAGGCGCTGCTCAACAAAGAGCTCGTCCGCGTGGCCGAAAGCCAAGTCGCGCTGAGCATGGCTCAGGTCGAGCGCAGCCGGCTGCTCGTCGAAAGCGGCAAAAGTCCCGAATCGGAACTATACGAGAGCCGCGCGCTGCTGGCCAAGGACTCGCTGACGCTGACTCAGGCGCGGAACACCCTGACCCTGTCGCTGCTCGACCTGAGTCAAGCCCTCAACAGAGAAGATGCGACGGGCTTCGATATCCGAATGCCCGAACTGGGAGCGATCCAAATCGGCGCGATGAGCAGTATGGAATCCCCTTCGGTCATATACGAATACGCCGTCGGGAACCGCCCGAGCGTGCAGGCCGAAAAATACCGACTACAGAACAGCGAAAAAAATCTGTTGCTGGCCCGCTCGGCCCGCTATCCGCAGATTTCGCTCGGAGCCAGCTACGGGACCAGCTACTTCTATATGTTCGGCAATGAGAACAAGGTGCTGAACGCAGGCTTCGGAAACCAGTTCCGTAACCACGGAAGCGAAGAGGTCGGGCTGAACGTCAGCATACCGATCTTCAACCGGATGGCCACGCGCAACAACATCCGCTCGGCCCGGATCGCCATCCGCAATCAGGAGCTGGCGCTGACCGAAGCCCGGCAGGCGCTTCGCAAGGAGATCGAACAGTCGTACTACAATGCCGGGGCAGCCTATCAGAAATATCTGTCGGCCTCGCGCTCGCTCGAGGCGGCCCGGGAAGCCTTCCGCTACGAGGAGGAGAAGTCCGCCGCCGGCCGCTCGACGATCTTCGACTACAACGATGCCAAAACGCGCATGGAGCGGTCGGAGTCGGAAATGGTGCAAGCCAAGTTCGAATTCATCTTTCGCCGCAAGATTCTCGACTTTTACGCGGGCGAACCTCTGGGCTTCGAGAAATATTGACGGGAACTCTCTCGGACCGATGCCGCCGGAACCGCAACCTCATTGCTTACCGCAAAGGATACGGCCTCCGGCGGCTTTTCGGCAAATGTGGCATCGACTTTGACGAAGACCGGACAACAACCGACTAAAACCGGAATGCCATGAAAAAACTTCTGTTCATACTGCTCTCGATGATGTCCGTCTCGGCGGCGCTTCGGGCGGGAAACGAGATCCGGACGACCGATCCGCAAAAACTGCCCGCAACGGCACGCGAATTCATCGCGACCCATTTTCCCGACACGCGGATCGCCCTGATCAAAATCGACCGCGAAGGAGGCCGGGCCGATTCGTACGACGTCCTGCTCGAAAACGGTTCCGATCTGGAATTCGACCGTCGGGGCCAGTGGACCGAGATCGATGCCGAGCGGACGACCGTACCCCAGAGCATCATTCCGCTCCGCATCGCCGACTACCTGAAACGGAACTATCCCGACCGGCCGGTCGTCAAGATCGACCGGGACCGCCGCGGGTACGGCGTCGAGCTTTCGGACGGAACCGATCTCGAATTCAACGTTCGGGGCGATTTTCTGCGCATCGACTATTGACGCCTCTTCTCCGGTGGCAGGACTCGCTTCCGCGGATACCGGATACCGGACCGTTCGCGAACTTTTCGTACCTTTGCCGGGAACGACCGAAGGCCGATCGGGGAAAAGGTCGGCCGGTCGCAAGACAACCCGATGAATATGAACGAAAAGTATAAGATCCTGTTCGTCTGTCTCGGAAATATCTGCCGCTCGCCGGCAGCCGAGGCCGTTTTCCGCGACCGGGTCGAAAAAGCCGGGCTCGCCGGGCGGTTCGAGATCGACTCGGCGGGGCTGATCGGCTACCATGCCGGCGACGGAGCCGACCCGCGAATGAAGGCGCATGCCGCGCGGCGGGGCTACCGCCTCGATTCGATCTCCCGGCCCGTCGCGCCCGAAGACTTCGACCGTTTCGACCGGATCGTCGGCATGGACGACCGCAACCTGCGCGAGTTGCGCAGACTGGGCCGCAAAACGGAGTCCGGAGCCGCCATTTGTAAAATGACCGATTTCTGCCGGAAGTCCGACTGCACGGAAGTCCCCGACCCGTACTACGGGGGCGACGCGGGATTCGAGCTGGTACTGGACCTGATCGAGGACGCCAGCGACGGACTGCTCGAACGGATTCGCTCGGAGCGCGAGTTATAGCGAAGACACGACCCGGTCGGAGTTCGGCCGCCGCTTTCCTCAACGCACGGGCAATACCGCTTCCGTGCATGTCGCCGCATCCTCTTCCCAGCCTCGACGCCGGAAATCATCGGTGCCGGAATACTCTGCCGGACGACTATTCGACGGCAATCAGCCGGCCCGACGATATGTTCGGGAGAAAGACGAAGCGCCGCTCCCTAAAACCGGAACGGCGCTCCAAAAACTAACGACCACATACCGCACGCCTCACCGCTCGCTCAAAGTTCCATGACGGAGCGCCGGCATCCGACCGGCCGATCGGCGCCGGAAGCGTTTTACTTCAGAAACTGCACGATCCGGCCGCAGGCTTTTCCGTCCCCGTAAGGATTGACCGCCTGACTCATGGTCCTGTAATGCTCGGGGTCGTCGAGCAGCGTGCTGACGCCCCCGACGATTCGGTCATAATCGGTACCGACCAAGCGGACCGTTCCGGCGTCGAGCGCCTCGGGACGCTCGGTCGTATCGCGCATGACGAGCACGGGCTTGCCGAGCCCCGGGGCTTCCTCCTGAATGCCCCCGCTATCGGTCAGCACGACCGCGCTCCGCTCCATCAGGCAGACGAACGGCAGATATTCGAGAGGCTCGATCAGGAACAGGTTCGGCAGGGACGAATTCCCGAACGCCTCGTGAATCGGCCGGCGCACGTTCGGATTGAGGTGCATCGGATAAACGAAATCGACATCGGGATAAGTCTCGGCCAGATGCTTGATCGCCGAGCATATCCGCACGAATCCGTCGCCGAAATTCTCGCGCCGGTGACCGGTAATGAGCACCATGCGGCGCGATCCGTCGAGACGCGCCGTGTCGTACCCGCCTGCAAGCAACTCGCCGGCCAACCGGCCGGCCAGCTCCCTGTCGCTCCTGATCCGCTCCACCACCGTATGCAGCGCGTCGATCACCGTATTGCCCGTCACCAGAATCTTCCCGGGATCGACTCCCTCACCGAGCAGATTCCGGCGCGAGAGTTCCGTCGGGGCGAAATGATACGAAGCGATCCGGCCCGTGATCTGGCGGTTCATCTCCTCGGGCCAGGGGCTGTAGCGGTCGTGCGTGCGCAGTCCCGCCTCGACGTGTCCGACCGGAACGCGGCGGTAAAAGGCGGCCAGTGCGGCGGCCGTCGAGGTCGTCGTGTCGCCGTGAACCAGCACCACGTCCGGACAGGCCTCGTCGAGCACGTCGCGCATGCCCGTCAGCACGCGGGAAGTCACGTCGTAGAGATCCTGTCCCTGCCTCATAATGTTCAGATCGTAGTCGGGCTCGATAGCGAACAGCCTCAGCACCTGATCGAGCATCTCGCGGTGCTGTCCGCTGACGCAGACGACCGTCCGGAAAGAGTCCGGATGCCGTCGGAACTCCCGTACCAGCGGGGCCATTTTGATCGCCTCGGGACGAGTCCCGAAAACCAGCATCACCTTTTTCATTAGATAAAGTCTATTTTCTGAATATTCCGCAAAAATCGAGTATCACGGCATCGTCCCGGTACGCCAGCGAACGGAAAGGAGCGTGAGCGACCAGAAACGCCACGATGTCGGCCTGCGCATAGGCTTCCGCATAATCGGTCAGCTTATAGACCCGATGCTCGCGCACGTTCGGCTCGACGATCATATAGTCGGCGTCCTCGGCCTCCATCACCTTGGAAACGATGTACTTGGCCGGGCTTTCGCGCAAATCGTCGATATCGGGCTTGAAAGCCAGTCCCATCAGCGCCACGCGCGGAGGACGACCCTCGCGCACCTTGAAGCCGCGAACGGCCTCACGAATCCGCTCGGCGCACCAGAAAGCCTTGTAGTTGTTGATTTCGCGCGACTTGGCGATCAACTGCGACTCGACCGGAAACTCCGAAGTGATGAAATAGGGATCGACCGCGATGCAATGCCCTCCCACCCCGCTTCCCGGCTGGAGGATGTGGACGCGGGGATGCTTGTTGGCCAACTCGATCAGCTCCCAGACATTGATACCCGCCTTGTCGCAGATCAACGACAGCTCGTTGGCGAAAGCGATCTGCACGTCGCGCGAGGAATTCTCGGTCAGCTTGCACATCTCGGCCGTCTTCGCATCGGTCGCATGAAGCTTGCCCTCGACGAAACGGGCATAGAACTCCATGGCGCGCCGCGTCGAACGGTCGTCGATGCCGCCGATGACGCGGTCGTTATGCACCAGCTCGTAAAGCACGTTGCCCGGCAGCACCCGCTCGGGACAATAGGCTACGGACAGCTTCCCCTCCAGTTCGGGACGCTCGGCGAAAATCAGCCGCGCCATCCGGTCGGTCGTCCCCACCGGCGAAGTCGATTCGATGACGAACAGATCGTCCTCCTTGAGCAGCGGAACGACCGAACGCGTGGCCGCCTCGACGTACGACACGTCGGGCTCGTGATTTCCCTTGAACGGAGTCGGCACGACCACGACATAGACATCGCCGGGCACAGGCTCGAGCGACGCGCGCAGACGCCCGGCCGACACGGCTTCGCGGACCGCCTCGGCCAAGCCGGGCTCGACGATATGAATCTCGCCCCGGTTCACCTTCCCGACAATCGCCGGATCGACGTCCACGCCGACCACTTCCAAGCCTCTCGAAGCGGCGAGAGCCGCCGTCGGAAGACCGATGTATCCCAATCCCAAAAACAGAATGCGCTCCATAGCTTTCGTTCGTTTGCGCCCGCGCCGGAGACGGCCCCATCCTCTCCTTTCGCGCGATGCGCCGTAAAGTTACTCAAAATTTCGTCCCGGCGCGCCGTGCTTCCGTCTATTTGCCGCCGGCGGTCGCCGTGAACGTCCCGTTCGCAGCGGCCCGGGGAAGTTCTCCGAGAGGAAAGAAGTGTGCCTGAACGGATTACTTGCAATTCCGATTTTTTTCATTTATTTTTGAAATACGCGCATCGCGCTCACAAATAAGGAATCCCACAATTCACCTAAATCCTTATTATATCTATGAAACACAATTCAATCACCCGACTGCAGACGCAGGCCCCGGTATGCCTCGGCATCCGGATTCGTCGCAGCGCATCCGGCGCAAGTTCTCTCCCGATCGGATCTCCGGATCCGGAAGTATCCCGGCTCGGTCCACGCCCTATGAAAGCCCTATCCGGCAACCGCACGGCCGTTCGGGAAAGCCGCACGGCCCCCGAATCCTCCACTATTTCCGCAACCGCCTAAAACGACAAACGATGAACAAACTGGGAATCATTTCCCTGCTGCTGATCTCAGCGGCAGGGTGCTCGGAACATGCCTCAGAAGAGGGAACCGGCCGACTGCAAATCCGTCTCGACGTCGATCCGTCGGTCACGGTGAGCCAAACCAAAAGCAGCGATGCGACCGCATTCACGCTCGAAATCTCGCGCGACGGCGATATCGTCCGGACGATATCGCCTATCGGGGAGACTCCCGATCCGATCGAACTGACGGCGGGAGACTACCTGCTGACCGCCTACTCGGAACCGTTCGAGACCCCGCAATTCGACACGCCGGTCTACGGGGGATCGGCCCCAACCCGCATCAGCGTCGGCAAGCAGAGCGAGGCCTCCGTCTCCTGCGCCCAGACCAACGCGGGCGTGCGAATCTCCTATACCGACGACTTCGCGGCAGCGCATCCGGTCCGCTCGGCGAGCGTCCGGCAAATCGAGGGCATTCTGAACTTCGAAGGCGACGACGCGGAACGGACCGGCTACTTCCTGCCGGGCAGCGCGACGCTCGTCGTGACGGCAGGCAAAGCGCAGTACGAACAGGAACTCACGCTGGAAGCCCGCAAACTCTATCTCATCGAAATCGACGACACACCCGAGCCGACCTCCGGCAGGCTGAGCGTCAGCATCACCGTCTCCACCGACGTAACCGAAGAGCAGGTACAGATACTCTTTCCGTCGGGACGGATCGACTACCTCGAGACGATGGGAGCAGCGACGGTCTCCACAGCCACTCAGGTAGCCAAGTTCACCGGCTGGTCGTATGCCGAAGCCGAATATGCCGGAGCCGGCGTCACGGTATCGGCCCAAAACCCGTCGTCCGCCTACGTCGGGGCTTCGGGAGGCAACAATCTGACATTCAACTCGTCGGGAGCCTATTTCACTATTTCGGGCCTGAACGCGTCCTTGGCCTCGTCCGCTCCGGTCCTGCAGTTCGGCTGCGCCAACTCGGAACAGGGATACAAGCCGGGAGAACTGACCGTCAGCGTCAGCGACGGCGGCGGCACGTTCACGCCGCTGATTATCGGGGACGACGCGCGCCCGACCAATAAAAGATGGGCTCAGATTACGCTGAGCGACGGCATTCCCCATGCCAAAAATCTGATCGTCCGCTTCGAGTCGCGCGCAGCGGGCTATCAGATCGACGACATCGCACTGACGACAGCCGACTGATTCCGAAAGAGGCCGGCTTTCGGGCAAACTTTCGGACCGGGCGATGCGGATTCCGGAAAACCTGCAACGACCGGCTCCGATCCGGCAGACAGATCGACGGCTTTTCAGCGTACCGATAGCCGTGCAATCCGCAAACTCGTCCGGACTCGCCGAATAAATACAGGAGGGCGTCTCACGTTTGTGAGACGCCCTCCGTATTTTTGCCGAACAACCGGGCTGTCCGCCCGAACGGTCCGAGCTAAAAGACGTAGCCGAAGCCTATATTCAGATACACGTTGTACATCGGGAAACCGATGCTCTTGAAATCCTTCGGGAAAAGAGAGTTGAAAGCCCATGTCAGATCGGCGTACACCGTCAGATGCCGGTAAGCGGCGAACTCGGCTCCGATCTCGCCGCCCCAGTTGAACGTGCGCACGTCGCTGCTGAAATCGTAAGAGGCCGCCTCGACGCCCACCTTCGTGCCGACCGGATTGCCCTCGCGCATATATCCGTCGTAGGCGGTCCCGTCGAAGCCGCCCTCGATCAGGCAGGAGAAAAAGAGACCGGCTCTCAGGTCCCAGCGCGGAGACAGCTCGCGGAGCACCAGCACGGGCAGCGTGATATACTCGTTGCGGACTTTCGTATTGACCATGCCGGTGAACACGCCGCTGATCTCCCCCGGCTCGTCGCCGACGCTGACATTCATCGTCATCGCGTAATTCTTGACGCGCGCTTTGGTGGACATCCCCTTCGTTTCGAGACGAATACCGCTCAGCAGGGCCCACTTGTCGGTAAACCGCCGCATGATGTTGCCCTCGATCGAAAAGGCCATCGTCGGATTATAAGACTTGATTTTCCGTATCTCGACAGGGAACGGAATCGGCAGCGCGCCGCCCACGTTGAATCCGGCCTTGACCCGATATTCGAACTTGCGTTGCGCGGAAAGCGTGCCGCACAGGCAGGCCAGCGCCAACAGAATATATAGTTTTTTTTTCATATTCACTGGATTTTACTGCTCCCCGGCCAGCGGCTCCCGACAAACGACCTCCACGTCGTCGATCCACAGCTTGCTGCCCACCGCGCCCCGGAACCGGCCGCCGTCGCGGCTCGACGTGAAAACGACGGCCAGCTTGTACTTGAACTCCTTCGACTTCTGCGGATCGTACGGCTTCCGATACTCGAACTCGACATCGAACTTCTTGTATACATCCGTCTCCTCGGGCCGATCGACCAAGGCGACCGCCACCAGATTCGGAGAAGTCAGCACGTTGTCGCCATAGAGGCACTCCACTTCATCGTCGGTCTCGTAAAGCACGGCGTAGATATTGCACGAGTCGCGGCGCGCGGGAACCACCAATTGGTTGTTCTCATCGGTAATGTCGCCACCCGACTGATAGCGGTAATAGCCCGTGAGCCGCAGGGGCTCGCGGCCGAAAGTCATTCCAAAACGGGTCGCTTTCATCGGATCTTTCGTCGCGCTCATACCGTCGAACGTACCGATGAACAGGTTACCCGCCGCGATAGGCATCTTCAGATTGACGCCGAACGTTCCGGTAGCGCGCGTAACGAGCTTGGCCGCCCACTGACCCGAGTGAGACTCCTCGGTATAGGCCGTCGGGAACTTGTCGTACGACCCGCCGCCGCCGGTCAGCGCAAAGCCGGAATTGCCCGACGACCAGATGTTCTGGATCTGATCGCCCATGATCTCATAGGGAATCACGTAACTGCCTTGCTTTTTCCAGTTCTCGAAGTCGTATTTGGTCTGCATGTCGGACTGCGTGATGCTCACGCGGTAGGTTTTCTGCCATGCTCCGTCCTCGGAAGTAACCGTATACTGCTGGTCCTCGGTGAAATCGCGCTCGGTGCCCGACTCGGGCGAAATCGTCGCGCCGGGAGTCAGTTCGAATTCCGGCGCGAGCTTTTTCATATCCACGCCACCTACGACGAAAACCTGCACGCTGTTGTCGTCGATCGTCGGCTCCGACTTGAGTATATCGGCGGGAAGAATGCAACGGACGATGTCGGCTTCCGTATTGCGAGGTTCTCCCTTGATGCAGGAACTCAGCAGCAACAGCGACAGAGGGAAGATGCGAGTAAAAATTTTTTCCATAGAAGAGCATTTAAATTCACGCTCCCCGCATTCAGACGAAAACAGGGAATGGAGCAAAGATAATCCACATGGTTTCACTTTTCCAAATAAAAAACGGAAAAAGCGCACGGCTGTAACTTTTCGGTCCCGCCGGCGTTATACACTTTAGCGATTCGGAATCGAAAAGCAAGGAATATTCTCGTTATGAAGCGGATAAACAATAATAGCAAAATCGGAAAACCTTCCTCGGCCAGGATCGTCAGCCGCTCGTAAACGACGAAAAACGGAAACAAACAGTGCATACGAGCACCATCATTAATTAAACTTAACTTAAAAATTCAACATGAAAAAAATTCTCCTGTCTGCCCTTCCCGTTCTGTGCGCGGCGCTTCTTATGACCGCATGCGACGACGACGACAATGCAACGGCCAACTACTCCGTTCCGCTGGACGAGGCCGTAGGCTCCTATACCGGAGACAAGCTGCAGATCAACGTGGGAGGCCAGAGC
>ERZ1673744.3261-NODE-3261-length-11121-cov-4.426080_pt1 | contig 11121 bp, 12 predicted proteins | sample MGYA00580207_ERZ1673744 | MGnify/ENA primary metagenome ERZ1673744 (study PRJEB41218, sample SAMN15661751) | gut metagenome | host: Homo sapiens | place: Canada: London | collected 2015-08-20/2019-03-30 | study: EMG produced TPA metagenomics assembly of... | reverse complement strand
CATCCGGCAGGCGGTAACGGCACTGGAAGGCAATTATTCCGCAGTCATTACCGTGGATACCCCAAGAGTATAAAACAGAAAAATGGCCGGGATTCTGTTCAGGATCCCGGTCTTTTATTGCTCCATATCATCCTCAGCAAAGGGAAGTTCCTGCAGCACCACCTCCCGGATGAACCGAAAGGTTTTCTCCTCCCCCTTATCCCGCAGCATTGTCAGGATAAACCGCAGCTTGCGAGCCGTCACCGGGTGCATCCAGCGGTTATCCCCCGCCCGCTGCAGATATTCCAGCGGAGCGCCATCGTGGTATTGATCCCCCAGGTAGGTCCGGCTGGCAGCAATGCGATCCATACACATCTCCACAAAGAATTCAGTCGGCATCTCCAGCGGCTCATATTGGTGGGTCACCGGGCTCACATCTGTCCAGTACTCAAAATGGTGACGATTGCGGCCCTTGTGGTGCATCCACGCCAGCGAATAGCCATTCTCCCGGCGCTCCTGCTGCGTAGGGCTAAAGGTGCCCTGGTAATACTTCGCACCACGCCAGAATTCCGTTGGAGAGTATTTGGAAAGATCGTGGGTAAAACCCCGCCAGTACAGTCCCACCCGGAAGCAGTACTTCCGCACCAGGTGCCGGTGATGGGTAATGGTTCTAAAATGTCTGATGGGATGCATCTGCTCCCCCCTCTCTGCTTTACTCCGTTCATTATTATAATTCAACGGTCAAAGGATTGCAAACCCCAATGCAAAACGCTATAATAAAAAACACACACGCTAAAAAGGAGTTCTCCCATGACGATAAACGGTAAAAAATACATTGTAAAGGTCCCCACCGGCAAAACCACCAATGATTTTCAATTTGATGAACTGCTGCCGGCCTTCCGCAAATACTGTGCCAAGGTAGCACAGAACCAGGCCACCTGCATCGCCGGGTACACCAATACACTGGAAGTCCCCCAGGTGATGCGCTGGGCAGCCCTGCTACAGGATCTTACTGGGCAGTTCACTGAATGTTTGGGCTATATCGAGCGCATCAACTGCATCCCCACCGATGAGACAGGCAAGTTCCTGCTCCCCCGTGCTATTTATGAAGACTTCCGCACTTTGAATGAAGTCATCAGCTGTGTGGGTCCCGCCGCGTGGAACCAATGGGATGAGACCAGCAAGCTGTACTGGAAAAGCTGTGTTCCCCGGATGCGGATGCTGATAGAGAACGCCAAAGTGACCGAAGAATAAGGGGAGAAAACTTTTTTCGGTTTTTCCCCAAAAAGGGCTTGATTTTTTACCGGGCCTATGGTATTATAATCAAGCTGAAACGAAAGTTCCGGTATAAAATCTGGGTGTGGCGCAGGTGGTAGCGCGCTACCTTGGGGTGGTAGAGGCCGCTAGTTCGAGTCTAGTCACTCAGACCAAGTAAAAAAGGACGCCGACTGGCGTCCTTTTTTACTTGGTCTGAGCGGCTTTTGGAGTATTTCTTTGCGCAATCAATATCAGTGTCAGCCCCCGCTCTGTTCTCATTTTACAAGAATGGAGCGGGGGCTTCTATTGGGCTTCAATATCTTTTTAATAATGCTGGAGAAGGAGTATCATGGAACTGTCGCTGCGGTTGGCTCCCCATTCGTAGAATTATCGATAATAGTCCAAACTCCGCTTTCAGTATCTTCAATCAGGTAGAAAAACTGATCGATGTTCCCATCATCCAAAAATGTTTTTGTATGGTCATATTCCACATAGTATTTTGCTCTTACCGCTAAAAAGTGTTCTGCGAGGTAATCATCTGTCCATCCGCGAGACTGCGCAAGCTCACTTCCGGTATAGTTCTCAATCATTCGTTTTGTTTCGGTCTCGTCAACGGAGATCTCATCAATTCGGACAGTCAAAGTGTATTCTTTCTTAATTTGTCCTTCAATTGCACTTTGTACGGTTTCGATTGGATAAACAGACGGTTTTTGCAGCCAATTGTCAAACAAGCCATATTCATACGCAGCAAAGCCACAGAGTGCCAGCGATGCAACAATGGCAGCAACAAGTATAAAGGTGCGCTTCAGGCTTCTGATTTTCTTTCCCGAGCTATTATTCATAAATCTGCCCTCCTTTGCTTCAATAATATATTTATCATCAATCTTTTCGAATGCATCAAGGATCAAATCCGCGTTCATAGAACACCCTCCTTTTCTAAATAAGCGCGCAATTTTGCTCTTGTCCGATGGAGCATCGATTTTACCTTACTATTGCTAAAGCAAAAATCTGCACTGATTTTATCAATTGGATCTAAATACCAGTAACGGCAGAGGAGAACCTGTCGTTCCGTTGGGGCCAGTGTGCCGAGAAAACGGTTGATCTGCACTGAGAGCTCGCCCGCAATGACACTGTCCTCTACTGAAAGATTGGATGGGACACATTCCGAGAGTTCATCCAGTACAAGAGAAACTTCGTCACCGCCTCGCTTATCCCTGTGGGCATCACGCCATTTTTTCAGTGAAATGCTCCTGGTGATCTTGCCCAAAAATGTTCTTAGCATATTCGGATGGTGCGGCGGTATAGCGTTCCATGCGCCGAGGTATGTATCATTGACACTTTCATCCGCATCCTCTTGGTCGTGAAGGATGTTATAAGCGATATAGTAACAGTAGCTTCCATACTTTTGCTCTGTAGCGCTAATTGCCTTCTCGTTCCGCTCCCAATATAAATCAATAATCTTGCTATCCTCCATTACTCCACCTCCTGCAGTTTGAAATAAAGGCCTTTCACCCCTATACTACCTGTTTTTCTGGTTTGGTCGCAGGTTTTTTCGAATTTTCTTTGGGACAAATCATCCCAAGGTATCCTCCTCGGTGACGATATGTCCCTTGCGGAAACGCGCATCCTTGTATTCTCCCTTTATGATCTGTGTCATATCGTGACACAGCATCTGCCCTACGGCATCCTCTGTTTTGATGCGCTTCACGCAAAAGCCTCCCATTTGATATTCTTATATGAGTATAACCGATTATAGCAAAAAGCGGCGCCCTCTTTCAATGGTGCCGTTCGGCATAATGGTAAATGCGTTCGTCAATTTCGAAAAAACATCGTCAATTTTCTTCTCATCATCCGTCTCGTTCCTCATCCCCACTTATTCTTGAAAGCTCCCGCCCCGGTGGAGTATGATAAAAACCAATTCAAAAAACAGGAGAACATAATTATGGCATATACAGCAGCAGTTATCACCGTCAGCGATCTGGGCAGCCGCGGCCAGCGGGTGGATACCAGCGGCCCCGCCATCTGCGCCATGCTGGAGAAAGCCGGTTTTACCGTTACCTACACCGCCATTGTCCCGGATGAGATCCCCCAAATCCAAACCGAGCTCACCACTGTGGCCGATGGGCGTCACATCAATCTCATCATCACCACCGGCGGCACCGGGCTTTCCCCGCGGGATGTCACCCCCGAAGCCACCTTGGCCGTCCTGGACCGCGAAATTCGGGCCATTCCGGTGGCCATGTGGGTGGAGGGCCTTAAAATTACCCCCCGCGCCATGCTTTCCCGAGCCGTAGCCGGCACCCGTGGCCGCAGCCTCATTCTCAATCTCCCCGGCTCCGAAAAAGCCGCCCGGGAAAACCTTTCCGCTGTCATCGGCGCACTGGAGCACGCTATGCACATGATCGCTGCGGAAGGCCACTAACCCCCTGTAACACCAAGACACCGGTACCCCACTGGGATACCGGTGTCTTTTTGTCACTTTTGCTTACGCCTTTACCTTCTTGGCACATACGCTTTCGTATGTCTCCACGATCTCCTTTTCCGGGGCCTCGGTCAGCAGAGAAACCACCACCAGGGCAATGCACGCCACCACAAAGGCCGGCAGCAGCTCGTAGATGGCCCACGCGCCGCCCATCGGGGCAATCAGGTACTTCCATACAAATACCATCACGCCGCCGGCAACCATACCGGCCAGGGCGCCCCACTTGTTGCTGCGCTTCCAGAACAGCGAGAACAGCACCACCGGGCCAAAAGCCGCGCCAAAGCCTGCCCAGGCAAAGGAAACCACCCGGAATACCGAGCTGTTGGGGTCCCACGCCAGAGTAATACCGATGGCCGCAATAACCAGTACTGTCGCCCGTGCCACGATCATCTCGGTCTTGCTGCTCAGCTTGATGCCAAACACATTCTGAGAAAGATCCTGCGAAACGCTGGAAGCCGCCGTCAGCAGCTGGCTGTCCGCGGTGGACATCGTCGCCGCCAGAATACCGGAAAGGATTACGCCCGCCACAATGGCCAGCAGGATACCGTGCTGACTCATCAGGTCCGCCAGCTTAATGATGATCGTCTCTGCATCGCTGCTGTTGGTCAGGAAGGGCACCTTGCCCGCCACCGAAACGCTATAACCGATCACACCAATAGCCACCGCAATGAACATCGAGATCACCACCCAGACGGTCGCGATCCGACGGGAATCGTTAAGCTTCTTTTCCTCCTTGATGGCCATAAAGCGCAGCAGGATGTGCGGCATACCAAAGTAGCCCAGACCCCACGCCAGCGTGGAGATGATGCTGAGCCCCCCGAAGGAAGCCGCGCCGCCGGTGGTCACATCATAGCCCTTGGTCATGCTCAGGTAGCCGGGCAGCGCCTCGGCATTGGCAATGACGGTATCCACACCGCCCGCCTGTTGGATGCCAAACACCACTACAACGATCAGCGCAATGGTCATAAAGATGGACTGGATCAGGTCGGTGAAGGAAACCGCCATAAAACCGCCCAGCACTGTATAGCCAATGACTACAATAGCGCCTATGATCATCGCGGTATGGTAATCCACCCCAAACAGGCTGTTGAACAGCGTACCGATGGCCTTAAAGCCGGAAGCGGTATAGGGGATAAAGAAAACCAGGATTACCACCGCCGCAATGGCGGAAAGCAGGTTTTTCTTATCGCCGTACCGGCGGGAGAAAAAGTCCGGCACGGTGATGGCCCCAATGCGGGCCGAATAGCGCCGCAGCCGCCGCGCCACGATAAGCCAGTTGAGGTAGGTGCCTATCGCCAGCCCGATGCAGGTCCAGGAAACCTCCGGCAGGCCGCACAGGTATGCCAGTCCCGGCAGACCCATCAGCAGGTAGCTGCTCATATCGCTGGCCTCAGCGCTCATGGCCGTTACCAGCGGGCCCATCTTGCGGCCGCCCAGGTAAAAGTCATCGCTGCTGTTGCCGCTGCCCTTTTTGCCAAAGTATACACCGATGAGCACCATGGCAATCAGGTATACCGCTATGGTTATCAGAATGACTACTTGAGAACCTAACATTTTCCGTCTCTCCTTTGTGGTTACTGTTAATATGCACGAAGTATACCACACAAATTAGTAGACGAAAATACAGAACGGCGTACAGACTTTATTCTGTACGCCGAATCGTTAAATATCATATTTTTCTCTTAATTAAAGCATTTATATATAGACGATTTTCTGTTCTGTTTATAACCATTAAAAAATTATTTTTTCCGGAACCCTTCCAAAAACATCGGCATCATGGTTTTAGTGTATTGGGAAAGCGAATACTCCCCGCTGGAAAGGCACCAGTCGTACATCAGCCCCCGCTCAAACATGGCATAAGCCTTCACAATCTCCCCCACTGTATAGTCGGTGGTCAGCTCACCGTTTTCCTGCCCCTGGGTGATGATCTGCCGCAGTAGCTTATAGTAGGTACGGTTGCGGCTCAGAAGGTGCCGCTCTCCCTTGGTCACCAGCTGGCTGCTAAAAAGCCTGCTCAGCAGCTCAATGGAAACTGTATTATCAATGGTCACAAACAGCTCATAGTTCAGCCAGCACAGCAGTCCTATGCAGTCCATATCGCCGTGCTCCTGCTGCATCAGTTCCTCGTACCGCTCATCAAAGAGAACCGAAAGGGAGGAAAGCAGGGCATCCTTACCATCAAAGTAATGATAGAACGACCCCTTGGAGGTCTCGGATTCAAAAATGATATCCTCCACCGTGGTCTCCTCATAGCCCTGTTCATAAAAGAGCTTCCACGCCGCCGCCACGATGCGGCCCTTGGTATTGCGGGTATTCTTTTTGGGCATACTGCCGCCCCCTTTCATTATGGGCTTATTTTACCACAGCGCCGCTCCCCTTGCCAAGTCCTTTCCGTCAAAATGCCCTCAGTGCCGCGCCGCCAGCACCAGTGCCGTCCCCGGCAGCGGCAGCACCGGGCTCTCCGGGTGGCCCTCATTATACCCCGCATAGAATCGTTCCGTGATCTCCCGCGGTCCCATGTCCTCGTAGATGAGAAACCCATGCCGCTCCAGCATCAGCGCCAGCTCCGGCAGGGTATAGCCCTGCTCCATCGCTTCCCCTGCGCCTTTTGCCAGCGCCCGCTGCTGCCCGGCCGCATCCTCGCCGGTTCCAAAGTCCCTCATCGGGCAGTCAAAAAGCAGACTGCTCCCCCGCGAGGTAATGGCCGCCAGCCGTTTCAGCAGCGCTTCCATCGCCGACCGCGGCAGATAATACACCACTCCCAGCAGGGCGGTCAGGGTACGCTGTTCCGTGGCAAAGGGCGTCATCTCCAGCAGGGTCTTTTCCCAATCTTCGGCCAGGTCAACCCCCACCCAGTACACATTCCTCGGTGTAGTGATCCCCACCTCCCGCAGGCGCTTTTCCTTTTCCGCCAGCACTACCGGTGTGTCCACCTCGTAGAAGCTCATCCGCTCCATCTCCGCTGTCTGGCGGCAGGGCAGGCTCTCCAGTCCTGCCCCCAGCAGCAGTACCTGCTTCAGCCCCATGGTCAGTTCCCGGCGCAGCTCCTGCTCCCACCAGGCCGCCCGCGCCAACACCGCAGGGCCCAGTTTTTGGTTCACAATACGCCGCAGCGCTTCCTCCTGTGTCCCGGTATCACCCGGCAGGAACCACTCCCTCCCTGCCGTCATCTGCGCCGCGATCTGCCCAAACCGCCCCTCCCCCAGCAGCTTTACCGCCAGCGGGTCATTGCAAATTTTCCCACCTTCCGCTGTATGGTACGCCCGCACAAAGGCCGAAACCTCCGCCGTCATGCTCATGTTCTCATTCATATTCTTGCCCTCCTGTTTGTTTTGTGCTTCTGCCGCACCCCTCCGGTGGGCGCCCCTGTGCTTCACTCGTGCTGATCCTTCCGGACAGCCCTCGCCGCTCCGGTGCGCCCGCCTCATCACGGTATATATTTAATACACCTATCGCCACCCCTGGACAAGACTTGATTTTTTGCCAAAAATGTGGCAATATAAACACAGAAAAAGTGCAAAAAAATTCACCCGGCCGGGCGTTTTCCGCTCCCCGTCGGGTGATTTTTTTATTTTATCTGCCCAGCAGCTCCCGCACCGCTTTGCGCAGTCCAGCGGCGTCCAGGTCCATGCGGCGCAGCAACTCCCGCCGCTTTCCGTGGTAGATCCACCGGTCCGGCAGCGCCAGCACATGCACCGGCGTTTTGCTGTCCCGCTCGGCGGCATATTGCTGCAGCAGGCTCCCCAGCCCGCCAATGGCCGCCACCTCCTCGTAGATCAACAGCGGCTTACCCTCGGCCAGCAGGGCATCCATCATTTCGGTATCAAAGGGCTTCAGGAACCTTGCGTTCACCAGCCCCATTGCGATGCCGTCCAGCTCCAGCAGCCGCCGGGCTTCCTCGGCCTCCCCCACAAAGTCCCCGTAGGAGATCACCGTCATCTCGCCCGTATGCAGCCGCTCCCAGCGCCCCACCGGCAGCGGTTTGGTGCAAAGCGCCTGCTCCTGCATGGTATTTTTGCTGTACCGCAGCAGGTAGGGACCCTCCGCGGCAAATCCCGTGGCCAACAGCCGGGCACTCTCCGCGGCATCCTTGCCCTGTGCCAGCGTAATGCCGGGGATCGGCAGCAACAGAGAGACATCAAAGATCCCCTGGTGAGAAACACCGTCCTCCCCTATCACGCCACACCGGTCAATGCCCACCACCACATCGCCGCCCATCCGGGCAATATCGTGGTTCACCTGGTCATATCCCCGCTGTAAAAAGGTGGAGTAGATGGTCACATAGGGCTTCATGCCGCTCAGTGCCAGGGCATTGGACAGCACCAGCGCGTGCTCCTCGGCAATGCCCGCGTCGATAAACCGTTTCGGGTATTTTTTCGCGAATTCCGTCAGATGGGCGCCGGTAGTCATCGCCGGGGTAATGGCATAAATGCGCTCATCCTCCGCGGCCAGCTTCATCAGCGTTTCACTGATGGCCTTTCCCTGGGTGGTACCGCCGGCCACCGGCCGCCGCCCGCTTTGGGCATCAAAGGCCCCCACCCCGTGCCAGATACCATCGGGGTCATCCCGGCAAAAATCGCACCCACGCCCCTTTTCGGTAACGACATGCAGCAGCACCGGCTTTTCGGCCTCCTTAGCCACCCGCAAAAAGGCGTCCAGCTCTCCCAGGTCGTGTCCGTTCACCGGCCCGTAGTAGGTAATGCCCATCTCCTCAAAGAGGGCGCCATCCCGCAGGTACAGCCGCTTCAGGTCCTCTTTTACCTGCTCCACGCCGTGCACCATGGCGTCCCCCACCACGGGGATGCGCCGCAGCGCTGCCTTGGTGCGGCTTTTGGCGCTGCGGTAGCCGCGGTGCAGTCTTATCCGCTCCAGCGAATTGTGCAGCGCCCCCACATTGGCGCTGATGCTCATGCGGTTGTCGTTCAGTATGATGATCAGCGGCTTTTGGTAGTCCCCGATGTGGTTCAGCGCCTCGTAGGCCAGACCGTTGCCCAGCGCGCCGTCCCCTATCACCGCCACCACCGCTTCCTTACCGCCTCGCGCCTCGCGCGCCATGGCAAAGCCCAACGCCGCTGAAAGGGATGTCCCGGCATGGCCGCCCTCGTAACAGTCGCAGGGGCTTTCCTCCCGGCACTGGAAGCCGGAAAGGCCATCGGTGCAGCGCAGTGTATCAAAGGCTGCCGCCCGTCCGGTCAGCAGCTTATGGGTGTAGCACTGGTGCCCCACATCAAAGATGATCTTATCCCGCGGCACCTCAAAGACGCGGTGCAGCGCCACCGTCAGCTCCACCAATCCCAAATTGGAGGAAAGGTGCCCGCCGGTATGAGATACACCCTCTATGATAAATTCCCGCAGCTCTCCGCACAGCTTCTGGAGCTCTTTCTCATCCATCCGCTGCAGAAAAGCCGGGTCCTTGATCTCTTTTACATTCATTCAGTCGGTTCCTTTTTTAGGTAAAATTCCGCCAGTTCCCTATCCTCCGGCGTCGTGATCTTGATATTCTCCCGGCGGCCCGGCACCAGCTTTACCCGTCGGCCGGCGCGCTCCAGCAGCATGCAGTCATCCGTGATCTGTCCTCTTTCTGGCCCATCGCCCAGTGCCCGGTGCAGCGCCAGCAGCTCCTCCCGGTAAAAGGCCTGCGGCGTCTGGATAAGCCATGTCCGGCTGCGGTCGGTTGTCGCCTCCGCATAGCCTTCTTCATCTGCCAGCTTTACGGTATCCCGGCTCGGGGTAGCAATGGTCGCTCCGTCCGCCTCCTCCAGCGCCGCCAGGCAGTCCTCCAGCATCTGCTCGGTCACCAGCGGCCGCGCCCCATCCTGGATGAGCACCCGCTCTCCCCGGGCCGCCGCCAGTGCCTTCTCCACCGAAGCCGCGCGGTCAGCCCCACCGGTCACTACCGTCACCGGTTTTTGCAGGCAAAGACCCTCCGCCAGCTTTCGCAGGGCCGCTTCCTCCCCTGCTTTGGCCGCCAGCACCACTTCATCCACCACAGCCGCAGCCATGAATACCCGCAGGCTGTATTCCAGTACCGGCCGGCCCAGCAGTTCCACTAGCGTCTTGTTTTCACCGGTGCCGTAGCGGGTGCTGCTTCCCCCCGCCAGTATGACGCCGCTCACCATCGCTCCGCTCTCCCTTCTTGCGGCGGTCGCCCTCCGCTTTCCGCTTATCCGGGTCAGTTTATCCCCCGACAGCAGATCGCCCAGCGGCTTTCGGCCATTTTCTCCGCCACCACTTTAGCTGCATCTTCCTCCGGGAATATTCCAAATACCGCGCTGCCGCTGCCGGTCATCATCGCCGCCAGGGCTCCGCTTTGCCGCAGCTCCTGCCGAATCTCACTCAGATCCGGCAGGGCGGTCACTTCCTCAAACACATTGTAAAGGCTGCCGCACAGCCCCGCCAGGTCGCCCTTTTCCAGCGCCTTTGCCGCCTCTTGGGTGGTAAAGCGCTGCCGCAGGCTCTCTCCCATCTCGTCGATCCGCCGGTACATGGCCGGGGTGGAGCACCCCGCCTTCGGCTTGGTGATCACCAGCCACAGCGGCAAATGGCTTTCCACCGGGGTCAGCTTCTCCCCGATCCCGGCCGCTGCCGCCGCCCCGCCATCAATGCAGAACGGCACATCGGCACCCAGCTCCGCCGCCAGCGCCCGCAGCCTTTCACGGCCCAGGCCCAGCCCGTACAGCCGGTCCATCCCGCGCAGGTAGGCCGCCGCGTCGGTGCTGCCGCCGCCCAGTCCCGCCTGGGTGGGGATATTCTTTTCCAGCGTCACGGCAACCCCGCCAAGGTTCGGGAACTCCCGCCGCAGCAGCCGGTCCGCCCGGGTGATGATATTCTCCTCCGCCGGGATCCCGGCCGTTTCATTCAGCCAAAAGCCGCGCTCCCGCTGTTCCAGCGTCAGCTTATCACACAGGCTCACGCTCTGGAACAGCGATTCGATGGTGTGGTAGCCATCCGCCCGCCGGCCAGTCACCGTCAGGGTTAGGTTCACCTTGGCATAGGCCACCTCCATCACCTTTCGCATGGTCCGTCCTCCACTGTCAGGATGCACAGCACCGAAATGCCCAGCCCTTTTCCACAGTCGGTCAGTCCCTCGCCGGTGGTGGCGGTAATACCGATGGCCGCGGACTCCACCCCCAACAATTCGGCGATCTTTTCCTGCATCGCGGGGATCATCGGGCTGATTTTCGGCCGCAGGCACTCCATCGAAACACTGAGGTGGACGATCCTCCCCTCCAGTGATTTTAGGGCTTCCCGCAGGTATTCCGCTGAATCGGTGATACCGCTTTGGCACATCTCATCGGCCACCCGGCCCAGTATATTCCGCCCGGTAATACCGGAAACGGCATTGGTGATGGCATGCAGCACCACATCACCGTCGCTGTTGGCCAGCAGTCCCACCTCTCCGG
>ERZ1673744.3257-NODE-3257-length-11130-cov-6.150609_pt1 | contig 11130 bp, 10 predicted proteins | sample MGYA00580207_ERZ1673744 | MGnify/ENA primary metagenome ERZ1673744 (study PRJEB41218, sample SAMN15661751) | gut metagenome | host: Homo sapiens | place: Canada: London | collected 2015-08-20/2019-03-30 | study: EMG produced TPA metagenomics assembly of... | reverse complement strand
GGTCCGCTTCATTTCCAATACAGTTGACGACGGGATGAGTCCCGTCGTCGAGGCCGGCACGGGGACAGGCAAGACCGTCTCCGCGCTGGCCGCCACCCTCCCCACGGTTCTGGAGAGGGGGATGAAGGTCATCTACCTCACACGCACCAAGTCGCAGCAGAAGCAGGTCATACGCGAGGCGGCGGCGATCGGCCACGGGATCCTCTGCGTGGGCCTCCAGGGCCGCACCGCGGCGTCATGCCCCATGATGAGGGACGATCCGGACCTCGCATCCGGAACGTCCGAGGAGATATCCAAGCTGTGCTCGGAGTACAAGCGCAGGGACGCCGGCGAGTGCAGGTGCAGGTTCTACGCTAACATCGAGCACACGGACATCGACTCCTGGGTCGAGAGGATCAGGGAGGAGCATCCGGAGCCGGAGGGCTTCGCGAGGTTGTGCGAGGAGGCGGAGCTGTGCCCCTACGAGATGCTGAAGTACGCACTCCCCCACGCGGACGTCATTGCAGCATCGTACCCGTTCGTGTTCATGCCGCAGATCCTGGCCAGGCTCGTGGACTGGATCGGCATCCCACTGCACAGGACGGTCATCGTGGTGGACGAGGCACACAACCTCCCGGACTACCTCCGCGACGTCCAGACCTTCGAGTACAGCAGAGCGGCGCTGGACCTGGCCGAGAAGGAGGCCAGGGAGAACGGCGACAGCGAGGTCCACGAGGGGCTCACGGTGACAGACATCGTGGGGGTTCTCAGGGAGGTCCTCGGATACGCCGTCAAGGAGTACCTGATAGACGACGACGGGGTCCTCCCCCCGTACTTCCTGGAGGACGAGCTCATGAGCCGCCTGGGGATGACTTCTGTCAGTATCATGCGCATCGTGCAGGCCCTGGAGGACATCGGCGACTCCATCGCCGAGAGGAAGAAGCAGAGGCGCAAGCTTCCTCGCTCCTACATCGGGAGCATGGGGCGTTTCATGCGCGCCTGGCTGACGGGTTCGGAGGACTGCCACGTCAGACTTGTCCTGGGCGGGGACAACCCCTGCTTCCAGTCGTACTGCATGGATCCCTCCGGCGCCTCCGACCCTCTAAACGAGTGCTTCGCATCCGTCCACATGTCCGGCACCCTGGAGCCAATCGACGCCTACATCCGGGACATAGGCCTCGACCGTGCCGTCCCGACGACCCTCAACGGTTTCTTCCCCAGGGAGAACCTCCTGACGCTGTACAGTGACGAGGTCTCCATGAGGTACGAGGACCGTTTCATCGAGTCGAACTACGCCAGGCTCAGGCAGCTGCTCTACGACACTGTCAACTCGGTGCGGGTCAACACGGCCGTCTTCTTCCCGTCCTACCAGTTCATGGACCGCATGCTCGACGACGGCGTGGCGTCCGATCTGGGACGCGACATCTACTACGAGCGCAGGGACATGCCACAGGAGGAGCTTATGGAGGTGTTCGACAGCTTCAGGACCTCGGAGGGTAGCGTCCTCTTCTGCGTGACTGGGGGAAGGATCAGCGAGGGGCTGGACTTCCCCGACAAGAGCCTGGAGCTGGCTGTGCTGATAGGCATCCCGTATCCCAAGCCCACGGCCAAGATGAGGGCCATGACACGCTACTACGACGCCAAGTTCGGTGACGGGAGGCTCTACGTCTCAATCATCCCCGCGTCCAGGAAGATGAGGCAGTCGATTGGGCGCCTCATAAGGTCCGAGACAGACCGCGGCGTGGCCGTCATACTGGATCGCAGGGCTGCGAGCCTGAGAGACATCTCCCCGATGCTATGTGGGGACATCCCGGCGGCCGTGACCTCGTTCTTCTCCCAGGACCGCTGAGCCCGTTTGTGCATGCTCTATTACAAAAAGGATAATTTTCCATCGTCAACATAATAAAGTACGCAACGATAACGGGCGTTCCATGGAGATAACAGTCGACGAGGATGTCAGACAGTACATCGCATCGCAGGGATGCGACTTCCGCATCTGCACTGCGTGCATGGGCCCGGCCCTCGTACCGGTCAGTGTCAAGGCCCCTAAGGAGACCGACATAAGGATCCCCGTGGGCGATCAGACCCTGTACATCTCCAGGATACAGGCCAGGTACATCACCAACGTCTCCATGGACATGATTTACGATGAGGATGACATCGACTCATGTCCCGCGTTCTACACGAGGGGCCGCTACTACTGAATCGGTATCGTAGAAGGATCAGACGAGCCTGGCGGCATCGGCGGAGGCACGTGCCAGCGCGTCGATGTCGATCCTCTCGCTGAAGGCCGAGACCTTCTCGGGGTTGGCCTCGGTTATGGGTTTCATGGGAACGATGCTGCATCCATGCCCCGGTCTTATCGAGATCTCGTAGGTGCCGATATCCTTGGCGACCTCCTCTATCTCCAGCTTGTCCATGCCGATGAGGGGCCTGACAACGGGGAAGTCCAGTCCGATGTTCTCCGACCTTATGTTCCTCAGGGTCTGAGAAGCCACCTGTCCCAGGGAGTCGCCCATGATGATCCCGGCGCATCCCAGTTTCTTCCCGAGTTCCCTCGCTGTCCTCTGCATCACGCGCTTGCACATGACGCACTGGTACGGCCTGTCGCATCCGCGGGCGATGGCATCCTGGGACGGACCGTGCGGTGCGAAGTATAAGGGCATATCCTTGCCGGTGGCCTTCCTGAGCTGTTCGGCGAGGGCGATGGCGTCATCGGAGCTGGCATCCTCCGCATAGGGGCGGTTGTCCATATGGAGGAGGATCACCTCCGCACCCTGCTGCACCATCTTGTACGCGGCGACCGGGGAGTCGATCCCGCTGGACATCAGAGCTATGAGCTTCATCAGAGCTTCACGTCACCGTAATCGTCAGCCAGCTTCCTGGGCATGCTGTACTTGCACTCGGGGCAGTAGAGCCCGGTGCCCTTCTTTACCATCTCGGTCTTGCACTTGGAGCAGAGCGCCCTGATGCATCCGAGGTGGTCGTCCTTGGTGGTGAGCTGCAGGGACGGCTTGATGCCGGTGACCCTTGCCCTGATTATGTCCCCCTTCCTGAGTTCCTTGGAGACATCGTCGGTGTACTTGGGGGAGATCTTGGAGACGTGGATGGTGGCGTAGGTCTCTCCGCCGAGGGTCCTGTCGACACCGTCCTTGGCCACGACGTCCGCGGTGGCCATGGTGTTCCTGATGTCGGCGACCACAGCGTAGACTATGTCGCCCTCCTTCAGCACGTTCGGGGGGTTGGGGGAGACGACCTTCACGATGCACTCCTCGTCGTCGAACTCGACGACACCGACCTGGGATGCGTAGACCGTCCCGTCATCGGAGAACGTGCCCTCTCCTCCCATGTACTCCTCCTCGATTGCAACCTCGTCTCCGGGAAAAACCAGTTCTGAACTCATGATGAATCACCTTATGTTGACGACCGCGACGTCAACGCTCATTTTCGCCTTCTTATGGAATGAAAACGTATGCGGGATTTCGTACTTATAGGTTTTACGCCACGTCACCGTGCGTCCGCGGTCCCTGCAGAAGCCCTCGACGAACTCCAGCGTCTCGGCCATGTGTATGGAATAGACGCACTCGGAGCACTCCATCGCCTTATCAAGGAACGCGCGGTCGGCGTTGCGGTTCTGGCATCCGAACGGGGGGTTCATGAAGACAGTGTCCGCGCCCTCCGTGACTTCCCTGATGTCGGACAGGCGGAACTCCACGTCCGCGCCCGACGACTCGGCATTGCTCCTGGCAACCCGCAGGGCGGACTCGGAGACGTCGTATCCCACGACCATGCCTGCCCCGAGCATCCACGCGCCGATGGAGAACATTCCCGTTCCGCATCCGAGGTCCACGACCTTCAGGCCCTCTATGTCCCCGTTGCCGTACGCCGTGTACAGGATGTCCGCCGCGATGGTCGCCGGTGTCATGTACTGCTCCAGCGACGGGTCCGGATCTTCGAAGTTGCGGACGGACTGCAGCCTGATCTCGAGGTCCCTCTTCCTCATCCTATCGGGGTAGGGTGAACACTCATATATCGGGCACGGTTCAAGGTGATATTCGGGTATGGAGGCAACTTCCAACCAATACTTCGATTTTCAGACGTGTGGCACATGACCCAGACATGCTTCTGGAGTCGTCGACAGTAAACGTCCAGTCTAAACAATTAAATACCATTCCAAACGTAAGGGTTGATTAGAAGTGCCTATCGGGTTCAGATGTCGAAGATAGGCGCGTTCGACCCTTACAAACGATTTACCGGAATCCGTTCGCGGGTTCCGGGAGCTTCGTTTCTTCTGAAAATTCATGTCCCCACAGTCAGTTCGGGCATGGGCCGATTTCGTTTTTCGTCGCAGAACTGCGGTATTCGTACCGGTGCTGTGACAGATTTATTAAGAGGTACCCGATTCGAATCACGCATACAATGTTATGCGCACCTCGATTGAGGGGGTATACCACTGTCAAAAATCAGCAGAGCCATCATCAGCGTCTCGGATAAGACCGGCATCGTCGACTTCGCCAAGGAGCTGGCTGCCATCGGTGTCGAGATCATCTCGACGGGCGGGACGTACAAACTTCTGAAAGAGAACGGGATCGCGGTGACCGAGGTGGCCGAGGTCACGGGATTCCCCGAGATGCTGGACGGACGCGTCAAGACGCTCCACCCAATGATCCACGCAGGCATTCTCGCCCGCAGGGACGTTAAGGAGCACATGGACGCCATCGCAGCCAAGGGGATCAAACCCATTGACATGGTCGTGGTGAACCTCTACCCCTTTAAACAGACGGTCCTCAAGGAGGGAGTCACGTTCGACGAGGTCGTCGAGAACATCGACATCGGCGGACCCAGCATGATCCGCGCCGCCGCCAAGAACTACAAGTCCGTAGCGGTGGTCACGGACCCGAGGCAGTACTCCGACATCATCGCGGAGCTGAAGGACAAGGGCGAGATCTCCGACGAGCTCCACGGGAAGCTCATGGCGGAGGCCTTCGTGGACACCGCCAACTACGACAGCATGATCGCCTCCCAGATGTACAAGCACTTCTGCACAGGGTTCCCCGAGTCCTTCCCCATCCCGCTCGAGAAGGTCGAGGACCTCAGGTACGGCGAGAACCCCAACCAGGCAGCCGCGTTCTACAAGGACCCCTTCACACCCGGACCCACAGTGGCCAGGGCGGAGCACCTCCAGCACGGCAAGCAGCTGTCCTACAACAACATCCTCGACCTGGACAAGGCAATGGACATCTGCATGGACTTCGAGAGGCCCACCGCGGTGGTCATGAAGCACACCAACCCCTGCGGGCTGGCATCTGCGGACAACATCTACGACGCGTTCATGACGGCGTACAACGTCGACCCCCTCTCCGCCTTCGGATGCGTCATATGCCTCAACAGGCCCTGCACCGTGGAGGTCGCGAAGGAGATCTCCCAGCACTTCGTCGAGGCCGTCATCTGCCCCGACTACGAGGACGGTGCGATCGAGATCATGGAGGTCAAGAAGAACATTCGTCTGCTGAGGACCAACTGCCCCATCGGCCCCTCCGAGAGGGTCAGGGAGTACAAGATGAAGAAGGTCCAGGGCGGCATGCTCGTGCAGACGGACGAGGACGTCGTCATCGACCCCAAGAACCTCAAGGTCGTGACCAACCGCGCCCCCACCGAGGAGGAGGTCCACTCCCTGCTCTTCGCTTGGAAGCTGGCGAAGCACGTCACATCCAACGCCGTCGTCTACGTCAGGGGCGAGCGCGCCGTCGGAATCGGAGCCGGCCAGATGAGCCGTGTGGATTCCGCGAAGATCGCCACCATGAAGGCCAACGAGCCCACGCAGGGCTGCGTCATGGCCTCCGATGCATTCTTCCCGTTCAGGGACGGAGTCGACGAGGCCGCCAACGCGGGCGTCACCGCCATCATCCAGCCCGGAGGCAGCATCAGGGACCAGGAGGTCATCGATGCCGCCAACGAGCACAACATGGCGATGGTGTTCACCGGCTGCCGCGTGTTCAGGCACTGAAACTCAAGGCGGGGCCTGCCCCCGCCAAAACTCTTCATCCAATCCCGATCTTTCCTGCATTCTCTTATATCTCGGTCATCGGATTCACGGTCATGGCTTGCACATGCGGATGCGGCAACAGTTACGACTTCAGGCCCATAGGCCATTGGATATGCCACAGGTGTCACGCGATCAACGACGCCGGCCCTTACGGCAGTCAGAGGCGGAGCAGCGTCATGGATCCCGACGAGGTGGACCGGATGGTCGTGGAGGGCATCGAGTTCGCAGAGCATGCCGACGCATCCGTGAGGGCGCATCCGGATTCATGGCAGGCGTGGTATTCGCTCGGAGCCACCTACGCCGCGCGCGGCAACCTCATGGAGGCGGGGTTGGTCTGGACGAAGGCGGGGACCCTCGCAGGAACCGATGATGTGCTCGAGAAGCTCGTGGAATGCTGCTCCGAAAGGATGTCAGGATGTCTGTCGACGGTCGTCAAGAGCGGAGGGAAGACCAACCAGCCTTACATGTACGGCTTGGAGCACATGGCCCTAAGCCGCTTGGGAGGGCGCGTCTCATTCTGCAGGCGCACGTACGATGGCGTCTGCAGGGAGATAACCGGCATGCCGCCCAGAGAGGCCTTCGGGCTCAGGAACATGGCCTCACTGATCCTGTTGCAGAGGACGATGGTCCTTTCGGACATCCGTGAGCACGTGCCGCTGCTCAGAACGGTGGTCGAAGATGCGGACGCCTTCCGTGAAGCATCCAAGAAGGGCTCGAATCCGATCAAGCGGATGATCTCCAGGAAGTCCTCCGAGTACACAGACCATCTCTCCGAGCCGTACCGTCTGGCCTTGGATGAGGTGGAGAGGGCCGTCTCCGGTGTCGGCTCCGAAGAGCTGGACCATCTCGCGTCTCTTCAACGTGACGACGGTACCGCTGCGTTCGTGGGCAAGCTGTCCGCAGCCGTGAAAGCCGGTGCCGAGGTGGCGTATCTCCGTGCTACCAAGGCAGGTCAGTCTGAGATATCGGAAAAGGAGTCGGAGATGAGGGCGGACATCGACGCGTACGTGTCCATGTACATGTCAGGAGACGCCTCTGTCGTCAACGATCCGCCGATTTACATCGGCTGAGGGCCGATTGGGGTTTGAGGCCGGGTGTCCCCGGCCACGGGATCACTCGGATGCCCTGGATTTCATCTCGCTGTCGAGGTGGTAGAGGCCGAATCCGCCTTCCTTGGCGAAGAGCTGGTATTTGTCCACCAGTTCCTTGGCGTTCTTCTCCTCCTCGCACTGCTCGGCGATGAACCACTCCATGAACTGCATCGTGCGGTAGTCCTTCGCCTCGACGGCAGTGGCGTAGATCGCATGGATCAGTGATGTCACGTACTGCTCATGCTCGTAGGCGGCCTTGAGGGGGTCGTCCAGCTCGGCGTAGGTCTTGTCAGGTTTGGCGATGGCCTCCAGGACGACCTTCTGGTCGTTGTCGTGGAGGTAGCGGTAGATCTTCATCCCGTGCTCCATCTCCTCGGCGGCCTGCACCTCGAACCAGTGGGCGAAGCCGTCCAGGTTCCTGTCGGTGTAGAAGTTGGCCATGTCGAGGTAGAGGTACGCCGAGTACATCTCCTTGTTGATCTGGTCGTTAAGAAGCTCGTATACTTTTCTGTCCATGTTCTTCACTTCTCCTCCGACGACTGTATTCCGGGGAGTAGATGGACAGCAACCGATAAACAGGTGTCGGTCGTCCGGCACATGCCGGACGGCCACTGATCACCTCTTGTTCAGCTCATCTGCGACCTCTTCCAGGTCGGCGGGGATGATGGGCTTTCCCTCGGCCTTTCTCTTCATATGTCCGCCCGGGCCGCCGCGGTCGATCCTCGCCTTCTCGAGGCATTCGGGGTCGTCGCAGACGAACGCGGCGTAGACGATGTTCTTGCAGGGTTTGCCGCAGTACTCGCAGACGTAGTCATCCAGGTTCAGTACCATGCGTCCGTAATCTCGGAATGGAAATTAAAAATCGTCGGAGCTGGATCGTCCAGTCCGAATGGGCTGTCCGAAGGGCGGGGCCGTCGCACGGCTCCCGCCCTCGGCACGCATCAGTTTATGTCCATCGAGAACTGGATCGCGGGAGCGGAGTGGGTGAGGCATCCCATCGAGACGATGTCTGCCTTTCCGATGTACTCGGGGATCCTCTCGATGGTCATGTCGCCGGAGGCCTCGACCAGGATGCGGTCGTTGACCTTCCTCACGGCGTCGCGGATCTCCCCGGTGAGCTCGGGGCCGACGTTGTCTGCCATGATTATGTCCGCGCCCATCTTGGCGGCGGTCACGGCGTCTGCGACGTTGTCCACCTCCACCTCGACCTTGAGCGAGAAGGACGCCTTGGCGACCTTCTCCATCGCCGTCTTGACGGATCCGCAGGCGCGAATGTGGTTGTCCTTCACGAGGATCATGGAGTCCAGGTCGGCCCTGTGGGGGTCCCCTCCGGCGACCGTCACTGCCTTCTTCTGGAGCGGTCCGAAGCCGGGCACGGTCTTGCGGGTGGCCGCGACGATCAGTTTCCCGTCGGCTGCTTCGACCGCACGGGCGGTGAGCGTGGCGACGCCGCTCATCGTCATGAGGATGTTGAGGGCGGTCCTCTCGGCGGTGATCATGCCGGCCAGCGGTCCGGACACGGACATGATGCGGGAACCCGCCTTGACGTGGTCCCCGTCCCTGTACATGGATGTCGCGTCCGCGCCGACGATGGCGAAGATCTCCTCGGCCTCCTCGATCCCGGCGACGACGGCATCCGCCTCGCAGGTGATGTACGCGGTGCCGTCGGTGTCCGGGACGGTCAGGCGCGTGGTGACGTCGCCCTTCCCGACATCGGCCTTGAGAAACGCTCCCAGGTCCATGGTCACACGTCCAGCTCGAACTCCTCGCCGGTCTGGGGGAGGATGACGTTGTAGTCGCTGAGGTCGTCGAGGAACGCCTCCCTGTTCTCGGAGTGCATGATGATGACGTTGTCGGGGTCGCATCCCTTGACGAAGTCGACGATCTGGCTGTGGTCGGCGTGGGCGGAGAAGTCGTACTTCTGGAGCTCGCACTCGATCTTGACGATCTCGCCGTCGATGCTGACGCAGCCCTGCTCCATGAGCATCCTGCCGTTGGTGTCCTCCGCCTGGTATCCGACCAGGAGGATGGCGCTCTTGGGGTCGTTCCTGAGCTGGTTGAGGTACCTGAGGACCGGTCCCCCGTCGAGCATTCCGCCGGTGGTGACGATGATCTGTCCCTTGATCGCGGCGTCCCTGTTGGCGGGCCTCCTGACCTCGTGGAATCTTTTCTTGGCGTTCCTCAGTTGCCTGGCGTCCCTGAGGTACTCGGGGTAGTCCAGGAACAGGCGGGTCACGGCCCTCCCCATTCCATCGACCCACATCTCGTAGCCGAGGTCCTTCAGCAGGAGCATGATCTCCTGGGTCCTTCCGACTGCGAAGCAGGGGATCAGGACGGTCCCGCCGCGGTCGATGACCTCGTCGATCTTCGCGATGAAGTCCTCCTCTGTCTGCTTTCTCGGAGGGTGGTTGCGTCCACCGTAGGTTCCCTCGATGAAGAGGTTGGTGCAGTCCCTGGGCTTGGCTCCGCCGACGAGCCTCTGGGTCTCGGTGTGGATGTCTCCGGAGTAGATGGTGGTGCTGTCGCGGCTGAACTCGAACATTGCGGCACCGGGGATGTGTCCGGCGTCGAGCATGCTGACGTCCACGTGGTTGATCGTTATGTCGTCCCCGTAGGTCATGGGGACCACGCTCTGCATCGTCTTCTCGATGTCGTCCATCGAGTAGGGCTGGACGTAGTCCTCCGCCTTGGCGATCTTGAGCGTGTCCTTCATCATGAGCTCGGAGATCTCAGCGGTGAGCGGGGTGGTGAACAGGTCGCACCTGTCCCTTCCGACGACCTGGGGCACCATGCCGCAGTGGTCGAGGTGGGAGTGGGTGAGGAACATGTAGTCGATCTTCGGTGCAGGGATGGGGAACTCCGGGGGTTTAGTGGGGCTAAGTCCGTACTCCACCAGGACGGTCATGCCGTCCCCCTCCATCGTCATTCCCATGCGGCCGACCATGTCAGCGCCGCCGAGGAACTTGAATCTCATTTTCATTCGTCTCATCTCCTTTTCGTAATGCCTCCGAGGAGGGCTTTGTGAAAGGGGGCGAACCCCCCTTGACTGTGATTGATGATACAGGATGCGCATCCCGTATTATAAGGATGTAAAAAGGGTAGCGGGAATCCATATATCAACTTTGGGGGAGAACCTTCAGTGATAGACACTGTCAGTTCAACATAGCCAGACATCCCTAAACGGGGGTTCAACGGACGAACGCGTTCCGATATGGATGAACGTTTCATCCAGGGTCATGTGCGGATGCGAATGAGCCAGACGTTCCAGTTTCACGCACTCGCGCGTGATAACCGTTAAATGTGCCATCAGCCTTATAGCGGGGCATGGGAGCGCTCGATAAGAGGATATTCAGCGGCGTGGCTATAGTGTCCGCGCTGCTCTTCGTCGTGGCGGCGGTGATGCTCCTCGCCAACGGTGGCGAGGTGGCCGACGACGCCAACGACATCGCACTGTACATCGTGACCGTGGCCGGGATCATGGCCGTCGTTTATGCCGTGGCCCTGATGATGGACCGTTCCAGCTTCGTCAGGACCATGAGCGGTGTGCTCACGGCGATAGCAGGCATAATGTTCCTGGCCGTTCCGTTCGTCGGCGAGAGCACAGGCATGCTTCTCGCGGCGGCGTCTATCATCGCCGCCATAGCGATCGTCGCCGACATGCTCGCCCTCTGGGTGTCGCGCATATACGGTGCCATGTACGTGGCCGCCGTCCTCGCCGCGGTCGATCTCGCGATGGGCGTACTCTACTTCGCCGGCAGCCCCCAGATCACTTATCACGCAATCACGTTCATAGCGTTCGGAGTCTGGCTCGCCCTCTCCGCATACGTCACAGGCTTCGTGAAGGTCGAGTCCGCGGTCAATACCAGGGAAGTCAAGGAGGACAAGCAGTCCAACAAGGCCAGCAAACCCCAGGCTAAGAACACGAAGGCCACGAAGAAGGCCAAGAAGCCCGAGAAGAGGCCCGAGGAGAAGCCGAAGACGGCGGAAGTCCCCAAGGACGAGGCCAAGGAGGCC
>ERZ1673744.3251-NODE-3251-length-11148-cov-5.346525_pt1 | contig 11148 bp, 7 predicted proteins | sample MGYA00580207_ERZ1673744 | MGnify/ENA primary metagenome ERZ1673744 (study PRJEB41218, sample SAMN15661751) | gut metagenome | host: Homo sapiens | place: Canada: London | collected 2015-08-20/2019-03-30 | study: EMG produced TPA metagenomics assembly of... | reverse complement strand
CCACAACCACAACCATCGTCTTCTACGGCAAGGTCAACATGGGTGATGTCACATTCACAGCCCCAGAGGGACTTGACCAGACCGTGTACATCTACAACAACTCCGACGACTCCGCCGTAGCTGGAACCATCACCCTCTCCGGAAAGGTCACAGTCAACACATACAACGGGGACCTGACCGGCAGCATCACCGCTGGAGGTGCGACCATCTCTCTGGACGCCAACAAGGATGCCACAATCTCCAATGTCGCGATCGGTACAGACGAGGAGACGACCTATCAGATGCAGATCGCATCCATGAACAGGACCAGTGGAGGCGTTGCCACCTCCGACGGTGCCATCACCATCGTGTCCGGCACTGTGTACATCACTGCCACATACAACACGGACAACATGACCGTCGCCGAGGGCGCAGAGCTCGTCATCGGGGACGAGGGCATCCTCATCGCCGGCACCAACCCCGGATACAGATTCAACACAACATCCGGAAACATGCCTCTCTTCACCGATTCTGTCGTATCCGGTCTTGCAGGACTGAAGGTCAACGGAACCGTCACTGTCAACGGCGACCTCACTGCTGATGTCGCATACATCAACGGAACCGTCAACATCACCGGAACCGGAACCTTCGTGAACAAGGTAGTCACCATGGTCAACGGAACAGTCGCCTCCCAGGAGGGAGCTTCCGCATCCTACGTCGTAGGACTCATCAACGGAACGATCTCCGGTGACGTTAACGCAGAGGCCATCGTCGCCTACCCTGGATCCGATGTCAGCGGAGCAAAGATCGTCGCGCCTGGATCCACCACCATCAACAGCACCAAGTTCTTCGTCAACGGAAACGAGGTTGCGACGGTCTACGCTAAGGATGGTGTCTACGGTGAGCTCATCCTCCTCATGACCGATGTCAATGGCGTCAGGTATGACACCGCCAAGTTCTACGTCGACGAGGGAATGACCGACTGCATCAACGACTTCAAGTCTGAGGGGAACACCATCTACAACGAGCTGATTGGTGTCATCGACGGATTCAAGGGCATCATCTATGACGCCCAGAATGACATCTACGACTTCTCCGATTTCAAGGAGAAGCTCGCAAAAGTGACCGGCAACTTCGAGATCGGAGACTACGAGAACATCTACATCGGAATGGAGCCTGCACTTGTGACAGGAGTCATCTCCGTCGGAACCGGTCTGAACCTTTACATCGACAGCCTCGCATGGGACCCGAGTGTGGGATACCAGCTTGGAGTAGGGACTCATGTGATCTCGTTCGATGTAACCACGGGATACGATGGAACAAACGCCACCATCACCTTCAACGGACAGACTGTGGAGAACGGAGGCACAATCGAGATCACCTCCGACATGACGACGTTCACTCTGATGGTCTCCGGTGCCGTCCCGTCCTCTGGACAGGTCGTCATTGAGAACGGTGGAGACTCAGGCAGCCTCGAACTCACCGACTACCTCCTGATCGTCCTGGTCATCCTCATCGTCATCATGGCGATCATCGTCGCCACGAGGCTCATGAGGAGCTGAACGCACTGAAAAACAACTGCTCTAAGGGTTCGAACGTCAGACGAACGGGAACATCTGCTCGCACGTTGAGAGAACGTGAATCCTCACAGAGACCTGAATGACAAACAAGGATCCGGAGTTAAGGGGCCGGGTCCGATTTCCCCCTTTTCTTATTCGATGATAGCATGAGCAGAACAAGGATCGGAGGGCTCCTGGAGTCCGCCAACACCGTGGACATCCTGCTCTACGTACACGATCATCCGATGTGCCTCAGATCGGACATCTACCGGAAAGTCTCCCGCAACGCCCACACCAGGGAGAAGATCGACATGCTCTGTGACGAGAGCCTTCTGATTATGGAGCCTGCCGGAAAAGGGAACAGATGCGTGTTGACGCTCACCGAGAATGGTCGGAGGATCGTCTGCCTTCTGTTGGAGGCAGAGGAGACCCTCCGGCACGGTGTCGATGAGGACTCGTGATGACATCGGATCCGCCATCAGCGGTCTTGCCTGCCCCTTGCCGAGCGCATACCCATCAGGAGCTCGCCGAGGTTCGTCCCGAGCTCCCCCTTCAGGCGGACTGGGTCGTGGCATAGCCCCATGCTGCGCTCCACGGCATCGCCCGTGGGGTACATGAACATGCCCTGATCGGAGTCAGGATTGCCCACCCTGGACTCGGACAATATCACAGGATGCAGCCACTATAGATGGGCCTCTTCATCTCATAAGGATGGATGTGCAACGGCGATCGATGCGGGCGTGGCTCCGAGTCCGTGCATCCGACTTCGAGAGTCATGATTCAATCAGTTATGATCAGTACTCTTCAGCTAAACATCATCGATGACTATAGTCGAAACTACATCCATCCGGGCGTGGTAAATTACAGAGCCAGACATCTCGAATCCAAGCAGGATTCGAACGAATCGCATGCCGTCGACACAGTCACGATTCGATCAAAACATCATCGTTAACATCACAGTCATGGTCATCTTATTGTCAGTGATATTAACGATGATCATAACCCCGGACCCGAACGGCCTCAGGGAGAACTACCGGTTCAGAGCCGAGATGTCCGATGCGTATGCGTCCCGGACTCCAGACCTTTGCGTTCCGTTTCGATGATGTGTACTGAGAAGGGATGTCGTCGTCTGCAGCACAATCCGGATGCACATGATTCAGGGTTCCGCGGCGGGCGTCACTCCCGATCCTCGGGCAGGGTGCAGACGTACCTCACCCTGGACGGGTCGAGCCCCAGGTCCTCAGCGAACCTCTCCGCCCTGGCCCTCCTGCTGCGGTAGCACACAACCCATTCGATGTCGTCGGGGCTGCCGCTGCACCTGATGATCTCTCTGAAGTACGGCATGTCAACGGGCGACAGCGAGTGCCCGATCACGACCACGCGCCCCACGTCGCGGAGCGAGTCGAAGAACCCGCGGTTCCTGTCGATGACCTCACTGCACTTCTTGGCGGTGATCCCGAAGTACTCCTCTATCCCGACGAGCGCGATCTCCATCGTCCTGCGCCTGGAGTCGCACCCCCACTCGCCGTCCCTCACCGGGTACTCCCCGTAGGCCTGCGCCGAGAGCCTGGTGTTCCTGGACACCTCCCCGTCTGCGTCCCTGATGTACGGGCGGTACGAGGGGTCGTCCCGCAGGGACGACACCCACTCACCGTATGATCTGTCCGGGTCGGAGCCGTGTCCCATCACGATGCTGCCGTCGCCCTCCGCCACGCTGCCGTGGATGTACAGGATGCTCCCGCGGGGGATCCCGTACCTGATCTCCAGCAGGTCGGTGTAGTTGAAGTCGATGTACGCCCCGTCCGGGTCCAGCGGGACCGGCGGCTTCCACACGGGGCCCTCGGCGCGGAGCGTGCGCAGCCAGGAGCGGAACAGGCGCGGGAGCTCCTCCTCGATGCTCGTGACCCGGGCGAGGCCCCTCTCCACGCACCCCCGGACATCCCCGTGATCGTCGAAGGCGTCGTCCACCGAGTCCATGGCCATGCCGCGGTCCAGGAACCCGAGGCTCTCCTCGAAGTCGCCCCACAGGTCGGGGGACGACCCGAGGTAGGACTCCAGAGTCACCGCCATACGGACGCCCTCCGGGCCCAGGGACAGCAGGTGCTCCCTGAAGTCCCTGTATGATGACCTGACCCCGTTGGCCAGGTCGAATCCGTTGCCGATGATGTAGAGCGTCCTCATCCGTTCCCCTCCGGCGCTCCCGATACCAAGAGCAGTCGTCCGAGCACCGCATCCGCCCTCCGGCCGCAACCCTTTCTCCTCAGCCCCTCGCAGCCCCTGCGTGCCTGTACTTCCAGGATCACGGTGTATCCGGTCAATCCCAGACCTCCATCTCCGACAGCGGTGTCCTGCGGGTCCTGTAGAGGTCGGCCGCCATGTCCGGATCCGAGAGGAGGTGGAGCGTCTCCATGAGGCTGTTGTATTCCTCCTCGCTCATGAGGACGGCGTTGCAGTTCTTCGACGTTATGGTGATCCTCTCCCCGTCCTGGACCCGATCCACCATGTCGGGGAGTTCGTTGCAAGCCTGCGTCACGTTCACGACCGCCATATGACCGTTCCATGGCTTGGAGGGTATATGCACGTTATCAAGCCATTGTTGTATTGAACAGGGAGTTTGTGCTCGGACTCGGATGAGGCGGGACGACTCTTGGAGATGGCGCACTCCCCTCGCCCATCGGACGATGTTGCAGCTCTTTGATGTCATGGTCATCTGTGAGGCGATCGATGTAGATGAACTCCTGATTTCTAATTTTATGAATTAAATTTGTGTAATAATCACAAATTTAAATAATAAAATTCCGATTATCTCATCATGCTCTTGGAATTCACTCTGAAGAACTACGGGCCCTTCCGTGACGAGGCTGTGCTCAGCCTGGTGAAGGATTCCGGCGATGAGCATCCCGACAATTCCGTGACCTGTCCCGGAACCGACTCACGGGTGCTCACATCCGCCGCGGTGTTCGGCCTGAACTCCTCGGGCAAGTCCCGGGTGTTCATGGCGATCGGCGACCTCATCCGCATCATCGGATCTGTTCCGGCACCCAATTCGTCCATCCCGTTCTACAACCCGTTCCGTCTCTCTAGGGACTCACTCGGCGGTCCGACCGAGATGAACATAAGATTCACCGCGGACGGGGTGCGGTACGAGTACGGGATATCATTCGATTCCGAGCGCATCGTGTCCGAGCACCTGTACAGCTATCCGCGCGGCCGTGTCACCAGGGTGTTCGACCGCGACGGCCAGACGTTCTCGTTCAGGAAGAGGGACGAACCGTCCATGCGCCGCATGTCGGACATGACTCCACGGAACACCCCGTTCCTCACCATGGCCGCCCAGTTGAACAACCAGGTCTGCCAGTCTGTGCACCTCTACCTCACAAGAAGGATAGTGGTCATCGGCGATGCGCCGATGAACCTCCTCTGGGAGGTGCTCTCCCGCGTCTCGAACGACGGTCCGATGAAGGACAGCATGGTCAGGGCCATGGGCATCGCCGATTTCGGGATCTCGGACATCGTCGGAGAGTCCCGCCGGGCCGATGCGGACGAGATTCCAGGCCTCCCTCCGCAGTTGAAGCAGCTCCTGGAGTCGGTGCCGGGCTCCGGCATTGTCAGCAACAGGCTGGAGATGAGACATGACTTCCCGGATGCGGACGTCGACGAGTCGCTTCACTACTTCCCGTACTCCATCGAATCCCGCGGGACACTTCAGATGTTCAGCATGATGGGGCCGGTCATAGAGGCCCTGAGGGACGGGGGCGTGGTCCTCTTCGACGAGTTCGGGTCCTCCCTGCACACGGCCATCTCACGCTGGATCATCGGCCAGTTCTCCGCCCCTTCGAATCCGAACGGGGCCCAGCTCCTGATCAACACACACGACCTGATGCTGATGGACACCGAGATGCTGTTCAGAAGGGATCAGATCTACTTCACCAACAAGGACAGGGGCACCGGCGCCGCGGAACTCTACTCCCTGTCGGACTTCAAGGGCGTGCGGAAGGACCTGGACGTCCTCAAATCGTATCTGTCGGGCAGGTTCGACGCCATCCCGGAGATCGACAGGGGGGACCTGCTGTGACAGGATCGAGGGGTCGCAGGACGAGGAGCATGGCTCCCAGGCTGTTCATCTTCACCGAGGGGAAGTCCGAGGTCATGTACTTCAGCATGTTCAGGAGAAGGGGGATGCCGATTAGCGTGATACCGATACAGGCCGGGAACACCGACATCCTGGGGATCACGGAATACTGTCTGAGGGAGCTGAGGCTGCGCGGTTTCGGCGATGTCGACGGTGACAGGGCCGCCATCGTCTTTGACAGGGACCTGAACAGCCTCGGTAGCGTAGATGAGGCTAGAAGGAAGGCGGGAGAGGTGAATCTCTTCATGTCGAACCCGTCATTCGAGTACTGGCTCATCCTGCATTTCAGAGATGTCACCAGGGCGATGACGCAGGACGAGATGGAGGAGCTCCTGGGCGACATACTGGGCCACACCTATTCGAAGGGCGCGGACATCACGCGCCGGTTCTCGGCATCGGGAATCCGCGAGGCGGTCGGCAGGGCCGAGATGAGGTTGCCAAGGGATTCCTGCACCGTCGAGGCATGCTACGGTACGACGCCGAGCACCATGCTGCATGTACTGGTGTCGGAGCTTGTCGGCGTCTCGGGGATGTGAGTTCCGAACACATCAAGAATAAACATTTTAACTCATTAATTTGTGAAAAAATCACAAAAATACAATTTAAATATGATTTTCTGGATTTATCGATATCGGCACGGATGCGATGTTCCCTCCGGATCCCCCCCTATAATGTGCTCCGTGATGACCGGAAGGTGTCATCAGACCCGTCCCCGATTTGCGTAGGATACACAGCCAATCCTCGGACCTGAGAATGCCTGTGACGCACGGCACCACTGTCGGAAACACGGCCTCTGGCGGAGTCGTGAAAACGGGTGATAAAGAGAACCGGGTGTAGATCGTCACATCTCCAGCCCTCGATCTCAAAGGCGCAATTGTGGACATGACGACATCATACCAGGGTATGATGACAGGATGGGAGTGCGATTGTCGATGGAATATTCCGGTTCAGGATTCAAGCATCGGGGAGGACTGTGTTTTCCGTTTCGAACACACCGTCCCGTGGGACGGGATCATCGGCCTTCGACATCAGGATTCGTTCATGGACAACGTGAACGAGTGAGGTCGGAGTTTTGTCCATCGATCCGATTATACAAAGGCCCGGGCCAGTTCCGAATCAATCCTTGCATCCGAGATGGAAGTTCCCATGGTTTTAGTTTCTTTAAGCAATGTTTCTGATGGATGTTAAAAGTGGCTTTTTGGAATCGTTTTGAAACCCGCTCAGAGGTCATGTCTGACAATCCGGAGGATTCCGATTTGGTTTCACGCCGTTTAGGAAGGATTCGTCATGTGTTCCTATGATAATGAACGAAAAAAGAACGAGCAACGGCAAACTGCTTGCCGCGATTCTTGCTATGGCAATGATCGTATGCGCAGTTGCCGTTGTGGCGATGCCGTCCGATGCCGAGGATACTGTAACAGTACCTTCGGATGCTAAAGAAATCGGCATCCCTGATGAATTGACCAGTGCCTTGAGCACTGGCGGAATATACAAGCTAACAGCAGACATCACAGTCTCTGGACCTGTCAGTGTTAGCAAAACAACGACCCTCTATCTCAATGGGTTCGATATCACATCTTCCAGTACAAAAGATGGGACAGTCTTCGATATGACTGCCCAGAATAATACTGACAGTGCCGTAACCCTCACCATCTACGGAACAGGAGACATATCCAGTTCCGTGACAGGCGGCAATGCCGCAATCGACGTCCGCGCTTACTGCACCCTTGTTCTCAATGGAGGAGTATCCATTGAATCTGACGGATACGGTGTCGTCGCCTGGACGAACGGAACCGTCACCGTGAACAACGCCACAATCACCTCCGATGCTTCCGCGCTCGGCGGAAACGGAGAGGAGAGCAAAGCCTCAATAACTGTCGAGGATGGAACCTTCACATCGAAATCCTCAGCCGCTGTGTACTTCCCGTCCACGGAGAAACTCGATATCAACGGTGGAACCTTCAACGGAAAAACCGGAATCGAGGTCCGTGCCGGAACAGTGACCATCGACGGCGCCACCATCAAAGCGACCGGATCCCTCAGCGATCCCAAAGAAGGAACCAGCGGACCCCTGAACAACGGAATGGCCGTCGCCGTGATCGACAGGGACGGATATGCGAAAAATTCCACTATCGATGTGACAATCGGTTCCGATGTCGTTCTGAACGGAAACCCGTATGACGTTTATGTCGGAGACATCAACGGTACTGAGGGCAAAGGAGTCGAGGGTAAATTCAACACCGCTACTGTCGGTGACAAGTACACATTCGTCCACACGATCAAACTCACAATGCCTGGATATAAATTCAGCACCGCATCCGGTGAAGGATACAGGTTCGCCGCTATCGACGTCTCCGCCACATCCTTCACGGTCCCCTCCAACTACTTCATCGAGGGCACAGTGTCCTTCGATGAGAAGAACAGCGTTGCATTCTCCAATGCACAGGTCGGAACTGACGCCCTCAAAATCTCCAGAGGATCTGTCGAGATCAGCGGAGACATCAACGGAGCTGCAACCATCACCGCTGCCGGAGAGGTCAAACTGAACGGTGTGGACATCACAGGTAAGCTCATTGTCGACACCGTGAATGACGGAAAAAACAAAGTCATCATCCAGGGCCTCACGATCAGTAAAGCCGGATCCCTTGAAATCCAGACTGGTGCCACTGTTGAAATCCCCGAGGGCGGAATCCTCAAGAACAACACGACCACATCGATTACCAACAACGGTACCCTCATCCTAAACGAACCTATCACATCTGATAACCCTACTGCATATGCAGATGGACTTAAGGTCACAAACAACGAAGGTGTCACGCTTGCCATCGCACCTGGTGTTGACACACAGACAACTACTGGATCTAAAGGAACCGTTGTCTCCACCACAGCCATCGGCGACTCCCTCGGTCTGAACCAGAATCTCGACACAGACCTGACGATCAAGAGCAGCGCATTCCTCGAGAAGAACCTGACCATCCAGGAGGGTGTCACACTGACCATCGGTGCGAACGCCACCCTCGATCTGAATGGATGTGAGCTCATCGTCAACGGGTCCATCGTCATTATGAACAACGGATCCATCGTCAACGGTGGAAACATCACTGGTGCAATCGTCCTCAGCAAATCCGGTTCCATTGAGAACAACGGCGGAGTCATCGGAAAGGGTGATGCGATCGACATCAAACTGACCGAGTCCACTAACGCCAGGGACCAGTACAACACAGGATACATCTCCGTCCAGGACGTCTCCGGAATCGGAATCGTCATCGACAAGAAGGTCGACGGACAGAATGTCTACTACACCCTCGCCCTCACGGGAGACATCTCCAAGAAGGGTAACGTCACCGGAACCGTCACTGTCAAGGACACCAGCACTGGAGGTAAGGTCTACGTCGACGGAACCCTCGAAGTCGGCAACGGAACAACCCTCATAGTTGATGCCAGTGCCACCCTCGAGTTGAAGAAGAGCGCCACACTAGATGTCGCATCCAAGGGAGCCGTCAACGGTCTCGGAGCTATCGTCCTGAACGATAGTGCCACTGTCAACATGGATGGCTCTGTTACGGGAGTCTTCCAGGCGCCCACCGGAAAGTACCTCACCAACGGCAATAACAAAGCAACATACACCACTGAGGTCACAGTGACCAATGTCACAGGACTGACCATCACCGCCACCTCCGTCACCGCCTATGACGCAGACGAGGAGAACACCGTCACAGAGGTCAGGCTCGTCCTGTCCGGATCCGTTGAGCAGGGATCCTTCACCACTGTCAGCGGCGACAAAGCAATCGATGCAGAGGTTGAGATCTCTGCCTCCGGAACCCCCAACGGTGACGTCGACAGCTATGCCGGGGTCTACGTCGAGGACACCCTGTTCATCGACGAGAAGGTCAAAACTTTCGAACTCAACAAGACCGTCATTACCGTCCTGGGAACCGTCACATACGAGGCTGCCTACAAGCCGTCCGCCACCAACACGATCGGAGTACAGTACACCGTCGAGTCCGAAGACGCGGACGGGAAGAAGACTACGACCAACTACGTCAAACCCTTCGCCACCGCGTTCGCCGACATCGACAAGGCCGACAACAAGACCCTCAACGTCTACGGACCCGTCGAGATCGCTTCCGAGATCACCGTCGGAGCCGACCAGACAGTCTCCGAAGGGGACTTCACCATCACTGTCGATGGAAAGATCACCGTCGCCGAGAGCGGAACCATGAACGTCACCTCCATGGACGTTCAGGGAATCCTCGTCGTCACCGCCGATGGATCCTTCGCCCACACCGGTGAATTCAACTACAGCACGATGACCGAGAACGAGGAGACCGGAGACGTCACCTACGCCGGATTCGCAGTTGCCCTTGCCAACGCCAAACCCGGAGACGTGATCGAGATCTCCAAGAAGACGGAGGTCAGCGCCTCCTTCACCATCCCCGCCGAGGTGACCGTCAGAGTCACTGCCGACGGAAGCATCGTTTCCGCCAAGGACAAGACCGTCAACATGACCGTCAACGGAACCCTTGAGAACGAGGGCATCATCCAGATTAACGGCAACACCACCGTCAACGGTGTTGTCGACCTGACCGAGGGAGGCAGCGCCACCCTCTGCGGAACTACCGGCAAGGTGGTTAACGTCACAGGAGAGGTCATCGCCAACTCCACCATCACCGACAAGATCAACGCCGTCTGGTACACCAACGACGACGGGCAGGTAGTGTACACCACGCTCGCGAAGGCCGTCACCGCCATCTCGGCCATGGACGTCCCCGTAGAGATCACCCAGGTCGGAAACGTCAGCGACTCCGCCGCCGTCGAGCTCGGTGACATCACCCTGAACGTCACCGGAACCGCCATCTTCGGCGACATCGCCCTTGAGAAGGGAACCGTGAAGATCACCGGAAACGGAGTCCTCACCGCAACAATCACGGGACCCGTCGGAGACGAGGGATCCACGGTCGACAGCGCCGTCCAGCTCTCCAAGGTTAGCAACGCGACCATCACGAGCGGATCCACACCCAACTCACAGAACGTCCAGGTCTGGTACCTGAACTTCGACACAACCGCCTCTGACAACGCTATCGACGGAGCCGTCACGGTCTCCGCCGGAACCGTGCAGATCATCGGAACCACAGTAGTTGATGGTAAGGACAACACCCTCACAGTCGCCAACGGAGCCACCGCCGTCATCCCCGCAGGACAGGACAACGTCCTCAATGCTGGCGCTTATGATGGCAAGGCAGTCGTCACCGTCGCCGGTACGATGACCGTCAACGGCACCCTGAACGTCACCGGAATCATGGATGTCACCGGAACCCTGACCGTGGCCACCTCCGAGGGGGCCGAGGCCGCTGAAGTCAACGTAGATGATGGAATCAAGAACGACGCTAACAACAACGCCACCCTCAACATCCTCGGAACCCTGACCGTCGTCGAGAACAAGGACGAGAACAAGGCTGTCGTCAACGTCAGTGGAAT
>ERZ1673744.3249-NODE-3249-length-11150-cov-5.640559_pt1 | contig 11150 bp, 2 predicted proteins | sample MGYA00580207_ERZ1673744 | MGnify/ENA primary metagenome ERZ1673744 (study PRJEB41218, sample SAMN15661751) | gut metagenome | host: Homo sapiens | place: Canada: London | collected 2015-08-20/2019-03-30 | study: EMG produced TPA metagenomics assembly of... | reverse complement strand
ACGGAGGCGGAGGAGATGAAGTTGCCCTCGACCTCGCCGACGGTTCCGTTGAAGTAGGCGCCGTCGAGGATGTCGCTGTCGGTGCTCCAGTCATTCCAATTGATGAAGTTAGCATCGTTCACATTGGAGATGTAGTTGTTCACAACGATGTTGCCGTTCTCGGCACCAGCCTTGTCGGATTTAGTGAGCTGGAACTGGGTTCCGCTCATGTTCAGGACTCCGTTGACAGTGAACGTGGCGCTCTCAACGACGATTCCGGGCGTGTCAGCGGTTGTGTCGTCGACAGTGCCGTCGGCGACGACGGTGACTCCCTCGGGGATGGTCAGGTTCTCATCGATGGTGACGGTTCCGTTGAGGTTGATGGTCTCGCCGGACTGGGCCTCGGAGAGCGCGATCTTGAGCGTGGTGTATGTGTAGATCGTCTCGGTATCGGTGTCCGTAGTCTTCTTGACCTCGTACTTCATCTGATCCTCGTTGATGTTGGTGTCGTGATCGACGAGTTTGCCGAGGACGTACATTCCGCTCCATTTGCCCTCGAACTCAAGGGACGCATCTGCAGAGACTGTGACGGTTGCTCCCTCGGCGACGATGGCTCCGCAGAGGACGGTGACATCCGTGTCGTCGGGGATTGTGACGTCGGAGCTGATGACGTAGCTTCCGCGTCCGTCATCGGGGTTCTGTCCAGTGTACCAGGAGTTGGCGAGTCCGCAGATGTAGACGTCGGTGACGCCTCCGGCGACGGAATCGGTGATCGCTGTCTGGAGATCGGTGATGTGCGTGATTCCGTTGTCATCCTTCCAGAATGCTCCGTAGACGGCGAATTTTCCATTCACAGCCGAGTTATTGTCGATGTTGACGGAACCGCCGTTGACTGCGAGTATTCCCCTGTCGTTGTTGTTACTCTGGGAAACAACAGCTTTCGCATCCAGAGTCATCTTTCCGACGACTTCGATGGTTCCCTGAATAGTATTGACTTCGGTTGCAGTTTCAGGAGATTTGATGTTCAGCTCTCCGTTGAGGAGGACATATGTTCCAGAGGTAACATTGAACTTGGCCGTGTCCTCGACGGTCAGCTTACCGCCGATGACGACGGTTCCCTGTACAAAGTCGTTGTACATATGGGACACTGTGGCTTTTGCCGCATCTTCGGATGTATAGTATCCGGAGAGGTCGTTGCCGTTAAGGGTGATGCTTCCATCAGCGACTGTACCGTCGATGTTGAGCATGTACTGCTTAATCAGTGTGGTTCCGTCGACACCCGTCTGATAGGCATTGACGTTGCTTGTAGTCGTGGTGAAAGTCAGGTTGGAGATGTCTTTGGCATCCGCGGATGTATTGCTCATCTCAATGGAGGCATCGGAGACGACGGTCCCGGTTCCATATGATGAAACAGTGAAACCACTGTCGGAGAGTCCATTGAACTTGAACGTTCCTCCGACGGCGATGTTGACGTCTATGTTCGAGACGGAGGCGTTCTTCTTGACCTCGAGTGTTCCTCCGTTGTTGATGATGATCTGTTTTCCAGAAGCATCGGCTGTGATGGCACCACCATTCGTGGCTGTGAGTTTTCCATTGATGATGACACCGTTTGTCTTGATATCAGAAGTTGTGGTTCCATTAATGGCAAGAGAAGAATCTTTGCTGACTTCCACATCTCCATTGATGGTAACGAGGCAGTCTACGGCGGTGGCGGTGTCATTGGCTTTACCGATGATCAGCTGTCCGCCATTGGAAATTGTGACTTTGACGCCAGAGTTGACAGTGAGGTCTCCACTGACATACATCTTGGCTCCATTGGTGATGGTCAGGTCATCGTTGATGATCACATTCGTGTTTTCGGGGAATGTCTGAACAACATCGGATCCATTCAGAGTACCACTATAGCTCTGGGTGTCCGAGGTAGCAGCATCACTGGTCTCCGAAGGGATCATGGCAAAGACACAGAGTGCCATTACCAGGACCATTGCAAGAGCAGCGATTTTAACCCCGCTGTTTTTGTTCATGTATGCATTCATAGGAACACATGACGAATTCTTCCTAAACGGCGTGAAACATGACAAACCATAGTGAAAAGATTAGATTCTTCACAGGATTTAGTTCTAAAAGGGTGGATTTATACCATCAAATTCGTCCATCGGAAATGCTGCTGTAAATTAATGAGATGGGAAATAGGACGAAAATTAGACAGGTTTGAGTGTCAAGAACCTGTTTATTCCCCGACGGCGTCATTCAGGATGGATTCTGCCTCCAGGAGCAGTCCGACCACCCTTTCACCCTTATCTGTGAGCGAGAGCAGTACGGAGTTTCCGCGACCTGTGGGCGTGATGTCCATAAGCCCCATGTCAGCCAATGCCCGGATCCTTTCCCTGGTATGAGCGTTGCGGGTAATCTCGCGATATATTTCGGACATTCTGCATCCTGGGTTCTCGTGGATGTGGATCAGGATCTCCACGGAGTTCGATGAACTGAGGATAGTCCCGATTGTCGTCCTTTCCGCCATCGGATGCCACCTCTGTTTTTCTGTAGAATGATGGAATTTGGGTCCCCGGCCCCTTAACTCCGGGGACCCGTTTTCTCTTCAGGTTGCTGTCGGTTGCGCTTCTCTCGACGCGGGAGCAGATGTACTCGTTTGTTCGCGTGCTCGTGCGTTCAACCCTTTCTTATGTTCTTGTTCGGTGCCTTCAGCTCCTCATCAGCCTGAGTGCGACGATGATCGCCATGATGACGATCAGGACCACGAGGATGATCAGGAGGTAGTCGGTGAGACCGAGTCCGTCGTCGCCGGAGGCGGTGGAACCGCCCTGGCTGGGTGCGGCGGGCTGGGTGCCGTAGATGCTGATCTCCACGGTGAGGTCGTCGGTTCCGGACAGGGTGAAGGTGTTGCCGGTGATCACTGTTCCGTTGACGGTGATCGTGGGCGTGCCCTCGAATCCGGAGTTCAGGATGTAGTCGATGGTGTGGGATCCGGCGGTGAGTCCGGTGATGATGAAGACGTTGTCCGACTTGACAAGGACCTTTCCGTCGACCGCGACGGTTCCGATTCCGGCGTCTGCGGTGATGGTGACGGTGTAGATCTCGTAGTCGACCAATGCGTACAGCGTGTTGTACTGTCCGACGTTGAAGGTGGTCTGGTAGACGACATCCTCGGGGGTGCTGTTGGCGGCCTCGATGGCGTCGCCGTTCTCCTCGTCGGTCCAGCCGATGAACAGGGCGTTCTCGACCTTGACGTCGTCGACGGTCACGGGAACGCTGTTGCCGGAGGCGTAGGCGGTGAACCAGACGCTTCCCTCGACGTTGAAGGCGGTGCTGGCGCTGAAGTCGTCCAGGAGTCCCTCGAAGACGGTGGACTCGGCGGAGACGACCATCAGGGTGACGTTGCCGACCTGTCCGTCGACGGTGGCGGCAGTCATGTTGTCGTACTTCCTGTCGAGTCCGACGTACAGGGTCGTGATCTCGGCGGATCCGGCGTCAACGCCGGACGCGGTGTCCGTCTCGGCGACGGTCAGGGTGCCGAAGACGTAGGCGTAATCGGCGACGAGCCTTCCGTTGTCGACCGCGGTGACGGTTCCGTTGACGGTGACGTCGTAGACGTCGACCGCTCCGTTGATTGTGAGGGTGGCGCCGGAGGCGACCTCGAAGGCGACGGAGCTGACCGTGACGGTCTCGTTGTTCTCGGTGACCTGGGTCTCGGCGATGGTCAGGGCGTTTCCGCCGGAGACGGCGGGGACGGTGACGTTGCCGGAGGCGACGGTCAGGGACGCGTCGACGTCGTCGTCGACGGGTGCGGGGGTTCCGGTGAGGTACATGTACTCCACATCGGAGCCGTCCTCCTCCACGTAGGCGTCCTGGACCTCGATTCCGGTGACGTTGACGAGGTCGATGGATCCCACGGCGGTGGTGACGGATCCGGTGAACTGGGCGTCGATGTCCAGTGTGGCGTAGGAGAGCGTGACGTTGCCGGTGGACTTGCCGAGGATGTCGATGGTGAGTTTGTCGTCGGCGGTTCCGTTGAAGGCGACGTCTCCCATGGAGACCTCTCCGTACACGACGATGCTGCCGTCGACGATGTCGGCGGCGGCCTCGGCCGCCGCGGTGGCGACGGGCGCGATGACGGTGAAGGCTCCGGTGGAGTTGCTGATGTCGTAGTAGGCTCCGGGGATCTTGTACAGGCCGTACATTCCCGCATCGGTCCTGCCGGTGACGGAGCTCATGAACTTGCCGTTCACGACGATCTTGGCGGTGTTGTCGGTGGTGGATGCGCTCTTGTCGGTGAAGGTGACGGTGTTACCGTCATCGTCATCAAGGCATGTGAAGTCCACGGCCGTCTGGACTGCACCGTTCACGGTCATGGTGACTCCCTCGTTGAACTGGACGCCGGTTCCGGCGGGCACGACAAGGGTGGTTCCCTCGGGGACGGTGATGTTGCTCGTCAGGGTGACGGGGCCGGCCAGTGTGACGGTCTCAGCTCCGCTGGCCAGGGCGGTGTACAGGTTGGTGTAGGTCCTGGCGGGGGACTCGTTGATGACGACGTCGCTGGTGACGGAGGCGTTGTCGTTCCTGCTGTTCTCGAAGGTCATCGTGGCGAGCACGACGATCTTTCCGGTGACGCGGGATCCGTCGCTGACGGTGACGGTGATGTCCCTGTTGTCGGTGGCTCCGACCTGGAGGGTGGCGTTGGAGGACACGGTGACGTTAGTCACGGTTCCGGGCACGGTGACGCTGTCGGTGACGACGACTGTGGCGCTGCCGACTCCGACGGTGACGCGGGTGGCTCCGGACTGGACGGCGTCCTCGAAGGTGGTGTATGTGGTGGTCGTTCCGGCGTTGGTGCCGGTGGTGACGGTGGTGACGTAGTAGGCGGCGTTAACGGTTCCGCCGAGGGGGGCGTTGCCGGTGACTGTGACGGTTCCGGTGACGTCGATGGTTCCGCTGTTGGAGTTGTTGAATGTTCCGGCGGTGGCCGTGACGGTTCCGGTGACCTCCAGCTTTCCGCTGTTGGTGACGGAGACGTCCTCTCCGACGGTCAGGTCTCCGGAGACGGCGACCTTGGCCTTCGCGACGGTTGTGCCGCCGTTGATGGCGACGTTGTACGTCCTGTCGGCATCGTCGCCGATGTTGTCGACGGCTCCGATGGAGCCGGAGACGGACATGGTGAAGATCTCGGCGTTGTTGTTGTCGGCGTCCTTGACGGATGCGGTGGTGATGACCGCTCCGGAGAAGCCGGTCTGGGCGGCGGGGGCGGTGAAGGTTATGGAGTTCTGTCCGTCGGTGACGGTCAGCGCGGTGCTGCCGGTGGCGACGGTGTAGGAGTTGATGTTGACGGTTCCGCCGTTCTTCAGGGTGATGTTGGAGGCACCGTTCATGACGGCTCCAGTCAGGCTGATGGTTCCGGCGTTGGTGATGGGGGTCGTGATAGTGAATCCGCCGAGAATGTCCACAGCGGCTCCGGCCTTGATGTCGAAGGCGACGGTGGAACCGGGGGTCGCGCTGACGGTGAGCTCTCCGCCGACCGCGACGGTGACGTTGCCGTTCTCCTGGACGGTGACGGCTCCGCCGTTGACGTTCATGTCTCCGTAGATCTCCACGGCTCCGGCGATGTCGACGGCCTGGCTGTTCCTGACCTCCAGGACTCCGCCGTCCTCGATGATGATGTTGCCGTTGACGTCCATGACGGAGGTGGGTCCGTCGATGATCAGCTTGGCGCCGTTCTGGATGGTCAGGGTGACTCCCTCGTTGACGACGAACTGTCCCTGGATGATGATGGTGGTTCCGGACACGATGTCCAGTGTGGATCCGATGACGACTGTCTGGGTCTGACCGTATATGTTGGACGAGTTGATGTCGTCGTTGATGGTCAGGGTGTACATGGCGCCGTCGAGGTTGATGATGGTGGTCTTGTCGTTCACATCGTGGGACACGACGGAGACGGTGTCCTGGAGGACGGATCCGCCGTAGGCCCTGAAGGTGGTGTTGGCCTGAGCGGTGATGGTGATGTTCTGCTTGGCCATGATCTGTCCGTAGACTGACACGGTACCTGTGGCGGTGTATGTAGCTGTGGCTCCGCTGTCCTCAATGATGGTGAGCTTTCCGGCAGATGTGATGTTCACGTTGTTGAGGTCAAGCTTGGAGGTTCCGTTCATGGTGACTGTCAGGTCGGCGTTCAGAGCACCCTGGAGCACGACCGTGGTGCCATTATCAACGTTGATGCTGTTCTTTTCGTTGCTGGAAAGGTCGATGACGATGATGGATCCTGCCTTCAGTGTGAAGGATCCGTTGAGATTGATATCGGCGCTGACGCCGTTTCCGGAGACCTTTCCGACATAGCTTCCGCCTGTGAATGTGACTGTCACTCCCTTGGCCACATCGAGGAAACCGCCACTTGTTGCATTGATAGCGACGGAACCCATGTCGATGTCCTGGGTGATTTCCACTTTGGTTTTTATGTCGATTGTCGGGTATCCGAGTTCCAGTGCCTCTTCGAGCTCCTCCTGCGTTGTAATGTCATCGGGCTTGATGGAGGCAGTGATGTCCTCCTGTTTGACTCCACCGACGGTGACCTTCGAGTCATTGCCTACGACTGTGACATTTTCTCCAGCTGTGCTTCCGGGCAGAGTAGTTTCTGCAGGCAGAGCGACTGTGGATCCAGCACCCACGGCGAGTGTCCATGTATTGTCTTTAGTTGTGACAGTCGCATTGTCAAGATCGAGATTGTTTCCGGAGGCAACGACTATGTTGGCACCCTCGCCGATGGTGAAGGTTTTGCCCTCGCCGATGGTGACATCCTCGGTGACTGTGAGGGTGTTGGCCTTTCCGACGGTCACGTTACCGTCGTCGGTGTAGGATACTCCGATTTCGTCTCCGGTTTTTGTAGAGAACTCCATCCCGTCGATGGAGAGGAATCCGTTGCGGTTGGCCTTGCTTGTGGATTCTAGAATGCCATCGACATCTGTAGGTTCGCTGTTGTTCCTGGAGACTCCCATGACGATGTCTCCGGTACCACCCTCGTTTCCTTTGAATGTGACGTTGTTAACGACGGTCACGGCATCGGCGGTGCTGTATCCCTTTGCATCGATGACCGAGATGCCGACTCCGAAGTCAGTGGGTCCGTCCCCGGTCTCCTTGTCCTGTCCAGCGCCCGTGTAGGTGATGGAGGAGTTGTTGACCTCAAGGTATCCTGTTCTCTGATCAATTCCGCTGGAGGCTTTGATCGTTGTGTTGTTGACGATGACCTTCGCGTTGGATGGGATGTACATCGCAGTGTACTCTGTAGTATTGAGATTGCTGTCGTTAACCTCTATGTACTCATATCCGTACATTCCGTTGGTTCCGATAGCAGGCATCGTGATGGTGTTGATGGTGCTGTCGTTCAGATAGAAGTAAGTGGCGAACTCCGAATCGTCTGTGATGGTTTCGTCGCGGAGCTCAGTGTTCGCAGTAAGGTATCCTTCGACATATATCCCGTAGCCCTTTCCATCAACTGTGACATTGTTGACCTCAAGCGAGGAACCTGCTCTAACTGTGAGCACTCCGTTCGCAACATCACATGTGTTGCTGAGGGTTCCAGGTCCGTTGATTGTGACGTCGGATTCCTGGTCTACGTCAATCAGCATACCGCTGGTCCCACTGGTGGTATGAATGGTGTGGTTGTTGAGTTCAATGGTTATAGTCTTGCCAAGAATCTTGACACAGTCTTCGACTGTGACATCGGCAAGGATCTCGATGGTGTCTCCGTCGACAGCGGCGTCGACGGCTGCTTTGAAGGTCGAATAGGGTACGTCACCTATCCTGGCTTCGTCGGCGGATGTGGATTCATCGGCCGCATCCACCTGACCGGAGGGCATGACGACTGCAATCGCGCAGACGACCATCGCGATGATGGCGATCGCGGCCAGCAGTTTGGTCTGCCTTCCTTTCTCGTTCATTATAGCATTCATAGGAACATCTGCTCCTTACATTTCGGCTGTAATTGTTGCGAACCGACAATTCATAGGGTTTTTCGCCCTCATCATCGGCCCACATCCAACCTTAGCCGGGCAGAATCGAACACCCAAAAGGCTAGCCTTTTCAGACCCACCAGCAGAGCATCCCAATTCTGCATCCGAAAGAGTCTTTTTCTTTCGGATATGGTCGGTATGAATGATAGAATAAAAAGCTAATCATCGAGAGCTCAGAGATTGTACAAACCGCTGACATGGTCGGGACCTCCCGGAGGCCCCCAGACGGCCGCTTCCGGCCGGAATCATACGATATCGGCCCCCGTACGGATCTACACTTTCTCGGGAACGGCAGGAGCAGCGGATCGACGATTCTTCTCTGCTGTCGGATTCTCATCTTCCCTAATACATATTATTATAGGAAGGCCGCCGGGGCGCTCTTAGGGTGGTGCATTTGATGCACTCGGGAGATGCCTTCGATTGCACCGTGCTCTCCCAAAATGAATCCTTCCTTTCTATTGAGAGTCGATCGTGTCCGAACCGTACGGCATCTGTGGTCTTCCGAAAGGGTTTCCATCGGTCGCGATTTGATTGTTCTCTTATGTTCACGGCGTTAGGAAATGAACGTCATTTGTTCCTATGAATACAATAATGAACAAAACTAATACAGGGAAGCTCCTGGTCGCAGTCCTCGCGATGTTTATGATCGTCGCAGGAACTGCCGTTGTCCTCGGGAATGAGGTCAATGCTGCTGGGGACAGCGATGCCGAGAACGGTGTTGCTTCCATTGGAGGCCAGTACTACCCCACTCTCGATGCAGCCGTGCAGGATGCAACATCGGGCACTGCCGAGAATCCTGTAAAGATTACGCTTCTCGGAGACGCCGAACTCAGTGAATTCCTCGAGAACGTTGTAATCTCTGCTGAGGAAAAACATACCATTACACTCACCAAGGCCATCCAGATCGATGGAACAGTAGGACTGAAAAACATAGAGATTGCCGTTCAGGGAGAAATCTCAATGGCTTTCTATACAGGCAACTACGATGGCCAGAATCCGATCGACCTCACGATGGACAATGTCTCATTCGACGAATCCGTAAACAACAACGGTGACCCATCTACTGTCTATCTGGACAAGGGTAGCATCGTTAGCATCATGGGGTGCGATTTCACCAACACAAGGCTTGTCTATTCCGGAGCTGAAGGTGCCAACCCTGCTGTCACTATCAACAACACCACCAACGTCGACATGAATATCACATCTTCCAACACTGTCACAGTTGGCAAAGACATCAAGATTGACGGCACATCCACAATCGGGGATGTCCGTCTTGCTGGCGGAGTAGCGTTTACCGTTCCAGAGGATGTGACTTTCAGTGCTAAGAGTATCAGCCTGTATGTCAGCAGTGATGGAACAGCCAGTACCGGAACAATTGTCACCAACAACCCCTCCAATATTATAACTGAAACACCGACCGAGGTTCCTATCGAAAATGAGGATGGAACGAACATCGTGACTGAGGTCGAGGATGGTGCCGAATACACCGACGTGATCTTCAGCAATGTCACCGTCAACCCCGGTATGGTCATCTACGTTTCTGGTAGCTGCGAGATCTCCGGAGACTTCAGGCTCTTCGGAACCATCAACAACGGAAATGAGACTACTGATAAAGGACAGACCCCTCTAACAATCAGCGTTCCCGAGGGGGCCACATTCACAGCATATAATGGATCATCATTCGGCAAGAACGTCTATCTGGATGGAGACGGAAAGATCGATGTCAGCGCCGCCATGCAGGACTTCGAGGTCAACAAGAACGTCATCGGAGACTACACATACCCCCAGTTCCAGAGGGTCATCATCACAGACACCCTGACGATCATGTCCGGAGTCACCATGACCGTTCTGGGAGAGCTCGTCATCAACGAGGGAGTCACCCTCATCATCGAGGACGGAGCCGTCCTCCAGATCGGAGACGAGAAGATCACAGCCGTCGGCGTCACGGTCAACGGAACCATCGAGATCGATGTCGGTGTGGAGTCGAACAACACCGGCGGAACCATGGATGTCGTCAACGCCGCCGACGTCAACGTCAACGGAACTATCGTTTCCAACGGAAAACTCTCGATCTCCTCCAACGTGACCGTCGAGAACGGCGGAAACATCACCATCGAGGATGCGCCCAACTCCATCATCGAGGTCACCGACGGAAAGAACTTCATCATCAACAACGGCGGTGCGCTGAACATCTCCGGACAGATGGACATCTCCGCCATCAACAACAAGGGAACCATCACCCTCGACGAGGCCAAGATTGCCGGTGACTCCAGATCAGTCATCTACATGGCCGCAGACGGGGCTGTCGTGGATATCGTGTCCTTCTCTTCCAATGGCCAGGCCCTGTACATCACCGACAATGGCCTCAACGCTGGAAAGGACCAGGACAGGAAGGACGTCATCATCGGTGAGTACGACGGCACAAAGGTCAACAACATCAACATCTCCGGAATGATCGAGGATATGGGAATCGAGGGATTCACAGTCACCGAGTCCGTCACCTCGAAGACCGTCGACAAGAAGACCATCTACACCAACACCATGTACATCTCCGGTGCCGTGGACGTCTACGACGACCGCGACGACACCACACCCTCTGTTACCAACTACCCCGTCATCGAGCTCAACGGACAGTCCGGAATCGCCGTCGCTGCCGATGAGACACTTTCCATCGGTGAGAACGTCACACTTCAGATCAACGGAGGAAAGCTCACCGTCGACGGAACCGTCGATGCAGTGGATGGAACACTCAAGCCTAAGGCCAATACAACAACCGGGGACATCTTCGTCAACGGAACCGTGATGACTTCGGACAAGTCCGCAGACTCCATTATGAACGCCTTCCACTACACAGTGGACAGGACCACCTCCACAGACAAGTACGAGGTCTACACGAACTTCGCCAACGCCCTCTCCAACAGCCAGAACATCGATTTCCTCGGAGATGTCGAGATCCTCGAGTCCGCAACCATCCCCGCAGACACCACCGTCAAGGCGACTTCCGGAGCGACACTCGCCATCGGATCCACCGATGACAGGACCGTCATCGTCACCGTGGCCAACGGTGGAACCCTCAGGGACGCCAAGAACGGAATCACCGTCTACGGCTCCCTCGTGTTCGAGAACAACGCCAAGGACAACAGGAACCACGGCACC
>ERZ1673744.3230-NODE-3230-length-11195-cov-4.892998_pt1 | contig 11195 bp, 9 predicted proteins | sample MGYA00580207_ERZ1673744 | MGnify/ENA primary metagenome ERZ1673744 (study PRJEB41218, sample SAMN15661751) | gut metagenome | host: Homo sapiens | place: Canada: London | collected 2015-08-20/2019-03-30 | study: EMG produced TPA metagenomics assembly of... | reverse complement strand
CGCCCGCTGGCCCGCCGTTCCGGCGGGCGGCCTGCGGCCCCACCCGCCCCCTGCATCAGCTCCAGTCAGATCTTACGCCTTGGCGGCAGCCTCGTTCAGGGCCTCCATCAGCCGGGGTACATCAATGCCATGGGCCAGGGCGCCCTGCTCAATGTTCTCAAAGTGGGCGGCGGCGCAGCCGATGCACCCCATGCCGAAGCGCTGCAGTACCTCTACAGTAGCAGGATATTTCTGTACGATCTCCATGATGCCCATATCTTTTGTAATCAGCATAATTTATTATCTCCTTGCAGTTAAATTGGGGGAGGCAAACTCCCCTCCCCTAGTATAGTTATTTTTCCCCTATTTGTAAACAGAATCCAAACTTTTTTGCAAAGTCCCCCGTTCTGCCCGCCCGTTCATTGACAAGCGCCGCCGCCATGGTGTAAAATGATGCGGAACAAAGCCCCCGCCGGGGCCAATTTACAAGAAAAGGCACGAGGAACATTATGAAAACGACAACACGCCTGCTGGCCCTGCTGCTGGCACTCTGCATGGCATTTGCCTTTGCCGCCTGCGGCAAAGACCCCAGCGACCCCACCGATCCGACCGATCCCAGCAATCCCACTACCCCCACCGATCCTGATAACCCCAATCCCGATGAGCCCTCCAAGGAGGAGATCCTCAAGGAGCTGCAAAAGACCATGCTGGAAAATACGCTGGCCATGCAGCAGAAGAACAAGGATACCATCGGCTGGCTGTATATTGATGGCACCACCGTCAATGATGTGGTGGTCAAGGTCAATTATAACGATGATAACAAGTACTACCTGCGCCGCAATGCCAATGGTGAGAACGATAACGACGGCTGCTACTATGCCGATTTCCGCTGCACCAGCGGCAATCGCTCCACCATCTCGAAGAATACCGTCATCTACGGCCACAATCTGGGCCGGGCCGAAAATGCCCTGCTGACCGATTATCAGAACCACGCAAACGGCCCCAAGTTCGCTCAGCTACTGAAGTATCAGGACGAGGAATTTGCCAAGACCCATCCTTATATCTACTACTCCACCATCGAAGAGGACATGGTCTGGCAGGTATTTGCGGTATTCTACACCGATATCAAGTTCGACTACATCAACCCCAACCCCGCCGATGCCACCTTCAATAGCCTCATCAAAAAGGCCCAGGATCTTTCCTTCTACGATTATGATGTGGAAGTGACCAGCAACGATAAGATCCTCACCCTCTCCACCTGCACCTACCGTCTGGCGGATGATACCAAGCTGCACTATCCCAATGACTACCGCTATGTTGTCATGGCCAAGCTGCTGCCCGCCGATGCCGTGCTGGAGGATACCGTTTCCCTCACCGTCACCAAGAACGCCCCGGTAAAACCCGCCGGCGAATAATGCCCCATCCAATAAGGCCCCTTTCCCACCGGGAAAGGGGCCTTTCGCGTTCCCCTAAAGCCTCCCCAGTGTAAGGAGTGTGACACTGCACCATCCAAAAGCCTCCCCTGTGTAAGGGAAGGTCTCAGCCGATCGGCTGACGGAGGGGTTGTTGGCGCAAACTATGGCCAAGTTTCTTTTCGCCTTCGGCGTCGCATTGTCACCACAGGGTAACAGCCTGTACGCCTCGCCGGCGTGGCCCTACTTTTCTCTGAAGAAAAGTAGGCAAAAGTCATTTAGGGCTCCGCCCTAAAAACCCGACGCTCGTCGGACGCAACCTCCGCTTGAGTCGAGCTGACCCTGCGCTTTGCTTCGGGCAGCCCTCCCCACTGCGGTGCGTCCTCCTCTCCCCATTTACCCCGCCCGGAAGCGCTACGCATTCCCGGAGCGGGATGAGACGACGCTTATAAGGTTGATTTTTAATTCGGTTCCTGCTGAATCCAAAATAAAATGCGCCGCAGGCCCCTTGAGAGCGTATCTGCGGCGCTGTACGGACGATGCTTTGCATCGTTCGTATCCAGCCGCAGCTTAAGCGTTAGGGGGCCTTGGGGCACAGCCCCAAGTGTGTTTTGCCTACTTTTGTACACACAAAAGTAGGCCCCCGCCGGGTAGGCGTACAGACTATGCCTTTGCAAAAGGCTCCATGCCGCCGAAGGCGACTACAATCTTGACCCAAAAATTCTTTTACACACTTTCATCCGAAAAAAGCAGCCCCGCCGGGCAGGCGTGCAGATTAAAACCTTTTATAAAACTATGCGCCGCCGCCAGGCGACTACAATCATAGCCTAAATATCTTTTGCCTGCTTTTCTTCACAGAAAAGCCCCCGCCGCCGGGCCGCCGCAAAAAAGAAAGCCCCCGCCATACGGCAGGGGCTTCGCTTGTCTTTTGTGGTTTGGGAATTACAGCTTGCCCAGCTTGGTGCGGCAGCTGCGGCAGACATACTTGTCGTCATAGGTAGCCAGCTCTTCCTTGGAGCCGCAGAAAATGCAGCAGGGCAGGTACTTCTTAAGAATGACCTGATCACCGTCTACATAAATTTCAACATCACTGTGGATGTCGATGCCGAGGGTGCGGCGAAGCTCTACAGGGAGAACGATACGGCCGAGGTTGTCAACTTTTCTTACGATGCCGGTGGATTTCATGGTACAGGTTCCTCCTTAATAAAGTTAGGTGGTTTGCTGGCGGTTTACAATATCTTCTAATATTCTCGCTTTTTCTCTACCTTGCTACTAAGTGTACTATTATTTTCCATGAAATTCAAGAGGTAATTAGCACAATTTCGCAAATCTTGTGGATAATTTTTGCCCCTAATTTGCCGCTTTTTTGGTTATTGTTGCTAAAATTGATAAAATGCGCACAGATTCCGTTATTTTACATAATTCGATAAAACACATCAAAAAAGGAAAACATTAGCGCAATACGCTCCCGTAAGGAGAAAAAGATGTTGATAAATCATCTCTACTCCCTAAAAAATGAAGAAAGGAGCTCCGCCCATGATGAACGGTATCCTTACCGCCCTGCTTATTTTTTCGGTCGTCACCGCGGCCTTCACCGGCCGGATGGAAGCGCTCTCCGCCGCGGCGCTTTCCGGCTGCGGGGAAGCCGTAAGCCTGGTCATTACCCTAACCGGTATGCTGTGTCTGTGGAGCGGCCTGATGGAGATTGCCCGCCGCTGCCGCCTTACGGAAGCATTGGCCCGGCTGCTGCGTCCTCTTACCCGGTGGCTGTTCCCCACGGTGCCGCAGGGCAGCCCCGCCATGCAGGCCATCTGCATGAATCTTTCCGCCAATTTGCTGGGTCTGGGCAATGCCGCTACTCCCTTGGGCCTTGCCGCTATGCGGGAGCTGCAAAAGTTGAATCCCCATAAGGACAGCGCCAGCAATGCCATGGTCACCTTTGTAGCGATGAATACCGCCTCCCTCCAGCTCATCCCCACCACCTGCGCCGCGCTGCGGCAGCAGGCCGGCTCCGCCGCCCCTATGGAGATCCTGCCAGCGGTATGGCTCACCGGGCTTTCGTCCCTGGCTGTGGTCCTGCTGTTGGACCGCCTGCTGCGCGGGAAGTCCCGCCGGCCGGAATAAAGGCAGGCCCGTGCGGGCGCCCTTCACCCCATCCGCGAATTTCATCAAAAGGGAGGGCATTCCATGTCATTCAGCGCCTGGTTCATCCCGCTGCTCATCACCGGCCTGTTCAGCTGGGGCCTCTGCTCCGGCGTGGATGTGTTCGATTGCTTTTTGCAGGGAGCCAAAGAGGGGCTCAAAACCGCCGCCTCCATCACCCCGGCCTTGGTCTGCCTGCTTACGGTGGTCACCATGTTCTGCCACAGCGGCGCCCTGGATGTCCTCACCGGCTTCCTTCGCCCCGTGACTCAGCTTATCGGTTTCCCGGCGGAGGTACTGCCATTGGCCCTGCTGCGGCCGGTCTCCGGCAGCGGCGGTACCGCCCTGCTGCACCAGCTGCTGGGGGAATACGGCCCGGATAGCTTCATCGGGCGGGTAGGCAGTGTGCTGGCCGCCGCCTCAGAGACCACCTTCTACGCTATCGCGGTCTACTACGGCGCGGTGGGGATCCGCCGTACCCGCCACACTATGGCCGCTGCCCTCACCGGGGATCTGACCGCGGCGCTGGTCAGTGCCCTTGCGGTCCGCTTGCTGCTGGGGGTGTGACCTGCCTCATCAGAGGGAAACGGTATCCAGATAATGCAGGAAGAAGCTGCCGTCCGGCCGTGTCATTACGGAGAAACGGGTCCGGAAGTCCCCAATTTTATAGGGATTTTCGTAATATACATTGCCGTGCAGTTCGTAACTGACGCTTACCTCGGATTTTTCCCGATCAATTTGAACCTCCGTGTTCCTGCACACCGGAGTATTCCCCCATCCAAAGCCGGACCAAAACACATACTCCCCGGTTTCGGGAACATAGGTATCTTCACCAAACTCATAATCCGGAATATCAAACACCTCCTCGGCCATCTGCTGTATCTTTTCTTTTGGAAAGTGGTAACACCCCTCATCATCCATGGTGACAAAATCATGGTACAGGTATTTCTCCTCCTCCATGAACATTACCGTACTTAAGATAAAAAGATGGATCTGCCGGTCCTCCAACGGATAGGCGGAGCTCCCCAGGATATCTCCAGAGTAAAAGGCAAAGTTGGTCAGCTGCGCGGTCAGAACCTCCGAGGAAGCCTGCAGTTCCTCCTGCATTGCGTCCCAGTCCAATGCGGACTTTCCCTGCGGGGCGTTGCCGACGCAGGCGCAAAGGCTAAAGCAAAGTGCCAAAGCGATTGCGAGTGATAGCATCTTTTTCATGGCGTTTTCTCCTGTATGTTTTTGCCGCTGCGGCAGGTTTTCTATCATTTTACCATGGGCGCCGCAGGTGGGCAACGGAAAATTTTAGGGCGGTGACGCCTGTTCCTTGCCAGCGTCCGCCCTCCTCACAATTTTTTAACAAAATCGCCACATTCGGCGCTATGCAAAAGACCCCGCCGGTGTTATAATATAAATTAGAATACTATGACCTGTAAGGAGGAAATAGCAATGATGGACAAGATCCTGGTAGCCGATGACGACCTGAATATCTGCGAGCTGCTGCGCCTGTACCTGGAAAAGGAGGGCTTCGAGGTGGTAATGGCCCACGATGGCGAAGAAGCCGTGGCCAAGTTCGAGAGCGAAAAGCCCTCTCTTATCCTCCTGGATATCATGATGCCCAAGCTGGATGGCTGGCAGGTTTGCCGGCAGATCCGCCAAAAGAGCGATTGCCCCATCATCATGCTCACCGCCAAGGGGGAAACCTTCGATAAGGTGCTGGGCTTGGAGCTGGGCGCCGATGACTATGTTGTCAAGCCCTTCGATACCAAGGAGATCGTGGCCCGCATCAAGGCCGTGCTGCGCCGCAGCAGCCCCGCCGGCACCGCCGAAGGCGAGGTCAAGGAGGTCAGCTACGATAAGCTCACCGTCAATATGACCCGCTACGAGCTCAAGGTGGATGGCAAGGTCGTGGATGCCCCGCCCAAGGAGCTGGAGCTCCTGTTCCACCTGGCTAGCCACCCCAACCGCGTATTCACCCGCGATCAGCTGCTGGATGAGGTCTGGGGCTTCGAGTACTACGGCGACAGCCGCACCGTCGATGTCCACATCAAGCGCCTGCGCGAAAAGCTGGAAGGCGTCAGCGATCAGTGGAGCCTCAAGACCGTTTGGGGCGTCGGCTATAAGTTCGAGGTCAAGGAATAAGAATGAAAACTTCGCAGAAAACCCTGATGGGCAAGTACTATTCGGTGTGCTGCGCCATCATTCTGCTCAGTATGGTATTGGTCGGCTCCATCTTTATGGTGCTGGCCAATGACTACCTGCGGGAGGAAAAAATCAGCCTGCTGGAGAAAAATGTGACCCAGGCCGCCCGCCTCACCATGGAAAATTACGCCGCCCACGAGTACCGCTATGTCAGCAGCGATACCCTGCAGCCGGTGTATGCCGTGCTGGGCTCCGCCATCGAGGCCGACATCTACCTTTCCGATAACAAGGGCGATATCCTCATTATGGCCCATACTACCGAGAGCGCCATCCCCCAGTCGGTGCCGCAGGCTGTCCTGGATAGCCTCTCCAAAACCGGCAGCTATCAGGGCTCCGTGGTCATGGCCGGTACCGGGGAAGACCCCCAGTACGCCGTGGCCACCCCCGTGGTGGATGAAAACGGCCTTCTGGTGGGTGCCGTTATGGCCACCGCCCGGGCTGCCAACCGTGCTCTGGCCGGCGATATGCTCCAGATGTTCCTCATCGCGGCCATCGTGGTGCTGGTGGTCAGCTTTATCGTCATTTATTTTGTCACCACCAGCCTGGTAAACCCCCTGCGGCAGATGGCTGCCGCCACCCGTGCCTTCGCTAAGGGCGATTTCTCGGTCCGGGTGCCGGTGGAGGGCGATGATGAGATCGGGCGGCTGGCCTCCGCCTTCAATAACATGGCCACCGAGCTGGCCCTCACCGAATCGGTGCGCCGCAGCTTTACCGCCAATGTCAGTCACGAATTAAAAACCCCCATGACCACCATCGGCGGCTTTGTCGATGGTATCCTGGATGGCACCATCCCGCCGGAGCGGCAGAACCACTATCTGCGCATTGTCTCCAGTGAGGTCCAGCGCCTTTCCCGCCTGGTGCGCAATATGCTCACCCTCAGCCAGATCGAGGCCGGCGAGCGCACCATCCAGCCCACCGAGGTGGAGATCACCTCCCTTGTCACCAATACGCTGCTGGGCTTCGAGCAGCGGCTGGAGGAAAAGCACATCGAGGTGGAGGGGCTGGATACCGACCGCTACTGGGTGCTGGCCGATGCCGACCTCATCCAGCAGGTGGTGTATAATCTCATCGATAACGCTGTCAAATTCGTCAATGAAGGGGGCAAGCTCTCCTTCGACTTTTATACCGAGGGCGAGAATATCATGGTAGCGGTGCGCAATACCGGCAGCGGCGTGCTGCCGGAGGAGATCCCGCGGCTCTTCGACCGGTTCTATAAGACCGACCGCAGCCGCAGCCTGGATAAAAACGGCGTAGGCCTGGGGCTTTCCATCTGCCGCACCATTATGAATGTCCACGAGGGCGAGATTTTCGTCCGCAGCCAGCCCGGGGAATACACCGAGTTTGTATTCGGCCTCAAGGCCGACCCCGCCCACTACAAAAAAGGCGTCAACCGCAAAGCCCCTATGGTAGATGCCAGCTTTACCACATTGCCGGCGGCCCCCGCTGCCGGCCGGGAGGAGAAACAGCATGAGAAACCGCAGCAATGACAGCAACTACCACTGGGATTACCAGGATTACCGGGGCAACTACGGCCAAAGCCCCGCCCGCGCCCGGAAAAGCAGCGGCCTGAAGTACTTCCTCATCGCCATGGGGGTGGTCATCCTGCTGGTGGGGGCGCTGTGCGTCGGGGCCTCCGTCTGGGGCAGCAAGCCTGCCCCGCAGCCGGATCAGGATTCGTCCATCGGCAATGAGCTGGAGCACCTGCCGGAGATCGACCAGCAGAACAAGCCGGAGGATAATGTGCCGGATACCACCGAAGACGGCCTTTTGACTCCCGCCGGCATCTATAAAAAGTGCGCCCCCTCGGTGGTGGGCATCATCACCTACGGCAGCAGCGCCACCGCGCAGGGCAGCGGCATCATCCTTTCGGAAAACGGCTACATCATCACCAATGCCCATGTGGTCAGCGGCGGCGAAAAGTTCGAGGTCGTGCTGCAAAATGGCGATAGCTATGATGCCACCGTCATTGGGGCGGATAACCAGAGCGACCTGGCTCTGCTTAAAATGCAGAACCCGCCCGAGGGGCTGGTCGCGGCTACCTTCGGCAACAGCGATGAGCTGGAGGTCGGCGAAATGGTGGTCGCCATCGGCAATCCCGGCGGTCTGGCGCTGGCCTCCACCCAAACCGTCGGCTACATTTCGGCGGTGCAGCGCACCATCACCACCGAGCTGGGCTACACCATGGTCTGCATCCAGGCGGATGCCGCCATCAATCCCGGCAACAGCGGCGGCCCCCTCATCAATACCTACGGCCAGGTGGTGGGCATCACCTCCAGCAAGCTGGTGGAGGAAGGCTACGAGGGCATCGGCTTCTCCATCCCCATCAATACCGCCCTACCCATTCTGGACGATTTAATGCAGCACGGCCGGGTGACCGGTCGGGCACAGCTGGGCATCACCGTGGTGGAAGTAGGCAGCAATGAAGCCAATTATTACGGCATCCCGGCGGGTCTGCGCATCATGTCCATCAATGAGGACAGCGATGTAGGCCGTCAGGGCGCCGAGGTCGGTGATATCATCACCTCCATTGATGGCTGGGCCATCACCAGCCGTGCCGATTGCAGCGATATCCTGGCACAGCACAAGCCCGGCGATACCGTGGAAATAAGCCTGTACCGGGCCAGCCGTACCGGCCGCGGCCAGACCTTCACCATCACCGTCACCCTGCTGGGGTCCTAAGCATCCCACAAAAGCCGCCCACGGGCGGCTTTTCTGCCCCTTGTGCCATATTGCCCATAAAGCCGTGTCATTTCCGGACAAACCTGCCAATGGCATTTCGGTCGGGAGTGATGTATAATTAAAAAGAGGAGGAAAGCAACCCGCATCGACACAGTAAGGAGGTGCCGAACAATGAAAAAGAGGATATCAGCCGTACTGCTGGCCCTGGCCATGCTGCTCGCCACCGCCCATGCCATGCCAATTTATGTGGATGGCAGCGCCCTGGGCTGGCAAGAACCGCTGACCCTGGAGATGGAAAGCGGCGACAGCATCGATAATGTCAAGCAGAAAATCCAGAACACGGGTGTTTCGGTAGATGGGAAATGCCTGTATTTTGGCAGCAGATTTTTGGAGAACGGCTGCACTCTGGCAGATTATAATATCCAGAAGGAAAGCACCCTGCGGCTGACCGCCTTTCGGGAGGTAGCCGATTCAAAGAACCTGTCTGATGCTCTGACTTCCGATACCGCGGTCATCCGCTTGACCGGGGATATTGAGATTACCGCCTATATGACGGTACAAAGAGCGGTGACCATCGATCTGAACGGCCACTTACTGAAAACAACCGGCAAGGGCAGCAACCTGATCCATGTCACCCCAAATGGAGAGCTGACGCTGATTGACAGCAATCCCAATGCCGTTCACAAGTTCAGCGTGGAGGAAGCCACCGGTCTGTGGAAGCAGGACGCTGCCGGCACAAAGGTGATAAAGGGCGGCGCCATCACCGGCGGCAGCTACTACACCGGCGGCGGTATCTATGTGGCACCCGGCGGCACGCTCCTCATGCGGGGCGGCAATATCGTGGGCTGCACGGCGCGCGAGGGTGGCGGTGTTCATGTGGAAGCTGGCGGCCGGTTCGAGATGTCCGCCGGGACCATTACCGGCTGCGTGGCACAGACCGCGAATAATGACGATACCCGCGGCGGCGGTCTCTGCAATTTCGGCACGACCGTCCTCTCCGGTGCGGCTGCCATCCGGGATTGCCGCGCGATCCAAAGCGATGTAGACCATGGATACGCCGGCGGCGGCATTTGCAGCGTCCGCAATCTGACCATCCGGGATAATGTAACGGTAAGCGGCTGCACGGCGAATGAGGAGAGCGACGCCATGTCCATCGGCGGCGATGCGAACAATAGTCCCACCGAGATCATCGGCGGAACATTCGATGGCTCCGTGACGAATGGCGGGACCATCAGCGGCGGTGCCTTTACCGGCCCGGTGTGGAATAATGGCATCATCTCCGGCGGCCAGTTTACCGGCTCGGTGGTGAACCGCGGTACCATCACAAACGGTACCTTTGGTGGCGAAGTGACCAACGAGAGCGGCCGTTCTTTCGGCGTCATCTCTGGCGGCAACTTCAATGGGAAGGTAACAAATAAAAACGATATCAGCGATTCATCAGAAGAAACACCGGCAAAAATTTCCGGCGGCACCTTTAACGGAGAGGTCATCGGGGCCTATACGGTCACCTTCCAGTCGGAGGGTGGAAGCGAAGTAGCATCCCAGATTCGTGCCAACACCCCTGCCGCCCAGCCAGATAATCCCACCAAAGAGGGGCATACCTTCATCGGCTGGTACAACGGCGAAGAAAAATGGAATTTTGCCGATGCCGTGACCGAAGCCCTGACCTTGACGGCAAAATGGACGGCGAACCGGTACACCATCACCTTTAAGCCGGAAAACGGCGGGCAGGATATCGTCATTAAGCAGGACTACGGCACGGCCATTACCGCCCCGGCCAACCCTACCAAAACAGGCTACACCTTTGCCGGCTGGGATAAGACCATTCCCTCCACCATGCCGGCCGGGGATATGACCATCACCGCCCGGTGGACCGAAAACCGGGTCATTGTCATCATCCGGCCGGATGACAGCAAGGATGAGCCGGATCCCGGCATCGTCCACCGGTGGGGCCCCTGGCGCTCCAATGGGGATGGGACCCATACCCGCCGCTGCACGGCCAGCGGCTGCTTCGACCAGCAAAACGGGAAGTGCTACGGCGGCACCCCCAATTGCACCCAGCGGGCAAGCTGCATCCTGTGCGGCGCCAAATACGGCAAGACCGACCCCACCCGCCACGCCTCCCTGGAAAAGCTGGAGGCGATAGCCGCCACAGCGGCGGCCAATGGCCGGGTGGAATGCTGGCACTGCACCGCCTGTGATAAGTACTTTGCGGACGCGAACGGCAAAACGGAGCTCACCGCGGAGAATACAGTAACCGAAAAGGTGCCGCCGAGCATCATCCAGGGCAACGACGCCCGATGGAAAAAGGGCGAAAGCAGCACCCTCACCTTCCGCTCCGATGCGGCGTTTGAGGACTTTGCCGAGGTGCTGGTCGATGGCGCGGCGCTGCCCTCCGAAAGCTACGAGAAGCGGAATGGGGAAGGCAACATCATCGTAGAGCTGCGGGAAAGCTACCTGGAGCAGTTGGCCGAAGGGGAGCATGCTTTGGCCATTCGCTCGGCAAGGGGAGATGCCACCACCCACTTTACCGTGGAGGCAGCACCCGATGAAACCCATCCGGTGAGCTGGTGGGTTTACGCGGCGGCTCTGGGGGCTTTTGCCATCGGCACCTGTGTCGCAGTGATCTCCTTCCGGCGCAAAAAAGCCGGATAAGTGACAGCAAATAGCAGAGATTCCGGATCTCCTTCGCACCAAGTGTGCGGGGGAGAATTTTTATTCAATTTTCAAGGTACGGTGGGAGGCAGGTTCCAGCTTAAGGCAGACCCCCAAATTGCCCGATGAGGTCTG
>ERZ1673744.3223-NODE-3223-length-11212-cov-3.851932_pt1 | contig 11212 bp, 6 predicted proteins | sample MGYA00580207_ERZ1673744 | MGnify/ENA primary metagenome ERZ1673744 (study PRJEB41218, sample SAMN15661751) | gut metagenome | host: Homo sapiens | place: Canada: London | collected 2015-08-20/2019-03-30 | study: EMG produced TPA metagenomics assembly of... | reverse complement strand
GCCTGAAATTCTTAGAAAAAGAGATAACAAGGCACTTTCGGTAGAGAGAGAAAAGTTAAAAGATGAAATAAAATTCTGGGAATGTGTTCAATTTTTGTTTTTCAGTCAGTGGAAGAAAATAAAAGCATATGCAAATGAGAATGGAATAAAAATAATAGGAGATATCCCTATTTATGTATCATCAGACAGTGCGGATGTCTGGGCACATCCTGACCAGTTCCAGCTTGATAATAATCTTATTCCGATAAGTGTTGCAGGGTGTCCACCTGATGGATTTTCTGCAGACGGACAGCTTTGGGGAAATCCATTATTTAACTGGGAACTTATGAAAGAGCAGAACTACAGCTGGTGGGTTGACAGAATAGCATATCAGACAAAAATATATAATATTCTTCGTATTGACCATTTCAGAGGATTTGATGCGTACTATTCTATACCGTACGGTGAAAAAACAGCGAGAAATGGAGAGTGGAAAGAAGGACCTGGAATTGATCTGTTTAATGTAATAAACGAAAAATTGGGAGAGCTTCCTATTATAGCAGAAGATTTAGGATTTTTGACGGATTCAGTCAGACAGCTTCTTAAAGATACAGGTTTTCCGGGAATGAAAGTTCTCGAGTTTGCATTTGACAGCAGAGATACAGAATCAGGATATCTTCCACATCTATATAACAAAAATTGTGTCGTTTATGCGGGAACTCATGATAATGATACAATTCTTGGATGGTTTGAGGCAATATCAAAAGAAGATGCAGAATATGCGAAGAAATATATGAGACTTTCAGAAGCAGAAGGTTATCACTGGGGTATGATGCGTACAGCGTGGGCTTGTATAGCAGATACGGCAATCATGCAGATGCAGGATATATTGGGACTTGGAAAATCTGCAAGAATGAATACTCCTTCAACGCTCAGTGATAAAAATTGGAGCTGGAGATGTCTGCCGGGAGCGTACAATGACACATTGGCAGAGGTTCTTCATGCTGAAATGAAGTTGTATGGAAGAATTTAGGGCATTGCCTATTGGGTATATGGGTAGTATGGTTATGAAGTTAAGTGATTGAAGTATTGAGGTTTATAAATAAAAACTGTGGATTGGTAACGAGTCCACAGTTTTTTTGTTGTGTAATGTAACTCAGCTTGATTAAATTAACGAGGCATAATATAATTGTATATAATGTGAAAATGATATGATTTAGCATGTGTGGGTAAAGATTTCAGGAAGGAGTGTGTGGGATTGGGAAGATTTTTAAATTCGGATAATGCTGCATTTAAAAGAACATTAAAATCTAAAATATATGTTGATAAGACAGAATTTCTTGATTTTACTAATCAGATGATAAATACGAACTCATCCTTTATATGTAACAGTCGTCCAAGGCGTTTTGGAAAATCTGTTACGGCAGATATGCTTACGGCGTATTACAGCAGGGGATGTGATTCAAAGAAATTATTTTCAGACTTAAAAATAGGAAGTTTGGAGAATTTTGAAGAAAACTTAAATAAGTATAATGTAATTCAATTTGATGTACAGTGGTGTTTAGAACCTGCTGGAAATCCGAAAAAACTGGTCGATTATATTACTAGAAATACATTGAATGAACTTAGGGAAGAATTTCATGAAATTATTTCTGAAGAAATAGAGTCTCTTCCTGATGCGTTATCAAAAATAAATGCAAAAACAGGAAAACAGTTTATAATAATTATTGATGAATGGGATGTTTTGATAAGAGATGAAGCGGCACAGCTTGATGTGCAGGAGGAATATATAAATTTTTTAAGAGGTCTTTTTAAGGTGTCTGAACCTATGAAGTATATAGGGCTTGCGTATATTACAGGAATTTTGCCTATAAAAAAGTTAAAGACACAGTCTGCACTTAATAATTTTGATGAATACACTATGCTGGATGCAGGTGAGATTGCAAAGTATATTGGATTTACACAGGATGAGGTAAAAAAATTGTGTGTTAAATATGAGACAGACTTTGAAAAAGTAAGGCATTGGTATGATGGCTATCTTTTGGGAGAATATCATATTTATAATCCCAAAGCAGTTGTAAGTGTTGTAACGAAAAGAACTTTTCAGAGTTATTGGTCGCAGACGGGTTCATATGAAGTTATAGTACCGCTTATAAGCAAAAATTTTGATGGACTAAAAACAGCAATAATTGAGATGATTTCAGGAGATATGGTTAAGATTGACACGGGAACATTTCAAAATGATGCAGTAAATTTTTCAAATAGAGATGATGTGATAACATTTCTTATACATTTGGGTTATTTAGCGTATGATGAAAAAAAACAATGCGCATATATTCCAAATGAAGAAGTCAGACAGGAACTTTTAAAAGCCACAAGACAGAAAAAGTGGAAAGAGTTTATTGAATTTGAGCGGCAGTCAGACAGCCTTTTAGATGCAACCCTTGATATGGATGAGGAGACAGTTTCGGCAGTCATTGAAAAAATTCATATGCAATATACATCGGCAATCAGGTATAATGATGAGAATTCACTTAGTAGTGTGTTGACTATTGCTTATCTTAGTTCGATGAAATATTATTTTACGCCAATTCGTGAATTCCCGGCAGGCAGAGGATTTGCAGATTTTGTGTATCTGCCTAAACCGGAGTATATCAATATTTATCCGGCATTGTTGATTGAACTTAAATGGAATAAAAATGTGCAGACTGCATTAGAACAGATTAAGAAAAATTTGTATCCTGAATCTCTTTTATCGTATACGGGGGATGTATTTATCGTAGGGATAACGTATGACAAAAAGGATAAAACACATAAATGTAAGATTGAAAAGTATAAAAAATAACAATTACTCAGGCTGAAAGTGAGGGGTATTTCTTTTAATAAATGAAAGTTCAAAAGAATAAGAGTTTATACCCCTCTCGTCATAGACGGAGTTATTCCATACTTTTTTTTGTATTGTCTGTTAAAGTGTGAAAGATTGTTAAAACCGCAGTCCCCTGCTATTTCAAGAATGCTTTCCTCTGTTGTAAGAATTCTGGTTCGTGCTTTTATCAGGCGGAAATCATTCAGATATTTAATAAAACTTGTTCCCATATGATTTTTAAAAAACTTCATAAAATGTGATGGGCTGTAGTGGCAGATTTCTGCTATTTTTTCTATTGAAATTTCTTCAGTATAATGCTGTTCCATATATGTAAGTATTTCTTTGATTTTATCTACTGATTTTTCGGATTTTTTATTTTCCTCTGTTTTAGGCGGATGCCTTATCATAATGTGTATCAGTTCGAGAAGGCATGACTTGATGGCAAGCTGGTAGCCAAACTCTTTTTTATCGCAAAGAACATCCATTGTATTTATTATTTTTACAAAATGGGAATAGAAAGAATAGCCCATATGTACATGTGTGACAATGGGAAAATCACCATTAAAAAAAGGAGTAAGATATTTAGACATAGTAATATCATTAGTAGCAAAGCTGAGAAGTTCCTTTTTAAAAATAATATTTTCATATTCTAATCTGTCACCGATGGCACAATCAATAGAATGAAGATTTTCAGGGAGAACCACCAGAATATCACCTGCGGAAAGCTGATGTGGAGTAAGGTTAAGTGTAACCTTTGCTGAGCCGTGTTTAATAACAATAAGCTCCATATCATTATGCCAGTGCAGAGGAACACTTGGAAAATCTGTCGGAATGGAACAAGGATAGGTATTAAATAAAAATTCCTCACTGGAGTGAGACTTGGTTTCGTGGTATTTATTTTTTTCAATTTGATTCATTCGTATAAAACCTCCCTAAAAAATATCTCTAAATGATAGTATTGTATCATATCGTGCTAGGAAAAGACAAGAACTGTGCTCATCAAAATGATATATTATAGTCACAAAGTTAAGAACGGTTACCGCACATAAAACTGTGAGAGGTAATTGAAACTAAATATTCACATCAGGTTGTGAATAAGGATATGGATAAGAGATAGAGAAAAAATGTTGCAGTATAAACAATGGATGGAGAACAAAGAAAGGATAGCGTTATGGATATCAAAAACATTTTAGAACAAAAACTTGGTAAAAGCATAGCTGACAGCAGCAAGCAGGAAATTTATGTTGCACTTTTAAACATTGCAAAAGAAATGTCAGAAGAAAAAGTACAGGAAGATACGGGAAAGAAAGTTTATTACATTTCGGCAGAATTTTTAATAGGCAAACTTCTTTCAAACAACCTTATAAATCTTGGAATTTATGCCGATGTAAAGAAAGTTCTTGCTGACAACGGTGTGAGCCTTGCAGAGATTGAAGAGATTGAGGCAGAGCCTTCACTTGGAAATGGTGGTCTTGGTCGTCTTGCAGCATGTTTCCTTGATTCGATTGCAAGTCTTGGTCTTAACGGTTCCGGTATCGGTCTTAATTATCATCTTGGATTGTTTAAGCAGGTATTTGAGAACAACAGACAGAAAGAAACAGCAAATCCTTGGATTGAGGAGAATACATTCCTTAGAAAAACAGATGTAAGTTATCCTGTTCAGTTTAAAGATTTTACTGTTCAGTCAAGAATGTACGAGATAGATGTAACAGGATATGATAACAGAACAAACAAACTTGAATTATTTGATCTTGATACAGTAGATGATAGTATTGTAGGAGATGGAATTGATTTTGATAAAAAGAATATTGCAAAAAATCTTACATTATTCCTTTATCCGGACGACAGCGACGATGATGGAAGAAAATTAAGAATTTATCAGCAGTATTTTATGGTAAGCAATGGTGCAAGACTTATAATAGATGAATGCAAGAAAAAGGGAAGTAATCTTCATGACTTATACAATTATGCAGTAATACAGATAAATGATACACACCCGACAATGGTTATTCCGGAACTTATCCGTCTTTTGACAGAAGAAGGAATTGACATGGATGAGGCAATTGAGATTGTTTCAAAAACATGTGCATATACAAATCATACAATTCTCGCAGAAGCACTTGAAAAATGGCCGATTTCATTCCTTAAAGAAGTCGTACCGCAGCTTGTACCTATTATTGAAGTTCTTGACGATAAAGTACGCCGCCGTTTTGATGACGAGAGCGTAGTCATTATTGATAAGAATGATACTGTTCATATGGCTCATATAGATATTCATTATGGATTCAGTGTAAATGGTGTTGCAGCACTTCATACTGAAATTCTTGAGAAATCGGAGCTTAACAACTTCTATAAAATTTATCCTGAGAAGTTTAATAATAAAACAAATGGTATTACATTCAGAAGATGGCTTCTCCATTGCAATCCGGAACTTACAGACCAGATTACTGAGTGGATTGGTGATGGTTACAAGAAAGATGCAGAAGAACTTAAAAAGCTTGAAAAATATCTTTCAGATAAGGGAGCACTTGACACACTTCTTAAGATTAAAACGGACAATAAAGCAGAATTTGTTGATTATATAAAGAGAACTCAGAATATTACACTTAATCCTGACTCAATATTTGACATTCAGGTTAAGCGTCTTCATGAGTACAAACGCCAGCAGTTAAACGCATTGTTTGTAATTCATAAATATCTTGAGATTAAGAAGGGTAACATCCCAGAGACTCCTATCACTGTTATATTTGGTGCAAAGGCAGCTCCGGCTTATATTATTGCAAAAGATATTATTCATCTTATTTTATGCTTGCAGGAGATTATCAATAATGACCCTGAAGTAAATAAATATCTCAATGTTGTTATGGTAGAAAATTATAATGTAACAATGGCAGAGAGACTTATTCCGGCATGTGACATTTCAGAGCAGATTTCTCTTGCATCAAAAGAAGCAAGCGGAACAGGAAACATGAAATTTATGCTTAACGGAGCAATCACACTTGGTACGGAAGATGGAGCTAATGTAGAAATTCATCAGTTTGTAGGTGATGATAATATATATATTTTCGGAGCAGAAAGTGACGAAGTAATAGAACATTACGCAAAAGCTGATTATGTATCAAGAGATTATTATGAGAAGAATGCGGCACTTAAAGAGGCTGTTGACTTTATTACAGGAGAGCAGATGCTCAAAGTTGGAGACGAGACACAGCTTAACCGCCTTAAAAATGAACTTTTAAATAAAGACTGGTTTATGACATTCCTTGACTTTGACAGTTATGTTGAAACAAAAGAAAAGGCATATGCAGACTTTAAGGACAGAGAAGCATGGGCAAAGAAAATGCTCGTAAATATAAGTCAGGCAGGTTTCTTCTCATCAGACAGAACTATTGCTCAGTATAATGAGGATATTTGGAAACTGTAAAAAATTAACAGAGCAGAAATGTGTATATCAGGCATGGAAAAACATATTTTTAACATGTTAATTAAATAAAATGGTTAAAGGGAACAAAATTAAATAGATGCACCGTAAGGTGTAAAAAGGTATAAGATATGCTTGAAATTTTCTTTAAGTCAATGAGTTGATTTAGAAAGAAGTTTCAGGCATATTTTATCTTTATAACAAAATATGTTTACTTCATGACGTCTGTTAAAAATATACAAAATTAAAAATTATATCTGTGAAAAATTACAATAGAAATTGACTGGGTAAACTGATATTATGTCAACAATAAAGCAGATTGAGAACGAAAAATAGACGGGATTTGAGAAAAAGGCTGGAAATTTGGAGTTGATGGATATATGAAAAAAAGGGCATTAATAAATTTAATAGGGGTATTCATAGTTGTTGCATTAGTTATTACAGCATGGGTTTTGTTCCCTAATAAAGTAAGAATAGGTTATTACAAGCAGCTTGATGCTAATGGACAATTTTATAAAATAGATAATAATAATGAAAAAAGAGTATATATCTATGATAAAAATAAAAAAGAACATATGCCGTTTTTAAATGTATATTGTGATGACGTTATGATATATAATTGGACATGTAGTGGTTTGACGCTTCCTGTTGATTATTTTAGACCTGCCGGAATGTATACTAAGAAACTCGTGTATTTTGGAAACAGTTTTTTGTTTCCGACATATTCTGATAAAGGAGATGTAAATACAATATATTGCAAGTTTAGCGATAAATATATAACGCTTACAGACCTTAGAGGACAGAAGATTACATATAAATGGATTGGATTATTGTGCAATTCTTATGATTATAAGAAATCGGAATATACAACAAAGTATGGGCAGGATATATTAAATAACAGTGAAGAATTGTCATTAAAGGAGATAAAAGCAAATAGAAATAAGAGAATTATTTTTTACGGAATAGATGTTTTTGTGTTAGCCGGTTTATTTTTTTATAATATATATTTTGGTAAAAATAATAAACAAAAATAAGGAATGAATTATTTTCGTTGTGGTTACCTTGACGAAGAAATAAAAAAATAACCTGTCATTTTGAGTAGAAATCGACAGGTTATTTTAATGCGTTTATATATTAATATTTATTTTGTAGCAGCTGTCTTAGTTTTAGACCATGCTCCGTACATTTTAACATTTTTGCCATTAACCTTAACGGTTTTGTAAGTGCGTATTCTTATATAATACTTTTTGTTAGACTTTAATTCTGAAATGGTTGCCGATGAGGATTTAAAATTTGCAACTGTTTTCTTTTTATCATCTGCAAAAGTTTTTTTGACAGAATAAGAAATCTGATAGCCGCTTGTATTTTTTGATTGCTTCTTAAAGTTTATTGTAAGGCTTTTTTTTCTTGAGTTAATTTTATTTATTGAAGTTTTTTTCAAAGCAGGTATTGTAGTCTTTTTAATAACCTTTTTGCATGTCTGGCAAATATAAGTTATACTACCGCTCTTTTTGCATGTAGCCTTTTTTAAAACCTGAATAATTTTATGTTTATGAGCCGGCGTTGCGGTAGGTTTGTTTGTTGGAACTGTAGTAGGTTCTGTTGGCTGTGTTGTCGGTATAGTAGCAGGCTCAGTCGGTTGTGTGGTCGGTGTAGTAGCAGGTTCAGTTGGAGCTGTAGTAGGTTTTTGGGTATTCGGTTGTACTGTAGCAATTGGAACTATAGTAGGGACGGCAGTATCTGCAGGCTTTACTGTTGCCGTAGGTTCATTAGTCGGAAACGATGTAGGTTTTACATCAGGGCTTGCATATGGTGCCGTAGTTGGTTTTGAAGTGGTCGGTGTGCTGCCGCTCGAACTTGAACCGGAACCTGAGCCTCCTGACGGTTTATTAGTTTGAACTGGTACAGTAGGGGATGTGGATGGTACCGTGGATGGTACCGTGGTCGGTGCCGTAGTAGGCTTTGTAGTAGGCTCCGTAGTTGGCTCTGTAGTAGGTTCTGCGGTCGGCTCAGTAGTAGGTTCCGTAGTTGGTTCCGTAGTCGGAGCCGTGGTTGGTTCCGTAGTCGGTTCTGTAGTAGGTTCTGTGGTTGCAGTACCGTCTGTTATGTTAATTTCTATTGTTGCTTTGATAATGTTTTTTAATGCCTTGACATCGCTTATGGTATTAAGCTCTTTATCGTCAATAGATTCTGAAAAGAAAATAAATGTATATTTTCCGTTTTCAATATTTATAGCATCTTTGCGGAGAAGATAATATTTTTCGGAGTTTTCATCGGTATAATATAAATAGAAAGGGTTTATATATGGGGCAGACGAATCAAAGTCCGTGTTATCTGTATCCCAGTAATCAGTGCGGATAACTGCCATATAATCCCAAAAACCGTATTGTGCGGCAATATCTTTATCCCAAGGAGTTCCTGTACTCTTTTTCCAAGTGATATTCATAGAAGGAGAGTTTTCTTCTATATCATTGCTATTTGTAGGCAGCTTATCTATAAGAATATCAGACGGATAATCTGTCACATCAATTGAAGCAATGTCATCTTTGGCTGCTGCAGCATCGTATTTGCATGTCCATGTATTATTGTTTTGTACAAGACTGTATCCGGCGTTTAAATATTTATCTGCAAAGTTAAACCCAGCATTTGAATAATCACCTTTTGCAGTTATGTAAGTAATATTTTCAGAAGGGGTATCAGCACATGACGGAGAAGAACTTGTAATATAAAGCTGCGAGGCTCCGCTTGCTGTTTTGCTTATATTTATATGTCCGTCGAGGGAGACAATTATATTTGCTTTCTGTGCGCTGTTTCCACCTGTGAAATTTCCGTTTATAGTGGCATCGGGCATAGCTGTAAGGTCAAGAAAACCGCCATTATCAACAGATATATTATTCAAGTTTGATGTGTCGGAAGGTGCAAAAGTTCCGCTGTTTGTTACATGTATGTTTCCTATTCCGTTGACAGGCATTTTTGTTGTGGTATTACAGCCGTCAATAGTGAGTGTTGTATTATCGTTACCGATAATAGAAGATGCTGCAAAGTCTTGTTTTGTAGTTCCTGTCAGTAATATAGAAGCACTTGAAGAAGCCTCAGTTGATATTGTTCCGCGAAGCTGAGTGTATTCATTTAAAATAAGTGAGGCTTTGCCTGTATATGCAGTATACTTATTTTTATTATCATCATGTCCCATAATAATATCTTTAATAATAGTTTTGCTTGTGGCATTTATTACGGTAAATGATGCATTGGTTCCTATATCGGTGTTTGTATAAAATCCTCCGGCGTATACTGTCGGGAGAAGTTCGTTTTCTGAACTTCCAAATCCGCCAAGTGTTTCACCGGCACCCTCTAAATGTGTATCTACTTTATCTAAAGTAAGGCTGTGACCGGCAAGAAAAATTTCACGCTGTGAAACGCTGCCCATTGCATCGCTTGATTCAAAATGTAACTGTAAATTTTTAAAAGTAACATTATTTCCTTTTAGCTGAATAGGACCACGGCAGACAATGCCGACTGTAGAGCCGTCTTTGCCCTCAATAGTAGTATTGGCAGGAATGTCTATTGGGATAGTTTGTCCGTTTGTGTCGGAAGATGCTGCTGTTTGGAATGATTTAGCTACAATAATATGCTTATATTTTCCTAAAGCTTTGAAAAAATCGTCAAAAGTGCTTACTGTAGTTGAAGTTTCAGCCTGAGCAGATATATTTTGTGCTTCTGACTGATAGGTTGCTGCCTGGGTACATGTTTCAGATAACATAATACAAGAAGTGAGAAGACAGCAAATAAAATGTGATAGGCGTTTTTTCATTAGTAAATCCTTTCTGTAAATGGTGAATAATTTATAGTTCATAATAAAATATAGTGTCACTAATTATAACAAGAATAAGCAGATAAAGCTATTTGAAAATTTGTGTTTTTATTACAAAAAGATGTTATATTTGTCATTTTTATACTTGCTTAAATTAAAATTAAATTGTCAGGAATTTTTATTTTTTTTTGGGGGAATACTTATTCATGTATAGATGTGACAAGTATGGAAAGAGAATACGACTTTATGCAAAAAAGAGTAGAAATGGGGACTGCTGATATGAATAAGAAAATTATAAAAACAGCTTCGGTTATTGCAGTTGGAGCAGGTGCGGCGGCTTTATATAAGGCAAAAGCTGCAAAAGACAATAATTCTGGTAATGAGACACAGGGATATGGTAATTCAAAGAGAAGAAATAATAAGTGTCAATGTAATGGGAAAAGCCACAATGAGCATTCTGATTATAAAAATACGGAACTTGGGAAGCATGAAAAAAACAGTAAGGGAATTTATTATGCAAGCGGTAATTATGAGGCATTTGCAAAACCTAAAAAGCCTGACGGAATTGAGAAAAAATACGCATACATTGTCGGAAGCGGACTCGGTGCACTTGCGGCAGCATGCTTTCTTGTAAGAGATGCAAAAATGCCCGGAAAAAATATCCATATTCTTGAAGCACTCGATATTGCAGGGGGTGCATGCGACGGAATAAATGATGTCTCGAGAGGGTATATAATGCGTGGCGGACGAGAGATGGAGGAACATTTTGAGTGTCTGTGGGATTTATTCAGAAGCATACCTTCTTTAGAAAAGAAGGATGAATCAGTTTTGGACGAGTTTTATTATCTTAATAAGGAAGATCCGAATTATTCTATTTGCAGAGCAACCGTAAACAGAGGTAAGGATGCAGAACTTGGTGGTAAATTCGGTCTTAGCCGTAAAGGGTGTATGGAGATTATGAAATTGTTCTTTACCGCTGATGAAGAGTTATACGATAAAAAAATCGAGGATTTTTTTGATGATGAAGTTTTTGAGTCTAATTTCTGGCTTTACTGGAGAACAATGTTTGCTTTCCAGAACTGGGTGCGACGTGAAGTCGCTTAATTTAATTGTTTGGCGGACTATCCTATCCGAC